>Ga0308156_1002597_pt1 | contig 15665 bp, 13 predicted proteins | sample PhyAR2_FD_201041 | JGI IMG/M metagenome (GOLD analysis project Ga0308156, IMG submission 201041) | Phyllosphere microbial communities from UC Gill Tract Community Farm, Albany, California, United States - DLSL A.R2 | ecosystem: Host-associated > Plants > Phyllosphere > Unclassified | place: USA... | reverse complement strand
TTCTTCTTTGACCAGGACCGCAAGAAAACGCTGGCCTCGCGTGTGGAAGCGCTGGACAAGGTCGTCTACCACAACAAGCTGGGCACCCAGGGTGAGCGTGTGCAGCGTGTGCGCGCCATTGCCAAAAGCATTGCGCAGCAGTTGGGTGCCACCCAGCTGGGCAAGCAGGTGGACCAGGCTGCGCAACTGGCCAAGACCGACCTGATCACCGACATGGTCGGCGAGTTCCCCGAGCTGCAGGGCACGATGGGCCGCTACTACGCGCTCAACGACCAGCTCGACACGGCAGTGGCCGACGCCATCGAAGACCACTACAAGCCGCGCTTTGCCGGCGATGTGCTGCCCCGTGGGGACGTCGGCGTGATCGTCGCGCTGGCCGACAAGCTCGAAACCCTGGTCGGCATGTTCGGCATTGGCAACCTGCCTACCGGCGACCGCGACCCGTTTGCGCTGCGCCGCCATGCGCTGGGCGTCATCCGCATGCTGGTCGAGAAGGACCTGCCGCTGGACCTGGACACCTTGCTGGTCAGCACCTTGCCCGCCTTTGGTGACAAGATCGAAGATGCCAGCGCCGCGCTGTCCGACTTCATCTATGACCGCCTGGCCGGCAGCCTGCGTGAGCAAGGCTTTGGCGCCCAGGAAGTGGACGCCGTGCTGGCCTACCGCCCCCAGCGCCTGGCCGACGTGCAAAAGCGCCTGGAAGCCGTGCGCGCCTTTGCCGCACTGCCCGAGGCACCGGCACTGGCCGCCGCCAACAAGCGCGTGGGCAATATCCTGAAGAAGGCCGATGGCCCGGTCCGCGCCCATGTGGGCGAAGCGCTGCTGCAAGAGCAGGCCGAGAAGGACCTGTTTGCCGCGCTGCAAACCGTTGCGCCCAAGGCCGATGCCCAGTTTGCCGAAGGCGATTACACCGCCAGCCTGCAGACCCTGGCTGCGTTGCGCACGCCCGTCGATGCCTTCTTTGAGCATGTGATGGTCAATGCCGAAGACCCGGCGCTCAAGGCCAACCGCCTGGGCCTGCTGGCGACCCTGCATGAGGCCATGAACCGCATCGCCGATCTGTCGCGCCTGGCCGCCGCCTGATAAGCTCGATGGGCGCGCAGCCATCGCGCGTGGCTGCCGCCCGCCAAGGCCGAGGGCCGCAGCCTGTCTTCTGAGGGAGCCTGTGATGAAACTTGCGATTCTCGAGCGCGACGGTATTGTCGGCCAGCCCGTGCCGGGCCAGCTGAGCGGTCACCAGGACTGGCAGAGCATGCCCGATGCGGCCATCAGCATCGCCCGGCTCAACCTGTCTGGCTGGCATGTGGTGCTGGTCGCCAACCAGCCCGGTCTGGGGCGGGGCCTGTACGACTGCGCCGCGCTCAACGACTACCACCGTCAGATGTACAAGGAGCTGGCCACCGTCGGCGCCAAGGTTGATGCGGTGTTCTTCTGCCCTCATCCACCCGATGACCACTGCGACTGCCTGGACGCCCAGGCCGCGCTGCTGCGCCAGATTCTGGACCGCTTCAACATGGAAGCGGGCAAGGTCGCAGTGATCGCCCGCAGCGCCAGCCTGCTGCAGGCTGCAGCCAGCCTGGGCGCGCGCCTGCACTGGGTTTCCGTGCCCGGGGGGCCGGATACCGAGACGGCGCTCTGCCCTTCGCAGGAGGCGCAGCAGCATGCCAGCATGGTCCAGTGCACCGAGCACCTGCTGCAAAGTATGGCGAATCGGCCGCCGCAGGCTTGAGAGGAGGTTGCTCCCACGATGCATAAAGCCCCGCATGGCGGGGCTTTTGCTTGGGCGATGCAGCAGCGCTCAGCCGCCGCCATCAAGCGCGCATCGCACGCGATTGGCTGTGCACCGCTTCCACCAAGGCCGCCACGTGCTCGGGCGGGGTGAACTGGCTGATGCCGTGGCCCAGGTTGAAGATGTGGGTGGGGCCGGGGCGGCTGGTGTCGGTGTGGGGCGTGCCAAAGGTCTCCAGCACATGGCGTACCTGCTCGGCGATGCGCTCGGGCGGTGCAAACAGTACATTGGGGTCGATATTGCCTTGCAGCGCCTTGCCGGGGCCGCCGGCTTCGCCGCCGACGATGGCGCGGGCCTTGCCGAGGTTGGCGGTCCAGTCCAGGCCCAGCACCTCGCAGTCCAGATCGCGCATCTCGGGCAGCCAGATGCCGCCGCCCTTGGTGAACACGATGCGGGGCACGTCGCTGCCATCGGTGCCGTGGCGCTTGAGCTGGCTCAGCACGCGCGTGGTGTAGGCCAGGCTGAATTGCTGAAATGCGCCATCGGCCAGCACGCCGCCCCAGCTGTCAAAAATCATCACGGCCTGCGCGCCGGCATCGATCTGGGCGTTGAGGTAGGCGGCCACGCTGTCGGCGTTCACCGCCAGGATGCGTTGCATCAGATCGGGGCGGCTGTACATCAGCGACTTGACCTGGCGGTAGTCATCGCTGCCCTTGCCTTCGACCATGTAGCAGGCCAGGGTCCAGGGGCTGCCGGAAAAGCCGATCAGCGGCACGCGGCCATCGAGCGCACGGCGGATGCTGGTCACCGCATCGAACACATAGCGCAGCTTGTCCATGTCGGGCACGGCCAGCGCCTGCACGGCGGCTTCGTCGCGCACCACCTTGGCAAAACGCGGGCCCTCGCCTTCGGCAAACGACAGCCCCAGGCCCATCGCGTCGGGCACGGTCAGAATGTCGCTGAAGAGGATCGCGGCGTCCAGCGCAAAGCGCTCGAGCGGCTGCAAGGTCACCTCGGTGGCGTAGTCCACATTCGTCGCCAGCCCCATGAAGCTGCCGGCGCGCGCGCGCGTGGCCTTGTACTCGGGCAGGTAACGGCCCGCCTGGCGCATCAGCCACAGGGGGGTGTAGTCCGTCGCCTGGCGGCGGCAGGCGCGCAGGAAGGTGTCGTTGGTCAGCGGTGCAAATGTCGTGCTCATGGGCAGGGATTGTCGCGCAGTTGCCGATGCCTGGGCAGCGATGCCGGTTTGCCAGGGTAGGGTATGGAGCCAGGCGCGCAGATCGCGCGCCTGCGGTGGCTCATCCCAGGGGGTTCTGGCGGTGTCCGGACTGGCGCGGCGGAAAGGCCGCGTCGCTGGCCTCGTCCTGCGCGGCCCGGCTCGCCTGCTGCTGCAGGCGGTGCAGGCTCTGGTCCAGCTGCTGCAGGGCATCGGCATCGAGCGCGGCCACCAGATCGGTGTTGATGCGCCGCACCTGGGGCAGTAGCGCATCATGCAGGCGCTGGCCGGCGGGGCTCAGTTGCAGCGCGGCGCGGCGGCGGTTGCCCGTCTCGGTGGATTTGTGCAACAGGCCCTTGGCCTGCATCGACGCAATGGCGCGCGAGATGCGGGCCCGGTCCAGTTCGAGCAGATCGGCCAGCTGCGAGGGCTGCAGACCAGGCTGGCGCGCCAGCCACATCAGCACACCCCATTCGCGCCGGGTGATGCCGTAATGCCGCTCGCACAGCCGCGTGACCAGCCGGCCCGCTGAGGCGGTGAGCTTGGCCAGGCGGTAGAGCAGCAGGTCGCTGGGCTGCTGCGGATCGGCGAGGGGGTTGGGCAGCACTGCGGGTAAATCCGGGCGATGGTTGATTAGAACAATTGTGCCCTGGTTTTCTACAGTGCAGACAGGCTGCGCGGGCGCTTGTTCTGCAGTGGAAAAAGCTTATGCCTTCCGGCTAGATCAAACGCGGCACCATAGCGGGCATGGGCCTGCTGTTGCGGGCCCCTGTTCATATGCACCGGAGACACTTCCCATGGTTCAACGTCGTCATTTTCTCGGCCAGTCCGCAGCCCTGGCTGCCTCGGTGCTGGCCACTACCTCTTCGATGTGGGCCTTGCCCGCGCAGGCCCAGGATGGCGTGCTGCGCATCATCGTTGGCTACCCGCCCGGCGGGGCGACCGACCGCGTCGCGCGCATCGTGGCCGACAAGCTCCAGGCCAGCCTGGGCAGCACCGTGATTGTCGAAAACAAGGTGGGCGCCGGCGGCCGCGTGGCTGCGCAGTTCGTGAAAAACGCGCCCGCCAGCCAGCCGGTGCTGATGCTGGCCAACCCCGCCGTCATGGTGGTTGCGCCGCTGGTGGTGAACAACCTGGGCTACGACCCCGAGCAGGATTTTGTGCCGGTCAGCGAAGTCAACCGCTATGTGTTTGGCGTGGCCGTGGCCAGCGCTGTGCCGGTCAAGGAGATGAAGCATCTGCTGGCATGGCTCAAGGCCAACCCGGCCAAGGCCAATATCGGCGTGCCTGCCACCGGCAGCCTGCCGCACTTTTTTGCGCTGATGCTTGGCCAGCAAGCTGGCGTCGAGGCCGAGGCAGTGGGCTACAAGGGCTCGGCGCCCCTGCTCACCGATCTGATGGGCGGGCAGGTGCCGGTAGCGGTCGATACGCTCGACACCCTGGTGCAGCAGCACCAGGCTGGCAAGCTGCGCCTGCTGGCTGTCAGTGGCGATGCCCGCAATGCTGTTGTGCCCGATGTGCCGACCCTGAAGGAAGCGGGTGTGAACCTGTCTGCCGCCGGCTGGAACACCTTTTTTGCGCCCCAGTCCATGCCTGCCGCCCAGGTGCAGCGCTATGCCGCCGCCATCCACAAGGTGATGCAGGATCCGGAAGTGCACAGGCAGTTTGCGACCAACTACCTGGACCCGGTGGCCAGCACCTCCGAGCAGACCGCCAAGGCGCTGCAGGCCTATAAGAAGCAGTGGGCCCCGGTGATCCAGACCTCGGGCTACAAGCCCTGATCCTTTTCCCTCTGAACTGCCCTGACTGTGAGCGAGACCCCGTGTTGAAACGACCGAACATCATCTTTATCGTGGCCGATGACCTGGGCTACGCCGATCTGGGCTGCTATGGCGGCCGCAACGCCAGCTTCGGCGCCGTGTCACCGCACATCGATGCGCTCGCTGCCGGGGGGCTCAAGCTCACGCAGGGCTATTCCAACTCGCCGGTCTGCTCGCCCACGCGCTTTGCGCTGATGACGGCGCGCTACCAGTACCGCCTGCGCGGTGCGGCCGAGGAGCCGATCCGCACTGCCACACGCGGCAACCCGGACCTGGGCCTGCCGCCCAGCCACCCGACCTTGCCGTCGCTGCTGCGCGCGGCGGGCTACCGCACGGCCTTGATGGGCAAATGGCACCTGGGCTACCCGCCGCATTTCAGCCCCCTCCAATCCGGCTATGAAGAGTTCTTCGGGCCCATGTCGGGCGGGGTGGACTATTTCAGCCACTGTGGTGCCAACGGCCAGCATGACCTCTGGTTTGGCGAGGCCGAGCGCGAGCAGCCCGGCTACCTGACCGACCTGATCAGCGACTACGCAGTGGACTACATCGACCGCATGGCGGCTGGCGCGCAGCAGGACACGCCTTTCTTTTTGAGCGTGCACTACACGGCGCCGCACTGGCCCTGGGAAACCCGGGACGACGAGGCGCTGTCGCGCGAGCTGGTGGAGAACAAGCAGGCCATCTACCACCTGCATGGCGGCAATGTCGAGAGCTACCAGCGCATGATCCACCACATGGACGAAGGCATTGGCCGCCTGGTAGAGCGCTTGCAGACGCATGGGCTGGCCGACGACACCCTGATCGTGTTCACCAGTGACAACGGCGGCGAGCGCTTCTCGGACAACTGGCCGCTGGTGGGCGGCAAGATGGACCTGACCGAAGGCGGCATCCGCGTGCCCTGGGTGGCCCATTGGCCGCGTGTGATTGCGCCTGCGGGTGAAAGCCGCCAGACCTGCATGACGATGGACTGGAGCGCTACGATGCTGGAGATTGGCGGGGCCGAGCCTGCTGCCGGCTATCCCTGGGATGGACAATCGCTGCTGCCACTGTTGCAGGACGCGGCATGGCAGGACGACCAGCCCCTGTTCTGGCGCATGAACCACCGGGGCCAGCGCGCGATGCGTGATGGCGACTGGAAATACCTGCGCGTCGATGGGGTGGACTATCTGTTCAACCTGCGCGCCGACGAACGCGAGCGCGCCAACCTGGCCAGCGTGCTGCCGGAGCGCCTGCAAGCCATGGTGGCCGCCTGGGAGGCCTGGAACGCCAGCATGCCACCGATACCGGGGGATGCGACCGTGAGCCTGTGCTACACCGACGCCGACATGCCCCAGCGTTGAGCATCATCACTGGGCCGCTTGCTGCCCGGTATCTTCATCATCATCCTCGGGGATCGCTGCAAAGCTGATGCCGCCGAGCAAGGCCATCACCAGCGCAAACAAGTAGACGGCGTTGCTGATGCCCAGGCTCAGGCTGTAGCCCCAGGCGATGACCGAGCACCAGATGCTGTCCTTGTACTGGGCCGCGCAGCCCGATTGGGCGGGCATGTGTACATACCAGATGACGGCCACCGCAGCAAAAGCCAGCGCCACGACAATGCCCAGCGCATTGCGGTGGTAGCGCAGCATGGCGATCAGCGAGAGCGGCACCAGCGCGCCCCAGACAAACATCATCAGCCAGCTGGCCATGGGGGCCTGGGCCAGCCAGCTGGAGAGGGCAGGCCAGTGCAGCTGGGTCTGGATCAGCTGCAAGCCTTCACGGACCAGCGGCAGCACCAGCGCGGCGAGGGCCACGCACAAAAGCACGATCCCCAGGCAGATCCGCTTGGCGCTGAAGTGGCGCTTGTGCGCGCCTTCGCGAGGGGCGGAATGCAATCCATGGTCATGGGTGATGACAGCCATTTTTGTCTCCTGTTGGAGGCTGTCACTGCGGGCCGCAGGCCCCTTGCCAGGACCCACAGCGGGCATTGCAGCCCTGTTTTAAGGAACCGCATGCACGATGTGGCCTGTTGCAATGCGGCAATCAAGGCGCAGAAGACGTTGGCTGATGGGTACAGCACACCCGCTACACCTTCACTTCAATATAGACCTATTCAGCCCAGGTGGCTATAGGCGCGAGCCGAGGGCTTGCGCCTGCGCATATGTGAAAACTGCATGTGCAAGCGCATTTTTATTCGTGTTCCTGCAGCGTCTGGCGGCCTAAATTGGTGGCTATCCCCATCCATTTGACCGTAGAGGCGATTTATGACGACAACCGATACCAGCCTGCCCGATGTACTGGAGGCGGCCTGGAAGACGGCACAGGACCAGGCTCTGGGCTACGCCGGCGGCGTGCCCCCCCGTGCCGCCTGGCAACTGGTGCAGCAGCAGCAGGCCGTGCTGGTCGATGTGCGCTCGGCCGAAGAGCGCCAATTTGTCGGCCATGTGCCCGGCAGCATCCATGTGCCCTGGGCGACAGGCACGGCACTGACCCGCAACCCCCGCTTTGTGCGCGAGCTGGAGGCGCGCCTGTCCGCCCATGGCGGCAAGGAGGCCGTGGCGCTGCTGCTGTGCCGCAGCGGCAAACGCTCGGTGCTGGCCGCCCAGGCGGCCGAGGCCGCCGGCTTTCGCCATGTCTTCAATGTGCAAGAGGGCTTTGAAGGCGAGCTGGATGCGTTGCAGCAGCGTGGCCATGGCGATGGCTGGCGCTTCCACCAGCTGCCCTGGGTCCAGGACTGAGGTCCTGAGCCACCCAGCGCGCGCTTTGATCTCCCACGAAGGCACCCCATGACCACCCCATTCCCCATCCAAGAAGTGGCCGCACAGTTGGCCGAGCAGCGCCGCCACTGGCGTGATTCCCACCAGCGCAGCCAGGAGCCCGGCGGGCGCGAGTTCCCCTCGCGCGATGCGCTGGCACAGACCCTGGGCCTGCTCAAGGGCGTGCTGTTTCCGATGCGCCTGGGCCCGCATGATCTGCTGCAGGAGAGCGAGGACTTTTATGTCGCCCATACGCTGGATGCCGCCTTGCACCGGTTGCAGACCCAGATCGCGCTGGAGCTGCGCTACACCCAGCGCAGCCCCGCGGGCACCGAGGAGCAGGCCCAGGCGCTGACGCGCCAGTTTGCGCTGGCCTTGCCCGGCATCCGCCGCCTGCTCGACAGCGATGTGCAGGCCGCCTACGAGGGCGACCCCGCCGCCCGTACCGTTGACGAGGTGCTGCTGTGCTACCCCGGCGTGCTGGCGCTGATCCACCACCGCATCGCGCACCAGCTGTATGTGCTGCAACTGCCGCTGCTGGCCCGCATCGTGTCCGAGCTGGCACACAGCGAGACGGGCATTGACATCCATCCCGGTGCGCAGATTGGTGAGGGCTTCTTCATCGACCATGGCACCGGGGTGGTGGTGGGGGAGACGGCGGTGATTGGCCGCAAGGTGCGCATCTACCAGGCCGTCACCTTGGGCGCCAAGCGCTTTGTGCAGACCGCGCAAGGCCATCTGCAAAAGGGCCAGCCACGGCATCCGATTGTCGAAGACGGCGTGGTGATCTATGCCGGCGCGACCATCCTGGGCCGGGTCACCTTGGGCGCCGGCGCTGTCATTGGCGGCAATGTTTGGCTGACGCAGAGCGTGGCCGCCGGCGCCCATGTGACCCAGGCCTCGCTGCAAGCGGCGGCCCAGCGCCCCCGCAGTGAACCCACCTTGCCCGCTGAGGAGGCCGCGCTATGAATGACTTTTCCCACCATTTCGGGCTGGCCGTGCGCCGCTCGCGCGAGGCCATGGGCTGGTCGCAGGAGCAACTGGCTGCGCAGGCCGATCTGAACCGCTCCTATGTGGGCGAGGTCGAGCGCGGCCAGGTGGCGGTGTCGCTGGCCACTATCGGCAAGCTGGCCCAGGCGCTGCAGGTGCCGCAGTCCACCTTGGTGCTGCGCGGTGAGGAGCTGCACCAGCACTACCTGGTGCGGGCCCAGCACATGCGGCGCTTGGCGGCGATAGCCGGTTGAGGCAGCAGCGCTGCAGAGCGATGATTTTCCTGCTTATTCACACGCGCAACCGGAGAGAGATATGACAGCGAATGTAGGCGGCACGACCGCATTGGGTGACAGTGCTGCACGGCAGTTGGCCAACGCCACCAAGACCGTTCCCCAGCTTTCCACGATCAGCCCGCGCTGGCTGACCCACCTGCTGCAATGGGTGCCTGTCGAGGCCGGCATCTACCGGCTCAACCAGGTCAAGAACCCGGAGGAGATCCGGGTAGCCTGCACTGCCAAGACCCATGAGAACCAGCTGCCGCGCACTTTTGTCGAGTACGAATCGCAGCCGCGCGAATTTTTCCTGAACGCCGTCAGCACCGTGCTGGATGTGCATACCCGTGTCTCGGACCTCTACAGCAGCCCGCATGACCAGATCAAGGAGCAGCTGCGTCTGACCATCGAGACCATCAAGGAGAACCAGGAAAGCGAGCTGATCAACAACCCTGATTACGGCTTGCTGGCCCAGGTCACCGAAGAGCAACGCATCTTCCCGCTGACAGGCGCGCCCACACCCGATGACCTCGATGAGCTGCTGACCAAGGTCTGGAAGGAGCCGGCATTCTTCCTGGCCCATCCGCTGACCATTGCCGCCTTTGGCCGCGAGGCCACGCGCCGGGGCACCCCGCCGCCCACCACCAGCCTGTTTGGCTCGCAGTTCATCACCTGGCGCGGTGTGCCGCTGATCCCGTCGGACAAGGTGCCGGTGGCCGATGGCAAATCCAAGATCCTGCTGCTGCGCGTGGGCGACAAGCGCCAGGGCGTCGTGGGTCTGTTCCAGCCAGGCCTGCCGGGCGAGCAGGGGCCTGGTCTGTCGGTGCGCTTCATGGGCATCAACAACCATGCGATTGCCTCGTACCTGATCTCGCTGTACTGCTCGCTGGCAGTGCACACACCCGATGCGCTGGCCGTGCTCGATGACGTGGAAATCAACAAGTGCCACGACTATCCCGATACCTACAAGTGAGCAAAGGAGCCGCCATGGTTTCCGCCGTATCCGGCCTGCCCGAGCCATCGGGCGCGCCCATTTCCACCGAGCTGCTGGCGCAGATGGCCACGGCGCTCTGGGCCGATCGGCCTGCAGCGCCGGCCGGCCTGCCGCCCGGTGTGCAGGCACCGGTCAATATCGCACCACCGGGCTCTCCACTGGCCAGCCCGGCCGGCCTGGGGCCCAGCGTGCCCGGCACGCCCTTCCCCGCTGGCGTGCTGCCGGGCAGCAATCTGTTGCCGGCATCGCCCACGCCGGTGCTGTCGCTCGCCCACCGCGCCCCGGCCTTGCTGCCCCATGCCGCCGCCGGCAATGGCGTGCCCGACACTCTGCACAGCGCGCTGCCCGCCTATGAGCCGCGCCTGGGCGGGCTGGTGCAAGGCGTGCCGCCTGCGAACGCAGCGCCGGCCGCAGTGCCCGCAGCGACCAGTGGCTATTACTTTCTGGATGCGCCGCCAGCCGCCGCGCCCAGCGATGCACCGTTGCAGGCGCTGGCCGACCAGGCGCGCCGAGCGGCGCCGGACAGCCATCTGGACGGCATCGATCTGCGCGGGCCGCGCGCTGCGGATGCGCCTTTGCCGGGCCAAGCGCTGCAGGGGCCGGGTGCTGCGCCGCAGTACTACTTTGTGCATGCGGTGCAGCTGCCCAATGGCTTTGTCACGCCGGCCAAACCGCATCCGCATGCGGCCCCGGGTGCGGCGGCGGGCCATGTGGCGCAGCAGGACCGCCATCCGGGCTTTGACATCCAGGCGGTGCGGCGTGATTTTCCGATTCTGTCCGAGCGCATCAACGGCAAGCCGCTGGTCTGGCTGGACAATGCGGCCACGACGCACAAGCCGCGCCAGGTGATCGAGCGCATCAGCCATTTCTATGCGCATGAGAACTCGAACATCCACCGCGCGGCCCATACCCTGGCTGCGCGGGCGACCGATGCCTATGAGCATGCCCGTGAGGTGGTGCGGCGCTTCATCCATGCGCCCGACGCGCGCGAGGTCATCTTCGTGCGTGGCACCACCGAGGCCATCAACCTGGTGGCCAAGGCCTGGGGCGGTGCGAATGTGGGCGAAGGCGATGAGATCATCATCAGCCACCTGGAGCACCATGCCAACATCGTTCCCTGGCAGCAGCTGGCAGCGGCCAAGGGCGCACGGCTGCGGGTGATTCCGGTCGATGACCAGGGCCAGATCCGGCTGGACGAGTACCAGAAGCTGATCAACGACCGCACCAAGATCGTCGCCATCGGCCATGTCTCCAACGTGCTGGGCACGGTGGTGCCCGTCAAGCAGGTGGTGGAGATCGCCAAGCGCCGGGGTATCACGACCTTGATCGACGGGGCGCAGTCCATTGCGCACACCCCGGTCGATGTGCAGGACCTGGGCGCGGATTTCTTTGTCTTCTCGGGCCACAAGATCTTTGCACCCACCGGCATTGGCGTGCTCTGGGGCCGGCGCGAGGTGCTCGAGGCCATGCCGCCCTGGCAGGGCGGCGGCAACATGATTGCCGATGTGACGTTCGATAAAACCGTCTACCAGCCTTTGCCCAACACCTTTGAGGCGGGCACCGGCAACATCGCCGATGCGGTGGGCCTGGGCGCGGCGCTGGAGTATGTGGAGCGCATCGGTATTGCGCAGATCAGCCGCTACGAGCACGCACTGGTGGACTACGGCATGGCGCAGCTGGCCAGCATTGCGGGGCTGCGCCTGATCGGCACCGTGCCCGGTAAGGCCAGCGTGCTGGCCTTTACCTTGAACGGCTACAGCACCGACGAGGTGGGCCAGGCGCTCAATGCCGAGGGCATCGCCGTGCGCACCGGCCACCACTGCGCGCAGCCGATCCTGCGCCGCTTCGGGGTCGAGACGGCGGTACGGCCCTCGCTGGCCTTCTACAACACCTTTGACGAGGTGGACCAGCTGGTGCGTGAGGTGCGCAAGCTCGCGGCGCGGCGGCGCTGAGCGGCTGGTTTCAGCCTTGCAGGAACGAAAAGCGCCGGACAAAACCGGCGCTTTTCTTATGGGGATGGGGTTTAGAGCTGCGCCACCGCGTCCACCACTTCCTTGACGCTCAGCACCTCGGACAGGATCTGCGGCGCCTTGCCCGGTGCATACAGCACATAGACCGGCACGCCACTGCGGCCCAGCTGGTTCAGTGCCTGGGTGATCGCAGGATCCTGGCGTGTCCAGTCGGCGCGCAGCAGGTGCACCTGCTTATTGTCGAAAGCGGCGAGCACCTGGCTGTCGCTCAACGTGGTGCGCTTGTTGTACTGGCAGGTAACGCACCAGGCTGCGGTGAAATCCACAAACACCGGCTTGCCGGTTGCATTGATCTCGCTGACCTTCTGCGCCGACCAGGGCTGCCACAGCGCGCCGCTGGCCTGCTGGCCGGGTGCGGGGGCGGGCGTGGTCAGGTAGTGGCCCATGGCAGTGGCCAGGTAGAGGCCGCCTGCCAGCGACAGCACCGCAAAGCCCCAGCGCGCACGGCCCTGCAGACCCAGTGCCCAGACCAGAGCCGCCAGCAGCACCAGCAAGGCCAGCAGGGTGGCTGCGCCATCGATGCCGCTTTGCTGGCCCAGCACCCAGACCAGCCAGACCACCGTGGCGAACATCGGGAAGGCCATCGCGCGGCGGAAGGTGTCCATCCAGGCGCCAGGGCGCGGCAGCCAGCGCACCACCGCAGGGATCCAGCTGGCCAGCAGATAGGGCGCTGCCATACCCAGGCCCAGCGCGGCAAACACCAGCAGGGCCTCGGCGGCCGGCATGCTGACGGCCAAGCCCATCGATGCCCCCATGAACGGCGCCGTGCAGGGCGAGGCAATCGCCACCGCCAGCACACCGCTCAGGAAGGCATTGGTGATGGGGCTCTTGGCCTGCTTGCCCGCCACGCTGCCGGGCACAAAACTGCCAAACTCAAACATGCCCGCCAGGTTGAGGCCAATGACGGTAAACAGCGCTGCCAGCGCCGCAATCACCAGCGGCGATTGCAGCTGAAAGCCCCAGCCCAGCTGCTGGCCCGCAGAGCGCAGTGCCAGCAGCAGCGCGCCCAGCGCCAGGAACGACAGCACCACGCCCGCCGTGTAGGCCAGGCCTGCTGCACGCTGCTCCCGCAGTTGGCTGCCATGGGTGGTAAAGCCCAGCACCTTGAGCGCCAGAATCGGAAACACGCAGGGCATCAGGTTCAGGATCAGGCCGCCGACAAGGGCACCCAGCAGTGCCAGCCAGAGGCTGCCGGAGGACGCGGGTTGAACCGGCGCGGAAGCCTGTGCATTTTTTGCCAGTGCTGCCGCCAGCTCGGGCGATACCTGGGCGATGGCAGCGGCCTTCCATTGGCCACTGACGGGTGCCACGGTGCGCCAGCCGACGGCGCCATCGACGACCGTGTGCTTGTCGGTCGTCAGCACCAGCGCAATGTCCTCGGGCGTCTGGCCCCGGTTGGCCGACAGCGGCACCACGGCGGTCCAGTCGGCGCCGTCCCATTGCTGGGTAAAGTCCTGGCCGTCCTGCATCGCATGGTGCAAGGTGTCGGGGCTCTCGCTCAGCACCTGCAGGCGCTGGCCTCGCAGCGCAGCGGGGAGGCCGGTGACATGCAATTTCAGCGTTTCACCATCGACACGGGCCTGGCTGCTGCCTTGCAGCGCTACCGGCGCCTGGGCATGGGCCTGGGCAAAGGTGCCGGCGTGCAGCGCGGTGCTGCTCTTGGTGGGAAGGGTCAGGCTGAACTGGCCTTCTTCCGGAATGCATTCGACGCGGCAGATCAGCCAGTTGGCCTGCAGTCGCACGGTCACATCGCGGGCATCGGCCGAGAAATCGCTGGGAATCTGCACGGTGACGGGCAGCAGCACCTGGCCTTCGTAGCCATAGTTCACCAGGCTGCCGACCCGGATCGGATGGGGCGTTGGCCAGGCGATCTCGCCGGCGTCCCAGCCCGGCGGCAGCTGCCACTGCAACTGGGTGGGCAGGCCCGAGTCGCCCGGGTTGGTCCAGTAGGTGTGCCACTCGGGTTGGTGGTCCAGCAGCAGGCCCAGCGCAATGCTCTTGCCGGGCTCCACCCCTTGGGGCGCCAGTGCCACCAGCTCGGCCCGCACCCGGGGGGTGGTCACGACGCTGCCAGCCGCAGCGCTGGAGGCCGTGTCCATCGCAGCGGCGCTGGCGCCGCTGCCGATCTGCAGCTTGATCTGGGCCTGGGCAGGCGGCGCCATGCCGCTCAGCACCAGCACAAGCAGTGTAAAAAAAAGCGCTCCTATCGAGCGGCGCAGGAAAGCATGGGGCATATCGCGTGGTACCTGAGAGTCTGGCGGTGAGAGGACAGATACGTAGAGAGGTTCCCGCATCATAGAACCTGTGCCCCGTCCGCGCTGGCGGCCAAGCAGGCGCAAAAAAGGCCACTGCATCGCAGTGGCCTGTTCCCAGGGGGACGGGGAGTGTGTGCGCCGTCCCGTGGATGCCGTACCGGCTGGGTGCTTGCCGGCAGGGGGAGAAAGCTTATTCGCCTTCCAGGATCGAGCCGTTGGCCAGTGCCTGGCGGGCGGCCTGGGTCACTTCAGCGCGGCTCAGTTGGCCCTTGCCCAGTTCGTAGGCGTTAACGGTCGACTGGTTGCCTTGGGCAATCATCGTGTTGGTCTTGCGGGCTTCAGCCAGTTGGGCTTGCACATCAGCGCGGCTCACGGCGCTGGTCGCAGCGGCTTGAGGGGTGATGGCTTGGTCGCCTTCAAAAGGGTTGGCTTGGGCAACGGAAGCACCCAGAGCGAGGGTAGCGGCGATAGCGAGAATACGTGCGTTCATTTTTCTTTCCTTTGGTGTTGCGTCCGGCCTGGTGGTCGATTCGCGTCGTCTTGGACTGTGTCTGCCAGCGCTTGCGGCTTGCAGTGCAGCTTTTGTGTAACGATGGAATGAAGTTTATATTGGTATCTATCTTCGATAAATAGCCAAAAATCAAACGGATTGTTCCGAAATTTGGCTGAATTAGCTTGGAACTTTTACAAATATGTGACAGCTAACCCTAGTATTTACCCTAAATTAGGGTATTTACCAGGGGTATAAATTGACTATGTTTATTCAGTATTAAGAAGGTAAAAACTATCGACTAGATAGTGTCTCCCGCCGCGCTGCGATCTGCAGCGCATCGGCTGCGCTTGCGGCACCCCGATGCAGCCGCTGCCTTCGCCTCTCCCTCCGCTCCACAGCACTCGCTTGCCAAGACGCCTGGGAGACAGGCGGCCACCGCTGCCGGGCAGCAGCGGGCCCGCCCTGTGCAACCATCACGCCATAGCGGCTTCGAATGGTGCGATTGCTGGCAAGTATTAGACAGCCCGGCCAGCGCTGCCCACAATGGGCCGATAACCAAAGCTAGACACAGGAGACATTGCATGGACATGACCCAGCGCCGCCATTTCCTCACCACCGTTGCCGCTGTTGCGGGAGCCGCCAGCATGCCGCAATGGGCGCAGGCGCAAACCGCCTACCCCAGCAAGCCGGTGCGTGTGATCGTGCCCTTCGCCGCAGGCGGCACTACCGATGTGGTGGCCCGGCTAGTGATGCAGAAGATGGGCGAGCTGATGAAGGCCAGCTTTGTCATCGACAACCGGGGTGGCGCCAACGGCATGATCGGCACTGGCGAAGTGGCCCGTGCCCAGGCCGATGGCTACACCCTGCTGTTCAACACCGCCGGTGCCCAGACCCTGAGCCCGGTGATCTACAAGGCGCCCTATGAGGCGGCCGCCAGCTTTGCGCCGGTGGCCAAGGTCTGCTCGGTGGGCTTCATCATCATTGCCCGCAAGGACCTGCCGGCCAACACGCTGCAAGAGCTGATCGCGCTGGCGCAGAACAAGGACAAGCCGCTGACGGCATCGTCAGGCAGCGCCATCATCAACCTGATCACCGAGCAGTTCAAGCACGTGATCAAGGCGCCGCAGA
>Ga0308156_1002587_pt1 | contig 15724 bp, 15 predicted proteins | sample PhyAR2_FD_201041 | JGI IMG/M metagenome (GOLD analysis project Ga0308156, IMG submission 201041) | Phyllosphere microbial communities from UC Gill Tract Community Farm, Albany, California, United States - DLSL A.R2 | ecosystem: Host-associated > Plants > Phyllosphere > Unclassified | place: USA... | reverse complement strand
ACTTCGATGCGCTTGATGGCGCTGGTCGGAATCTGGGCCAGGTCGGCAGCCTGTGCGCCGCGGTTGCCAAGCAACGCACTGCGATGGAAGCGGCGGCCGTTGACCAGCACCAGCGTCTGGTCCGGCGACAGGCCACGCAGCGTGGCCGGGCGCACGAACACCTGGCCATCGGCCATCGGCAGGCGCTGCACCACGAACGAAGGCACCAGCTGTGCCAGCACGTCCTTCAGGTCGGTGGAGTCGACCGACTGGATGTCCTGCTTGGTGAACACGTCCACCGGCGCCAGGGTTTCAAACTGGGTGCGGTTGGAGGCACGGGTACCGGTGACCAGCATCGCATCGAGCTGGGTGGGCGCAGCGGCGTTGCCACTGCTGCTGGTGTCTGCCGTTCCGGCATCTGCAGCGATCGCGCCTCCTGCGCTGACCAGACCAAGGGCGAGGAGGATGGAACGCGACAGCTTCGAACGATGCACGGCAGGACTCCGGGAAGGCACGACAGGGCCAGGTGGGACCTGGACAAGGCGCGCAGTCTCGGGGCGGGATGTGAAGCAGCGATGACGTGGAGACGACAGTTGCGACCGCTGGAGGTGCAGCCGCCGCCCATGCCGGGCTCTGCGCTATGCGGTGTCGTCGTCGAAGCCGAAGACGGCGGGCCGCGCCGTGCGCAGCGGGATGAACAGCGCGATCGCGAAAACGAACAGGAAAGGCGCGGAGAGGATGGCAGTGTCCTCGGTTCCGAAGGCAATCAGGTTCACCTGCAGTTGGCCGATCCACTCAAGGTCCATGAGCACCAGCACAAGGCCACCGATGGTCGGGCACGGCAGGCCGCCATGGCCTGCCATCAACAACGTTGGCGCCAGCAGTGCTGCCAGCAATGAGAACATCACCCGGTACAGCCAGGGGTCCCCGCGCCAGCGCGGGGCCCGCCGCCACATGAGCACCAGCAGCGCCAGTGGCAGCAGCCCCGGCAGCAGGGCAATCGCAATGATCATCACCATGCGGCGATCTGCGCGGTCTGGCTGATAGCGGTGACTTGCGGCATGTCCCTGGCCTCGATCGTGTCCATAAAGACCGCATTGTTGCCGGTGCAACGGCAAACGCAAAGCCCTGCCGGCGCAAGAACTGCTAAGCGCCCCACCCCGTCGATCCGGTACGCTGCCCGGCATTCGAACGAGGGAAAGCGCGATGAGCGCAGCCGGCAAAGCGTTGTGGTACATCGAAAGCCATGCCGACAAGCCGCTGGCGCTGGCCGACATCGCGGCAGCCGCCGGACTGTCGCCCTTCCACCTGTCACGCCTGTTCCAGGCCCGCACCGGCACTTCGGTGGTGCGTTACCTGCGCGGACGCCGCCTGACCGCCGCCGCGCAACAGCTGGTCAACGGTGCCGGCGACATCCTGCAGGTGGCGTTGGCAGCCGGTTACAGCACGCATGCCGCGTTCACCCGTGCCTTCTGCGAGCAGTTCGGGCAGACCCCGGAGCGCGTGCGCGAGCGGGGCCTGCAGGAACTGGCACTGGTGCACGCGATCCGCCTCGACGACGCGCCACAGGCCTGCACCGAGGCGCCCAGGCTGATCGACTGCACGCCCTTCCAGGTGGCCGGCATCGGCATGCGCCACAGTCGCGACAGCGGCGGTGCGATTCCCGGGCAGTGGGCACAGCTCAACCGCGAATGGCCAGCACCGGCGCCGGTCAGTTTCGGTGTGTGCTGCAACAGCGACGACGAGGGTGGCTTCGACTACATCGCAGCGTTGCCGGTGAACGCACTGCCATCGGTGCCTGCACACTGGCAGCGGGTGGATGTGCCTGCGCGCCGTTACCTGGTGGCTTGGCATGGCGGCCATATCTCCACCATCCGCTCGACCTGGTTCTGGCTGCTGGACCAGTACCTGCCGGCAAGCAACCTCCACCTGGCCAACGCGCCGGATCTTGAACGCTACGACACCCGCTTCGACGAGCATACCGGCCATGGCGGCGTGGAGATCTGGCTGCCGGTCGATCACCTTCCTGACTGACCCGGAGCAACCGATGATGCGCGCGACACGATGGATGTTGACACTGCTGCTGGCTGCTCTGGCGCCGATGGCGATGGCGGCCACTCCCACCATTGCCGGCGAACGTCATGGCGTGACAACGCTGAACAGCGCGGCGATCCGCGACGGTGCTCAGCGCGAGGTGCTGCGCTTCACCGTGTGGTACCCGGCAATGCCAGGCAGCGAAGAAACGCCGCTGACCATCGGGCCACCGGATGCGCCGCTGTTCGAGGTGGGGCGCGCGGCGAAGGATGCCCCCATTGCCGGCGGGCGCCTGCCAACCCTGTTGCTGTCGCATGGCAATGGCGGCACCGCGCGCATGATGGGGTGGCTGGGCACCGCGCTGGCACGGGCTGGCTACCTGGTGATCGCCGTGGACCACCCCGGCAACAACGGCGCCGATGAGATGACGCTGGCCGGCAGCGTGCTGACCTGGCTGCGCGCCGACGACCTGAAGGCGGCGCTGGCGGCCGTGCAGGCCGACCCGCAGCTGGGGCCACATGTTGATGCGTCGCGGCTGGGCGTGGTGGGTTATTCCGCTGGCGGCTTCACCGCACTGCTCAGCGCCGGCGCACGGCCGGACATGACGCGGCTGCTGGCGTTCTGCCAGGCGCACCCGGACGACGGCGTGTGCAGGCCGCAGCAGGAAGCGGCCGCGCATACGATGGCGGCGCGTCTTGCTGCGGCGGCGTCACCACAACTGCAACCGTACGTGCAGCATGCGCAGGATGATCGTTCGATTGCCGGCGTGCGCGCGGTGTTCGTGCTGGCGCCCGCCATCGTGCAGGCGTTTGCACCGAAGCAGCTGAAGGCGTTGCGACAGCCGGTGATGATCGTGCTGGGTTCAGCGGATGAAGTGGCGCCGCCAGCGACCAACGGTGATGTGGCGGCGGCGCTGATTCCGAAAGCAACGCTGCACGCGCTGCCCGGTGTCGGCCACTACGATTTCCTGTCTGCCTGCACGCCGCTGGCGGATGAGCGGCTGCAGGCGCTGTGCATGACTGCGGTACCGAAGGTGCAGACGCATGCGGTGGCGGTGGAAGACGCGGTGCGCTTCTTCGGGGAAGCCTTGCGCTGAAGACAGTCGAGCACGGCTCGATGCCAGGGCTGGCAACAACGATTCGTTGCACAGGTGATGACGCGGCGCAAAGGTGCGCGGGACTACACTGCCCCCAGCGCTCCACGGAGGATCGATCATGCGCCTGTTGCATCTTTCTCTGCCGGTATCCGATGTTGCCAACGTCGCCGCGTACTTCCGCGACGTGCTGCAGCTGGAGGTGGCCGGCGACCAGGTCCGCATTGGCTGGAGCACGATCCAGCTGCAACCGGCGAATGGCCGTCCGGTAGGCGGCGTGCACCTTGCCTTCAATGTGCCGGACAACCGCTTCGCCGACGCCATGAGCTGGCTGCGTGCACGCACGCCGTTGCAATGCAATCCGGAAGGGCTGGACTACTTCGCACTGGAAAGCAGCTGGCAGTCGCAGTCGGTGTATTTCACCGGACCCGATGGCCTGATCCTGGAACTGATCGGCCGCAGGCGCTTGCCGGCCAGCGACCGCACTGGCGCCTTCCATGGCAGCGAACTGACCTGCCTGAGCGAGGTCGGCCTGCCCAGCCATGATGTCGATGCGGTGCGCGAACAATCCAACCAACGCTTCGGCCTGCGGCCGATCAGCCCGCCGTCGCCCCAGTTCGCGCCGATGGGCGATGACGAGGGCCTGCTGATCGTGGTCGCTGCCGATCGCCGTTGGTTCCCCGAGCAGAAGGACCTGCCCAACGCGCAGGGCCTGCAGCTGCAGGTGGCCGATGTGAGCGGCAGCGGCGAACTGCACAATGCCGCGCTGGGCTGGCGGGTGCAGGCGGCCTGAGTTACCAGCTGCCCGAGGCGCCACCGCCTCCGCTGCGGCCGCCACCACCGGACCAGTCGCTGGAACTGCTCGAGGACGAACTGGACGACGAGGTGCTGGACGAGGAGCGGTAGCCTCTGGACGCCCCCCGGCCGCCGCGGGCTTTTTCGCCGGGCAGCAGAGTGAACACCCAGATGAAGTACAGGAACAGCGTGCCCATGCTGGACACGATCGTCGCCAGCACGCGGGCGTTCTCGTCGCCGGCACGGTCGATGGCCAGCAGCGCGCCCAGCGCATAGCCACCGGTCAGCAGCACCAGCACCACCAGGCGGATGGCGAAGCTGTTGCGGTTCTTCCGCCAACGGGCGCGACCGGCCTGCACCAGGAAGAACACCAGCATGGCGGCGATGCCGACCGCCAGGTTCAGCAGCGCGTGCAGCGCAAGGCTGGGCGGCAACTGGCCGCGCACCAGCATCACCGCGAAGAAGCCGGTGCTGACGGCCAGCATGCCGTACAGCACGATGCGTACGCCGCCGCTGCGACGCCAGCACCAGCCCAGCAGGGTTGCCACCGGTACGGCGGGCAGCAGCACGAAGACCAACGCCGGCAGCACGTGGCGCGGCAGCAGCAGCGACGCAGAAAGCCCTCCCGCGGCGATCACCGCCGTCACCAGCAGCGGCCTGCCCCAGGCAGGCAATGTCGGCCACGTTGACCTGGGCACCGCCGCATTGGCTGCCAGTGCCTTGCGCCGCCGCTCGCGGCGGTTACCGGTGAAATCGGCTTCGGTCCTGGTCGCCAGCAGACGCGGTGGCGATCGCCACAGACCGGCCAGGAAGCCCGCCAACAACGTCAGCGCGACGACCGAATCCCCCGTGCGCCAGTCCGCGGGCAACACGTTGCGTGCCGACGGATCTTCCCAGGGCGGCATTTGCTCGCCGTCGACCAGCGCCACCAGCACCGCGGTGCCGTCCAGCACGCCCTGGTCCAGGTCTCCCTCGCGCAGCCGCGGCACGATCGCCTTGTCGATGATGCGCGCGGCATACGCATCAGGAATGGTGCCTTCCAGGCCATAACCGGTCTGGATGCGTACGCGCCGATCCTGCACCGCCACCAGCAGCAGCACGCCATCATCGACGCCGGCGCGGCCCAGCTGCCATTGGTCGAAGACCCGCTGCGCATAGGCTTCGATGCCTTCCTCGCCAACGCTGGGCACCACCAGCACCTGCAGTTGCGCGCCCTTGCGTGCCTGCAGCTGCAATGCCTGCTCGCGCAGCGCGGCGCGGGTGCTGGCGGACAGCGCATTGGCGGTGTCCACCACCGGGTCATTCAACGCTGGGACCGGGGCTGCCGCCAGCGCCAGCAGCGGCAGCAGGCAGAGCAGCAGTGCAAGCCATGCCCACGGCCTGGCAACGCGCGTCTGCGGCACCGGGCTCATGGGGCTGCCGCGCTCTGCACGTGCAGAGCACGACGTGGGGCCGACCCGTTGCTCGGCAATGACGGTGGTACACAGGCTTCGGAACGGCATCCGTGTATTTCCTCACTCCGGAAAGGGAAAAGCCGGCCGGGTCGCCCCGGCCGGCCTCCTTTACCACACACCTCTTGTCAGGCAGCGGTCAACGGCCCATGGCCACTCGCTGCTGCTCGTCCTGTACGTGCTGCTGCGAGGGCTCATGCTTGGCCAGCAGTGCAGCACTGGTCTCCTGCACGCTTGGCGCCGTCTGGGTCATGTCCACCGCAGTGCGGAAGCCGGGAACGGTGCCCATCACGAATGCCTTGCCATCCTGCAAGGTCACGCCCTGCAGCTTCTCCGGCGAATCGATGCCGGCGGCCTTGGCCTGGGCAGTCACATGGGCGGCCATCTCGTTGCAGATCATGCCCGGCATGTGGCCGCGGATCGCGTTGTGCAGCGGCGTATCCGGATGCGCCTTGTCGCCCAGTTGCGGCCCTTTCGGCGCCGCCTCGGCATGGCTGCGGCCTTCGGCCATCTTGCCCAGCGTGGCCGGACCGGCCACGCCGTCGGCGGAGAGCCCCTGCTGCTTCTGGTAGGCAGTCAGCGCATCGCGGGTGTTGGCACCAAAGTTGCCATCCTCGCTCAGCCGGTTGCCGTGGCTGTCGCGCACGCCCAAGCGGTTGAGCTCCTTCTGCATGGCAGTCACTTCCTCGCCCTTGGCGCCCTGGCGCAGTACACCGCCGTGGTCGCCATCGTGCGCATGGCCACCCTTGCCGGTTTCCTTCAGCTTGCCCTGGTCCCAGAAATCCTGCGGGCTGACCAGCTTGCCGTGCGGATCCTTCAACTGGTAATGCACGTGCTGGGCATACTGCCCTGCACCACCGGGGCCACGCCCACCCATGGTGCCGATCGGTTCGCCGGCCTTGATCGGCTGGCCCTCCTTCACCTGGGTCGACTGCAGGTGCAGGATCTCGTGCGAGTTGCCCTGCGCATCTCTGATCTTCACCGTGCCGTAGTCGCCACCGACAAAGGTCACCGTGCCGGAAATCGGCGCATTGACGGTCGGATGCTGCAGGTTGCGGCCGTGCTGGCCACCGACGTAGTTGAAGTCGGTGCCGCCGTGCGGCTTGTGCGCTCGGTGTTCGCCGAACTCACCGGTAACGTGCGGCTTGACCCCGTTCTGCGGGGGCAGCATCACCTGCATCGTCTGCTCGAAGTTGCGGGTCTGGCCTTCAGCATGTGCCGCTGCCGGCTTGGCCTGCGCCTGTGCGGCGGCGCCAACGGCGGCTGCGGTCTGGCCACCATGGGACTGGCCGTGGGTCTGCGCCAGGCGCTGCTCCACGAACTGCTCGTACCTGTCCACGTATGGCATCACCTTCTTTTCGGAAAGGTTGAGGCCGCCGTAATCGCGGGTCGGGCCATCGTGATGGTACTTGTAGATGTATTCCTCGCCCTGGCCGCGCTTGTGTGCCAGGTTGCGGTTGTCGATGTAGTGGTCCACCAATGCATCGGACTGGGCGCCGACGTCGAAGCGGTTACGGTTGTTGAGGTGGTAGTGATTGCCGGTCTTGTCGATGAACTGGCCCAGGCCCGAGGCCGAGGTGGTGCCTGCGGCAGCATCGGGGTTGAATCCCGATTCCACGCGGGCGATGGCCAGTACGTGTGCGGTTTCGCGCGGGGTCAGTCCCTTCTCGCGTGCCGACTCAATGAGCGTGTCGATCACCCGTGACTGCACCTCCGGGGTTGCATCGCCCCAGCGGCGGGAGTTCCCGTGCAGGCGCCCGTCACTCTGGTCGATCGGCTCGCGGTAGTGGCTCCACGATTTGATGCGGTCACTGCTGTAGGCCGCCCCGCGGGGCTGGACCATGTCCTGGTAGATGTCTGCCATGTCTGTGCTATCCATTCTATGAAAAAGGGAATTTCCTTAAGGGGTACTGCTCCTGGTACTTCCGGTGTTGCGGTACTGCGCTCGCAGCGCACATGCGACGTCCTGCCGCTGCGCTCAGTCTTCGATGTAGTTCACCTCCGGGTGCTTGATGCCGAGCGTGTCGATCAGCTTCTCGTACTCGTCGTTGTTGGGCTCCTGCTCATCGCCTTCCGTGCCACGCAGCGGCGGCGTGCTGTGGGTCAGCTGGCGGCCACTGGCGTCGTACAGGTAGTACCACTCGCAGAAGCTGCAGCCGAACGGCAGTTCACCGTACTGCACGACGAAATACGGCGTGCCGCTCCGGTCCTGCACGCAGGCCAGGCCGACGGCGGTGTAGCCGTCCATTTCCTTGGGTACGGCAATGGCCTGGCGTGTGCCGTCCTTTTCGATTTCCAGCGTGGTCAGCCGGGAAGCGTCCGTGTCTTGGGTGGGCAGGGCCGCCAGGTGCAGGCGGGTGCCTTGGCAATCGATATGCATGCCGGTCTCATCGCGCGTAGGGGAGGTGGGAAGGGATGCGGCCGCGGCGGCAGGTGCGGCCGGCGTCGTTGCCGGGTTCGAAGAAGCAGGGGTCGCCGCCGGCGCGGATGCCTCCGGGCCGCTGCAGGCAGCGAGCATCAGGGCCAGCACGGGGGCAACGGGAAACAGGCGCATGCGATGCTCCTTGGGGTGAACCACGCGACCCCCGCAGGCGGTCGCGCGGAGGATCAGATCGATTCGTCCTCACGCTTGACCAGCTGCCAGCACGGCTTCTGGGCAAAGGTGTAGGTCTGCTGGTCGCTGGTATCGGGAGTGCGCATCTGCACCTGCACCTGTCCGTCGGGCAGGCGGGTGACCTGCATCTGGCGACCCTGCCGCTGCAGCGTGGCCGGATCCGGCATCACCGGCCATTCGACCTTGGCCAGTGGCACTTTCTCCTCCACCTTGCGCGGCTCCGGCTCGGCTTCGGCGTCGATGTGGCTGTCCAGCAGCGGATCGGCCGTGGACGTTTCCTGCAACGCGATCTCGTTGCCGAAGTGCTTGAGGAACTCGTCGAAGACCGGATGGGGGCAGTTGCCAGCGGCCTCTGCCGCGGTCGTGGCGCCCGGTGCGACGGGCGTCGTGGCCGCAGCCGTGCTGGTCGGAGCGGGTGCGGCGGCATCAGCGGGGGCAGCCTGCGGGGCGGGCTTGCAGCCCGACAGCGCAAGCCCCAACGCAAGGGCAAGCAGGGCAACGGGGCGAAGCTGGTTCACGGGATCCTCCTGATTCCGGGCGGTCGCGCGCGGTTCCGGCGCGGTAGGGAGGCAAGGATAGCCATGCCTTTGTCAATTCAGTTTCAACACACGCTGTCAGGAATATCCCGACACTCAGAAATGAGATGGATATCACATTACTATTGAAGCCGTCGTCGTCGCGGCTGCCGCTAGACTACCCCGCCCCCCGCTTTGAGCCTGGCCCGATGCGCGTATTCCTGCTTGTCTTATTCCTGCTGGTACCTGCGCTGTGGCCCTGCTCGGTGGCCGCGTTGGAGGTCCAGGAAGGCGACCTGCTGTTCGTCACCGCCGGCCATGGTGGCCTGAGTGCGGCCATCGACGATGCGACCGGAAAACAAGGCGCGCCGAGTTTCGACCATGTCGCGCTGGTGGCTTCCGCACCGCAGGGCTGGGAGGTGCTGCACGCCGATGAGAAGGGCTCGCGCCGGCAGACGCTGGAACAGTTTCGCGAGGACGCGAAAGGCAAGCAGCGGCAGATCGTGGTCTATCGCCTGCGTGCGCCGCCGGACAATGCCATCGCCGATGCCGTGGCCACCGCGCGCACGATGCTGGGCAAACCGTACAACACTGCCTACGTGTTGAACGACGACAGTTACTACTGCTCGGATTTCATCGAGCGCGCGTTCCGTGCGCTCCATGTGTTCGCACTGCAGCCGATGAACTTCCGCAACCCGCAGACCGGTGAGATCTCCCGGCACTGGGTTGATCTGTATCGCGGCATGGGCATGGAGGTGCCGCAGGGCCTGCCCGGTACCAACCCCAACGACATGGCTGCAACACCGGTGCTGCAGCGGATCGGCGTGCTGGAATAAGCGAAGCCCCGCGCGGGGCGGGGCTTCGTCGGTGATGGATGGCGGCTGCCAGGATCACTCTTCCTCGTCCTGCCCGCCCTGCTGCTGGTTCTGGTTGCGCTTCTGCTGTTCCTGCTGCTGTTGCTGCTGCTGGTCGCGGCCGCGCCCCTGCTGCTGATCCTGCTGGTTCTGCTGGCCCTGCTGCTTCTGGTTCGGGTTCTGGTTCTGCTGTGCCATGTCCGATCTCCAAATGCCACGCGCGGAATGCGGTGGACGGGGCCATCGTCGGCAGCGATGGGTTAACCATGCGTTGTGAGCGGGCTACACCCATGTGTACGTGCGTGAATGAACCGGCGCCAGCCCTTGCGGCACAAGCGACTGAAGGATTCATGCGGGTTTGGCATGTCGTCATGCTGCAGCCGGAAACGAACGCATTCAGCGTGCCTGCCCGCCGCGGCGCGCGCAGCGGCGGCCTACGCCCATGGTCCCATTTGCAGCATGCAGGGCCGCCGCCTATCGTCGGAATGACGTCACCCCGGAGATGCGCATGGCCCGCGACACTGCAGAACGCCCCACCTACGAACAGGCACTGGCCGATTTCAGCATCGAGCGCGGACAGCGACAGTTGCACGGTGACCTGCAGACCGGCATCAACGCCTGCGTGGAGTGCTGCGACCGCCACTGCGGCCGCAATGCGCTGGCGCTGCGCTGGGTGGACGCCCACGGTGCCCTGCATCGGTACACCTTCGAGGACCTGCGCGATGCCTCCGCGCGTGTTGCCCAGGTGCTGGCCGCGCAGGGCATCGGCAAGGGCGATGTGGTGGCCGGCCTGCTGCCGCGTACACCGGACCTGCTGGCGACCATCCTCGGCACCTGGCGGGTGGGTGCGATCTACCAGCCGCTGTTCACTGCGTTCGGCCCCAAGGCCATCGAAACACGGTTGAAAACCGGGCGCACCGCATTGGTGGTGACCGACAGCACGAACCGCAGCAAGCTGGACGAGGTCGATGGCTGCCCGCCGGTCGCCACCCTCCTGGCACCGGAGCAGACACTACGTGCCGGCGACATCGACTGGACCGCACGCACCGCCGATGCCACACCTGATTTCGCGCCGGTGATGCTGCGCGGAGAAGAGCTGATGGCACTGCTGTCCACCTCCGGCACCACCGGCAGCCCCAAGGGCGTGCCGGTGCCGCTGCGCGCATTGCTGGCCTTTGCCAGTTACATGCAGTTGGCCGTGGACCTGCGCCCAGAGGACGTGTTCTGGAACATCGCCGATCCCGGCTGGGCCTATGGGCTGTATTACGCCGTGATCGGCCCGCTGCTGCTGGGCCAGGCCACCACCTTCAGCGAAGCCGGTTTCAGCGTGCAGGGGCTGAACGACATCGTCGCGCGGCTGGGTGTCACCAATCTTGCCGGCTCGCCCACAGCGTACCGGCAGATCATCGCCGCCGGGCCCGAGGCCAGTGCGGCCATCAACGGCAAGCTGCGGGTGGTGAGCAGCGCCGGCGAACCGCTGAACCCGGAGATCGCCCGTTGGTTCGCCGCCCATCTGGGCACCACGGTGCTCGACCACTACGGCCAGACCGAGACCGGCATGGTGGTCAACAACCACCACGCACTGGACCACGCCGTGCGGCCGGGATCATCGGGCTTTGCGATGCCCGGTTACCGCGTGGCGGTACTGGATGATGCCGGCAACGAACTGCCGCCGCGCACGCCCGGCATCCTCGCCGTGGACCTTCAGCAGTCGCCGATCATGTGGTTCACCGGCTACTACGGTGCCGACACACCGGCGCTGGGCGATCGCTACTACCTCACCGGTGATTCGGTGGAATGCGAGGACGACGGCTCGATCAGTTTCATCGGCCGCTCGGACGACCTGATCACCTCGTCGGGCTATCGCATCGGTCCATTCGATGTGGAGAGCGTGCTGATGGAACACCCTGCGGTGGCGGAAACGGCGGTGATCGGCGTACCCGATCCAGAGCGCACCGAAATCGTCAAAGCGTTCGTGATCCTGCGCGCTGGATTCAGCGGCAGCGACACGCTGGCGCAGGAACTGCAGCAGCATGTGCGACGCCGGCTGTCCGCCCATGCGTACCCGCGCCAGGTGGCGTTCGTCGCGGAACTACCGAAAACGCCCAGCGGCAAGCTGCAGCGCTTCCTGCTGCGCAAGGCCGAGATCGAAAAACTGGCGCCGGCTGGCTGAGGGTCTCCGGGGTCAGAGCCCTTCCTTCGAAAGGGATCTGACCCCGGGGTCGGATCCTCTCCAGCGGAGAGGCTCTGACCCCACATGACCCCGTGCTTGCGCTACGGCATCACCGGCGGCACGTAGGCCAGGGTCATGCCCAGCAGCCACAGCAACCCCAGCACCAGCGGGATGTGCACCAGCAGCTGGATGAACGTGAAGCCGACGATGTCGCGGGCCTTCAGGCCGAGCACGCCCAGCAGTGGCAGCATCCAGAACGGATTGATCAGGTTCGGCAGCGCTTCGGCCGCGTTGTAGACCTGCACCGCCCAGCCCAGGTGCGCCTTCAGTTCGTTCGCGGCCTGCATCACGTATGGCGCTTCGATGATCCACTTACCGCCACCGGACGGTACGAAGAAGCCCAGCACCGCCGAGTACACGCCCATCACCAATGCGAACGTATCGGTGCTGGCCACGTGCACGAACAGGCTCGACAGCCGGTGCGCCAGCGTCTCACCGTCGCCACCGGCAGCGTGGGTGAGGATCATCGCGATGCCGCCGTACAGCGGGAACTGGATCAGCACACCGGTGGTGCTCGGTACCGCCTTGGCCACCGCGTTGAGGAAGCTGCGCGGGCGCCAGTGCAGCAGCAGGCCCAGCGAGATGAACATGAAGTTGTAGGTGTTGAGGTTGGCGATCGCGCTGACCAATGGCTTGTTGGCGAACTCGTTGAACAGCCAGCCGAAGGCCAGCAGCGAAAGCAGCACGGTCAACAACGGGCTGTACTCCAGCCACTCGCCCGGACGGGTACGGCGCTGCAGCGGCTCCGGTTCGGCCTGCGCCGCGCCGGGGAAATCTTCGGCGGTACGCGCACTGCCGGCGGCCGGCGCGGTCAGCCAGGCGATCAGCAGCGAGACCACGATCAACACCGAGGTCAGCGCGATCGACTGCCACAGGAAGATGGTTTCGGTGAACGGCAGCACGCCGGTGATCTCCACCAGCCCCGGCGGCATGCTGGCCGGGTTGGCCTGCAGCTGTGCCGCCGACGAACTCAGGCCCATCGCCCACACCGCGCCCAGGCCCAGGTAGGCCGAGGCACCGGCAGCCCGATAGTCCATGCGCAGCTCGGTGCGGCGGGCCAGCGCGCGCACCAGCAGGCCGCCGAACACCAGCGAGAAGCCCCAGCTGAGCAGCGAGGCCAGCATGCTGACCAGGCCGACGTACACCACGGCACCACGACCGGTGCGTGGCACCCGGGCCAGGTAGTCGATGAAGCGCGCGACCACCGGTGCGGTGGCTACCGCATAACCACCGATGACCACGAAGGCCATCTGCATGGTGAAGGGAATCAGGCTCCAGAAGCCGTCGCCGAAGGCGCTGGCGGTAGCCTGCGGGGTGGCGCCGAAGCCCATCGCCGCCAGCGCGACGATGACCACGCCGAGCACCGCGAATACGTACGCATCGGGGAACCACTTTTCCGCCCAGGCGGCCGAGCGCAGCGCGGCGCGCGCCATCCAGCCGTCCTGTACTGCTGCCGTCGAGGCCATCACCTACCCTCCCAGGTTCGATGGCCTGATTCTGGGCGGTGGGGTGCGGGCTGTCAGCCACCTATTGGTCGTAGGTGGCCGCCCGCCGGGCATGGCCCGGCGCTACCAGTTCGGCCGAGGATTCTGATCCGTGCACATGGGCGCCGGGTAGCGCCGGGCCATGCCCGGCGGTCTTCTCAACGCAGCGCCAGATCCACGGCGATACCGGCAAACAGCGCGGCACCCACCCAGTTGTTGTGCAGGAAGGCCTTGAAGCACGGCCCACGCTCGCGGTTGCGGCAGATCCAGAACTCGTACACCACCAGCAGCGTGGCCACCGCTACGCCGGCCAGGTAGTACCCACCCAGCCCGCCGCGCACGCCCACCAGCGCCATCGTGGCCAGGAACAGCGCGTACAGCACGCCCTGGATGACCAGGTCCAGATCGCCGAACAGGATCGCAGTGGAGTGCGAACCCATCTTCAGGTCGTCTTCGCGGTCGACCATGGCGTACCACGTGTCGTAGGCGGTGGACCACAGGATGTTGCCGGCATACAGCAGCCAACCCAGCATCGGCACCTCGCCCTGCACGGCGGCGAAGGCCATCGGGATGCCCCAGCCGAACGACATGCCCAGGTAGACCTGCGGCAGATGGGTGTAGCGCTTCAGGTAGGGATAGCTGGCCGCGAGGAACACGCCGATGAAGCTGAGGGCGATGGTCAGGCCGTTCAGGGTCAGCACCAGGCCGAAAGCCACCAGCATCAGCACCGCGAACAGCGCCAGCGCCGCCCGGCCGCTGATCGCACCGGTGGCCAGCGGCCGCGCTTTGGTGCGTTCCACATGCGGGTCGAGCCAGCGGTCGGCGTAGTCGTTGATGACGCAACCGGCCGAACGGGTCAGCCAGACGCCGGCGGTGAACACGAACAGGGTCCACAGCGGCGGCAGGCCGCCCGCAGCCAGCCACAGCGCCCACCAGGTGGGCCACAGCAGCAGCAGCGTGCCGATCGGGCGATCGGCGCGCATCAGACTCCAGTAATGACGCCAACGCGGCGTCGGCGCCGGATGCGGCGCGGAAAGGGGGGTATCAGCCATGACACTAGGATACTCCTGTGCCTTCGGACCGACTTTGCCGGCGGGGGGAGATTTGTGCGGCGAAACTGGATAGAATGCCCATCCCGCACCGCCTCATTGCGTTGCGATGCCCGCCCCGGCCCTGGCCGACGGCGCGGCGGTTCCACCACGCGCTCGTAGCTCAGCCGGATAGAGTAGTGGCTTCCGAAGCCATTGGTCGGGGGTTCGAATCCCTCCGGGCGCGCCATCTTTCTCTGCTCGTACCCGTCACTCCAGGCCTCTCGCTTGCGCTTCCACGTCAACGCGGCTCAGGAGCGAACGGCATCGAGCGATGTGCGCAACCTTGAAGATCGCGCACGAGGATGGAAAGCTCCTTGCCGTCGTACAGGAAGGTTTCAATCTCACCACGTGCAACCACCAGGTCCGCCGCCGGCGGCTTGAGCTCTTCCAGAACAACACTGAAGGGACGCCAGGCCAGACCGTGTTCGTCGCGGATATCGGTCGATACCGCGTGTGCATGCGCCTGCCGATCCACGCTGGCCAGTGGCAGCCGTAGTGCCTGCGATCCCTCCGTAGTGATCTGGAACCTGCCAAGGACCACGGCATCCACGGTTTCACTGCCGACGTAGGTGATCGTGGCCTCGGGGCACTGCACGGCATCGGCCGGGTGCGATGCACACGCGGCCAGGCTTGCGGTCAGGAGGAGAATGATCGGTCGGATCATGGGCTGGCACCTGGCACATCGCTACCCTGCCCAGAGTTTGCAGCGGCGCGCGTAGTGGTGGCGCCCGGCCTGCGCGCATAGCTGTAATCGGGATCGCGCCAGGCGCGCACGATCGGACTTCGTGCGTGCCTGATCACGCCGGGGAACCAAGACAACACCAACACCACGGCCCAGATCGCAGCCAGCCAGAACCATCGGCCCGAGGCATACGCCGAGATCATGGGCAATGCAGCCAGCAGCACGACGATCTGCGTATAAAGCAGGTAGAGCGTATGCAGTCCCAAACGGGGATCCGAGCGCAGCACCACGCCACATCCCCTGCATGCCGTCTTCGCCTGCCGTCTCGATGCGGAAAGCAGCGGGAATCGCTGCCCGGCAGCGCCGCAAAGTGGACAGGTGAAGGTCAGCAGGCGCATAGGCAGCTCCTCTCTGTCGATTGACATCAACTGTCCGGCACGAAGCCGAGCCTAACATGGGCTTGGCAGGGGGGCGCCACATACAGCAACGCCGGGCATCGCCCGGCGTCTCCGTCACAGCGTGGAAGGGTGTAGACCTCAGTACTTTCCGTCAAACGCAAAAATCGGCTTGCGCTTCTGCCACAGGCCCGCAGTGAAATCCGGGAACTCCAGCGTCTGGAAACTGTTGGCGATCGACTGCTCGCTCAGCGGGGTAATCGCACTCCACGTCACTGCGTCGTAGATGTCGATCGGCATCGGCGCCTTGGCCTTCAGCGCTTCCACGAACGCATGGATCACGAACCAGTCCATGCCGCCATGGCCGGCGCTGGCAGCGGTATCGGCATTCTGCTTCCACAGCGGATGTTCGTACTGGTCCTGGTACTTCTTGAACTCTTCCCACTGGTGCGGCGGGCTGCGGCCTTCGATGTGGATCGAATGGTTCACGTCCATCCACAGGCC
>Ga0308156_1002584_pt1 | contig 15755 bp, 10 predicted proteins | sample PhyAR2_FD_201041 | JGI IMG/M metagenome (GOLD analysis project Ga0308156, IMG submission 201041) | Phyllosphere microbial communities from UC Gill Tract Community Farm, Albany, California, United States - DLSL A.R2 | ecosystem: Host-associated > Plants > Phyllosphere > Unclassified | place: USA... | reverse complement strand
ACTTATTTGACCAATGGAAACAGCGTGAACAGCATCTGGATCATTTTCGGTGTTATTTCTTTGATATTAGCATTGTTAGCTTTTCTTTTCACGCCTAAAACAGAACCTGGAATTGCCAATGAAAAGCAGAAGAATTTCCTGGATAACTATAAGATCATCTTCGGCAATCCTCAAAGTTATTTGTCTGGTTTTGTTTCGGGATTATTGTTCGCGCCGACCACGATTTTTGCAATGATTTGGGGAGTAGATTTTCTTCAAAAAAGCAGAGGTCTTTCGCACGAAAGCGCAACGGTTGCTTGTGCATTGGTTCCAATTGGTTGGGCAATCGGCTGTCCGCTTTTAGGTTGGATTGCTGATAAGATCAAACGCAGAATTCCGGTCATTATCGGAGGAGCAGTGGTGATGATATTGAGCTTATTGCAATTGGCTTATTTACCAGGCTTGATGTCAGAAGACATTTCGCTTTTATTAATGGGAATCGGTTCTGGCGCAGCGATGATTCCTTATTCTATAATCAAAGAAGTGAATCCTGACAAGGTAAAAGGAAGCGCAACCGGAGCCATCAATTTCCTGACCTTCGGTGTGACAACGCTTTTAGCACCTTTGTTTTCATCATTATACGGTTCGAAGCTGACGAAGAGTTTGGATGTTGACGCCTTATTACAACACTCGCTATTGTTCTTCGTTATCGGTATTTCGTGTGCGATCGTCATCTCAATTTTCTTAAAGGAAACCGGAAATTTGAAACCAGAAGAAACGGTTTAAAGCTTTGTTTAAAAGAACTTATTTTCTCGAAATTCTTAATAATAGAATAATTACTAAGACGACCGAAAATAAAAATCCTAAAACTGCAACCAACGACATTTCGCCAATCCTAGGTCCAGCTTCCGAAACGAAAACGATCGATGTCGCAATAATATTCGCACCTAAAACCATCGCCAAAATCAGATTAATAATACTCGATTTTATAAGATTGTTAGTCTTTTCAATATTTTTGATTTCGCTTGAAATGGTGAATTTATTATCATCCAATTTCTGCAGAACGGAGCGCAACTCTTTCGGGATTTCGTCTACATTATCTGTGAAACTCATCATTTTGTCCATTCCGTTTTTGAAGAGTTTCTTTGGACTGATTTTTCTCGTGAGGATTTTCTTCGTGTAAGGATGCAGACTTTTTACAATATCCAAATCGGGATTGATAGTTCGCCCAACGCCTTCTATGAGACCAATTCCTTTAAATAAAAGATAAAAATAATCGGGCATATAAAGCCTGTTGTCTTTGAGGACATCTTTCATTTTATTGATGATAATATGCGGATCGATATTTTTGAGTGATGTACTGTGAACGAAGTTCAGAACTACCTCGACATCGTTCTGAAACCGTCTGTCGTCAGGAATCTCATAACTGACGGCCATTTTCTTCAATGATCTGACGATTTTATTAGAGTTTTTAGCAACGAAAGCAACAATTAAACTTTCAAGAATCTCTTTATCATTTGGCTGAATTTTCCCGACTGCACCAAAATCTATGAAAACCACTCGCCCATCCTTTTTCACCAAAATATTTCCGGCGTGAGGATCGGCGTGGAAAAAACCGTAATCCAAGATCTGAGAAACGAAAAGCCTCAAACCAACCTCCGAAATCACAACCGGATCAATGTTATGACTAAGAAGTTCCGTTTTGTCAGTCACCTTGATTCCGTCAATAAACTCCATACAAAGGACATTATTATTCGAAAATTCGTCGTAAACAATCGGAACGTAGGTTTCCTTGTTATTTTTAAAATTTAAAGCAAACTGCTTGATATTATTTCGTTCGTTAACCAATGAAACTTCTTCAAGCAAAGACTTTTCGAAAGTCGCAATTGCTTGTTTTAAATTTAATTTTGAAGCAATTTCAGAATACGTTGAAATAAGCTTTACCAAATCCTTTATCAGAAGTAAATCATCCTCAATAACGCTTAAAACATCAGGCTTTTTGATCTTTAAAATAACCTCTTCGCCAGTAATCAAAGTTGCTTTGTAAACCTGAGCAATAGAAGCCGTCGCCAGAGGTTTTGCTACGATTTCAGAGAAATGATCATTCACCGAAATATTAAATTCATTCTCCAGAATCTCAGTAACGTTCATATCAACAACTTCTACCCGATCCAGAAGCTTCTGTAACTCCTGAATCAGCTCTGGCGGAAGCAAATCCTCACGGTTGCTGAAGGTTTGCCCAAGTTTCACAAAAGTCGGTCCCAGCTCTTCCAAAACCAGCCGTATCCTTTCATAAACGGTGCCTTTGGAGATGATTTCATCTGAATGCGGTAATTCTTCAGGCTTTTTGCCCATTCTTGCAATCATATCTTTGAATCCGTACTTGCTTAGAACGGAAATTAATCTGGCAGAACGTTTAAGTTTTCGCTGTTGTTTATCGAACATATTTATAAAATAAAGGAGCTACAAAGTAACTCCAAAAATTATTCCTACCAATAAAAAGTCTTCGAGAGTCTCAGACTAACAATTAAGAAGTCTGCCAATTCGCTCAGACCGAAATTTGAATAAATTCTCGCAGATTTTACAGATCAGGCAGATTTTATAACAAATGGAATCTGCCTGATCTGTAAAATCTGCGAGAGAAATATTTTACCACACTTAGAAATCATACTTTTAAAATCTTTTCTTTTTCGGGTCAAGAAAAGTTGGAAATACCATCACATATTCTCCGAATCTTGTATTGATTCTTTCCTCCAGATTCACCAGTTCGCTTTCCATAAACTGATCTCTCATATCATCATTATCAAAAATCAACAGCAAATTGGTATTTTTTCCCTCTCCCAACATATCAGACCGTACTTCGGAAAGAATATATTTTTCTACATCCAGAAGATTTTCTACCATCTGATGCAGATCACTTTCCACATAAATGTCCCATTCTTCAATTTTATTTTCGATTGTATGAAATGTGATACTCAGGATGCTCATTTTTTATATTTTTTTATGATTGATGTTGATAAATTCAGAATGCAAAAATCGTATTTTTTTTGTAAATTAGCGCGTTATAAAAAACAGAAAAATTTGAAGCATCAGAATGTATTTTAATATTCTGATTTACAATAAATTAAAAAATATTTATGCAAAAGGAAGGAGAAAGGTTAATACCGATCAACATTGTTGACGAGATGAGAACCTCTTACATCGATTACTCGATGTCAGTAATCGTATCAAGAGCTTTGCCAGATGTGAGAGACGGGCTGAAACCCGTTCACAGAAGAGTGCTCTACGGTATGTATGGTCTGAATGTCTTTTCTAACAGAAAACATTTGAAATCTGCGAGAATTGTTGGAGACGTTTTAGGTAAATATCACCCACACGGCGACAGCTCGGTTTATGATGCAATGGTCAGAATGGCGCAGCCTTGGAGTCTGCGTTATCAGATGGTAGACGGCCAGGGTAACTTCGGTTCTATGGACGGCGATCCGCCTGCAGCAATGCGTTACACGGAAGCCAGACTTAAAAAAATATCAGACGAAATCCTTGCTGATCTAGATAAAGAAACCGTTGATTTCCAAAACAACTTTGATGACAGTATGACGGAACCAACCGTTCTTCCTACCAGAATCCCAAGTCTTTTGGTAAACGGTGCTTCCGGAATTGCAGTTGGTATGGCAACGAATATGGCGCCTCACAACCTATCCGAAAGTATTGATGCAATCTGCGCTTACATTGATGATAAAGAAATTACCATCGATGAGCTTATGAAGCACATTATTGCGCCGGATTTCCCAACGGGCGGAATTATTTACGGTTATGATGGCGTGCGTGATGCTTTCCACACAGGAAGAGGCCGTATTGTTCTGCGAGCGAAAATTAACTTCGAAGAGATTGGAAATAGAAATGCGATCATCGTAACAGAAATTCCTTATCAGGTCAACAAAGCGGAAATGATTGCCAGAACTGCTGAATTGGTAAAAGATGATAAACTTCCCGGAATCTATGAGATCCGTGACGAGTCTGACAGAAACGGAATGCGTATCGTTTATGAACTTAAGAATGACGCTATTCCAAATGTCGTATTAAACCTTTTATATAAATACACTTCTCTACAAACTTCTTTTTCAGTCAATAACATTGCGTTGGTTAAAGGAAGACCTGTACAGCTGAATGTGAAAGACATGATCCTGCATTTCGTAGATCACCGCCACGAAGTCATTGTAAGAAGAACAAAATACGAACTAAGAAAAGCACAGGAAAGAGCGCACATTCTTGAAGGCTTTATGAAAGTAATCGGCACTCAGGATTCTCTTGACAGAGCGATTGCGATTATCCGTCACAGTGCAAATCCTGCAGCTGCGAAGGAAGGTTTGATTGAAGAATTCGAACTTTCCGAGATTCAGGCTCAGGCAATTCTGGATCTTCGTCTGGCTCGTCTTACCGGAATGGAATTGGACAAGATCCGTGCTGAATACGAGGAGATAATGGCAATGATCGCTGATTTGGAAGATATTCTGACGAATGAACCAAGACGTTATCAGATCATTAAGGAAGAGCTTCAGGAAATCAAAGAAAAATACGGCGACGAAAGACGTTCAGAAATCGATTATACAGGCGGCGAATTCTCTATTGAAGATATGATTCCGGATGAGAAAGTTGTTTTGACCATTTCGCACGCTGGTTATATAAAAAGAACACTTCTTTCTGAATATAAAGTACAGTCAAGAGGCGGTGTTGGAAACAGAGCAGCCACCACAAGAGACGAGGATTTCCTGGAATATATTGTAACTGCAACCAACCACGAATACCTTCTTTTCTTTACAGAAAAAGGAAAATGTTTCTGGCTAAGAGTGTTTGAAGTACCGGAAGGATCTAAAACCTCGAAAGGAAGAGCCGTCCAAAACTTAATTAATATAGAACCGGATGATAAGATCAAGGCCTATATCAGAACCAAAGATCTTAAAAATCAGGAATATATCAACCAGATGAATGTAGTGATGATTACCAGAAACGGTACCATCAAGAAAACTTCACTGGAAGCCTATTCCAGACCGAGAACTAATGGTGTAAATGCCATTGAAATCCGTGATAATGATGCTTTATTGGGTGCGAGACTAACAGATGGAAATTCTGAGATCATGATTGCCACCAAAAACGGAAAATGTATCCGTTTCCCTGAAGAGAAAGCAAGAGCTGTCGGCAGAGGATCTATCGGTGTACGGGGAATCTCTCTTGAGGATAAGGACGAAGTGATCGGAATGATTGTTGTAAATGATCTTGAAAATGATACAGTTTTGGTGGTATCAGAAAGAGGTTACGGAAAAAGAACGGCTGTAGAAGATTACCGTGTTACCAACAGAGGTGGAAAAGGTGTCATTACTTTGAACATCACTGAGAAAACCGGAAACCTGATCGCCATTCAAAGTGTAACGGACGAGGACGGATTGATGATCATCAACAAATCCGGCGTTGCCATCCGAATGAATATGAACGAAATGCGCGTAATGGGTAGAAATACACAGGGCGTAAAAGTCATCAACTTAAAATCTACCGACGAAATTGCTGCAATTGCAAAAGTCGAAATGGATAGAGAAGTGGCTGAGGAAGAAGGCGAAGAAGGTATTGAGGTTGCAGAAAATGACAGCAACAATCCCGAATTCAAACTGAAACCTCAGACAGGTAACAATCAAATCAACATCGGAGACGAAGAGGAACTGAAAAAAATCGAAGATGAAGAAGCCTCTGATAACAATGAAAACTCCGAAGAGCCGGAAGACGACAAAGAATAAAATCAAAAATTAACATATGACATCGCCTGCGATTACATATGACAGTAAAAAAAATAAAAATTAACATATGAAAAGATTAATTTTAAGTTTAGCAGTTCTTTCCGTAGCATTGATGAATGCTCAGAAAAAGGAAATTGCAAGCGCTGTAAAAGCAGTAGATTCAGGAGATCTTACAACTGCGAATTCAGAGCTATCAAAAGCAGAAGGTATTTTTGGCGAAAAAACATATTTGCTGGAGCCTTCCGTTCTTGAGCAATATTATTACGCAAAAGGTTTATCGCTTCTGAAATCAGGAAAAAATACAGAAGGTGCAGAATATCTTGCCAAGATTGCAACCCTTGGAACAGAGCCAATCTACACAGGAAAAGATGCTGAAAAAAACAAAGTCTATTTCGTAGGAAAAGACGCTTCTGAGAAATATGGCGCAGGACTATCTCTAAAACAGGATAAATACACACCATCTTTGGGCGACAAACTGAGAGAAGGCATCAATCCTCTTTTGCAAAAAGCCAATGAAGTAGCTACAAAAAGCTACAATGAGAAAAATTTTGATGTCGCCGGAGCCAAGTTTGCAGAAACTTATTACCTTTTCAAAGCTGCAGGTCAGGACGACAAAAATTACCTTTATTACGCAGGGGTTGCTTATGCGCAGTCTAAAGACAACAAGGCAAAAGCTGTAGAAATTTTAGATTCTTTAATCAAATCCGGTTACACAGGTGTTGAAACTATCTACACCGCAAAAAATAAAGCCGGAGCTAAAGAAACGCTTGACAAAGCAGCTTACGATTTGTACAAGAAAACAGCAGGCGGCGCCGGTTATACAGATTTCAAAACTGAAACTACGGCCAGCAAACAGGAGGAAATGTATGATCTTTTAGCATCTCTTTTATTTTCTCAGGACAGATTTGAAGAAGCAGGAAAAGTGGCCACCGAAGGATTGGCAAAGTTCCCGAATAATCAGTCTCTGTCTCAGGTACAAAGTAATTCTTACTTCAAAACGGGAAAGACAGACGAGTTTGTTAACAATCTGAAAGCCAAAATAGCTAAGAACCCAAATGATAAGGAAAGCCTTTACAATCTGGGTGTGATGTACAGCAAAGATCCTGCAAAGCAGGCAGATGCAGAAGCAACTTATAAGAAGCTTGTTGAAATGGATCCAAAATATCCAAATGCACTCAACAACCTTGTTTTTTCCATCATAGGTGAAGATGACGCCAAAACGATTGAGGAATACAGAACTCTGAAAAAAGCAGGAAAAATAGATGCTGCCAACAAAGTTCTGGAGCGCAGAAGAGGCAATTTCCAAAGAGCACTTCCATACGCAGAGCAGATGTATCAGGCAGATCCTAATAACAAAGAGGTCGTAAATCTACTGAAAGGTATGTACCAGACCACGCAGAACACTGCAAAATACAACGAATTCAAAGCAAAAGAAACGGCCTTGAAATAATCTTAAAGGAGCCTTTGGGCTTCTTTTTTTTTGCACTTTTACAGAGCAAACTAAAAATGTATATTTGCGAATCAAACAAAAAACTTAAATATATCCCAATGAAATTTTTTATCGACACAGCCAATCTCGAGCAGATCAAAGAAGCGCAGGACCTCGGAATTCTGGATGGCGTTACCACCAATCCGTCACTGATGGCAAAAGAAGGAATCTCTGGCAAAGCAGCCATCAATCAGCATTATATCGACATTTGCAACATCTCTGATGGCGATGTTTCTGCAGAAGTCCTCTCCACAACCTACGAAGAAATGATCAAAGAAGGCGACGAATTAGCGGCGCTTCACGAGAGAATTGTTGTGAAAATACCAATGATCAAAGACGGCATCAAAGCCCTTAAATATTTTTCCGACAAAGGCGTGAAAACCAATTGTACCCTTATTTTCTCCGCAGGACAGGCACTTTTGGCTGCAAAAGCGGGCGCAACCTACGTGTCTCCTTTCCTTGGAAGGTTGGATGATATCTCTGTAGACGGTCTCAATTTGATTGAAGAAATCCGTCTTATTTTTGATAACTATTACTTCGAAACCGAGATTCTCGCGGCATCCATCAGAAGTCCGATGCACATCATCAACTGTGCAAAATTGGGCGCGGATGTGATTACTTCCCCACTACCATCGATTCTGAACCTGCTCAATCACCCGTTGACTGATTCTGGTCTCGCGCAGTTTGTTGCAGATTCCAAGAAGCTGGGCTAAGATATTTAGAATATTTTGGGCGCCTTTTCCGTGCTCCACTCCCGCTTTTTTTTCATTGCGAACGGCGTGACGTTATCAGAACCTCGCGTCTAAAATCGCAACAACAAAAAAGAGCTCCGTTCAGCCCGGGGCGCGCGGCGCAAATAGGAATTTTTGCCTTCCAACTCATATTAAAAAAAACCGTCAAGTTTTGTCTTGACGGTTTTTTACTTGATCAGGTTTTAAACTTTTATGCAAAGAACGTTTCCTTCAGCAGATAAAGGTTAAGTGTTATTATAATTGCGCTGATCACAAAAGCCAGGATCTTCAGCCACATTTTGTTGGCAAACTCGCCCATTTTAGCTTTGCTGTTTGTAAACATCACCAGCGGCACTACCGCAAAACTGAGTTGCATCGAAAGTATAACCTGACTGAAAACCAGTAATTCAGCAGTACCTTTTTCTCCATACATAATCGAAATAATCAGCGCCGGGATAATGGCAATAGTTCTGGTAATCAATCGTCGTATCCAGGGTTTCAATCTGATATTCAGAAAACCTTCCATCACAATCTGTCCTGCGAGCGTTCCTGTCAAAGTAGAGTTCTGTCCGGAAGCCAGCAATGCAATTCCAAAGAAAATACTGGCCAGCGTGGTTCCCAATAGCGGCGTCAACAACATATAGGCATCATTGATGTCGGCCACATCTTTGTTACCTGAGGTATGGAAAGTGGCTGCGGCGATAATCAGTATTGCGGCATTGATCACAAAAGCGAGCATCAGTGAAATTCCACTGTCAAGACTGGCAAATTTTAAAGCTTCCTTTTTACCTTCCGTTGTCCGCGGGTAGTTTCTCGTCTGTACGATACTGCTGTGAAGATAGAGGTTGTGAGGCATTACCGTAGCTCCCAAAATCCCGATTGCGATGTACAGCATTGATGGATTGGTAATGATTTCTTTCTTAGGAATCAAACCTTCAAGTAGAGGAAAGATATCCGGCTTACTCAGGAAAATCTCATAAAAGAAAGCGACAAAAATGATAAAAATCAAGCCACCGACAATACTTTCTATATACCGGAATCCTTTGGCCTGCAGAAACAGGATTAAAAATACATCAATAATAGTGATGACAACTCCTACACTGAGCGGGATGCCAAATAATAAATTCAATGCAATGGCAGATCCAATTACTTCTGCCAGATCACACGCTGCAATGGCAATTTCGCAAAAGATCCAAAGTACAAAATTGACGGCCGGATGGAAATGGTCTTTACACGCCTGCGCCAAATCCCGTTCTGCCACCACACCTAGCTTCACCGAAAGATGTTGTAATAGAATAGCAAACAGATTTGAAATTAATATAACTGAAAGCAGTGTATACCCAAACTGGGCACCACCCGCGATGTCAGTCGCCCAGTTTCCCGGATCCATATAACCTACTGCTACCAGCAAGCCCGGACCCATATAGGCCAGCAACTTTTTCTTGAAACTCCCGTCTTTGGGAATATTGACACTGGAGAAAACCTCGTGCAGAGAATTAGAACTTTTCTCGGTTCTCCAGCCTGTATTGTGATTTGACTGTTCCAAAGGATTAGAATTGTTAGATTAGACTAACAAAAATAGTTATACTGCACTTAACCTGCAAGTACACACCAAAAAAAACCGCCAAACGGGTTGGCAGTTTATTATTATTTTACAATTAATTACTTAGTAAATCTGATAGAAGTCTTTCTGTCAGACTCTCTTTCTTTGTCAGACGCTTCTGCAGGAACAGTTGCAAATTTTGCACCGTAACCTTCAGCATCGATGACCTGAGCGCTCTGAAGTGCAGATTTTACAGCGGCAGCTCTTTCACCTGATAATTTAAGGTTTGCAGCAGCATCACCTTTTTTATCTGTGTATGCACCGATTTTTACCTTAGCATCAGGAAATTCAGCAAGGATCATTTTCAGGTTATCCAATTGTACTTGAGATTCAGGCGTTAATTTAGTCGTACCGAATTCAAAATTAAGATTATCAAAATTGAACCATTTATCTTTCAAGCTAGCCTCTGTAGAATTTTTATAATCGTCAGATTTCAAAAACATTACGATTTGATCTTCAATTCCGCCTTTGTAAGCCTGTAAAGTTTTACCGCTTGGCAAAGTCACCACTGTAGTCTCTCTAGATACGACTACGGCGCTGTCACCGTTTGCAGGTGTAGCAGAATCTGAAACTACTGCCGTAGAATCAACGGCTCCAACTGGTACCGGTTCTACTTTTTTGTTGCACTGTTTCCAGAAAAACCATCCAAGAAGCAACAATAATAGCAATGGTAACAACCATTTCCAGATGCTGCCACCTTCAGATTTATCAGAAACGATTTCGTGCGTGCTTCCACTTCTGTTGACATCAACTTTTGGCGTTGTAGAATTGAAGACTTTCTCTGTTACCGGAGTTACAGGATTGATGTCTGCTGCCGGCATTGTAGGCGTGTTCACTTTAAGTGGTTCTGCATCTACAGGGCCAAACCAGTTTCCAAGGCCTAAGGCAGCCAAGCTGAATCCTGCTGGTAACAACGATGAAAGAACACCTTTTTGCTCACCCAGTAAACTTCCGAAAGAAGATACATTCAGATTGTTGTCTACTGCATATTTACCCAAGGTACCAGCAGTTGCACCGGTAACAAGATTAAGCAAGGAATTGGTAGATTCTGTTTTGATACCTGCATAAGAAGAAACAGCATTTGTAATTGCAGATAGCTTATCGCCATCACCGAAAATGAGGCTTAGAATCTTTGAAATTACAGAATCACTTCCGCTAAGGTTGCCCAACAGATTCGAAAGAACGCCAGTCGATGCGGCGTCTCTCACGGTGCTGAAAAGCTCTGAATGTGTATTGCTATTTGCAAAACCACCAACCACAGCTGGTAATAATGCAGAAATCGCTTTTGAAACTCCCGACTCGCTTTCTCCTAGCTGAGTGGCTGCTTGGGACACTGTTGCTGGTCCCAGTTGACCTTTAATAAGGTCGATTAGATTAATAGACATAGTAGTTTATTTTTTATGTTTGATGGTTGTAATATTAACAAATATTAATCCACAATTTTCAATAATTAATAATTTTAATAAAAATTTAACTAAAAAGAAATAAACTTCAATTTATAATTTTGCTATTATATTAATTTGACAATGAAAATCTGCAGTCAATATGTTATTATTAATTGATCATAACTAAAAATATACCACGTTAGTTATTTATATCTTAATCAAAAAAAAATCCGGAGAAATATCCGGATTATATATTGATACATTCTAATATGCCTTTGCAAACACCACTCTTTGCGAGGACGGTTTCCCGGATATGAGAGAAACACCTTCTTCCTGCTCATTATTCAAAGGAATACATCGGATGGTTGCTTTTGTTTCCTGCTTGATCTGCTCCTCCTCTTCGGCAGTTCCGTCCCAATGTGCAAGGATAAATCCACCCTTTTCTGTAAGAACAGATTTGAACTCTTCGTAAGAATCAACTTTAGTAATATTGTCTTCTTTAAATTTGAGTGCTTTATTATAAATGTCTTTTTGAATTGTTTTAAGTAAGTCCTCGATGTAAGCGTCCAAACCTTCGATTGATACCGTTTCTTTCGTCAGATTATCTCTTCTTGCCAACTCTACTGTCTTATTTTCGAGATCTCTCTGTCCGAGTGCAATTCTCAATGGAACACCTTTCAGTTCATATTCTGCGAATTTCCAGCCTGGTTTATTCTGAGTATCATTATCAAATTTAACAGAAATACCTTTAGCCTTTAATTTACTTTGAATATCTAACGCAACCTCACTGATCTCAGCCAATTGCTCTTCTCCTTTGAAAATAGGAACAATAACAACCTGAATTGGCGCTAAGGTAGGAGGCAGAACCAATCCTAGATCATCGGAATGCGTCATAATTAATGCGCCCATCAATCTTGTGGAAGTTCCCCAGGATGAAGCCCACGGATATTCCTGCTTTCCTTCTTTATTGGTAAATTTCACATCAAAAGCTTTTGGAAAACTTTGACCTAGGAAGTGAGATGTTCCCGCCTGGAGCGCTTTTCCGTCCTGCATCAAAGCTTCAATACAATAAGTTTCATCTGCTCCTGCGAATCTCTCTGAAGGTGTTTTGATCCCTCGGAAAACCGGAATAGCCATAAAGTCTTCTGCAAATTTAGCATACACTTCCAGCATTTTTTCAGTTTCCTCCACGGCCTCATCTCTTGTGGCGTGAGCGGTGTGTCCTTCCTGCCAAAGGAATTCTGCAGTTCTTAGGAACAATCTGGTTCTCATCTCCCATCGCACCACATTGGCCCACTGATTAATTAATATTGGAAGATCTCTGTACGACTGGATCCAGTTTTTATAAGTGCTCCAGATGATTGCTTCGGAGGTAGGTCTTACGATTAATTCTTCTTCCAGTTTTGCATCAGGATCTACGATCAGTTTGCTAGGATTATTTGGGTCTGTTTTCAGTCTGTAATGCGTGACAACGGCGCATTCTTTGGCAAAACCTTCAGCATTTTTTTCTTCTGCTTCGAACAAGCTTTTGGGAACGAACAAGGGGAAATAAGCGTTTTGATGACCTGTCTCTTTGAACTTTTTGTCCATTTCGTCACGCATTTTTTCCCAAATTGCGTAGCCATAGGGTTTGATCACCATACAACCTCTTACGCTGGAGTTCTCTGCTAAATCCGCTTTAACAACCAATTCATTATACCATTTGCTATAATCTTCTGCTCTTGATGTTAATTTTGCCATAAATTTTTTTAAACTGTTTTTAACTTTTTTAACTTTCCTTAATCTAAATAAAAAGCCTAATTTTACGCTGCTTTGTAATTAATTTACTGGTACAAAATTTGGTCTTATTTAAGAATACAAATATAGCAAACTTAATAGTTCTCATAAAATGAAAAATATAAACATTACTCACTTTTATAATCTGATCAAATCAAAAGCTTTGATCCTGATTGCCAGCAGTTCCCTGCTGTCTTCCTGTGTTATCTACACCGGAGGTTACTCAGAAACTGACGGCGTATATTATGATCCGAACAAGGATTCGCTTCCGGCAGGGTCTTACTCTACGGGAAATCAGGTCGACAACTATTATAATTATCAGGACACTTATCCTAGTATTTATGATAATAACCAGCAGAATATCCAGGATCAGCAGAACCGCTATGCTCTGACAAACGATTCAGACTGGGGTTCATATGCAGGAACTGAAACCAATTATACCAGCTTCAACAACTGGGGTTATGGTGGCTGGGGAATGGGATTTGGTTACGGTGGCTTCGGTGGCTGGGGATATCCTGGCTACGGTATGTATGGATGGAACAGTCCCTTCAACTCTTCCGGTTGGGGAATGGGCTTTGGCTGGGGTAACTCTTTCTACTCGCCTTGGGGCTGGGGCGGAGGATTTTATGATCCGTTCTGGGGTTATGGCTACGGTGGATACTATGGAAACAATTTCTATGGTGGCAATACCTACATTAATTATAACAGATCTGGCTCCAACGGAAGGTTGAGCGGGATGATTTCACAAAACAGATCTGGCAACAGAAGCAGTAATCGTTTCAGCGGCATCAACAGTACTGCCGGAATCCGACAAAATAACAACGGTTTCAGAAGTCAGGCCAACAACTATCTGAACAACGGAACCAGAAATCAATCTAACAGCGGTATCAGAAATTCTAATAACGGTATTAGAACTTCCAACAATTATCCTAATAACAACGGTATCAGAAACTCCGGTAACATCAGACAGACTTATCCAAACAACGGCGGTACAAGAACGCAGTCCTATCCTAATAACGGTGGAATCAGAACGTCTCCAAATAACGGTGGATTCAGAAACGACAGCTATTCTTCACCATCAAGATCCGGAGGTAACTCTGGTGGCTTCAACTCAGGTGGCGGTATGAGATCCGGTGGTTCTTCTGGCGGCGGTGGTATGAGATCCGGCGGTGGCGGGAGAAGATAAACTTTAATTACAAAATACATTTCTTATAAAAATGATCAAAAAGACCCTATTCCTGCTTAGTATTCCTGTTTCATTTGTTTATCTGCAAGCTCAGGATATCTCGGTAATTACGAATACAGCTGATGTTTATTCAGGAAATCCAATTAATGGAACTGCAAAATATAACTCGATGGCCGGATCTATCGGTGCTCTTGGAGGTGATATCTCTTCCGCAAGTGTGAATCCTGCAGGTATCGGTGTTTTTATCGCCAGCGATGTTAATCTGACTCTTGGCATCAATAATAATAAAAACACCACTACGCTTGCTGGAAGATCTCTAGGTTATAAAACCAATAATACAGATCTTAATAATTCGGGAGCTGTCCTCAACATCAATATGGGAGATATGTCTAAGTGGAAATTTGTAAATATCGGAATCAATTACAGTACACAGTCACTAGATAATTATATTGAGTCGGCAGGAAATCAGAACATCAGACTCTCCAGCAATCCACTTGTAGCAACTCCTGCAGATTATGCTTTACAAGGCCATCTATATAATAGAGTTGGCGATATTTCGAAGACTAACTTTACAGTTGGCGCCAATTATGACAACCGACTGTACGTTGGTGCCGGCCTTAATTTTCATAACTCTTATTTGAGTCAGGACGATATTGCTAATTTCCAAAATACTGCAACCAATGTTGTAACGACTTTTGATAAACAGTACACTAATTTTGAAGAAAACGCAGATGGATTCTCGGCAAATATTGGAGTCATTGCGAAGATTACAAATCAGTTTAGGCTGGGTGCGGCTCTGGAAACACCAACTTGGTGGAATATGGACCGTGTGTACAATCAGTATTACAAAGATGACAGTACCTATGACCGATACGGAGAAGACAGAGAACTTTCTACACCAATGAAAGCCACGCTGAGTGCAGCCTTCGTCCCAAGCAAAAATTTTGCTTTGAATGTGGACTTCATCCAAGGTATTTCGAAGCCTAAATATAAAGTCTATGGTGATGCGGAAAGAGAACTCAACAGCTTCTTCAGCGATGCTTACAAAAACTCTTCTGAAGTGAGAGTGGGAGCAGAATACAGAATCAGTGCTTTCAGACTGCGTGGCGGATATGCCTATCAGGGAAATAGCTTTGACAACTTGACATTGATGACATTCAATGACTCCGGAACAGCAGCAGACCAGTCATTTTCAAACCTTCTTGTTGGAAAAAGGAATACTTTCGGAGCCGGGATTGGTTATGATTTTCAATCGTTTTATATTGATGCGTCATACCAGAATATCACGTCACAATATTCAAGCCCGTCTTTGTATGGTGTGAGCACAGATGCAAATTCTTTCAGCACTTCTGGCTACTATGATCCATCAGGAACGGAATTATTAAGTGATGCCTATGCCGTTTCAAAAGTTAAAAACACACGAAGTAATTTCTTTGTGACATTAGGTTGGAAATTCTAAATTCCGATTTACATATAAAAATAAAAGTCCTGATATTTCAGGACTTTTTATTTTTTAGATTTGATTCATCTCTTCTGCCTCTTCCATCAGTTTGAGATAGGTGATGTATCTGGTCTCTTCTATTTCGCCGGTTTCCAATGCGTTCAGAACAGCGCATTTCGGTTCATTAATATGCATACAATTATGGTATTTGCAGTTTCTTCCCGCTTTGAAAATCTCAGGAAAATAATGCTGTATCTCTTCCTTCTGGACGTCTATCATTGCAAACTCACGCACGCCGGGTGTATCTATCACAGATCCTCCAAAATCCCAGAAGTGCATCTGAGCGAAGGTGGTCGTATGTTTTCCTTTAAGCTGCGAT
>Ga0308156_1002580_pt1 | contig 15774 bp, 13 predicted proteins | sample PhyAR2_FD_201041 | JGI IMG/M metagenome (GOLD analysis project Ga0308156, IMG submission 201041) | Phyllosphere microbial communities from UC Gill Tract Community Farm, Albany, California, United States - DLSL A.R2 | ecosystem: Host-associated > Plants > Phyllosphere > Unclassified | place: USA... | reverse complement strand
GCATGCCATCGTTGGCGCCTACGTAGATCTGGGCACGTCGTGACGCCTGAGTCTTCTGAAATTCCGTGTAGCTAGGCACGGTGCCGTCGACCTTGCCGATTCGGTACGCCAGATATTGAGTAGGCCCTACCAGTACAGGAGAAGAGTTGACAACATCACCTAGCAAAGAGGTCCGGGTGCGGAAATTCGGACATCCGGAAGAAGTGCACTGACCAAGCAGGAATCTGATTCGATCAGCACCTTGTCCATCCTTATTGCCAGAAGGGGCACTGTCGATCGAGTCCTGAAGGTTTGTGCCTTCGAAGGTTCTGCCCTTGAGGTTACTGTAGGAAAAATCTTGCAGAGCCTTGCCGTCTGCACTCGCCATCTTGATGACACGACCATCTGGAAAGCTGGCTCTGACAGATGAGTTGATAGTCTTGCCATCGTTCTTATAGGTATCCTTGATAAGATCTCCAGTCCAGCCATCAGCGTTGAAGGTAGTCCTGTAGACGACTCGATTGCCCAGGCCGGTATCGTCGACTTGGCCCCCTTGAACAGTGACGCGGGTAACGGAAGAGTTTTTCTGAACGATACTGTTGAAAGCTTTGGCCAACTGGTCTTTCAAAGTGAGAGCGTTGGTCACCAAAAGATAATTGTCAGGTACCTGATCGCCGTCAGCGTCCCAGTTACCAGTGGTTCCGTATTTCGCGGCGTACCAGAGAGGGTCTTTGAGTACGCCTGCGCCCACGCCAGTTGCGTTAAATTGACGTACCGCAGTAGGCGGCAAGCCCTTGCACTCTGGATTATCCAGGTTGGCGATACACCAGCCGGCAGGTCGATTAGGGGGGGTGTTGAGGCGGTAGGCGGTCTGACTATCGCATACACTTCTTTGGCCATTATTAACGGTGCCATCTCGTAGGTCACAAACCTCAAGATAGAGACCGTCTTTGTCGGTGCCGGAAATCGTGTAGCCCATATGCTGTTGGGCACCGCCTGCAGCGTATTCGGAGTTCAACGTGATATTGAGTTTGAGTTTCCCGCCATCTGCCGGATCGGGAGCCACCGCTAGGGTATAGAGGACAATGGCGTCCATATCAAAGTCGGCACCTTCCTCACTATCCTCCCAGTTGATACGGAACTCTGCATAAGGACGACCATCGTTGACAGTATTGTCGGCGTTTGCGGCTGTAGTATTGGCTAGCTTCTGTACGTAGAAGTCTGCGATTTGATTGGTGGCCTGATATTGGTTCTGGCCGGGGTTTTGTACGGATTTGGCGAATGGAACAAGGGTGATTTTATTATCGCCAACCGGGAATTCAATCTTGGGAAAAGGTGACGCGAGAGCAACCGCATAGGTTAGCAGGGACTTGCTGCCACCAATGTTATGCATGGCGCCAAAACGCGCGATGCCAGCTGAGTAGTAGGTGCCTTGCTTGCCGGGTTCCTCGGGCGCGAGACCACGTACGCGAGATAGTGCCGTCAGTGTTTTTTGCGTTGGCGCGCTATCAGCAGTCGACTCGGTTTCACCGATGAAAACCTTGGTGTTATTAAGGCTCTCGGCGGCGCCGATTGCGTCCGTTTCTGTGCTTACATTGAGGTCGCTGATAGATTTGGGGTTGCCACTGCCGTCCGTCGTATTGTCCCAGCGACTGCCCGGCAGCTTCCAATCGTAATTGGGGTTTATATCACTCAGAACCGTCATGGCCGGAACAGAGCAGCGCGGATAGCCGGAACCGCCATTGCCTTTGGAGTAGGGGGGTAGCCAGTCCGGTTGTGAAAGTCCAAGCCTGGAATCAGGAGTGGTGGTCGTTTTGGAATAAGCGAAGCTTGGCGTCGGACCCGAGGCGCCGGCAAAATAACGTAGCGCCTCATACATCATTTCCGCCGTCGGAGTACCCCACATATAGCAGGGGTCGGTTGCCAGGTTGCTGGTAGGGTTGCGATTGTAACCGCAGCCATCCTGATCGTACTGGAAGTTATTCGTGCCGTTGGAATTGAAATAGGTAAAGCCAACCGTCCGGAACTTGTTTATCGTGTCGACGATGCCACTGACGTCATTGTTAGCACCACAATTGCCATTGAGACAAAACTGCCCGGTGCTCACTGTGAGCTCCCGCGCGAAGCTCTGGATGTTGGATCTTAGTACACCGCCATAGAAGTGGTTTTTGTACGACCCGGTGAGCAGTCCGAAGTACATCTTGTCGGTTTCGCCGTAGTCGTGAAGGATGCCGGTCGGTTTGTAGTTTCCCTTGAGATAGAGGCGGCAATTGCTCTCACGCAGTGCGGAATTGCTGGTATTACCCACGTCATTGGGGCATACCTCTACCTGAACGTTATAGTCAACTCTCTTGGCATTCTCGGGTATGCCCGCCGGCGTTTGCCAATACAATCCCCAGGAGTCACCACCGTCTACTTCCTCATGGCGAAAAACGATATCGTAGCTGACGCCTGCTTGAAGGCTGACACTTCCTGAGTGGGCGTCGCTGCCGCTGTCAAGAGGACCATGGCCGCTGTACCAGCCTACCGTTGTGCCTCCTAGCTTTACTTCAACGGCATCATCGCCATCAACAGAGACTTTATAGGTGCCTGTCGTGTCGACTTTTATCGTTCCGGTAATCTCGGTTATATAGTAGTCGTTGCCGCATGTTTGCTTTCCGGAGGTTACCGCTCCGTTGAAAGGATTATTATTTGAGCCTGGTGCATAGATGCCATTACTGATGGCTTTTGATCCACACAGTCTGCTGCTTTGCGCATCCGTGTTGAACAGGGTCGTCATGCCGTTGGCATTGGTAGGATGAGTATTGTTGGACTTTGCCCAGGTCGAAATCTTCAGGTTCGTAAACGTCTCAGGCGGTATCAGCGTCCAGCCGTTCTTGGGGCCTGCATTCGTACAGATGATCCGAGCGCCGCTGGCATTGACACATTCATCGCCTCCCACGGGGCGTTCAATGGATACCCAGTTCCAGATCCGCAGATTGACGTTGGTCAAAACCCGCATTTGCGGAACGCCGGTTTCAGTCAGAGATGCCACGGCTATCAGGTGCCGATAACCTGCAGTCGGCGCTTTTAGCGGGGTGAACTTGCTGATGTCGTAGCCATCGACGGCAACGCTGGTATATTCCTTGCCCCAAGTATGAGCGTCTTGGGGAATGTGCGCGCCTTGCAAGACTGTCGTGGCAGCGTCATCAGTACTGCGATAGCCACCAAAGAGTACCTTGCGCAGCGCATCCATACGGGAGGTGGCAATATAGTTCAGGAAATCACCACTCCATTGACTAGTGCACTCCTTGCCTGTGGTCCCTGAGCCTACCCCGGTGGGAATAAAGCGATTGCTAGTATAGGTATAGCAGAGCTTGGAATTGAAATAGCCGTAATAATCTATGCCCTTGTCAGCTTTGGTTTTGTAACCTTTGTAGCCAATGTCCAGAATGCCATCGCCGTTCAGATCGGAGGCATCATTGTAGGCTTCATAGAAAAGTTTATGATCACGTCCCATCACCAAGAGATTTAGCGGTGGGACGGAGTCGGTCACGAACAAAGGGCTTTGCGCCACGTTGACATCATCCGCGGCACTCGACAGCAAAGGCGATACTATGGCGCCAATGATTATCAGCGATCTCGCCAAGTAGGTTTTCATTATCAATTCCCTGCTGTCTAGAATTGCCTGGAGATCACCGCTCGCAAGCAAACCACGTCAACCGAACAAGGCTTGGCATCGGCTGAATTGGCGTCTGTTTTGTAAGCCTGAGCGTTGACCTCATAATAGGACACGCAGCCCTCACCCCTGGCGTTTTTCTCTGGATCGCTGCAGCTGCTGTTGGCGCCCTGAGGAATGTCCCGCAGGTACCAATGAACGTTTCTGTCCAATGTCGTCGGATTGCTGGTATCTCCATAGGCCAACGACTTACTGACAAAGTCGGTTTTGTAACCATCGGCAGTGCTGGGAACGAAACCCTGGATACAGGGCTTCTGCGTCAGGGGATTTGGACAGCCATCGGGTGCGCCATTTTTACTGAGGCGACGTTCAGCATCGCGGAGACCGGCTTCAGCGGCGGCAAGCAGATTTTTCTCTTCAAGCAAATTGCCAGTAATCCGGGTTTGCAGTGTACTTTCCTGGATGCTCGACACCGCCAGCAGCGTGATGAGGATCAGCATGATCAGCGCGATCAGTAGCGAGGCGCCTTGTTGGGAGCGACGTTTCATGGCATCAGATTTCTCAGGCTGATGGTGCTACCCGCAATTTGATAAATACGGTTATCGCCATTTTTAAAGTCTGTTTTGTAGCGGTCATTCCAGCTGGCGATGATAGGATTAGTGCCTGTATCCAGATTCTTACTGCTGGCGAGTAATAGTCGATAACGAACTGCACCGATCTGTTGGCCGGCAGATGGTTTGTCACTGTAGCTGGAAACCTTCCTTGCGGTAGTGCTTGTCCCGAAGTCGAATCGCACATCAGCTACGCCATCGATAAGAGTACCGATACCTTTGGGGGTCTGACAGGTAAGCCCGGGAAGGTCTTCATCTGTATTTTTCGTCAAGGTGTAGCGCTCGACGAATTCATTAGCAGTATTGGTATAGGGTATTTTCAAATTTGCGCTATCTGATGCGCCATAGCCAAGACAGTCTAGTTCGGTGCTATCCCTGGGCTTGTATCTGATACACAGGGTCTGGCTGTCAGGGGTGTTGATGGTTTCTCCGCTTGCAAACTTGCAGAAGTTATAATCTTTCGCAGGAAATTCCGCGGTGACGTCGACAAAGGGGCGTCTTCTGAATCCGGCTTTGGATAATTGCTGCTCCAGCATCAAGAGCGAATAGCGCCCATTCTCTTGGTTGATGGCCTGGCCTTGCTGGAATAGATAGTTTTGCTTGTTGGAGATATAGAGTTGGGTTACGCCTAATATAAGAAAGCTACTGATGACCAAGGCAATCATCAGTTCGATAAGAGAAAGACCCCTTTGATGATGGGTCATGGCCTAGAGCTCCGACCGCAAGCGATAGCGGCAGATGCCTTTGTCCGCATCAGGGTTAGCAGCATCTTGGCTATCCATGCACTCTCCATTTCTGACTCTCCAAGCCAGCTGAATCTCGATGGTAGTGCCACCCGCATCGCAGGTATTGGCGGCTTTCGCTTTGCACACATGAAATTCGTTCTTCAACAGATCGGCATCCACGCCTGGGAGTAAGCGAGCGGCTTCCTTGGACCAGCAGCTCAGCTGCTTGTCTGCTTCGCTGGGCGTGCTGGTGCAGTCGTCGATTGCCGGAAAGGCGTCTCCAGCCATCTTTTCAGACGCCTTGCCCTGGGCGCGCATCAGTTCCAGCGCGTCCTGAGCCAGCATCGCTGCCGTATTGCGCTGTGTGGTGTCTTGAGTAAAGGCGATGGACTTGCTTTGGAGAGCGACCATGCCGAGCACGCCAATGGTGATGAGTACCAGCGTCACCAGTACTTCGATCAGGCTGAAACCGTCTGACTTGATGAGTGGCCTGCTCATGGTTTGCACGCGGCCAGGGCGTTGCCTGTTTCGTCTGTCTTGCCCTTGGCATAACGCCTGGTCACACCATTACGTTGAATGTCGATCTTGTAGCCGTAAGCCACCTCTAAGTCATGACAGACGAAGAAGCTGACGCGGGATGCGACGTCGCCGTTGGTGGTTCCGTCGGCGAAGTAGCTCACATTCGCCTGGCTCGCCCGGACAGCCACCTGTGCCGGGCTGATAGCCATCGTACGCACCTGTGCGCTGGGCGCGTCACAGGAGCCGAGAACCGATATCAACTGCGCTTCAGACAGACAAATGGAAACGGTTGCACGCCTGAGTACTGCCTCTGATCGCGCGTGCATGATCAAGCCAAAGACATTGTCCGCTACGCTGCTGGTCCGGGTCTGGTTGATGAGGCTGGTAAAGCTCGGTACAGCGATAGCTGCGAAAATGCCCAGCAGGGTCACCACCGTCAGCATCTCGAGTAATGTGAATCCCTTCTGCGCATGGGCGCGGTGCATGGTGACTTCCTATCCTCAGCCAGGGGTTAGTTTCTTGCCGAGCTCTGCAGCTGTCGCCTGGGAAAGGACAGTCGGAAGGAGATCTTGGATGGCCGGTTGCATGGCTCTGGAATGATCAATCTGCCGCTTGCTCAAGGCACAGGGGGCGACCCTTTGCTCTGGCTTGGCGCGCACGGCCATGATTGTTAATGGCAATTCGAGATATTTCCTTGCCACGCGTATTACACAGGGAAAGAGTGCCGTTGAGCCCAGCGCTGGTACCGTTGTGGCGATAGGTAATGGCACTCGTCCGGTTCCATCTGATCTTCAAGCCAGGGGGCATATCCGAGTGCTGTAGCAGAACCTCATCGGTATCGGCATCCCGCACCTGCCAGCCGCGTGTCCAGCTATCTCCACATCCTGATTCATCAATCGGACATAGCACCACGGTATGGCCACGCTCGATGCTCAAGGTACGGGCTGCCTGCAAATGCCTGAGGAGGGTATTGGCCGTCGCTTGATTGCGGATTCGCTCCAGCCAGTCCGAGGCGATGGGCGCAGCTACAGCGGCCATAATGGCAAGTATGCTTAGCGTTAAAAGCATCTCGAACAGGCTCAGTCCGAGTTCAGAGGTTCTCTTCATTCTCATCCTTGAGAAAAAGGTAGACGCCGTCCTGGAAGGACTTTTTGCTCGTATTGGTAGAGAGTGTCAAGGCTAGATGATGAGGGTGTGACGTGATCTTTGATGTAGCGGTGGTCGGGGCGGGTGCGCTAGGGCTGATGTCGGCCTATTGCCTGTCCTTGAGCGGTCGGCGGGTGGTAGTGGTCGAGCGTGGCGAGCCGGGGCGGGAGGCGTCCTGGGCTGGCGGCGGGATCGTTTCGCCGCTGTATCCCTGGCGTTATCAGCCGGCGGTGACGGCGCTGGCGCACTGGTCGCAGGATTTCTATCCGGTGCTGGGGGAACGGTTGCGGCAGGAAACGGGGGTGGACCCCGAGGTCGAGGTGACCGGGCTGTACTGGCTCGATCTGGAGGAAGAGGCCGAGGCGCTGGATTGGGCACGGCGTAATGTGCGGCCGCTGGCGGTGGTGTCGGTCGCGGAGGTGCGGCGGCGGATTCCGGTGCTGGGGCCAGGTTATGAGCGAGCGGTCTTCATGGCGGGGGTGGCCAATGTGCGCAATCCCCGGCTGGTGCGCGCCCTGCGCGAAGCCTTGCTGCGCATGCCGAATGTGACGCTGGTGAGCGAGTCGCCGGTGACCGGCTTCCTGCGCCAGGGCGAGCGCGTGGTAGGCGTGCAGACCACGCGCGAGGCCATCCATGCCGAGTCCGTGGTGGTGTGTGCGGGGGCCTGGAGCGGGGAATTGCTGCAGAGTCTGGGGCTGGCGGTGCCGGTGCGGCCGGTGAAGGGGCAGATGCTGCTGTATCGCCAGCCGGTGGGCTTCCTGACCAGCATGGTGCTGGCCAAGGGGCGCTACGCCATTCCGCGGCGCGATGGTCATATCCTCATCGGCAGCACCCTGGAGCACGCCGAATTCGACAAGACGCCGACCGCCGAGGCGCTGGCCAGTCTGCAGGCGTCGGCCGCCGAGTTGCTACCGGCGCTGGCCGGCCAGGCACCGGTGGGGCACTGGGCAGGGCTGCGGCCAGGGTCGCCGGATGGCGTGCCCTTCATCGGGCCGGTGCCCGAGCTGCCCGGGCTGTGGCTCAACTGCGGGCACTATCGCAACGGCCTGGTGCTGGCACCGGCCTCCTGCCAACTGCTGACCGATCTGCTCACCGAACGCACGCCGATCATCGATCCGGCGCCCTATGCGCCAGGCGCGCGGCTGGCGGCGGGCTGATCAGTCGATGCCGAGCTTCTTCAGGCGGTAGCGCATCGACCGGAAAGAGAGACCCAGGCGTTCCGCGGCAGCGGTGCGATTCCAGCGGGTCTCTTCGAGCGCCTGCATGATCAGCTGGCGCTCGATGGATTCCAGGTGGTCTTCGAGATTGGCGATATTGGCCAGGCTGGCTTCGCCAGTGGCAGTGGCCGCCGGCGCATCGGCCAGGCGCAGATCGGCCGGGCGGATGACGTCGCCGTCGCAGAGGGTGTAGGCCCGCTCCAGCATGTTTTCCAGTTCCCGCACGTTGCCGGGGAATCTGTAACTCTTGAGCTTGGCCAGGGCATCGTCGCCCAGCGTGGCCGCGGCCAGGCCGGAATCGCGCGCCAGACGTTCGAGCATGTGGCTGGCCAGGGCGCCGATGTCTTCGCGGCGCTCGCGCAGAGCCGGCACCTGCAGTTCGATGACGTTGAGGCGGTAGTAGAGATCCTGGCGGAAGGTCCCGGCGGCGACCTCGGCGGCAAGATCCCGGTGGGTGGCGCTGAGAATGCGCACGTCCAGGCTGAGCTCCTGCTGGCTGCCTACCGGGCGCACGGCCTTTTCCTGGATGGCGCGCAGGAGCTTGACCTGCATCGGCAGCGGCAGGTCGGCTACCTCGTCGAGAAAGAGGGTGCCGCCCTGGGCGGCCTGGAACAGGCCCTGCTTGTCTTCGATGGCGCCGGTGAAGCTGCCTTTGCGGTGGCCGAAGAATTCGCTCTCCACCAATTCCGAGGGGATGGCGCCGCAGTTGACCGGGACGAAGGGGCGGCCCGCGCGCGGACCCTGCTCATGGATCAGTCGTGCCACCCGCTCCTTGCCGCTGCCCGATTCCCCACTGATGTAGACCGGCGCCTGGCTGCGCGCCAGCTTGGCGATCTGGCCCCGCAGGGCGCGCATCGGCGGCGATTCGCCGAGCAGCTGGGTTTCGCTGGCGCCGGCCGCTGCCGGGGCAGGCCCGGACAGCCGCAGGGCGGTGCCTACCAGCTCGCGCAGGCGCGGCAGGTCCACCGGCTTGGTGAGGTAGTCGAAAGCACCGGCCTTGAGCGCCTGGACCGCGGTTTCCAGACTGCCGAAGGCGGTGATCATGGCTACCGGCAGTTGCGGAAAGCGCTGCTGGATGAACTGGATCAGGTCCAGTCCCGAGCCGTCGGGCAGGCGCATGTCGGTCAGGCAGAGGTCGAAGCTTTCCCGTTCGAGGATGGCCCGGGCGTCGGCGATGTTCTTGGCGCTGGCGGTGTCGAGTTTCATCCGCCCCAGGGTGATCTCCAGGAGTTCGCGGATATCGGGTTCATCGTCGACGATCAGGACTTTCTGTCGGGCCATGCTCAGCTCATTGTGCGGGGATGGGCGAAGGTGATGCGAAAACAGCTGCCATTCGCCAACGGATGATAGCCAAGTCTGGCCTGGTTGCTCTCGCAAAGCTCGCGGGAGATGTACAGGCCCAGCCCGGTCCCCTTGTTTTCGGTGGTGAAGAAGGGCTCGAACAGATGGTCGAGCTGCTCGGCGGCGACGCCGGCTCCGTCGTCGACCACCTCGAGGATGGGCAGGTCGCTTTCCGGATCGCGGTAGGTGCTGAGCCAGACCTGACCGATGCCGTGCTTCTGGCAGCTGTAGCGCAGGCCGTTCTGCACCAGGTTGGTCAGGATCTGGCCCAGCTGGTGAGGATCCATGTGCGTCTGCAAGGTACCCGGCTCGGTCTTGACGTGCAGCGTCTGGCCGGCGGGCAGGGTAGGGCGCAGCTCCCCGGCGAAACGGTGCGCCCAGTAGCGCAGATCGATCAGCTGGGGGGCGGCCTGCTGGCGGCGAGACAGCTGCAGGACGTTTTCCACCACCCGGTTCATCCGCCGCGACTGGTCCTGGATGATCTGCGCCAGGCGCCGATCCGGCGTGGTCAGTTCTTCGGATTCCTGCAGCAGTTGCGCGGCGTGACTGATGGCGCCCAGCGGATTGCGGATCTCGTGGGCGATGCCGGCAGTGAGACGACCGAGGGAGGCAAGCTTGAGTTGCTGGGCCTGCTGGGCGATGCGCGAGACGTCTTCGAGAAAGGTCAGCACCCGCTCGCCCTCGCCCTGCTGCAAACGGGCGAAGCTGGGTTGCAACAGGGGGCCGTTGGCATAGGCGCGCCAGGGCGCGGGCCGGATACTGGGATTGCGCTCCCATTCCTCGAGGCGCTGGGCGAGACCCAGGGCCAGGGGAGCGATGGTGTCCTCGTCGTCCACCCCCAGCAGGCGGCGGGCTGCCGGATTCACCAGCAGCACCTGGTATTCGGCATCGAACACCAGGATGCCGGTCCGCATGCGTTCGAGGATGAGGGCGTTGAGGGCTTCCAGTTCGGCCACGGCGGTGGCGCGGGTTTCGGCCAGGGCCTGGCTGTCCAGCAGGCGCCGGACCAGGCCCTGCACCAGCAGGGCCGTGGCGAAGCAGAGGGTGCCCAGGCCCGCCGCCTGCACATAGCCACTGCCGCTGTCGCCGCGGCGCAGGTCGAGATAGCTGGTCGCCAGCAGCAGGGCGATGGCGGCCAGGGCCGCGATCAGCAGACCGCGGCGGCCACGGATCAGGACGTTGGACACCCCGACGGTCACCACCAGCAGACTACCCATGCCGCTGGCGATGCCGCCGGCCAGGAAGAACAGGCCGCCCAGGGCGAGGATGTCGATCAGCGCCAGGGTAAAGGCGCGGCCACGCAACAACCGTTGGCCGACCGCCAGCACGGCGTTGATGGCGAGGTAGGCCCAGCTGGCCTGGCGGAACAGTTGGCCGTCGACGGTGCGCAGCCAGTGCTGATCCAGGTCGCTGGAAATCAGCACCACCAGCGCCAGGCCGATGACGATGCGATAGAGATGATAGAGCCGCAGGACCGCGTCGGCTCTCAGGGTGCCTGGATCAGTCGCGGCGCTCATGCTGCAACCGGCGGTGTTCGGCGCTGCAATACCAGCGCTGGCCTTCGCCATCGGCCAGGGCTCTTGCCTGGGGCACATGCACGCCGCAATGGGCACAGCGCACCATGGCATTGGGCGGCAGCGTGGGCGCTTTGGCAGCGGGCGTCTGCGTCTTGCCGCGCCACCAGCGTCTGATCATCCAGAACAGCGCGCCCAGGAGGACGAGCCACAACAGCAGGCGAAGCAGACCCATGGCGATCTCGCAGCGTGAAGGAGGGTGGAGTTTAGCAGGGCCGCCGCAGCCGGTGAGCCCCGCATGGCATCGATTGTCGTGCTTCGCCGCTTGCGGGAAAATGCTCCGATCAATCGGGCAAGGAAGAGTGCATGAGTCAGCTGCTGAACGTCGTGATGGCGCAAGTGAACCTCGAGGTCGGCGACATCCACGGCAATGTGGATCGGATCATCGCCGCGGCCCAGGAGGCCCGGGATGACTTGCACGGCGATCTCATCGTCTTCCCGGAATTGTCGCTGTGCGGCTATCCCCCGGAGGACCTGCTGCTGCGCTCGAGCATGCAGCGCCGCATCGAGCAGGGCTTGCAGCGGATCCGCCAGGAGATTGCCGGTATCCATGTGCTGGTGGGTTTTCCCTGGCTGGAGGAGGGGCGGCGCTACAACGCCTGCGCGGTCTATCGCGATGGCGCCGAGCTAACCTTCTATCGCAAGCAGCAGTTGCCCAACTATCGGGTGTTCGACGAGAAGCGTTATTTCGAGTCGGGCGACAGTGCCGCGGTGTTCGATTACCAGGGCGTGCCCATCGGCGTCACCATCTGCGAGGACATCTGGTTCGCCGAGCCCATGGCCAAGGCGCGCGCGGCCGGGGCGCGGCTGATGCTCAACCTCAATGCCTCACCCTTCCACGGCGGCAAGCAGTCCGAGCGCGAGGCGGTGGTGGGCGAACGTGCCCGCGAAGGCAACATGCCGGTGGTCTACGTCAACCAGGTGGGTGGCCAGGACGAACTGGTGTTCGACGGCCACTCCTTCGTGGTCGATGCCCGGGGGCAGGTCAGCCAGCGCGCGCCGGCCTTCGTCGAGGGGCTCTATCCGGTCATCTTCGATGAGGCTCTGCAACCGCAGCCGGCCGTACTCGATCCTGTCGCCTCGCTGGAGGCCAGCGTCTATGACGCCCTGGTGCTCGGGGTACGCGACTATGTGCGCAAGAACGGCTTCAAGGGCGTGGTACTGGGGCTGTCCGGTGGTATCGATTCGGCCCTGGTGCTGGCGGTCGCCGCGGATGCGCTGGGCGCGGAGCAGGTGGAGGCGGTGATGATGCCCTACCACTACACCGCCCAGATCAGTCTGGAAGACGCCGAAGCCGAGGCGCGGACCCTGGGGGTGCGCTACAGCGTGCTGCCCATCGCGCCCATGGTCGAGGCCTTCCAGGAGACCCTGGCCAGCGAATTCGCCGGGCTTGGGCGGGATACCACCGAGGAGAATCTGCAGGCGCGCTGCCGCGGGACCCTGCTGATGGCCATTTCCAACAAGAAGGGCTATCTGGTGCTCACCACCGGCAACAAGAGCGAGATGGCGGTAGGGTACGCCACCCTCTATGGCGACATGGCCGGCGGCTTCGATGTGCTCAAGGATGTGCCCAAGACCCTGGTGTTTCGCCTCTGCGAGTACCGCAATCGAGATGGCGAGGTGATTCCGCAGCGCGTCATCGACCGCCCGCCGTCGGCCGAGTTGTCGCCCGACCAGAAGGACGAGGACTCGCTGCCGCCCTATCCGGTGCTCGACGAGATCCTGCGCCTGTATGTCGAGCAGGATCTCTCGGCGGTGGATATCGTCGCCGCCGGCTTCGACGAGGAAACGGTGCGCAGGGTGCTGCGCCTGGTGGATCTCAACGAATACAAGCGGCGCCAGGCGGCGGTGGGCGCCCGGGTCACCCAGCGCGGTTTCGGGCGTGACCGGCGCTATCCGATCACCTCGGGCTGGCGCATCGGCGACTAACTCGCCGGTTCCGGCGCAATAAAAAAGGGGAAGCCACTGGCTTCCCCTTTTCAGGTCCGGCGAGGAATCAGTCGAACAGACCGAAGGTCAGGCGGCTGAACCAGGAACGCTTGGCCGGCGCCGGTGTGGCGCCACCGGCCTTCTCGGCCTCGGCCGGGTCGACGATGCGCAGCTCGGGCGCCAGGTTGTCACGCTCTTCCTGGTACTTGCGCTGGATGTCCTGGCTGGCGCGGGTCTCGCCGGGCGGCAGCGGATCGCTCGGGCGATCTATCAGGCCCAGGGTCGCACGGGTCAGCCAGGAGCGCTGCTGATCCTTGTCGTCCGGCTCGCGCAGCTGGAATTCGCCATCCTTGAGGCTGACGTTGTCCGGGTAGTTGAGCTTGAGGGTTTCCAGACTGGTGGCCGCCAGGTCGTTGAGACCCAGGTGCTTGTAGGCTTCGGTCATGATCGCCAGGCCGTCCCCCACGGACGGGGTGCCCTGGAAGTTCTCGACCACGTAACGACCGCGGTTGGCGGCGGCCACGTAGGCCTTGCGGGTCAGGTAGTAGTGGCCGACGTGCACGTCGTAGGCCGCCAGCAGGTTGCGCAGATAGACCATGCGCGCCTTGGCGTCCGGGGCGTAACGGCTGTTGGGGAAGCGGCTGGTGAACTGGGCGAAGTCGTTGAAGGAGTCGCGCGCCGCGCCCGGATCACGCTTGGTCATGTCCAGCGGCAGGAAGCGCGCCAGCAGGCCGCGATCCTGTTCGAAGGAGGACACGCCCTTCATGTAGTAGGCGTAGTCGACGTTCGGGTGCTGCGGATGCAGCCGGATGAAGCGATCCGCCGCCGTGCGCGCCGCTTCCGGCTCGCCGTTCTTGTAGTTGGCGTAGATCAGCTCGAGCTGGGCCTGTTCGGCATAGCGACCGAAGGGATACCGCGACTCCAGGGCCTTCAGCTTGCTGATGGCATCCGTGTAGCTGCTGTTGGAGATATCGCGCTGAGCCTGGGTATAGAGCTCGCCCTCCGGCAGATTTTCCGGAACCTCGGGCGCTTTCGAGGAGCAGGCGGCGGTGAGGACTAGGCTGGTGACCAGCAGCAGGTGCTTCAATTGCATGGCGGCTTGGATTCCCCGAAACGGTCGGCGGTGCAGGGATGAGTGCGGAGAGCACTCACCTAGCCTGTGACGGGGCCGGAACCGTCCTGTTATGATGATCGACCCGGAATGCCGGGGCAAAAAAGTCGCCGTATTTAACCACAGGGTCGGGCCGATTCCAAAAGCCCCGCCATTGCCCGCGCAGATCCATGTCCGAATCCATCGTTCTCAATGCCGAAGTCCCCTACGAACTGGGTGGTCAGCGCCTCGATCAGGTCGCTGCCCAGCTGTTCGCCGAACACTCCCGCTCGCGTCTCGCCGCCTGGATCAAGGACGGCAGTCTGACCGTCGACGGCGCCGTGTTGCGCCCGCGCGACACCGTCCATGGTGGCGCCCAGCTGGCGCTGCGAGCCGAACGCGATGCCCAGGGCGAATGGGTGGCCCAGGACATCGAGCTGGACATCGTCTACGAAGACGATCACCTGCTGGTGCTCGACAAGCCGGCCGGGCTGGTGGTGCATCCGGCCGCCGGCCATGCCGATGGCACCCTGCTCAACGCCCTGCTGCACCACGTGCCCGGCTTGGAGAGCGTGCCGCGTGCCGGCATCGTCCATCGCCTGGACAAGGACACCACCGGACTCATGGTGGTGGCCAAGACCCTGGAAGCCCATACCCATCTGGTCGCCCAGTTGCAGGCACGCTCGGTGAGCCGCATCTATGAAGCCGTCGTCGCCGGGGTGATTGTCGCCGGCGGCACGGTCAATGCGCCCATCGGCCGTCATTCCCAGCGTCGCCAGCAGATGGCGGTGATCGCCGGCGGCAAGCCCGCTGTCAGTCACTACCGGGTGCTGGAACGGTTCCGCGCCTATACCCATACCCGGGTCAAGCTGGAAACCGGGCGTACCCACCAGATCCGTGTGCACATGACCCACGTCGGTTTTCCGCTGGTGGGCGATCCGGTCTATGGCGGGCGCTTCAAGATCCCGCCGGCGACCAATCCGACCCTGATCAAGACCCTGCGCGAATTTCCGCGCCAGGCGCTGCACGCGCGCTTCCTCGAACTGGATCATCCGGTGACCGGCGAGCGCCTGCGTTGGGAGTCGCCGCTGCCCGAGGATTTTGTCTGGCTGCTGGATCTGCTGCGCCAGGACCGGGAATCCTTCGAATGATCGGCGCCGACTGGCTGCGGCCGGACTGGCCGGCGCCGGTCGGCGTCCAGGCCCGCGTCACCACCCGTTTGGGTGGGGTCAGTCAGCCGCCTTTCGCCAGCTTCAACCTCGGTAATCACGTTGGTGACGATCCGGCGGCGGTTGCCGAGAATCGTCGACGCCTGGGCGAAGCCCTGGGGTGTCAACCGGCCTGGCTCGAACAGGTCCATGGTACCGCTGTGGTCGAAGCCGATCCTACGCAGGTGCTGCGTGCCGATGCGGCCTGGACGGCCACGCCCGGTGTCGCGGTGACCATGATGACCGCCGATTGCCTGCCGGCGCTGTTCTGCCGGCGTGACGGCTCCCGCGTCGCGGCGGCCCATGCCGGCTGGCGCGGTCTGGCGGGTGGCGTGCTGGAAGCTGCCGCGGCCAGTCTGGAGGTGGCCCCCGCCGAGGTACTGGTCTGGCTGGGCCCGGCCATTGGTCCGGCCAGCTTCGAGGTCGGTGCCGAGGTGCGTGAGGCCTTTGTCGCCCAGCAGGGCGACGCCGAGCGCTGCTTCGTGGCCAGGGGCGGGGACAAGTACCTGGGCGATCTCTATGCCCTGGCTCGTCTGCGTCTGGCCGCTCAGGGCATCACGGCGGTCTATGGTGGCGGCTTCGATACCTTCGCCGATGACCAGCGTTTCTTTTCCTATCGGCGCGCCGCCCGTACCGGACGCTTCGCCAGCCTGATCTGGATCAAGCCCTAGGTCTTTTTTTGGGATGTCAAGCCTCCCTGGCTTGAATCGTTACGCATCGCCCCTATCTAAAGGTCATTCCCGCGGGTAATCGAAAGCGCCTTACTGTCGCGCTGTC
>Ga0308156_1002574_pt1 | contig 15813 bp, 14 predicted proteins | sample PhyAR2_FD_201041 | JGI IMG/M metagenome (GOLD analysis project Ga0308156, IMG submission 201041) | Phyllosphere microbial communities from UC Gill Tract Community Farm, Albany, California, United States - DLSL A.R2 | ecosystem: Host-associated > Plants > Phyllosphere > Unclassified | place: USA... | reverse complement strand
CGCATGAGGTGCATTCCTTTTCGTTGTCGCGCTCGGCGCGATTTCCCTGTGACCGCGCCGAACACACCCCGGAAAGGGGTGGAGAACCGGCTACCTGCGGCCGGTGAGCGCTCCGGGTGTTTCCCGGATCTCGAACAGTATTCGGGGCTGATCGGCAAACGGTTTGGACCTTGTACCCTGTCCCTCGCAGAGGGGGTGTGGGGTGTCGTCGCGCTTCCGCACGCTGCCGGTCCGGTGGCTCACGCTGCCGGTTCGGCGCTCGGGGGGACGGGCAGGGCGACGTCCACGTCCGGGTCGTCCTGCCGAGCCGCTCGGATCATGGAGTTCGCGGTCGCGGCGAGCGGGACGGCGAAGAACCCCCCGACGATCCCACCGACGGTCGTGCCGGCGATGACGGCGAGCAGCACGGCCAACGGGTGCACGGCGACGACCGACCCGGTGAGGAACGGGTGCAGCACCTGCCCCTCCAGCTGCTGCACGAGCACGACGACGCCGAGCATGACCAGGGCGACCACCCATCCCTGGAACACCAGCGCCAGGAGCACCGCGACGGCCCCCGCCGCGAAGGCACCGACCACCGGCACGAACGCCCCGACGAACACGACCACGCCGATGGGGCCCGCGAGCGGGACGCCGAGCAGCGCTGCTCCGAGCGCGATGCCGATCGCGTCGGTCGCCGCGATGACGACCTGCACCCGGATGAAGTGCGTCAGGGTGGTCCACCCCGCTTCGCCGGCGGCACCGAGCCGGTGCTGTGCGGCACGCGGGAACAGCGAGACGACCCACTCCCACATGTGCCGACCGCCGGTCAGCGCGAAGATCGTGACGAAGGTGACGATGAACAGTCCTTCGCCCAGGTGCACCAGGGTCGCCCCGGCCACGACGACTCCTCGTCGGAGGTCGGACGAGTGCTGTTCGACGAAGCTCCTGGCATCGGCGGACACCGTGTCGAGGTCGACGGACGGCAGCCCGAGGGGTGGGTGGCGGAGCACGTCCTGGACGCTGGCGATGAGTGCCACGGTGCGGTCCTCGAGGTTCGGCAGCTGCTCGCTGACACGCCAGACGACCAGGAACACGAGCAGGGCGATCCCGGCGACGAGCGACGACAGCGCGATGACGATCGCGAGCCACCTCGGGGCGCCGTGCTGCTGCAGCAACGCGCTGAACGGCACCAGCAGGGCGGCGACGACCAGGCCGACGAGCAGCGGGACGACGACGTTCGCGAGCGTGACGGCGATCCAGCCGACCAGGCCGATCGCCGCCGCGACGACCAGGACCCGTCCGGCGAAGACGGCTCCGGTCCGGAGCCCCGACGGCCGTGGAGCGGGAGCGGGAGTGGGAGAGGGGGCGGGCGTCGAGACGGTCATGGTGTGTCCTCCTGGACGGCACGGGACGGAACGAGGTCGGACGGCGCCCGCCCCCAGGTGCGTTGGACGTGGTCCATCCAGGTGACGACCACGGTGTGCGGGGTCGTCAGCGCGGCGATCAGGACGAGGTAGACCCCCAGGTCTGCGCGCCGGACGACGAGGGCGAAGACGACGAGCACGGCGACCGCGATCGCGGTGATCGGCCACGCCTGTCGCAGGAACCGGAGGAACGGCGCGAGCAGGCGTCCGCGGTGCAGCAGGCCCGCGCTGGTCACGTCCGTCAGCTCGAGCCGGAGGATGTGCCGCACCGCGTGCCACAGCGTGAAGTAGAGCCCCACGGCGAGGACGGGTGGGACGACGGCGAAGAAGAGCACCAGCACGACGTCCTCGGAGACCTGCCGCCACCGGGACCCACCGGCTCGTCGGAGGGCCAGGGCGTGCAGCAGGACGAGCAGGACGACCAGCACGATCCCGCCGAACCGCACGCCGTCGGGGACAGCGAGCAGCGCGCGGCCGGCGCTGCGGTCGACGACGGTTGCCGCGTCCACCACGACCTGCAGCGCGGCGCCGGGCTGGAGGACGAACGGGAGCACCATCGGCACACCGCCGCGCAGAGCGACGGTCAGGACCGACCCCATCGCTCCGGGTGCGCCGTCCCCGAGCAGCCGGTCGACGAACAGGTCGCCCTGTCCCCAGTGGAACCAGGTGATGCCGACGAAGACCGCGAAGCCGAGGAGCGGCGCGACGGCCCACAGCGCCGCGGTCACCGATCCGACCGCCAGGTAGAGGACCACGACCACGACGACGGACTGCGCCGTGCTGGTGGCCGGGCGCAGTCGGGCCGGGACCAGGTGGTCGAGTGCGCCGTGCGGGAGCCCGAAGACGAGCACGCTCACGGCGAACGGCACGAGCTGGACCGCCGTCGGGATGCCGACGCCGGCGAGGTCGAGCACGGCGCAGGTGAGCGCGACGGCCGCGAGGGTCGCGGTGACGGGTGCCAGCACCCGGTCGGCCACCCACGTCCGCAGTGCCGGGGGCACGTCGGCGGTCGACGCAGGGGTGAGCCGGGCGACGCCCGCGGGCTCGGTGGCGGCGCTCACGTCCGCGTCCTGCGTCGGCGGACGAGGGCGTCGGCGAGGGTCCGCACGAGGGCCGTGAGGAAGGGACGCTTCTGCAGCGCGAGCACGATGCGGAGGTCGTCGAGGGGGGTCGACCGTTCGGACAGGAAGCGCACCACGAGCGGGCCGGGCAGCGCGAACAGGCGTCCGAAGGCCTCCGGTGCCTGTTCGGGTCGGTCCCGGAGGAAGCGGAGGAACACCGCGTCGAGGAAGCGCGTTCGGGCCGGGTCGGTGAAGGGTGGGACGGGAGTGCCGTCGAGGAGGTGTCGGGCGACGACCGCGCTGTGCCGGTTGCTCCGGGCGAACCCGTAGCCGCTGCTCGGCCGGGTCGTCCCGGTCACGTGCTCCGCTGCCGTCCACCGCTCGTCTCGGGTCGCCGGGGCGTCCGTCATCGGGATGCAGCCGCGCTCCTCGTCGACGACCCGCCACTCGTCCTGCTCCAGTCCCCACCGGCGCCGGACGTACCGGGCGACGTGGTCCTCGTGGTCGAAGGGGTCCGCAGGGTCCGGCGTGAAGAGCGTGCTCTCGACGAGCGCCTCGGTGGGCGTGACCGGCAGCACGTACACGAACCGCACGGGACCGCCCCGTTCCTCGCCGCTGAAGTCCATGAGTGTGACGGTCGTGGTGTCGAACACCGGCCGGGTGGCGGTCACCCACCGACCGACGAACCGCTGGTGCAGCAGGACCCGGTCGGCAGCGACGTCCTCGGGGCAGCGGGGGCCGCGGGCGTCGAGGACGCGGCCGGCCAGGACGGCGCCGACCTGGGAGTGCACGACGACGTCGTGGGTGTCGTCCCCACTCCGGTCGTCGGGCGCGACCGCCGTCACCGGTGCCCCGGCGACGATGTGGACCCTCCCGCTCACCGCGAAGCGCTCCGTCGCGGCGGCGACCCGGTCCGTCGCCCGGACCAGGACGTACGGGTGGTCGGGATCCGTCCCGGTGCTCGTCCCGCTGTCGGTCCGGACCTCCCACCGGTCCCACGACACCGAGTGCGCCTCGGGGAGTGGGTCGCTGCCGTCGACCCACGAGCACCACGACCGCGGATCGGGAGCCGAGCGGCCCTCGAGCACGAGGACGGACCGGTCGCCAGCGGTCCGTGCGAGCCGGACAGCCGTCGACAGACCGGAACAGCCGCCTCCGACGACGGCGACGTCGACCCGGGCCGGCAGGGTCGACCGGACCGGGCCGGGGGCCGGAGCGTCGTGCGCTCCGGCCCCCGGTGTGGTCGACGTCGACAGGTCAGCGGCGGACACGGCGCTCACCGCGACCCGGGACGGTGGCGGCGGCATCGGCGGGGGCGCCGGGCAGGACGCCCTCCGAGCGCTTCTCGGACGAGATCCAGATCGCCTCCGGAAGCGTGTCGACACCGGCTCGGACGTCCTCGGCCGAGCGGATCTTCGCGATCTTGTGGATCATCGAACCGAAGCCGACCTTCGCGACGATGTCCGCTGCGGAGAGGACGACCTGCATCCAGGTGATGACGGCGCCGCCGTGGCCCCAGCCCTGCAGGCCGAAGACGATCGGGTACGCCATCCAGGTGATGACGAGCAGGATGCCGGCGTTGCGGAGCGTTCCGGCGGCCTCGGAACCGCGGAGGTCACGGCCGCCCTTGACGACCACGTAGATCACGAGGACGTAGAGGATGACCATGAAGACGCCCGAGATGACGCCCCAGAGCCAGAGCGCGCCCATGTCGGTTCCCGAGTCGACGACGACGCCGCCGATGAACCCGGTGCTGATCATGAGGAACGCGGCGGTGATGCCGACGGCGCGGAGGCGACGGGCGGCTGCGCCGGCGAGCGTGGCGACGGCCAGCAGCTCGATGACCAGGAGCGGCACCGTGACCGTCCAGTCGAAGTACCGCGGTGCCCACGACAGGATCGCGTTCGCGTTCGGGGTCCACGAATCACCCCTGCGCTCGTAGCCCATCGCGAACTCGACGACGAGGAGCACGTACGACAGGAACGCGATCCCGGTGATCGTCATGCCGGCGTAGACGCCGGTGCGGTACCGGCCGGTGACCTCGTTGGTCGAGACCAGGGACTTCACGAAGAACGCGAAGAGCGCGAGTCCGGCGACGGACAGTGCGTAGGCGATGATCGAGTGCTCCGCGAGCGTGAGCGTCGCGTTCCACGGAGCGAGTGCGTCCGACATGGGGATCCTTCCGGTGGGGTGGTGGCGATCTGTCGCCGACCAGGGAAACTTGCTCCTGCGCAACGGTTGCCGTTCACAGCGGGTGCTGCGATCGGGGTACAGGAGCGTCAGTAGCGTGGTGATCCCGACCGAACCAGCGCCCCAGAGCGCCCGTCTCACCCCCAGGGGTGGTCCTGAGAGGACCGGAATGTCCGACCGCATCCGCGTTGCCCTGGTCAACGACTACGAGCTGGTGCTCCGCGGTCTGGCGGACATGCTCGCGCCGTTCGACGACCGCATCGACGTCGTCCAGCTCGACGCACGACGACGGGTCACCGTCGACGTCGACGTCGCCCTCTACGACACGTTCGCGCAGCCCGAGCCCGACGACGAGGACGTCGCTCGTCTCGCCGCGAACGACCGCATCCGCACCGTCGCCGTGTTCACGTGGAAGATGGACCAGGACCTGATCGACGCAGCCGTCGCGCGCGGGGCGACCGGTTACTTCGCGAAGAGCTCCACCGCCGAGCACCTCGCCGAGGGGCTCCTGCGGGTCGCCGCGGGCGAGCAGGTGCTCGAGGCTCCCCGTCGTCGTGTCCCCAGCGGTCCCGGTGTGGACTGGCCCGGCCGTGCCGACGGGATCTCGGACCGCCAGTCGGAGATCCTGGCCCTCATCACGCAGGGCAAGCGCAACGTCGAGATCGCCGAGCTCACGCACCTCAGCCCCAACACGGTCAAGACCCACATCCGGACGCTCTACAGCAAGATCGGCGCCGAGAACCGGGTCGATGCAGTGCTGTGGGGGACCGAGAACGGGTTCCGACCGGACCACCGCAGCACCGAGCGGTGACCGCGTCGGCACCACGCGAGTGCTCCGAGGACGGTGGCCCGGGACGCCGTAGTCTGACCGGATGACGACCGACGAAGACCCCGACTCGAGCACGGAGTCCGTCGTCGTCGACGCGTCCGTGGTCGGCCTCGGGATCGTGCTGCGGTCGCTCGCTCCGGCGCTCGAGCACGTCACCCTGCAGCAGTACCGGATCCTCGTGCTGCTCGTGACCCGGGGACCGATGCGCTCCGGCGACCTCGCCGTCGAGCTCGGGTTGTTGCCGTCCGGCATCACGAGGATGGTGACCCGACTCGTCCGTGACGGCTACGTCAGCAAGCACGTCTCCGGGCGTGAGGTCACCGTCACAGCCGGCGACACGGCCACAGCGCTCGTCGACGAGGTCCTCGACCGCCGCGCCGCGGAGTTCCGCGGAGCGCTCCGCCGGATGTCCCCGGACGAGCGGCGCGCCGTGCGGCAGGCGGCCGAGGCACTGGTGCGTTCCGCGACGTCCGGTCCGCTGCTCGACGCACAACTGCTGCTCGCGACGCGTCCAGGGCACTGATCACGGCCGTAGGCTGGTTCCGGGTCGCGGACTCCGTCACGGAGACCCCGACCACCGGGCGAACCGCCCGTCGATCTGGGTGCGGCGCCCCGGGAAGGAACTGCCATGAGCATGGAAGGCGCGGCCTGGAGCTCGCTGTACAAGATCTCCACCGCCCGGGACGGCAAGCACGGGTTCTCCCGCGAGTCGCTCCGGCGGATCATGACCTTCGCGGTGCCGTACCGGGCGAAGTTGGTGGTCTTCATCCTCCTCTCCGTCGTGGGCGCGTTCCTCGCCGTCGCGACGCCGGTCCTCGCGGGCAGGGTGGTGGACGTCATCGTCGCCCGCGGAGCGATCGACACGATCGTGTGGCTCGCCGTCCTCATCGCGGCCGTGGCCGTGGCGGACGCCGGGGCCTCGCTCGCGACCCGCTGGTACTCGGCGAGGATCGGCGAGGGCGTGATCCTCGACCTCCGCACCGCCGTGTTCAACCACGTGCAGAAGATGCCGATCGCGTTCTTCACGCGCACCCGGACAGGCGCCCTCGTCAGCCGTCTCAACAACGACGTGATCGGCGCGCAGCAGGCCTTCAGCGGCACGCTGTCGGGCGTCGTCACGAACCTCGTCGCGCTGGTCCTCACCCTGAGCGTCATGCTCAGCACCTCCTGGCTCGTGACCGTGCTCGCCGTGGTCATGCTCCCCGTGTTCCTGGTCCCCGCCCGTCGGATGGGCACCCGCCTCGCCGCGCTGCGCCGTGAGGCCGCCGACCACAACTCCGCCATGAGCACGCAGATGACCGAGCGCTTCTCGGCACCCGGCGCCACCCTGGTCAAGCTCTTCGGCCGCCCCGACGAGGAAGCCGAGGAGTTCCGCGTCCGCGCGGCCCGGGTCCGCGACATCGGGGTCCGCACCGCGATGCTGCAGTTCGTCTTCGTGACGGCGCTGACCCTGGTGGCCGCCCTCGCCCTCGCGCTCGTCTACGGCCTCGGTGGATCGCTCGCACTCGGCGGATCGCTCAACACCGGTGACGTGGTCACCCTGGCGCTGCTGCTGACGCGCCTCTACGCCCCGCTCACCAGCCTGGCGAACGCCCGGGTCGAGATCATGAGCGCCGTGGTCAGCTTCGAGCGTGTGTTCGAGGTGCTCGACCTCGAACCGCTCATCCAGGAGAAGCCCGACGCCGTCACGGTCCCCGAGGGTCCGGTCGCCGTCGAGTTCGACGACGTGCGCTTCGCCTACCCGTCCGCCGACAAGGTGTCGCTCGCGTCGCTCGAGGAGGTCTCCACGCTCGACACCCGCGGCGGCGAGGAGGTCCTGCACGGGGTGTCGTTCCGGATCGAACCGGGTCAGACCGTCGCGCTCGTCGGCACGTCCGGCGCCGGCAAGTCGACGATCGCCCAGCTCCTCTCGCGCCTGTACGACGCCGACAGCGGCGCGGTGCGTCTCGGCGGGACGGACGTCCGCGACGTCTCCTTCGCCTCGATGCGGCACACCCTCGGGATGGTCACCCAGGACGGTCACCTGTTCCACGAGACGATCCTGTCGAACCTGCGGCTCGCACGGCCCGAGGCGACCGAGGACGAGGTGTGGGACGCCGTCCGACGGGCACGGCTCGAGCCGCTCATCCGCTCGCTGCCGGACCAGCTCGACACCATGGTGGGGGAGCGCGGCTACCGGTTGTCCGGCGGCGAGCGGCAGCGCATGACCATCGCGCGGCTCCTCCTCGCCCAGCCGCGCGTCGTCATCCTCGACGAGGCGACGGCAGCGCTGGACTCCACGTCGGAGGCCGCGGTGCAGGAAGCGCTGAGCGAGGCGCTCGAGGGACGGACCGCGATGGTCATCGCGCACCGCCTCTCCACCATCCGCAGCGCGGACGTCATCCTCGTCGTCGAGGACGGTTCGATCGTCCAGCGCGGGACGCACGAGCAGCTCCTGGCCGCCGGCGGTCGGTACGAGGAACTCCACCGGACGCAGTTCGCGGTGCAGAAGAACGTCGCGGCGGACGAGGCGGAGCTCAGCGGCGCCGACGCCTCCTGACCACGCGCCGCGACCGGAGCGGGCGTTCCACACCCGTCGTCGGGGCGGCGGCGACGGCGGCGGCGGTACCCTCCCGTCATGACGATCACCGCCGACGCGGACCTGTCCGCCCTCGAGTCCGCGCTCGGCACCGGACAGGTGCACCGCGACGACGCGATCCGCACGGCGCACAGCCACGACGACGCCGAGTGGGCACCGTACGAGGTGCCCCTCGCCGTGGTCGAGGCCCGCAGCACCGAGGACGTCGCCGCGACGCTGCGGTGGGCGGACGCCGCCGGGGTGCGGGTCGTCCCGCGCGGCGCCGGCACCGGTCTGTCGGGCGGCGCGAACGCCGTCGCGGGCTCGGTCGTGCTGTCGCTCGCCGCGATGGACGCCGTGCTCGAGGTCGACGTGGACGAACGGGTGGCCGTCGTCCAGCCGGGCGTCGTGAACGACGCCCTGCGCGCAGCCGTCGCCGAGCACGGCCTGTGGTACCCGCCGGACCCCGCGAGCTCGGCGATCTCGACCATCGGCGGCAACGTCGCCACGAACGCCGGCGGCATCTGCTGCGTCAAGTACGGGGTCACCCGCGACTACGTGCTCGGGCTGACCGTCGTGCTGGCGGACGGCTCGGTCGTCGAGCTCGGACGCCGCACCGCGAAGGGCGTCGCCGGGTACGACCTGGTCGGCCTGATGGTCGGCTCCGAGGGCACGCTCGGGGTGGTCACGAGCATCACCGTGAAGCTCCTGCCGCTCGCCGGCCGCGACGAGCGTGCCGTCATCGGGTACTTCCCGTCGCTCGTCGCCGCCGGGGACGCCGTCGCCGCGGTGTCCCGCGCGGGCATCGTCCCCGCGGCGCTCGAGATCGTCGACCGGACGTGCCTGCGTGCCGTCGACGAGTGGCAGCACCTCGGTCTGCCGTCCGACGTCGACACCCTGCTGCTCGCCCGCATCGACGAACCGGGCGCGGCCGGTGACGAGCTGGCCGACCGGGTCGAGGCCCTCTTCGCCGCGGCGGGTGGCACCGACGTCGAGCGGGCGACCGACCCTGCCGACATCACCCGGCTCTTCACCGCACGGCGGCTGGCGTACCCCGCACTGGAGCGACTCGGTCCGGTGCTCACCGAGGACGTCTGCGTACCGCGGGGTGCCGTGCCGGAGATGCTCCGACGGATCCAGGAGACCGCGCTCGCGAACGACGTGACGATCGCGAACATCGCGCACGCCGGTGACGGCAACCTGCACCCGCTCATCATCGCGCCCGAGGGCGACGACGCCGCGAAGGCCCGCGCGAAGACCGCCTTCGACCGGATCGTCGCCGACTGCCTGGCGCTCGGCGGCACGGTGACCGGCGAGCACGGCGTCGGGCTGCTCAAGCTGCCCGGCCTGCGGCAGGAGCTCGGGGACCGCGTCGTGGCGATGCACCGCGCCGTGAAGGACGCGCTCGACCCGAAGGGCACGCTCAACCCCGGCAAGGCCTTCTGATGGCGACCGAGACGGCCGGGACGTTCCGCACCACCGACGGGGTCACGGTGGCGTACACGGACAGTCGACCGGCTTCGGCGTCCGGCCGGACGGTCGTGCTCGTGGCCGGCTACGCGATGCCGGCGACCGGGTGGGCGCTGCAGGTCGACGCCCTCGTCGCCGCCGGTCACCGCGTCGTGGCGTTCGACCGGCGCTCCCACGGTGCGAGCGAGGACGTCCTGCACGGGCAGCGGGTGGCGCGCCACGGCGCGGACCTCCACGAACTGCTCGTGACCCTCGACCTGCGGGACGCGGTGATCGTCGGCCAGTCGATGGGCGCGAGTGCGACCTGGGCGATGGTCGACCTGTTCGGTACGGCGCGGGTCGCCGGGATCGTCACGATCGACCAGACGCCCCAGCTCGTCAACACCGACGACTGGCCGCACGGCTTCTTCGGGATGACCCCGGCGAACAGCGGCACGTTCTTCGACGACGGCATCCCGGACACCGGCCGTGGTGCCCGGGTCGACACCGCCCGTCCCGGCGTCCGGCGCCTGGTCGAGCGCATCGGGGGACCACCGGCGATGCGGCAGGCGAACGCCCCGGAGACCCGCGGGCTGCTCCGCGACCACGGGTTGCAGGACTGGCGTGACGTGGTCGCCCGCCTGGACGTGCCGTTCCTCATGGTCGCCGGTCGGGACAGCCAGCTCTGGCCCTGCACGCACGCGGCTGCCGCGGTCGGGTCGAACCCGAACGGGCGCGTCCTCGTGGTCGAGGACGCCGGCCACGCCACGAACCTCGACCAGCCGGACGTGGTCAACGCCGCACTGCTCGACTTCACCCGGACGCTCTGAACCCGACGACGGGCTGAGCCCGACGACGTGCTCGGCCCGACGACGCGCTGGACCCGACGACACGGCGAGCCCCGCGACGCTCGCGCACCAGACGACGGACGGGAGGCGCGTGGCGGGCTCGCCACGCGCCTCCCGTCCGTCACCGGTCGGGTCGCGACCCGGTCAGTCCCAGATCGAGATCCAGTCGATGTCGACGTGGCCCTCGGCCCACCACGGCACCTCGCCGGTGATCGCGGTCTCGGCCTGCAGCGTCACGCGCATCGGGTCGCGCGGCACACCGGACCAGGTCTGCGAGACGAGCTTGTCGTCCCAGTAGAACCGGACGGTCCCGTGGTCCCACTCGGTCGTCGCGACGTGGTAGCCGCTGCTCTGTGCCGAGCTGGTGTGCTGCTGCACGCTCGAGTCGAAGCGCATCATGCCCCGAGACCACGTCCCGGGGATCGCGGCGGCCGGACGCACCGTGCTGCCGAGGTCACCCTCGGGCCAGTCGATCTCGCCCTTGTTCCAGTCGTCGTCGCTCGGCCAGAGCATGCCGACGAACTTGTAGCCGGGGGTGTCGGTGGTCTTGTAGCGGATCGAGACGCGGCCGGTCTCGTGCGGTGCGTACCCGTCCGGCAGCACGGTGGCGACGAGCGGCTGCCCGTGCTCCGTGTGCAGCCAGAAGTCGAGGTTGCCGTTGTCGACGCTGAGCACGTCGTCGGGGGAGTAGTAGCCGCGGCCGCTCGTGTCGGAGTAGCCGGAGTAGGCCTGCATCTCCGGGTACTCGTCGAGGACGGTGCCGAGTCGGGCGTTCCGGTTGAAGTCCTCTGCGTAGGACTGCTTCCACGTGCGACCGTTCGAGTACAGGTCGCCCTGCGGCATCGCGGTGGAGGAGCTCGCCGCTTCCGACGGTGCCGCCTGCTGGGTCATGCCGATGACGAGCGCTCCGGCCGCTGCGAACGCTGCGCCCGTCGCGATGCGACGCTTCCGGCGTCCGCTGGTGTTCGGTGTGTCGTTCTTCATGTGAGTGATGAGTCCCTGTCGTTTCCCTGGGTGCCACCCTCCGCGGGGTCGGCGCGGCGGAAACGTACCTTCTCCCGCCCCTCGAACGGGGGTAATGCTCGCAGGCATGACCCCCGTCTGGACCCCGCGGGAACGGTAAACCCCTGCTGTGCACGGGAAGGATCACCTGTGCAGATCCTCAGCGAGCCCTGTCCGGTTGCACAGGGGAACTGGTCGGTGCTGCCGACGACCGCTCCTCGATCAGCCCGCGCCGAGCAGCGCCACGGCCTCGCGCACCGCCGTCGGCGCACCGGCCAGGTGCCAGTCGTGCCCGTGCGCCGTGACGACCGTGGCGGACCCACCCGCGCCCTCGACGAGCGCCCGTCCGGGCAGCCAGTCCCAGTCGGCACAGTCGGTCTGCACCCACAGCCCGATCCGTCCCGCGGCGACGTCGGCGAGGTCGCACGACCCCGACCCACTGATGCGGACGGTCGCGGCTGCACCGAGCACGCTGAGCACCGTCTCGACCGCGGCGGTGTGCAGGTGTGACGCGTTCAGGAACGTGGCGACGCTGCTCGTCCCGAGCGGGATGTCCGGCATGTCCTCGACGGGGACACCGTTGCAGGTGGTCCGACCGTCGGACGCGACCCACGTCTCGTCCGGCAGGAGCCGCCGGACCGCGCCGACACGCAGCTCCCCGTCGACCTCGAGCGACACGGCGCTGCACCAGGCGGGCAGGCCGGCGACGTAGTTGAAGGTGCCGTCGATCGGGTCGATCGTCCAGCGGCGTCCGTCGGCCGACTCGGCGTGGGCGCCCTCCTCGCCGAGGACCCCGTCGTCCGGGCGGTGCTCGAGCAGCGCGCGGCGGACCAGTTCCTCGGCGGCACGGTCGGCTGCCGTGACGAGGTCGGCGGCCGACGTCTTCCGCTCGGTGTCGGTGCCGTCGCGCCGCATCTCGGCGGCGAGTCGGGCGGCGTCGGTCACGAGGGCGGCGGCGAGGGCGTGGTCGTCCATCCGGTCACGCTACCGGTTCGGCAGAGCGGCCCCCGGGGCGGTCGACCGGTGACGACGGCGGTCGCTCCGGCGCTCGCGGTGACGGTGTGCGGTGCCCCAGCAGGTGGTTCCGACATCGGACTCAACGCGCACTCCCGCCCGGACGCCGCCGGGATGCCGACCGGGGCGGCGTCGCGCGCAGGTGTTCGCTGATGCGCCCGAGGACCCGTGCCAGATCGCCGGCGTCGTCGTCCGAGATCGGTGCGAAGAGCAGGCTGTGCACCGTGCCGATGTGCCCCGGGAACACGGCTGCCAGGACCTCCCGTCCGGCGTCCGTGAGTGCGACGACCGTGCTGCGTTCGTCGTCCCGCGACGGCGACCGGGTCACGAGCCCGCGCTGCTCGAGCAGCTGCGCCTGGTAGGTCAGGCCACTCCGGCTGTAGACGACGCCGTCGGCCAGGTCCGTCATCCGCTGCCGGCCGTCCGGGCTGTCGCCGAGGCGCGCGAGGAGCTGGAACTGCACGTAGCTCAGCCCGCCGACGTCGCGCAGTTGCTGCTCGACGGCGGGGCGGAGGAGGGCGCTCACCTCGGTCAACGCGAAGTACGCACCGAGCTGCGTCGGGGTCAGGGTCGTGGGGCCGTCGGTCATGACGCGATCCTACCGTTGCTTCGACATCGAAGCAGTGCTACTGTCACGGTAAGCGCTTCGAATTCGAAGCAATGACGACAGGGTGCAACCATGCGTGCAGTGCAGTTCCACGAGGTCGGCGGACCCGAGGTCCTCCGGTACGGCGAGATCGAGCAGCCGGAGCCCGGTGCCGGCCAGGTGCGGCTCCGGGTCGCAGCGTCGGCGTACAACGCGGCGGACAACGGCATGCGCGCCGGCTTCCTGCCCATCCCGATCGAGCTGCCCCACGTCCCCGGGTACGACGTCTCGGGCACGGTCGACGCGCTCGGCGACGGGGTCACCGGCGTCGCCGTGGGTGACGCGGTGATCGGGTTCCTGCCCATGGAGCGCGACGGCGGTGCAGCGGAGTACGTCGTCGCGCCGGCGGAGGCCGTGGTCCCGGCGCCCTCGAGCATCCCCCTGGTCGACGCGGCAGCGCTGCCCTCGGTCGCCCTGACGGCGTGGCAGGCCCTGTTCGACGACGGTCGGCTCGGCGCCGGTCAGCGGGTGCTGATCGTCGGTGCCGGCGGCGTGGTCGGCGGGTACGCGATCCAGCTCGCGAAGCGTGCCGGCGTGCACGTCGTCGCGACGGCGAGCCCGCGCAGCACCGACGCCGTCCGGGCAGCGGGCGCGGACCAGGTCGTCGACCACACCGAGACGGACCTGCTCTCGGCGGTCGACGGCCATGTCGACGTCCTGCTGAACCTCGCGCCGATCGAGCCGGAGCAGTTCGCCGCGTACGTGGCTCTCGTCCGCGACGGCGGGGCCGTCGTCAGCACGACGGCCTTCATGGCCACCCCCGGCGACGACTCCCGCGGGGTGCGGGCGGCGACCGTGTTCGTCCGGCCGGACCGCGATCGACTCGTCGAACTCGTGTCGCTGGTCGACGACGACGCGCTCACGGTCCAGGTGACCCGGCGGATCCCGCTGGCCGAGCTGCCGGCGCTGCACGCCGAGGGTGCAGCCGGGCGGATCGCGGGCAAGGTCGTCGTCCTCGCCTGACGCGCCCACGGACGATCCGCGCCACGTCGTCGGGAGGGGTGTCGGCGGACACCGCGACCACCCAGCGGACGGGAGGCGCGTGGCGGGCCCGCCACGCGCCTCCCGTCCGGTGGGCGTCAGCCCCCCAGCACCGCCTTGGGCACCCGGTGCAGCGTCACCGCGCCGACCGCCGCGAACGGGTGCAGCGGATCCGGGTCGCCCGACCCGGTCGGCCCGCCGAGCTTCGAGTCGCCGACGGCACTGAGCACCGCGTACGCGTCGTCGGCGCTCCACCCGTGCTCGTCGACCAGGAACGCGAAGGCGTCCTCGTACCCGCGCCGGACGCTCTCCTGCACCGGGTCGCCGAGGCCGACGAACAGCCAGTCCTCGGCGGTCTCGATGCGTGGGGCGCGGAGGGCGGGTCCGCCCTGCACGAGGTCGACCGACACGATCGCGGTGCCCTGCGCCTCGATCGCGACGAAGGACGACTCGCCCTCCGCCATGATCGCGTGGATGTCCCCGACGGACAGCAGGGCGCCCGGCACCCGGACGGGCAGGTACACGGTCGAGCCTGGGCGTGCCTCGGTGACGTCCATGTTCCCGCCCTCGGCGTGGGCGGGCATGATCGTCGAGTTCGTGCCGCTTGCCGGTGCGACGCCGATGCAGCCGATCATCGGTCGGACGGGGAACGCGTGCCGGTCGGTGACCTGCACGACGCCGTCCTCGATCGGGCAGCGGCGGGCGAAGACGCCGTCGGGCATGACGTGCTGGAGCGCACCGGAGCCGGGGAGCGACACCGACCAGCCGTGCGTCGTGAGCCGGATGTCGTGGATGTGCACGGCCAGGGTGTCGCCGGGTTCGGCGCCCTCGACCCACACCGGACCGGTGACGGGGTTGATCGGGGCCTGCAGCTGCGCCATGTCGTGGTGCTGGTCGAGCTCGGCGTAGACGGCGTCGGTCGTCTCGAAGCCGATCGTCTCGCCGGTGCCGGGGGTGATCCGGAGCACCGGCTCCCGGTCGGCGGAGAACCCGGGACGGCCGAGCGTGTTCGGCAGGTGGTGGTCGGGGGTCATGCGTGGTCTCCTTCGGAGCCGACCTCGGTGGAGCGGCCGGTCGAGCGGTAGTAGAGGAACACCGCGGCGCCGACGACGAGCCAGACGATGCCGCCGACCTTCGCCTCGACGGCCGCGTTGAGCAGCACGTAGCCGATGATGAGGAACCCGACGAGCGGCACGACCAGGTGCAGCAGCCAGTTCCGCGACTTCCCCTTGACGACGTGGTGCACGAACACGGAGACGTGCAGGAGCATGAAGCCGAACAGCGCGCCGAAGTTCACCAGGGACGAGATCGTGTCGATCTGGCCGACGAAGAACAGTACGAGGACCGCCGAGAGCACCGACACCACGATGATCGCGTTCTGCGGGACGAGCCGGCCGTTGAGCTGGTGCAGGAACGCCGGCAGCTGCCGGTCGCGGCTCATCGAGAAGAGCAGGCGGCTCGTCGCGGCCTGCGCGGCCATGGCGTTCGCGATGCCCACGGCGAGCACGTTGACGGCGAAGAACGCCGTGGCCCAGCCGCTCGACGACGCCTGCTCGACGATGGTGAAGAAGGCGTTGCCGGTCTCGCCCTCCGGGAACGACTCGCGTCCGCCCGCCAGGGCCGAGGCGAGCCAGGTCTGCAGCACGAACAGGAAGGCGACGATGACGAGCGCGAGGATCATCGCGGTGCCGGCTCCGCCGCGACGGCCGGTCGACTCCTCGGACAGGGTCGAGATGCCGTCGAACCCGAGGAAGCTCAGGACCGCGATGGACAGCGCGCTGGCGATGAGCGGTGCGGACACCTTCGACGGGTCCCACACCTGGTCGGTGC
>Ga0308156_1002571_pt1 | contig 15836 bp, 14 predicted proteins | sample PhyAR2_FD_201041 | JGI IMG/M metagenome (GOLD analysis project Ga0308156, IMG submission 201041) | Phyllosphere microbial communities from UC Gill Tract Community Farm, Albany, California, United States - DLSL A.R2 | ecosystem: Host-associated > Plants > Phyllosphere > Unclassified | place: USA... | reverse complement strand
TCGTCCGCGACCAACGCATTACGCCAGCCGCAGGGCTGGCGCACAACAGTGGGAGAATCGGATGAAACAATATTTGCTGGCCCCTTCAATCCTTTCGGCGGACTTTGCTCGCCTGGGCGAAGATACCGCGAAAGCGCTGGAGGCCGGAGGCGACGTAGTTCACTTCGACGTGATGGATAACCACTATGTTCCCAACCTGACCATGGGACCGATGGTACTGAAAGCGTTGCGCGACTATGGCATCACCGCGCCGATCGATGTCCATCTGATGGTCAAACCGGTGGATGCGTTGATCCCCGAGTTCGCCCGTGCAGGCGCGACCTACATCACCTTTCATCCCGAAGCCAGCGAGCACGTTGATCGCACCCTGCAGCTGATTAAAGAACATGGCTGCAAAGCCGGGCTGGTGTTCAATCCGGCAACCCCGCTGAGCTACCTCGATTACGTCATGGATAAGCTGGATATTATTCTGCTGATGTCGGTTAATCCGGGCTTTGGCGGCCAGTCGTTTATCCCTGGTACGCTGGATAAGCTGCGTGAAGCGCGCAAGCGTATCGATCAGAGCGGTTACAATATTCGTCTCGAAGTGGATGGTGGCGTGAAGATTGATAACATCGGTCAGATCGCGGCTGCTGGCGCCGACATGTTTGTCGCCGGTTCTGCCATCTTCGGTCACCCGGATTACAAAAAAGTGATCGACGAGATGCGTAACGAACTGGAGAAAGCCAATGGCTCATTTCACTGATATCCGGGCGCTGGCGTTTGACCTCGACGGCACGCTGGTCGATAGCGCGCCGGGTCTCGCTGAGGCGATCGATCGGACGCTGAAAGATCTCAGCCTGCCGGTCGCCGGCCTTGAGCGCGTCTCAACCTGGATTGGTAACGGAGCGGACATCATGATGTCGCGCGCCCTGACTTTTGCGCTGGGCCGTGAGCCGCAGCCGGACGAGCAGCACGATGCGCGTGCGCTGTTCGACAAACACTATGCTGACACGGTTGATGCGGGCAGCACGCTGTTCCCGCAGGTGAAGCAGACGCTGGCTGCGCTGCAGGCCACCGGTTTACCGCTGGCGATTGTCACCAATAAGCCGACGCCCTTTGTCGCGCCACTGCTTCAATCGCTTGGCATTGCAGAGGCTTTTTCGCTGATTATCGGCGGTGACGATGTGCCGGTGAAGAAACCGCATCCTGCCGCGATCTTTCTGGTGCTGGGGACCTTTGGTGTCCTGCCCGATCAGCTGCTGTTTGTCGGCGATTCGCGTAACGATATTCAGGCTGCCCAGGCGGCTGGCGTGCCCAATGTTGGCATGACCTATGGCTACAACTATGGCGAATCGATTGCCAGTAGCCAGCCCAACGTCACACTCGACTCTTTTGACCAACTTTTGCCCGCTCTCGGGCTGTAATTATCAGGACTTAAGCATGAGCAAACCCATTGTTTTCAGCGGCGCACAGCCGTCCGGCGAACTGACCATTGGCAACTATATGGGTGCGCTGCGTCAGTGGGTGCAGATGCAGGATGATTTCCACTGCATTTACTGCATCGTCGATCTGCACGCCATTACCGTTCGACAGGATCCCGTCGCGTTGCGTAAAGCCACGCTGGATACGCTGGCACTCTATCTCGCCTGCGGTATCGATCCGCAAAAGAGCACCATCTTTGTTCAGTCGCATGTGCCAGAGCACACCCAACTGAGCTGGATCCTTAACTGCTACGCCTATTTCGGTGAACTCAGCCGTATGACGCAGTTCAAGGATAAGTCGGCGCGTTACGAAGAGAACATCAATGCCGGCCTGTTCGACTATCCGGTGCTGATGGCTGCCGATATTCTGCTCTATCAGACCCATCAGGTCCCGGTTGGTGAAGATCAGAAGCAGCATCTGGAGCTGAGCCGCGATATCGCCCATCGCTTCAATGCGCTGTATGGCGACGTTTTCAAAGTGCCGGAGCCGTTTATTCCGAAGTCAGGCGCGCGCGTCATGTCGCTGCTGGAACCGACGAAGAAAATGTCCAAGTCGGATGAAAACCGTAATAACGTGATCGGCCTGCTGGAAGATCCGAAATCGGTCGTGAAGAAGATCAAGCGCGCGGTAACCGACTCCGAAGAGCCGCCAGTGGTGCGCTACGACGTGAAAGAGAAAGCGGGCGTCTCTAACCTGCTGGATATTTTGTCGGGTGTGACCGGAAAAAGCATCGTTGAGCTGGAGCAGGAGTTCGAAGGCAAGATGTATGGCCACCTGAAAGGGGCGGTAGCGGATTCGGTCTCAGGCATGCTGTCCGAGCTGCAGGAACGCTACCATCGTTTCCGTAACGACGACGCGTTGCTGGAGCAGGTGATGCGTGACGGTGCGGCGAAAGCCCGTGCCCAGGCGCAGGAAACCCTGAAGAAAGTCTACGAAGCAGTCGGCTTTGTCGCCATGCCATAACGGCATTGCCAACAGCACAGACGGCGGGCTTATAGCCCGCCGTTTTCTTATGCGTTGCTCAACCGTTAAAACCAGCGCAGCTTATCGCGCAGGCTGACCACGCTGCCGATGATCATCAGGCTCGGGCTGCTGACCTGTTGCGCCAGCGCTGCCAGTTCGGTCAGGGTGCCGGTGACCACGCGCTGACGGGGGCTGGTACCGTTTTCTACCAGCGCGACCGGCATATCACTGCGCATACCGTGCTGCAGCAGCTGATGCTGAATCTCTGCGGCCTGCGTCAGCCCCATATAAAACACCAGCGTTTGCTGCTCCGCCGCCAGCGTCTGCCAGCAGAGCGTTCCCTCTTTCTGCAGATGCCCGGTGACCAGCCTGACGCTTTGTGCATGATCGCGGTGGGTCAGGGGAATGCCGCTGTACGCCGCACAGCCTGAGGCCGCCGTGATGCCGGGCACCACGCTGAACGGGATCTGGTGCTGCGCCAGCATCTCCAGCTCTTCGCCACCGCGGCCAAAGATAAACGGATCGCCGCCTTTCAGCCGCACCACCCGTTTACCGCGCTGCGCCTGCTCCAGCAACAGCTGGTTGATCGCCTCCTGCGGTACGCAGTGGTGACCGGCGCGCTTGCCGACAAAGATACGCTCGGCATCGCGTCGCACCAGGTTAAGCACCTGTTCAGAGACCAGCCGGTCATACACCACGATATCTGCCTGCTGGATCTGCTGCAGCCCTTTCAGCGTCAGCAAACCGGCATCACCGGGACCGGCACCCACCAGCGTCACTTCACCCTGCGTCGGCAAATCCGCCGCAAACAGCGCCTCAGTTAACTGCTGAGCACGTTCGCCATCGCCGTTTGCCAGGGTTTGCGCCAGCCGCTCACTGCTAAAAAAACGCTCCCAGAAGTGTCGGCGTGCGGCAATCGATGCAAACTGCTGCTTTACCCGCGCCCGTAAGCTGCCTGCCCGCTGCGCCAGTTGGCCCAGATGTTGCGGCAACATTGCTTCCAGTTTCTCCCGCAGTAAGCGGGCCAGCACCGGCGCACGGCCACCCGATGAGACCGCCACCATCAGCGGCGAACGGTCAATGATGGAGGGCATAATGGCGCTGGCCTGTTGCGGCGCATCGACCAGGTTGCAGAAAATTCGCTGACGTTCGGCCACCGCTGCCACCTGCTGATTGACCGCATCATCGTTGGTGGCGGCTACTACCAGCCAGCAATCGGTCAGCCAGTGCGGATCAAACTCGCCGGGCAACAGGGTCACGGCTTGCTGCTGCGCCCATTGCCGGAAGGCGGGCGAGAAGTCGCGTGCGCCAACCCACAGATCGGCCCCGGCCTCCAGCAGCAGGCGGGCTTTGCGCTCAGCCACTTCGCCCGCGCCGACCAGCAGGCAACGTTTGCCCTGCAGCCGACAAAACAGCGGGAAATAGTCCATAAGCGGTCCTCAAAAAAAAGCCCGCCAGCGGCGGGCAGTAGACGGGAATCAGAGACAGACTTCGACCTGGCCCGCATTCACCCGCACCGGATACGCTGCCACTGAGCGCGTTTCATCTTCCATGCAATAGCCATCGCAAAGACGAAAGTGCTGTTTTTTCAGCGGGCTGGCGACCCATAACGTTGACTGATGCTCGGCGATAATGCCGCGCGATAACACGCTGGCCTCGGCAAACGGGTCGATATTGCTGATGGCATACAGTTGCTCATCGTTCCGTGGACGAAAGATAGCAATCTGCTGACCTTTCACCAGTGCGCAAACACCGGTGGCGGGCAGAATTTGTGTCAGCTGACACACTGCATTCCACTGGCTCATTATTCAGTCTCCTCAATCAGGGTGACGGCGATGCGTTCTTCAGGGCGCGCCGGACGATGCTGATCGCGTTCGGCCACCACCTGTATCGCCGGATCGCGCTGCGATGAGTTAATAAAGTGAGCGAAGTGCGTCAGGTTGCTGTTCTCTTCGAGCGTAGCTTTCCACTCGCAGTGGACGCTGGCACGCAGCCGCTTCATTTCCTGCTCGAGATGGCTGTTGAGGCCCAGCTTATCGTCAACGATCACTTTACGCAGATAGTCGATACCGCCTTCCAGACTCTCCAGCCACGTTGAGGTACGCTGCAGGCGATCGGCGGTGCGGATATAGAACATCATGAAGCGGTCGAGATAGGTCATCAGCGTCTGCTGATCGAGATCCGCTGCCAGCAGATCACCATGGCGCGGTTTCATGCCGCCGTTGCCGCAGACGTAGAGATTCCAGCCTTTTTCGGTGGCGATGATGCCGACATCTTTAGCCTGGGCTTCCGAACACTCACGGGTACAGCCGGAGACGCCAAACTTCATTTTATGCGGGGTGCGAATGCCTTTGTAGCGATTCTCCAGCATCACGCCAAAGCCGAGGCTGTCGCCCACGCCATAGCGGCACCAGGTGCTGCCAATACAGGTTTTTGCCATGCGCAGCGCTTTGGCGTAGGCCTGGCCGCTCTCAAAGCCCGCAGCAATCAGCTCAGACCAGATGGCGGGCAAATCCTCTTTGCGGGCACCGAACATGCCGATGCGCTGTGAGCCGGTAATTTTGGTGTAGAGCTGGTAGCGTTCGGCAATATCGCCCACCGCTTTCAATCCCTGCGGCGAGATTTCACCGCCCGGCGAACGCGGGATAACCGAATAGGTACCGTCTTTCTGGATATTGCCGAGATAGAGATCGTTGCTGTCCTGTAGCGGGGCATGTTGTGGCTTGAGCACATACTCATTCCAGCACGAAGCGAGCAGGGAACCGACCGTCGGTTTACACACTTCACAGCCGTAGCCCTGACCATATTTCGCCAGCAAATCGTCAAACGTCTTGATCTCTTCGACCTGAATCAGGTGATACAGCTCCTGACGCGAATAAGCGAAGTGTTCGCAAAGATGGTTATTGACCTCAATTCCCTGACGGCTCAGTTCGCTGTTCAGTACCTGAGTAATCAATGGAATACAGCCGCCGCAGCCGGTGCCGGCGCGGGTGGCGCTTTTCAGCGCCGCTACCGTGTGGCAGCCAGCCTGTACCGCGTTAATAATGTCACCTTTGCTGACGTCAAAGCAGGAACAGATTTGTGCGCTGTCGGGCAGCGAGTCGACCCCGATGGCCGGTTTTTCGCCGCTGCCGGCCGGTAAAATCAGCGCTTCCGGATTGGCGGGCAGCGGTATCGCATTCAGCACCAGCTGCAGCAGGTTGCCGTAGTCGCTGGTATCGCCCACCAGCACTGCGCCGAGCAGGGTTTGCTGATCTTCGCTGAGAATTAAACGTTTGTAGATCGATTTACTCTCATCCAGCCACACCACACTGCGTGCGCCTGGCGTGGTGCCACGCGCATCACCAATGCCGCCCACATCGACACCCAGCAATTTCAGTTTGGCGCTCATGTCGGCACCGGTGAAGGCGTTGGGGCGGCCCAGCAGGGTATCGCTGGCGACCTGCGCCATTTTGTAGCCTGGTGCTACCAGTCCGTAGACCCGGTTCTGCCAGGCGGCGCATTCACCGATGGCGTAGATGTCGCTATCGCTGGTCAGGCACTGATCATTAATGGCGATGCCACCGCGCGGCCCCAGTGCTAATCCACACTGTTTTGCCAGCTTGTCCTGCGGCCGGATACCGGTCGAGAAGACGATGAAATCGACCTCCAGCTCGCTGCCATCGGCAAATTGCAGCGTTTTACCGCCGTTTTCATGATGGTGGATCTGTTGGGTATTTTTACCGGTATGTACCCGCACGCCCATCTGCTCGATTTTACGGCGTAACTGCTCGCCGCCTTGCTGATCGAGCTGTTCAGCCATCAGCACCGGCGCGAATTCAATCACATGGGTTTCGACGCCGAGATTTTTCAGCGCGCCCGCCGCTTCCAGTCCCAGCAGTCCACCGCCGATTACCGCACCGCGTTTGCTGCGGCGCGAGCAGGCTTCGATAGCGTTAAGATCTTCGATGGTGCGGTAGACAAAGCAGTCGCTGCCTTCTGCGCCGTTAATCGGCGGGATCCACGGATAAGATCCGGTGGCGAACACCAGCGTGTCGTAATGCACCGCGCGGCCGGTATTGGAGTGAATCAGCTTCTCGTCGCGGTTGATGGTAATGGCGCGTTCACCCAGCAGCAGATTGACCTGATGCCGTTCATAATACCCGTCGCGAACCAGGGATAGCTCTTCGGCTGTGTGGTGAGAGAAGTAGGCGGAAAGGTGGACACGATCGTAGGCGACACGCGGCTCTTCACAAAAGACGGTTAGCGAAAACTGGTCAGGTTCAGCCTTCTCAAGTAATTCTTCTATAAAACGGTGCCCGACCATGCCGTTACCGATAATGACGACATTGTGCTTGCTCATTTTTGCCTCAAATTTACGATATCTGCGGCTACAATAGCGCGCCATTTCTGGCGCTCATTGATATACATCAACCGCTCCTTCATATACCTATTTAGAGTTAGGTGGTTGATTTGAATTAACTTTATCCGGTAAGCCTGTAAAGGGGTTAAGGGCGTTGTCCGCGACGCGGTGAATCGTGCTAGTTTTAACCGCAGACGGTTAACCGGAAAAGGAGCGGCTAATGGCTTCACTTAAGTGGATTAATAACGTGCGTTTACCCTGGCGAGAGGGCTTATGGCAGATTGAAATTGCCGACGGTCACATTGCCCGTATCACTCCCCAGCCGCAGCAGGCGACGCCGGTGGAGGCATCGCTGGACGGTGAGGGCGGCCTCGCCTGTGCGCCGTTCATTGAACCGCATATTCATCTTGATACCACCCAGACTGCCGGTGAACCGGCCTGGAATCAGTCCGGTACGCTATTTGAAGGCATTGAGCGCTGGGCTGAGCGTAAGGCGCTGCTCAGTCATCAGGACGTGAAGCAGCGGGCATTACAGACGCTGAAATGGCAGATCGCCAACGGCATTCAGTTTGTCCGTACCCATGTCGACGTCTCCGACCCCAGCCTGACCGCGTTAAAAGCGATGCTGGAGCTGAAAGAAGAGGTGGCACCGTGGATAACTCTGCAGATTGTCGCTTTTCCGCAGGAGGGCATTCTCTCTTATCCCAATGGTGAAGCGTTGCTGGAAGAAGCATTGCGGCTCGGCGCAGATGTCGTCGGGGCGATTCCGCATTACGAATTCACCCGCGAATATGGCGTTGAGTCACTGCACAAAACTTTTGCGCTGGCCAACCGCTACGACAAGCTGATTGATGTGCACTGCGATGAGATTGACGATGAGCAGTCGCGCTTTGTCGAAACCGTGGCGGCGCTGGCGCATCGTGACGGTAACGGCGCGCGGGTCACCGCCAGCCATACCACCGCTATGCACTCTTATAACGGTGCCTACACCTCGCGGCTGTTCCGTCTGTTAAAACTGTCAGGCATTAATTTTGTCGCTAATCCGCTGGTTAACATTCATCTGCAGGGCCGTTTCGACCACTATCCTAAGCGGCGCGGCATTACGCGGGTGAAAGAGATGCTGGAGGCGGAGATTAACGTCTGCTTCGGGCACGATGATGTGTTTGATCCCTGGTATCCGCTGGGCACCGCGAACATGCTGCAGGTGCTGCATATGGGATTGCACGTCTGCCAGTTGATGGGTTACGAACAGATTGATGCCGGCTTAGATCTGATTACCCATAACAGTGCCAGAACTCTGCAGCTTTCCGGCTACGGTATTCAGAGCGGCCACGAGGCCAGCCTGATCATTCTGCCTGCCGAGAGCGGCTTTGATGCGGTAAGAAGACAGGTTCCGGTGCGCTATTCACTGCGTCGCGGTGAAGTGATTGCGGCAACCAGACCGGCTGAGAGTGAGATTTACTGGCGGGAGCAGGAGCGCGTCGACTTCCGGCGCTGACAAGCAGGGCGGCGAAGGATTGCCGCCCGGCGAGATTAATGGGTGACGTGACCGTGCGAACGATGTTTGGTCACCAGTCCCAGCAGGACACACATGACAAACACCACCGCATACAGACCGTTAGCGGTGACCAGCGCGGTGTGCACGCCGCTCTTCTCGACGATAGGCGCGGTAACCACAAAGGTCAGCATGGTGCCGACGGTGCCGCAGGTCAGAATGAAGTTCACCAGTTTTGGTGAAGCTACTTTGGTTTGCAGCGAGCCGAGCGTGATGATGGTGGTGTAAATCGCGCTGGAGCTAAAGCCCAGAACCATGATGATCCACTTCAGCATACCGGCATCCTGGCTGCTGACGAACCAGTACATCAGCAGCGTCGCCAGGCCAGCCAGCACCATCAGGATACGTTGCAGATCGAAGAAGCGCAGCAGGAAGCTGAACGCCCACATTCCGACCATATAGGCGGTCCAGAAGCTGCCAACCAGCTGTCCGGCATTATCGATATTCATGCCCATCACTTTGGTGGCGTATTCCGGTACCCACGAGATAAAACCGAGCTGACCGAGGATGTAGCACAGGGCGGCAACCGCGAGCAGCAGCACGCCAACGCCCCATTTTTCCTTTTCAACTGTCGGGCTGTTTTCCGGCTTGCGCAGTACCGGGAACTCGACAAACAGCGTCATGATGAAAATCGCCACATAGATGAAGCCGATGCAGACATAAACCCAGTACCATGGCAATTGACGTGCCAGCAGGATACCTGCCAGCACCGGGAACAGCGTGCCCGCCATGCTGAAGAAGGAGTCGGTAAACAGCAGACGTGATCCGCGCTGGCGACCTTCATACATGTGGGTAATCAGGAACGTCCCGATCGACATGGTAATGCCGCTGACCACACCCAGCACGAACATGCAGAGCGAGAAGATGCTGAGATCGCGGCTGGTCATTAAGCCAATGATCGCCAGCACCATCAGGACGAAACCGAAAATCAGCTGGCGCTTGAGTGGCACGATCACCATCAGCCAGGCATTGAGGAAAACGGCGGCCAGGATCCCGCTGTTCAGGAAGGTGAAGGTGTTACTCATGCTGGAGATGGGGATCTGGAAATCTTTCGCGATATCGCCCATTACCATGCCGGTAACGATTACCAATGCGCCGGTAAGCGCATACGAAAAGAAGCTTATCCAGGTAAGGCCGATACGATTACGGTTTGTCATGTTCTGAACCTGTTAGGAAACCGGTGGCAAAAAGTGTCAGAAAGTGTAAACGGAACTGTGATCTTAATAAACAACCAGTGAAACTGGAGATCTACATTTCATGTGTTGTGTGATTTTAATCACGCATTTGCCGGGTTTTATCGATTGCTCGCGCTTTTTAAGTCGCAGCGTAAATATAGGTAAAACGCTGGCTCTTGTATTACATGCTCTTTACAATCAATCACGTTTTTGAGCTAGCTCTCCAAGGTAAGGAATCTTTCATGTTTAAACGTACTTTAACAGCGGCAATTACCCTGTTAGCGCTCTCATCTGTTTCTGCCTCGGCCCTGGCCGCAAAAGGCGATACCCATGTTCTGCTCACCACCTCCGCCGGCAATATCGAACTCGAACTGAATGACCAAAAAGCGCCGGTCTCGGTGAAAAACTTTGTTGATTACGTCAACAGTGGCTTCTACAACAACACCATTTTTCATCGCGTGATCCCAGGCTTTATGGTGCAGGGCGGCGGCTTTACCACCGACATGCAGCAGAAGCAGACCAATGCGCCGATCAAAAATGAGGCGGATAACGGCCTGCGTAACCTGCGCGGCACCATCTCAATGGCCCGTACCGCCGATAAAGACAGCGCCACCAGCCAGTTCTTCCTCAACGTGGCCGATAACGCCTTCCTCGACCATGGCCAGCGTGATTTTGGCTATGCGGTATTCGGTAAGATTGTGAAAGGTCAGGATGTGGCTGAAAAAATTTCTCAGGTACCGACCAAAGATGTCGGTCCTTACCAGAATGTCCCGTCTAAACCGGTAGTTATCCTCTCCGCTAAAGTTCTGCCTTAATGCTTCATGCCGCCATCTGTCGATGGCGGCGCTTTCCCGCATCCGGCAAAGCCAGAAAATGCTCTTATACTTAGGGCAAAACCTGAGCAGGAGGCGGCATGGCGAACAAACTCACCGAGAAACAAAAGGCCACATTGTGGCAACAGCGGCGCAGCGCCAGCTATCAGGCCAGCTGTCGGCTGGAAGGCTTCAGCCACAATGAACCCGCGGTAAAAGGCGACGAGGCGGCGGCACGTCTGGCTTCGCTGAGGAGGCAATATGGTCTCTAATATCGCGGTCAGCCAGGATCCCTACCTGTGGCACAACGACAACGTGCTGAAGAATCTGCTCGATATTCATGACGCTGCACAGCTGCGTAAAGCAGAGCTGAGCTTCAGTGCTGCCCGTGTGGCGACGCTGGAGTTAGGGCCGCGTAATGCCGGCTTGCCGTGGCTGCAGCTGATCCACCGTACGCTGTTCCAGGATGTTTACAGCTGGGCCGGTGAGTTGCGTACCATCGATATCTGGCGCGATGAGACGCCGTTCTGCCATTTCGAATATATCGAAAAAGAGGGGAATGCCCTGATGGCGGCGCTGGAAGAGGAAAATGGCCTCGCCGACCTGCCGCGTGACGCCTTTGTACAGCGTATTGCCCACTACTACTGCGAAATCAACGTGCTGCATCCTTTCCGTGAAGGAAATGGCCGCGCGCAACGCATCTTTTTCGAGCAGCTGGCGCTGCATGCCGGTTATCTGCTGGCGTGGGAGGCGATCGATGCCGAAAGCTGGCGAGTGGCGAATCAGGCAGGCGTTGCAGGCGACCTGCAGCTGCTGGAGCAGGTTTTTGCGAAAGTGGTGAGCGAGCCGGCGTAACCGCGTAGAATAGCGGCGCTGGTAACCACTCTGGATTAGTCATGCTGCTGCTGATCGACAACTACGACTCCTTTAGCTGGAATCTCTATCAATATTTCTGCGAGCTGGGCGCGCAGGTTCGGGTGGTGCGCAACGATGCCATCACCCTGCAGCAGATGGATGCGCTGCCGCTGACCCATCTGGTGATTTCCCCGGGACCCTGTACCCCCAACGAATCCGGCATTTCACTGGCGGCGATTCGCCATTTTGCCGGACGCCTGCCGGTGCTGGGCGTTTGCCTCGGACATCAGGCGATTGCGCAGGCCTGGGGCGGCGAGGTCGTGCGCGCCCGTCAGGTGATGCACGGTAAAACCTCGCTGATTCAGCACAGCAACAGCGGCGTGTTCCGCCAGTTGAATAATCCCCTCACCGTTACCCGTTACCATTCATTGATCGTAAAACGCGATACGCTGCCTGACGTCTTTGAGGTCACCGCCTGGAGCCTGCGTGACGGACAGCCCGACGAGATCATGGGCATCCGCCATAAAACCCTGGCACTGGAAGGGGTGCAATTCCATCCTGAAAGCATTCTCAGCGAGCAGGGACACCAGCTGCTGCGCAATTTCCTGTCGCAATAGTTTGCCTTTGAGTGATTTTTTATGCATATTTTGTGATTATTATTTCACAGCGGTACAACAATCATTCAAATGGGGTCACTAATGGCAGCCGAAAAAATTGCGGTCACACGGGAAACGTTCGATAACGTTATTTTGCCTGTTTATGCACCAGCGCAGTTCGTGCCGGTCAAAGGCAAGGGCAGCCGCGTCTGGGATCAGCAGGGCAAAGAATATATCGACTTTTCGGGCGGCATCGCCGTGACTGCGCTCGGCCATTGCCATCCTGCGCTGGTGGAAACGCTGAAAAGCCAGGGCGAAACGCTGTGGCATACCAGTAACGTCTTCACCAACGAACCGGCACTGCGTCTCGCCAGCAAGTTAATCAATGCCACCTTTGCCGAGCGGGTGTTTTTCGCCAACTCCGGTGCAGAAGCGAATGAGGCGGCGTTCAAGCTGGCACGCTATTACGCCTGCAAACGTCACAGCCCGTTCAAAAGTAAGATCATCGCCTTCCACAATGCTTTCCACGGCCGGACGCTGTTTACCGTGACGGTCGGCGGACAGCCAAAATATTCCGATGGCTTTGGCCCTAAACCTGCCGATATCGTCCACGTGCCGTTCAACGATCTGGCTGCGGTTAAGGCGGTTATCGACGATCACACCTGCGCTATCGTGGTCGAACCGATTCAGGGTGAGGGCGGCGTGGTGCCCGCAACCGAAGAGTTTATGCACGGGCTGCGTGAACTGTGCGATCAATACCAGGCACTGCTGGTGCTGGATGAAGTGCAGAGCGGTATGGGACGCAGCGGCAAGCTGTTTGCTTATGAGCACTATGGCGTGCAGCCCGATATTCTGACCTCGGCCAAAGCGCTGGGTGGCGGTTTCCCGGTCAGCGCCATGCTGACTACCCATGAGATCGCCTCCACCATGGCCCCTGGCGTGCACGGCACCACCTACGGCGGCAATCCGCTGGCCTGCGCCATTGCCGAGACCGCGCTGGATATCATCAATACCCCGGCAGTGCTGGAAGGCGTTGGCGTCCGGCGTCAGCAGTTTGTCAGCGCGCTGCAGGCGATTGATGCGAAGTACGATCTGTTCAGTGATATTCGCGGCAAAGGCCTGCTGATTGGCGCGGCGCTGAAGCCTCAGCATGCCGGCAAGGCGCGCGATATCCTCAATGCGGCAGCCGCTGAAGGGGTAATGGTGCTGGTGGCCGGCACGGACGTGATGCGTTTTGCACCTTCGCTGATCATCGAACCCGCCGACATCGAAGAGGGTATGCGCCGCTTCGCCACCGCCGTCGGCAAGGTGATTACCGGCTGATTTAGTTTTTGCGTAACCGTCTGCTCAGCCAGCGGCCATGCTGCGGTCGCTGGCTCCACGCCAGAGATGAAATGGTGTGCATCACGCTCAGATGATCCAGAATGCGGCGTACATGCTGTTCCACCACCGTGACCGGCCCTTCATTAATGTTTTCCAGCTCATCCAGCAGGTTAACCTGCGAACTGGCACCATCATATTCCAGTCGCTGCTGACAACGTTGCAGCGCAATTTCGCAGGACTGCAGATAACGCTCAGCTAACGTGGCGGTCAGCATGGTGTGTTCACGCGCCAGAATCGTCATTGCATTGATGTGCTCAACAATAAACTGGCTGTGGGTGACCCACAGACGCATATCCTTGAGGTACTGAGCGTTAAAAGCCGGTTCCTGCATCGCCTGGTTCAGGGAGTTAAACAGCGCATTGTGCGCCTGATTGACCCGTACCCGCTGATACGCCAGTTTCTCCGGTGACTGTTCCGCCCCCAGCAGCAGCCGTAGCGCATCCTGATAGGTTTCCAGCGCGTCGTGGGCGTTTTGCCGCAATAAGCCACTCTGCCACTGCGGCCACAGCCACAACATTCCGCCAAAGGCGATCAGGCAACCCATCAGCGTATCCATCAGGCGCGGCAGCAGGAACTGCGCCCCATTCAGCGACAGCAACTGCAGCGAGTAAACCGCCGTCACCGTAAAGCCGATCATCGACCAGCCGTAAAACTGGCGGGTAAACCGGTAGCTGATAAAGGTGATCACCAGCATGATCAGCAGCACCAGCGACTCCGGCACCGCCAGGCGTAAGGTAGCAGCCGCAATCACCAGGCCGGCAAAGGTGCCCAGCGCCCGGTGCTGGATGCGAACGCGGGTGGCGCTGTAGCCGTTCTGGCTGACGAACATAATGGTCATCAGAATCCAGTACGGTTTAGGGATGTTAAAAAACAGCGCCAGCGCGCTGCCCAGCATCAGCATCACCGCAAAGCGCCCGGCAGTGCGCAGTGCCGACGAACGCCAGGACAGATAGCTGCGCAGCGCCGGCAGAAGCGGCAGACGGCGCTGACGATCGGCCATCAGGTCACGTTGATAGAGCGGTTTTTGGGTGCGCAGCACCCGCGCAATCCGATTGAAGTGGTAGAGACAGAAATTTCCCACCGGATTGTCAGGATGCTGGCGGGCGATTTTTTCCAGCGCGCTGAGCTGCTTCTCCATGCCAAAACGATCCGGCAACTGGTGATAGAGAATGTTATCCGCCAGCACCCGTAAGCGGGCCGAAATAGTCTGGGCGTTCCAGCGGATCACCGCTTCGGCATGGCTCTGCTCCACCAGTTTCTGCACCTCTTCTGGCTGATGCAGGCTGACCGAGATGTGCTCCTGCAGGTCCAGCGCCACCTGAAAGGCGCGGGTCAGCCGCTTATGGCTGTGATCCCGGCTGGCGGAAAGCATGTGCATCTGCTGGTAACAGGTGGTGATCATATCGACCACTTTTTGCTGACGCGCCAGCAGCGGCGGCAGGGCCTTTTCCGGATCGGTCAGCTGAGTCAGCAGGGTATATTTGGCGTCGCAATAGTTGGCCAGCTCACGGTAGATCAGGCTCAGGCTTTCACGCATCGGCTGCTCTTTCCAAAGCCAGAACCAGAACCAGTTAAACAGCCCATACCATAGCGTGCCGCCGATATAGAGCAGCGGCGGCACATAGATCGGCATACGGCCAATCAGGCTCAGCGTGAAGATGGCGGCGATCAGGGTGCCGGGCAGCAGACGGCCGTGCAGCGGGCTGATTTCGCCGGTGACCCCCAGCAGCAACGGCAAGGCGAACAGAATCAGCGGCAGCGGAATGGCGTGCTGCGTCAGCCACTGAATCAGAAAGCTGCCGAGCGCAAACAGGCTGCCGCCGACAATCAGGCGTTTGAAGAAGCGTTTATGCGGGGTATCCAGACCGGCGATATTGCAACAGGCGGGAACTAACGAGAACAGCAGACCTTTTTGCAGGTCGCCAGCCAGCCAGCCCAGCGCCACTGGCAGACAGAGCACCAGGGTTTGCCGCAAGGCGTAGTTGACTTCAGGATGGTAAATAATTCGACGCCACATCGGCCCAACACAAACAATAACGGCGCGATGTTGCCATCACGCCGTGGGTGACAGGAATTAGCGGGTGCCGTAAACGACGATGGTTTTGCCGTGTGCAGAGATCAGGTTCTGATCTTCCAGCATCTTCAAAATACGGCCCACGGTTTCACGTGAACAACCAACGATTTGGCCAATTTCCTGACGAGTAATTTTAATTTGCATGCCGTCGGGATGCGTCATGGCGTCTGGCTGCTTCGCCAGGTTAAGCAGGGTCTGAGCAATGCGTCCGGTCACGTCGAGGAAAGCGAGGTTACCCACTTTTTCTGACGTAACCTGCAGGCGACGCGCCATCTGCGACGACAGTCGCATCAGGATATCCGGGTTAACCTGGATCAGCTGACGGAATTTCTTGTAAGAAATCTCCGCCACTTCGCACGCGGTTTTCGCACGTACCCAGGCGCTGCGCTCCTGACCTTCTTCGAACAGGCCAAGTTCGCCAATGAAATCGCCCTGATTCAGGTAAGAAAGAATCATCTCTTTGCCTTCTTCATCTTTGATCAGAACCGCAACGGAACCTTTCACGATGTAGTAAAGCGTTTCAGCTTTTTCACCTTGGTGAATCAGCGTACTTTTGGATGGATACTTGTGAATATGGCAATGGGACAGGAACCATTCGAGTGTAGGGTCTGTTTGCG
>Ga0308156_1002569_pt1 | contig 15844 bp, 14 predicted proteins | sample PhyAR2_FD_201041 | JGI IMG/M metagenome (GOLD analysis project Ga0308156, IMG submission 201041) | Phyllosphere microbial communities from UC Gill Tract Community Farm, Albany, California, United States - DLSL A.R2 | ecosystem: Host-associated > Plants > Phyllosphere > Unclassified | place: USA... | reverse complement strand
CGCCCCCCGGCTGCGGACACACGCTCGTGCATCCCCACGAGGCCGAAGCCCGTGCTGGCCGAGCCGGGGTCCGCCGCACCGGGCCCGGCGTGACCCCGACCGTTCGTCACGCGCACGGACAGCAGCGTCTCGTCCTGGCTGACGCTCACGTCGACCGAGCCGTCTCCGTACCGGACCGCGTTGGTGAGAGCCTCCTGCAGCACCCTGTAGACGGTCACGTCGACGGCCTGCGGGAGGTCACCGGGACCGACCTGCTCCGCGTAGGAGACCCGGACGCCAGAGGCCCGGACCGACCTCACGAGGTCGGGGACCGCGGCCATGCCGGGCACTGTCGTGTCAGCACCTGTGCCGCCCTCCTCGCGCAGGACGGTGAGGACCTGCTGCATCTCGCCCACGACGGTCCGCGCGGCTGTCCGGATCGCACCGAGCGAGGCCGCCGCGTCGTCGGGGGAGGAGCGCAGGTTCCGCTCGGCCGCACCGGCGTGGATGGCGATCACCGCGACGGTGTGCGCGACGGCGTCGTGCAGGTCGCGGGCGATCCGCAGGCGTTCTTGGGTCAGCCGTCGGCCGACCTCGCGCTCGCGGTCCCGCGCCTCGGCGCGCCGTGCCGCCTCGAGGGCAGCGACGTGGTCGCGCTGCGCCCGGACGGCGAGACCGGCGCCGAGAACGGCGGCGGTCCAGGTGAGGAGCGCGAAGGTCAGCAGGTCGATGACCGAGTTCGACTGGGCGAGGACGCTCTGCCCGACGAGCGTGACGGCGAGCGCACAGGCCGCCCCCGCCGCGACCCGTCGGTCGCTGCGCAGCGCGACGCTGAAGAGGCAGGTCTGGGCCATCACCCACAGAGCCAGCGTCGCCCAGGTCGCCTCGGGCCAGCCGAAGCCGCCGACGGCGCTCGCGGCCGTGACGAGCACGAGGGCGAGGGCCGGCTGGCGGCGCCGGAGCACGAGCCCGACCGCCGCGACCCCGAGGGCGGCGAGCGCCCCGGGCGGGACGGGCTCGGCGCGCCCGACGGCGGACACCACGGCGATGACGCTCACGACGTCGAGGACGCCCTCCCAGAACCGGGTCGGGCGGATCTGGGGCAGGGCTGCTCCGCGGGGCGTCGATCTCGGCACGGGCACTACCCTCCCACCTCCTGCCACGACGGGCTGTCGGGCCGGGCTCGGCGAGCCCCCGTGGTGCCAGACGGGTCACCAGGCTCCTCGAGGGAGCGCCCCTCGGTGTCGAGGTCGGGCAGCACCCGTCCGAGCCAGCGCGGCAGCCACCACGCGGACTCGCCGAGCAGCGCGAGGACTGCCGGGACGACGATCATCCGGACGAGGAAGGCGTCGGCGAGCACCCCGACCGTGAGGGCGAGGGCGATCGAGCCGACGAGCGGGTCCAGCCCGAGGGCGAAGCCGCCGAAGACGGCGGTCATGATGGTCGCCGCCGCGGCCACGACCCCGGCGCTGCGCCGGAACCCGTCGACGACGGCGTCGGCTGGTGCCATGCCCTTGCGGTGCGCCTCGTGCATGCGGGACACGAGGAACACCTGGTAGTCCATCGCGAGGCCGAAGAGGATCCCCACCACGAGGATCGGCAGGAGCGACGGCACAGGGTCGCCCTGCGGTGCCTGGATCACCGCGTCGAACCAGCCCCACTGGAACACCGCGACCATCACGCCGAGACCTGCGCCGAAGGACAGCAAGAACCCGGCCGTGGCGACCACGGGGACCAAGACCGACCTGAAGAGCAGCACGAGCAGCACGAGGGAGAGGCCGACGATCACGAGGAGATAGGTCACCAGGGCCGTCGAGAGGAGCGCGTCGATGTCGAGGCCGAAGGCCGTCGTCCCGGTGACCGACAGCTGCACGCCGTCGACGCCTGTGGCGCGGATCGCGGCGACGAGGTCCTCGGTCGCGGGGTCGAGGGGACCCGTCGCGGGGACCACAGTGACGATCGCCGCGCTCCCGTCGGGGGCGGTCTGCGCGTCGGCGACCGAGGCGGCTCCGTCGAGCCCCGCGAGCATCGTCTCGACCTGGGGGAGCGCCGTCGCGAGGTCGGCGCCGTCGGGCTCGACGAGCACCACGAGCGGGCTCTGCGCACCCGGCCCGAAGGCCTCGGCGACGAGGTCGTAGGCGGCCCGCTCGGTCGAGGCCGGGTCGCTGCCTCCGGGAGTCTTGAGGGCTGTCTGGAGGGAGAGCACAGGCACGGCGAGCACGACGAGCAGGACGACGGTCGGGACGAGCGCGAGGAGAGGACGCCTCACGACACCGTGACCCCACCGTTCGAGGAGCCCGCGCCGCGCGGGACTGCTGGTCGTGGTCGCGCCGGGCAGAGGTGCGTTCCGCTCGGACCGCGGGAGGACCCGGCGGCCCGCCCACGACATGAGGCCGGGTAGCAGCGTGAGCGCCACGAGCACGGCGACCAGGACGGCGAAGGCCGCGGCGAGGCCCATCTCGGTGACCGTCGGGATGCCGACCACGGACAGCCCGACGAGCGCGATGACCACGGTCGACCCTGCGAAGACGACCGAGGTGCCGGCGGTCCCCACGGCGTGGCTCACGGCGTCGTCGACGGCCCGCCCCTCGCGCAGCTCGGACCTGAACCTGGCCAGGACGAAGAGCCCGTAGTCGATGCCGACGGCGAGCCCGAGCATGATCGCGAGGATGGGGGTGATCGACCCGATCGGCGCCGCCGCGGAGAAGGCGAAGACGCCGAGCGTCCCGACGAGCACACCGAGCAGCGCGACGAGCATGTTGGCCCCCGCGGCGACGAGCGAGCCGTAGGTGAGCAGCAGGACGAGGAAGGCGATCGCCGCGCCGACGGCCTCGGTCGGCCCGACCAGCTCGACGGGCTCGACGTAGACCGCCCCGCCGACCTCGGCCGTGAGACCAGCAGACCTGGCCGAGGCGGCCAGCGCCTCGACGGCGTGCTGGGCCTCTTCGGCCTCCGCGTCCGACAGCCCGGAGAAGCCGATCGGCACGATCGCCGTCGTGAGGTCGGGGGAGACCGTCGGGGCGGAGGGGTCGAGGGGGTCGCCGACGGTCGCGACTGACGGCAGCGCGCGGGCCTGTGCGACGAGGGACTCGACGGCAGCCGCGGCGTCGCCTGTCGTGATGTCGTCGGCGACGAGGACGAGCTGGAGCTCCGAGGTGTCGTCGGCCCCGGGGGCCGTGAACCGCTCGTCGACGATGTCGAGAGCCCGCCCTGACTCGGTCTCGGGCAGCCCCTCCTCGTCGGTCAGCTGCGCGCTGGTCGCAGCGACGGCTCCGAGGCCGACGAGGACGACCAGCCAGACGACCAGGAGCAGACGACGGTGCCGGGCGCTGAACGCTCCCAGCCTGAAGAGCAGGCGAGCCATGAGGGTCCTCTCAGACGACAGGCCCGAGCTCTGGTCGAGGCGGGCTCCCTCCAGCCTGTCTGCGAGGTGGCGACAGGGCGTCGCCCGTCTGGGGGTTCTCTTCTCACCTGTCTGGGGGAGACAGGACGGGCATCACGCCCAGAGAGGGCTGTGCCGACAGCGGTCGCGCTCGCGGCAGTGCCCGTCGTCATGCCTTCAGCCGACCTTCAGCCCGGACCCGGCACACTGTGGACCGGAGGTGTGGCCCAGATGCGGATCTTGGTGGTGGACGACGAGGCTCGGCTGCTCGACGGCGTGCGGCGCGGGCTCGAGGCGGAGGGCTTCGCGGTCGACGTGGCGGCGAACGGTGTCGACGGGCTGTGGATGGCCCAGGAGCACAGCTACGACGCGATCGTCCTCGACATCATGATGCCCGGCATGAACGGGTACACGGTGTGCGAGAGGCTGCGGGCCGAGGGGGACTGGACCCCGATCCTCATGCTCACCGCCAAGGACGGTGAGTGGGACGAGGTCGAGGCCCTCGACACCGGCGCCGACGACTTCCTCAGCAAGCCCTTCTCGTATGCGGTGCTCGTCGCCCGGCTGCGGTCACTCGTCCGGCGCGGCGTCCGTGAGCGGCCCGTCGTGCTCGAGGCCGGCGACCTGCGGCTCGACCCGGCGACCAAGCGCGTCCAGCGCGGCGGCACCGAGATCGAGCTCACCTCGCGCGAGCTCGCCGTCCTGGACTACCTCATGCGGAACGTGGGCGACGTCGTCTCGAAGCGCCAGGTGCTCGAGAACGTCTGGGACGTGGACTTCGAGGGCGACCCCAACATCGTCGAGGTCTACGTGCGGCACCTGCGCAACAAGGTCGACAGGCCCTTCGGCCGTGCGTCGATCGAGACGCTGCGCGGCTCCGGGTACAGGCTCAGCCGTGGGTGAGCAGATGGTGGGGCGCAGCCGACGACGCCCGTGGCGCGCGGTGCGCGCCCGCGCGGCGCTCGGGGCGGCGCTCGTCGTCGGTCTGTTCCTCGTCGTCGGGTCCTTCGTCTTCGTCGCGCTGCTCTCGGTCTCCCTGCACGGCGGCGTCGCGCAGAGCGCGTCCTCCGAGGCCGAGGTCGCCGCGGCGCGCGTCGAGCAGTCGGGGACGGTCCGCCTGCCCGAGTCTGACGACCAGCTCCTCGTGCTCGTCGACGCGGACGGGCAGGTGCTCGAGAGCAGCGACGACGAGATCGAGCTGCCCTCGCCGGTCCCGTCGGGCGACACCGTCGACGCGACGGTCGACGACGAGCACGTGCTCTTCGCCGCCGAGGACGTCGAGGTCGACGGTGACGAGCTCAGAGTCCTCGCCGGGAGGTCCCTCGACGACGTGGACGACGCCGTGAGCACAGTCGCGGCGCTGCTCGCCGTCGCCGTCGTGGTCCTCGTCGTGCTGGTCGCGGTCACCACCCGGGTGGTCGTCGGCAGGGCCCTGGCACCCGTCGAGCAGATCCGCCGCGAGGTCGCCGGGCTCGAGGCCGACGAGCTGCACAGGCGGGTCGAGGTGTCGCCGGCGGGCGACGAGGTGAGCCGTCTCGCCGAGACGATGAACGAGATGCTCGCCCGCCTCGACCGTGCCCAGACGGCCCAGCGCAGGTTCGTCTCCGATGCCTCCCACGAGCTGCGCTCACCGCTCGCCTCGATGCGCCAGTACGCCGAGGTGGCTGTCGCGCACCCCGACCGTGTCGAGGTGACCGAGCTCGCCGGGACGGTCCTCGCCGAGGGGGCGCGCGTCCAGGACCTCGTCGACTCCCTGCTGCTGCTGGCCAGGCTCGACGAGCGCTCGCGGCACGGGGTAGGCAGGGCGGTCGACCTCGACGACCTGCTGCTCGCCGAGGCCTCCAGGGTCCGGGCGCTCGGTGTGGTCCGGGTCGACGCCTCGGGGATCAGCGCCGCCCAGGTGCAGGGGGACGAGACGATCCTCGCGCGGGTGGTGCGCAACCTCGTGGACAACGCCGTCAGGCACGCCCGGTCGACCTTGACGATCTCCTCGTCGGAGGCGCACGGCCGGGTCCGGCTGGTGGTCGAGGACGACGGTGCGGGCATCGCGCCGCAGGACCGCGGACGGGTCTTCGAGAGGTTCGTGAGGCTCGACGAGGCACGTGCCCGCGACGACGGCGGCTCAGGGCTCGGGCTCGCGATCGTCGCCGACGCCGTCAGGCTGCACGGCGGGAGCGTCGAGGTCGAGACCGGCACGGCCGGTGGGGCGCGCTTCGTCGTGACGCTGCCTGGCGTGGTGCCTCCCGCCTAGCATGTGGCCATGAGCCTCCACCTCGACGCGACCGTCGCGCTCCTGACCGCGGGATGGGTCCGTGACGAACCGCTGCGGTCGGGTGCCGCCGAGGTTCCCCCTCCGCTGGTCGGCGCGGACGACCAGCTCCTCGCGTGGGTGCGCTCGTTCTCGGTGCTCGCCAGCCCAGACGACACCGTGTGGTTCCTCTCGGCGCAGGACTACGCCGGTGGGGTCGGCATCAGCGACGAGGCCTTCCCGTGGGACGCCTTCAGGCACGAGAGCCTCGCGGCAGCGTCCGGACCAGCCGAGCGCGCTGCCGTCGACGGGTTCTGGGCCGGTCATCTCCCGATCCTGCTGTCGGTGCGCGACGGGCACGAGTACCTGGCGATCGCACCTGACGGTCAGGTGGTCCGCGGGGGAGAACCCGAGCTCGAGGAGGTCATTGTCGTCGCGCCCGACCTCGAGACTCTGCTCCGGTATGTGGCGGCAGGCGCCAGCACCGCGGACCCGCTCACCGACGCGCTGCTCGGGACCGTGGGTAGCGCGCGGCCTGGCCGCGAGCCGTAGGTCGTCACTCGTCCGACCTGCTGCAGATCGCTTCAGGCTGGGTTCAGCACCGCCTCGGCAGACTGCAGGCATGGACACGAACCGCACCCCCGAGAACCCTGAGACCCCCCAGAACCCCGGTCAGGACGACCGCACGGCCGCCGTCGAGACGACGCCACCAGCGCCGACCACGCTGCCGTCTGCCTCGGCCGCTCCCCAGCCGCACGCCGCGCAGCCTGCCGCCACGCCCGCTCCAGCGGCCGCGACCGCTCCGCCCGTGGCCAAGACCGCCGCGTGGCGCCGCAAGCCCGTGTGGGTCGCCGCGGCCGTGGTCGCCCTCGTGGCCGGCGGTGCCGGTGTGGCCTACGCGGTCGACGAGCTGGGCGACGACGACGACAGCTCGTGGAGCGCCTCCGACGAGCGTCGGGCGGACGACCTCGACAGGGACGACCGCGACGACGAGCGTCGGGCGGACGACTACCGCGATGACGACTACCGCAGCGACGACGACCGCGACTCCCGCGGCTCTGACCACCGCAGCGACGACCGCGACGACGACGGGCAGCCCTCGGTCGCGACCGGCGACGGCTCTCGCGACGACGACCAGCGCGAGCGCCGCGACGTCGACGACGTCCCGCTGACCGACGCCGAGGTCGCCTCCGCGACCGACGCCGCGCTCGCGGAGGCGGGCGGCGGCACCGTGACCGACGTCGACCGCTCCGACGACGCCGACCACGCCTTCGAGGTGGACGTGCTCCTCGCGGACGGAGACGAGCTCGAGGTCGAGCTCGCCGATGACTTCACGGTGGTCTGGACCGAGGTCGACCCGGCAGACCGCGGCTGAGCACCCTGGCGCCCAGCCGCGTCGGCGCTGTCAGCCCTCTCAGCCCTGATCGGGCCTGACGCCGAGCAGCTTGAAGGTCGCCCCCGTCGGGTCGGCGAGCGTCGCGAGGCGCCCGTAGGGGGTGTCCTCGGCCTCGTCCACGACGCTCCCGCCGTGCTCGACCGCCAGCGCGACGGTCGCGTCGACGTCGTCGCTCCCGAAGTACACGGCCCACGACGCGGGGACGCCCTCGGGCAAGAATCGCGAGCCGTCCATCATCCCTGACTCCTCGTGGCCGTCGACGACGTTCATGCTGTAGCGGAAGTCGTCGGTGTCGCCCTGGACCGCGACCTCCCAGCCGAAGACCGTCGTGTAGAAGTCGAGCGCCGCGGCGTAGTCGCGGGTGATGAGCTCGTGCCAGGCTGGGGCGCCGTGCTCGCGTGCGAGCTGGAACCCGCTGTTGTCCCCGGGCTGCCAGGTGGAGAACATGGTCCCGGTGCTGTCGAGGAACACCGCCATGGTCCCCTGCACGTCGACGGTCATCGGCTCGACGATCACGCGTCCGCCGTTGTCCTCGACCGCCGCGACGGTGGCCCCGGTGTCGGAGACCGCGAAGAACGTGCCCCACCCGTCGGGGAACCCAGACCCCGCGGGGTTCTGCATCATCCCGGCGATCCGTGCCCCGTCCTTCGAGAACGTCACGTAGCCGCCGTACTCGGGCGGTCCGACGAAGGCCTCCCAGCCGAAGAGGGCGCCGTAGAACTCGATCGCCTTCGCGGTGTCGGCGCTGGACAGGTCGATCCAGATCGGTGCGCCGAGCGGCGCGCGGTCCCGTGCAGGCATGGTGTGCTCCTCGCTGAGGCCTCCCGAGGACGGCCGCCCCCGGGACCACCCGTGGGCCGAGCGGTGCGGGCGGTGTGCTCCCAGGCTAGGAGAGCCGTGCCTGGGCGTCTTCTCCGAACTTGCTCAGCACGCCAGCGGCCCTGCCCGGCGGATGGCAGAGAGGGCGACGGTCACCCGGTGCGGGTGTCCGTCGCCCTCGTGAGGGTGCCGTTCCTGGTCGTGCGTCAGGCGTCGACGAGCGTGCCCTGGTCCGCGGTCCGGCGGGTGGCCCGGTGCGCCGCGCGCAGCGCGACCCCGATGACCACAGCGGTGAGGAAGGCCAGCACGGCGCCGATCGCCGAGGTGAGGTCGACCCCGTGCGCGAAGGCCGCCTTCGCGGCCTCGAGCAGCGCGTCGGCCTGACCGGCGGGCAGACCGTCGGCTGCGCTCACGGCACCCCCGAGGGTCTCCCGTGCCTGGTCGGCGACAGCCGGGTCGAGGCCCGCGGGCAGCTCGAGCCGTGTGCGGTAGACGGCGGCGAGGACGCTGCCGAGGATCGCGACGCCGAGCGAGGCACCGAGCTCGTAGGCCGTCTCGGAGATGCCAGACGCCGCGCCAGCACGCTCGGGCGGGACCGAGGCGAGGATCGCGTCGTTCGTGAGCGTCTCGGCGAGGCCAGCACCGCCGCCGACCAGCACGAAGATCACGACGATCACCCCGACCGAGGACGACCCCGTCAGCGTGGTGCCGAGCAGGTAGCCGAGGGTCGCGAGCAGCAGCCCGACGGGGATGAGCAACCAGATCGGCGCGATGCGGGCGAGGGCCACGGCTGCCAGCCCCATGGCCACCGTCGCGGCAGCACCGGGGAGCAGGTAGAGACCAGCCTCCATCGGCGACAGCTCGAGGACGAGCTGGAGGTACTGCGACACGAAGAAGATCAGACCGGAGATCGAGAAGACGGCCATGAAGTTGGCGAGGACCGAGGCGGAGAACACGCGGTTCTTGAACAGCCCGACCTCGAGCAGCGGGGAGCTCGAGCGCGTCTGACGACGCACGAACAGCACACCCAGGGCCACGCCGAGCAGCAACGACGCGACCCCGAGCGGGCTGAGGCCGTCGGAGGCGAGCTTCTTGATGCCGAAGACGAAAGGCAGCATCGAGACGACGGAGAGCACGACGCTGAGCGGGTCGAGCCGCGCGGAGCCAGGGTTGCGGGACTCGGGCAGCACGAACGGCGCGACGACGAGCAGCACGACGAGCACGGGCACGTTGATGAGGAAGATGGACCCCCACCAGAAGTGCTCGAGCAGCCAGCCGCCGACGATCGGGCCGAGCGCAGAACCGGCCGAGAAGGCGGACGCCCAGATGGCGATCGCGAGGCGACGCTGGTTGTCGTCGAGGAAGAGGTTGCGCAGCAGCGCGAGGGTCGACGGCATGAGGGTCGCGCCGAAGAGCCCGAGCAGCGCGCGGGCCGCGATGAGGTGCGTGGCGTCCCCGGCAAAGGCCGCGTACACGCTGACGAGGCCGAAGCCCGTCGCGCCGACGAGCAGCAGCCGGCGCCGCCCGACACGGTCGCCGAGCGTGCCCATGGTGACGAGCAGCCCGGCGAGGATCAGCGGGTAGATGTCGACGATCCACAACAGCTGGCTCGCCGACGGTGAGAGCGCCTGGCTGAGCTGGGGGATCGCGAAGGACAGCACGGTGTTGTCGATGCTGACGAGCAGCACGGGGAGCATGAGGGCGGCGAGGCCGAACCAGGCTCGGCGCCCGGCGCGGGGTGCGTCCGGTGCGGTCTTCTGCGCGGTGGTGCCCGCACTCACCGCGGTGCGGGTGGTGCTGGGGTCGGTGGTGTCGTGACGGTGCAGCGACGGGGTGTCAGCCATGGTCTCGCCTCCTCGGTCGTAGGGCCGAGCGTTACTGTACCGGCTGGACGGTACACCGCGTCTAGACTGTGACCATGTCCACTCGGCCCGACCGCTCCAAGCCCACCCGTGAGGTCGTCCTCGACGCTCTCGAGACCCTCCTGCTCGAGGGAGGCTCCTCCGCAGCGACCCTCGAGGCCGTCGCCGCGGCGGCCGGTGTGTCCAAGGGCGGGCTGCTGTACCACTTCGGGTCGAAGGAGGCCCTGTACCAGGGGTTCCTCGACAGGCTGCTCGTCGAGTCCAGAGCCGAGGCCGACGGGACGCTGACAGCCCCCGAGGGGGTCGTCGCCGCCTACCTCGACGTGTCCTCCGTCGCGACCGACCCCTCGACCCGCTCGGTGCTCGCCGCGCTGCGCCTCGCCGGCGTCCAGGAGGTCGACGTCGAAGGAGCCCTCGTCGAGTCCTTCGAGTACTGGTACGAGGTCATCGCTCGGCGGATCGACGACCCGGTCCTCGCGCGCCTCGTCCAGCTGGTGGGCGACGGTCTCTACCTCCACGCGCTCATCGGCTCGGTCCAGCACGACGAGGACGAACAGGTGATCGCCCGCGTCGTCGCGCTGGTGGCCGAGCACGAGGCCGAGCAGGGCTGACCCAGGTCAGGGAGGCCGCGCGGGGCTGACCCGGGTCACGCGAAGCCGCCGGGCGGCCGTCCTCCTGTGCGGCTCAGGCGAGATGCTCTGCGGCGGCGGCGGCGGCGGCGTGCGCGTGCTCGTCGGCGACCTCTGCCCTGGGCAGCCAGACGGTGACGGTCGTCCCCTTGCCGAGGGCGCTCGTCATGGTGATGGTCCCGCCGTGGGCGTCGACGATCGACTTGGTGATCGCCAGGCCGAGCCCGATGCCGGGGATCTGCCGAGAGGTCGCGCTCTGGGCCCTGTGGAACTTCTCGAACACGTGGTCGAGGTCGGTCCTGCTCATGCCGATCCCCGAGTCGGAGACGACGATCGCGCACGCCCGGGCCTCGACGAGCGTGCTGACCGTGACCGTGCCCCCTCGCGGCGTGTACTTCAGGGCGTTGGACAGCAGGTTGTCGAGGACCTGTGAGATGCGGCGTGCGTCGACGTGGACCGCAGGGGAGGCCTGCGCCGTGTGCTCCAGGCCGACCCCGGCGGCGGCGAACCGCGGCGTCGTGGACTCGACGGACCGAGCGACGAGGCGCTCGAGGGCGACCTGGGTCCGGGAGATCTGCACGGTCCCGGCCGTCGTCTGGGCCGTGGTGAGCAGGTCGGAGACGAGAGCCAGCAGGTGCTCGGCGTTGCGGTCGACGACCCCCAGGTAGGACAACGTCTCGTCAGGCAGGAGGCTGGTCTGGTCCTCGTGGTCGCCCCGGATCAGCTCGAGATATCCCATGATCGAGGTCAGCGGGGTCCGGAGCTCGTGGGAGACCGTCGCGACGAACTCGTCCTTGACGCGCATCGCGCTCACGACGGCCGTCACGTCGTGGTAGACCACCATGACCCCGTGGCTGTGCTGCTCGGCGTCGAGCATCGGGCGCGAGGTGGCGAGCACGGCGCGCTGCCCTTCGCTGGGGCGGCCGAACCACATGAGGTGATCGGAGACGACCTCCCCGCGCCGGGCGAGCTCCGAGGGGAACAGGTCGAAGGGCAGGGGGGTGACGCCGTCCTCCTCGAAGACCAGCCGCGCGCCCTCGCCGACGTCCCCGGCCCAGGTGAGTGCGTAGAGGTCGTTCTCCGGGGTGTTCGACAGCAAGATCTCGCCGTCTGTGCCGAAGGCCACGACGGCCGAGTCGAGCGAGGCCAGCATCGCCTGCAGCAGGACTGTCGTCGTGGTGCGCTCGGTCAGCGACTCGTCCAGGCGGGTCTGCTCCTGGCGCAGCCTGTGCCGCTGGACCTCCCAGTGCTCGGTGATGATCGCGCAGGCCGACACCATCGCGGCGGCGACCAGCGGCAGCACGAGCGGGGAGGGCCAGTCCGTGAACCCCTGTGTCCGGGAGTCCATCCACGACGCCGTCGCGCTCAGCACGAAGGTCCCGACGACAGCCCACGCCGCACCCCGCCACAGGTAGGCCTGCGCCAGCCACAAGCACGGGAGCAGCGCCAGGGTCGTGAGCATGACCCCCTTGGCGTCGAGGGCGAGGACCGCTGCGCCCAGGCCGATCAGGTCGGCTGCGCACAGCGCGGCCGGGGCCCACGGCTGGGTGGACCGGTCCTGGGTCGCCCATGCCGCGGCGCTCACCAGCACCACCAGCAGCACCCCGCCCCACCCGAGCACGGGCACGGCCACCGGGACCGTGAGCAGCAACCATGCCGTGAGCGGCAGGTAGATGAGGGCGAAGGGGATCTGCAGGGCTGTGCTGTGGTGGTTCCCGCGGATGCCGAGCGCGCGCATCAGGTGCGACGTCCACCCCGACAGGTGCGCCCGTTCTCGTGTGTGCAGGTCCATACCCGGACGGTAGGGCCAGGTGTGCGTCCACGCCCGACGTGCCGGTCCCGCGGCGTGCCCGACGGTCCGGCGGTGGCTGCGCCCGCGGTGCGCCGTACGGTGGTGCCAGGTGCGGTGCAGCCGCCCGGCGCCCAGAGGGGGCGCCTCCCGACACCCGAGGTGATCCACGTGCCAGTCGTCCTCCTCACAGGATTCGAGCCCTTCGGCGGGCAGACGGTCAACCCGTCCTGGCAGGCCGTGCAGCGCCTCGCCGCCGCGTGGGACGGCGAGGCCGAGCTTGTGACCCTCGAGCTCCCGGTCGACTTCCGCACGGCGGGACCGGCGCTCGCGGAGGCGGTCGAGCGGAGCCAGCCCGACCTCGTCGTCGCGGTCGGCCAGGCCGGCGGGCGCCCGGACGTGACGGTCGAGCGGGTCGCGATCAACGTCGACGACGCCCGGATCCCCGACAACGGCGGCTTCTCGCCCGTCGACGAGCCCGTGGTGCCCGGCGGGCCCGCAGCCTACTTCGCGACCCTCCCCGTCAAGGCCTGCGTCGCGGCCATGACCGCGGCCGGTGTCCCGGCCTCGGTCTCGCAGACCGCGGGGACCTTCGTCTGCAACCACGTGTTCTACCAGGTGATGCACGAGCTCGCGGGCCGCTCGGCCGGCGGACCGGTCGCGCGCGGTGGCTTCGTGCACGTCCCCTTCACGCCGGAGCAGGCAGCGGGCACGCGGCACCCGAGCATGACCCTCGACGTCGTCACCGCAGGGCTCGACACGATCGTGCGCACGAGCCTGTCGACAGGAGCCGACCTGCGCGTGACGGGCGGGACGACGCACTGACCAGCCTCCCGCGTGACGTCTCTCGACGTGCGAGAACGGCGGATCTGTGCGTCTTCCAGGCATCCGTGCAGGACCTGTGGAGGCTCCGAGCGTCACCCTCCGTTCGAGATGCGGGCGTGGTGGGACGCACGTACGGTCGAGGCATCGGACAACCTGAGGAGGCCCATCATGGGACTTGGTGACAAGATCAAGAACGCTGCAGAAGACGCCAAGGGCAAGGTCAAGGAAGCGACCGGCTCGGCGACCGACAACGAGCGCCTCGAGGCTGAGGGCAAGGCCGACCAGTCGAAGGCCTCGGCCAAGCAGGCTGGCGAGAACGTCAAGGACGTCTTCCGCGACTGATCGCCTCAGAAGCTTCACGAGAGCCCGCCCCCTCACCGGGGGCGGGCTCTCGTGCGTCGCGGGTCAGCGGCACCCTGCGGCAGCAGCGATCTGCTCGTCGCTCGGCCGGCCGTAGGCCCACTCGCCCGAGCCGTTGCCGTCGTCGTAGCCCATGCTGATCGCCCACGAGGTCGCGAACATCTCGTCGTCGCTGTTGAAGGGCGCCGCCGCGTAGAGGTCGTAGCACTTGGACGTGATCGCGTGCCCGGTCTCGTGGACCACCAGGGCCTGCACGCCTTCCTCGGGCCACCGCTCGGCGACGTTGTCCGACAGCGTGATGGTCGAGTACCCGTACTGCGCGGTGTTCCACGTCGCGTAGCCGCCTGACGAGCCGTCGAGCCCGTAGCCGTTGACCTCGGGCGCCCAGGCGAAGTCGACGGGCACCCCGCCGGCGAGCGAGCGGGCGAAGGCCTCGATCTCGGGTCGGTTGGGGTGGACGGGGTTGGCGAGCAGCCACTCCTGGTCGGTCTGGGAGGTGACCACGGCGTTCGCAGCGGCCGCGAAGGTCGACAGCTGGGTGCTGCTGTCGGCCGACCAGCTCGGCGAGACGCCGGCGGCCGCGACCTGCATCTCCGAGCGGCTGGCGTTCGTCGCGACCGTGTAGGTGTCGACGTAGCTCTGCGACGTGGCGGGCACCGTCGCGAGCAGCGCGTCGGCGGCGTCGGCGAGCGTGTCCTGCTGGGTGGTGAGGGTGTCGAGCCCGGTCTGGGTGTCCTCGAGCGTCGTGGTGAGGGTCTCGACGTCGGCCTCCACCTGCTCGGTCGCCTCGACGATCTCGTCGGTCGTCGTCGGGCGGGCGTCGGGGGGCTCGGGCGCCTCCTGCGACGGGCCCCAGGAGTCGACTGCCGTCGAGAGGTCGGTCCGTGCTGTGTCGAGCGCCGTGCGCTCGGCCTCGGGGACGACGCCCACGGGTGCGGCGTCGAGCAGCAGGGTGGCGTCGTCGACGTCCGAGGTGGCGTCTGTGAGGGCCAGGTCGACGTCGGTCGCGAGCGTGGTGAGGGAGTCGACGACGCTGTCGGCGAGCTCCTGGGCCTCGCGCGCCAGACGGTCCGCGAGCTCTTGGGCTGCGCGCTGGTCGTTCGCCCGGTCGACCAGGACGGCTGTCGTCCCGCCGCCGAGGGCGAGCACGAGGAGGACGCCGAGTGCGACGGCCCAGCGTCGCGAGCGGCGTGGGCGGCGCGGAGCCGGCGCAGGTGCAGCCCACGGAGACTGACCGGGCCGCGAGGGCTGGCCGGGCTGCTGAGCCGCGTAGCCGGAGGGCTGCGGTGCGCCCGGGCGCCCACCGCCGTGCGGGTACCCGGTCGGCTGCGGCTGGTAGCCGCCCTGCGGCGGGTACGTGCTCGGGGATGGGGACCACCCGGCGGGCGCCGACCCAGGGGCCTGACCGTAGCCAGGCTGGGCCGGCGGTCGCGGAGCGGCCCACGGTCCGGGCTGCTGACCGGGGACGGCTGGACCGCCGCCGCGTCCGGGCTCGTCAGGCGTCGACGGGGGAGGCGGGGGCGGCGGAGGCGAGGCGCTCATCGTCACAGTGTGCAGCGAGACCGCGCCGGGCACGAGGGCTGCGGATGGGGTGGAGTCCCCGTGCCCGGGTGAGATCGGGCGGAGCAGATCTGGCGCACGGGTCGGGCGCAGCGCTCCCAGGCCCGTGCCGGGGCGCGGAGGCCCTCGTCAGCGCGGCCGACCCGACGACCTCAGACCGTCGGGGAGTCCGGCGCGAGCTTCCACTCGTCGGAGGGATCGATCTGGTGGCGGATCAGCGTGGCGGCCTCGCGCAGGCTGTCGGACTGGTCGGGGGACAGCGCGTCGAAGACGAGGTGGCGGACGGTCTCGACGTGACCCGGCGCTGACGCCACGATCTTGTCGAGGCCTGCGTCGGTGAGGATCGCGTTGGTGTGGCGGCGGTCGTGCTGGCTGGCCTCGCGACGGACGTAGCCCTGCTTCTCGAGGCGCTTGACCACGTGGGACAGGCGCGAGAGCGATCCGCTCGTCAGCCGGGCGAGCTGTCCCATGCCGAGGGTGCGGTCGTCCTGCTCGGAGAGCATCGCGAGGACCATGTACTCGTAGAAGCTGATGCCGGCGTCGCGGGTCAGCTGGGCGTCGAGGGCGGCGGGGAGCCGGATCATCACCTCGGACAGGCGCAACCACGTGAGGTTCTCGGCGGTCGAGAGCCAGCGTGCGTCGTCGGGTCCGGGGGGTGTGGTCATCTCCTGAGTCTACCGCGTTTGCTTGACTCTTCAAATAAATCGGCGGATCCGGCCGTGGCCTGCGACGACCCGCGGCGGCACGCGGTGGTCTGGCTCGTCCCCGGTGGTGCGGCCGCGAGAGCGGTGCGGAGCGCCAGACGTCTTCACCTCGCAGGGGCCTGCAGTTAGGGTAGGTAAGCCTAACCAGCGCGGCCCGGTCGACGACCAGCGGTCCGCAGCTCCCCGGGCCTGCCGACTCGACCCTAGGACCCCCCATGACACGCTCCACCACGCGGTCTTCCACCGTGTCTTCAGCAGCCGCCCGCGCCGCCGCGCCGCTCGGCCTGCGCA
>Ga0308156_1002563_pt1 | contig 15878 bp, 9 predicted proteins | sample PhyAR2_FD_201041 | JGI IMG/M metagenome (GOLD analysis project Ga0308156, IMG submission 201041) | Phyllosphere microbial communities from UC Gill Tract Community Farm, Albany, California, United States - DLSL A.R2 | ecosystem: Host-associated > Plants > Phyllosphere > Unclassified | place: USA... | reverse complement strand
GCGGGGTTGCCTTTCATGATTCAGAAAGCTTCCTGGCTTTTGTCTGGCTGACCAGTGCCTTTTTACTCAGCTTGACCGACTTGATAGACTATAGCGTCTACCCGCAACTGCTGTACCCCGCCCACCTGCTTCTCGCGCTGGCACAGCTTAGAAGCGGCGCTTCTTTTCAATGGCTGTCTTTAGGCTTGCTGGTTCCACTGGTCTTTTTTGTCTGGCAGGAAAAAATGGGCGGTGGCGATCTCTTAGTGCTGGCAGGCTGGGGCATTTGGCTAGCGCCGTCGACCCTTTTGGCCCTCTTACTAGTAGCCAGCAGTCTCGGGCTTCTCGCTTTTTTTAGCTATCAAAGCATCTGGAAGAAACGATTGGCGCAGTTGCCCTTCGTCCCCTTCTTGAGTCTGGGTTTGCTGATTGTTCGCTTTCTAGCGTTTCATACTTTTGACGCTTTTTTTCTTTGAAGTGAAGAAAAATAGGGCAGGAAAAAGCGGGACAAGTTGGCCTCATCCCGCTTTCTCTTTCTGCTCTGTTGCTTCCCCTGCCTATGATAACGGCGTCCGTTTTTTGCGATCAAGGTAGATGCCCACTGCGATCACTACTAATAACAGTCCAAGGACGACCCAACCAGTGGTCGTGGTGTCATTGGTTTTCGGTAAGTTACCAGTTCCCGGCTTCGTTGTTTTGCCTTCTTTGACACGGTTGTTAAATACCATGTCTGCCGTTTGCTCCGCTTCAGCTACTAATTTTCCTGCTTGATCTTTGACGGTGACCGTTACTTGATAGGTGGTTTCATCATAGATGATCGTTGCGTCATTGCCAGCTTTTTCACGAATCGTGTAACGATGTTCCCCAGCATCGTCATACGTCAATACATCAAAGGTAATCGTTCCATTTGCGTCATTGCGTTGGGTTTGCAGAACCTTTCCAGCTTCATCCACTAATTCAAATATGAATTCGTTGGCTTGCAAGTCTCTACCCGTCAAGACTTTCTTAGCACTTAGTACGACACTGCCAGCTTGTGGCTGGTAGCTGTTTTCAAAGACTTGACTGCCTTCGTACTCCGCCACTGCCGTCAACTGTCCAGCTTCATCGGTGACCGTTACGACTACTGCCAGTTCTTTCGTATCGTAGGTGATGGTACCGTCAGTTCCTGCTTTCTCACGAATGGTGTAGTGGTACTCACCTGTTTCTTCGTAAGGGAGCGCGTCAAAGTAGATCTTGCCAGTGGCATCATTGGCTTTTGTTTGAAGTACAGTTCCGTCTTCATCGACTAGTTCAAAATCGAATTCATTTGCTTGTAAGGTACGGCCGGTTAAGACTTTCTCGGCACTTAGTACGACACTGCCTGCTTGTGGTTGATAGCTGTTTTCAAAGACTTGATTGCCTTCGTATTCCGCAACTGCCGTGAGCTGTCCGTCTTCATCCGTTACAGTGACAACTACCGCCAGTTCTTTCCTATCGTACGTAATCGTGCCATCGATTTCTGCTTTCTCACGGATGGTATAGTGGTACTCACCTGTTTCCTCGTAAGAGAGTGCGTCAAAGTAGATCTTGCCAGTGCCATCGTTGGCTTTTGTTTGAAGAACAGTTCCGTCTTCATCGACTAGTTCAAAATCGAATTCATTTGCTTGTAGCGTACGACCAGTTAAGACTTTCTCGGCACTTAGTACGACACTGCCTGCTTGTGGTTGATAGCTGTTTTCAAAGACTTGATTGCCTTCGTATTCCGCAACTGCGGTCAACTGTCCGGCTTCATCAGTGACGGTTACAACTACCGCCAGTTCTTTCGTATCGTAGGTGATGGTGCCATCGTTTCCTGCTTGCTCACGGATGGTATAGCGGTATTCGCCAGCTTTCTCATAGGCGAGAGCGTCAAAGTAGATTTGTCCGGTTGCATCATTGGCTTTTGTTTGAAGAACAGTTCCTTCTTCATCGACTAGTTCAAAATCGAATTCATTTGCTTGTAGCGTACGACCGATCAAAACTTTTTCGGCACTCAGTACGACACTACCAGCTTTTGGTTGATAGTCGTTTTCAAAGATCGCATTGCCATCATACGTTGCTTTTGCCACCAGTTGCCCGTCTTCATCGGTGACTTTCACGACAACGCCAATTTCTTTCATGTCATAGGTAATGGTACTATCTGCGTCAGCTTTTTCTCGAATCGTGTAGCGGTATTCGCCGACTTCGTCATACGTTAATTCATCGAAGTAGATTTGTCCGGTTGCGTCATTGGTTTTCGTCTGCAACACGTTGCCTGCTTCACCGACTAGCTCAAAGGAAAACTCGTTGGCTTCCAGCGTGCGGCCCGTCAATACTTTCTCAGCATTCAGCACCATTCCACCGTCTTTTGGCGTATAGTCGTTTTCAAAGACTTGATTGCCTTCGTATTCGGCAACTGCGGTCAACTGTCCGTCTTCATCAGTGACGGTCACAACTACCGCTAGTTCTTTTGCATCGTAAGTGATGGTACCGTCAGTTCCTGCTTTCTCGCGGATGGTGTAGTGGTACTCACCTGCTTCCTCGTAAGGGAGCGCGTCAAAGTAGATCTTGCCAGTGGCATCATTGGCTTTTGTTTGAAGAACAGTTCCTTCTTCATCTACCAGTTCAAAGGCAAACTCGTTGGCTTCCAACGTGCGGCCCGTCAATACTTTCTCGGCACTCAGTACGACACTACCAGCTTGTGGCGTATAGTCGTTTTCAAAGATCGCATTGCCTTCATACGTTGCTTTTGCCACCAGTTGCCCGTCTTCATCGGTGACTTTCACGACAACGCCAATTTCTTTCATGTCATAGGTAATGGTACTATCTGCGTCAGCTTTTTCTCGAATTGCGTAGCGGTATTCGCCGACTTCGTCATACATTAATTCATCGAAGTAGATTTGTCCGGTTGCGTCATTGGCTTTTGTTTGAAGTACGTTGCCTTCTTCATCTACCAGTTCAAAGGCAAATTCGTTGGCTTCCAGCGTGCGGCCGGTCAATACTTTCTCAGCATTCAGCACCACTTCGCCAGCTTTTGGCGTATAGTCATTTTCAAAGACTTGATTGCCTTCGTATTCCGCCACTGCGGTCAACTGTCCGTCTTCATCAGTGACGGTCACAACTAACGCTAGTTCTTTTGCATCGTAGGTGATGGTATCATCAGTTCCTGCTTTCTCACGGATGGTGTAGCGGTATTCGCCTGCTTCATCATATGCGAGAGCGTCAAAGTAAATCTTGCCAGTGGCATCATTGGCTTTTGTCTGAAGTACAGTTCCTGCTTCATTGACTAATTCGAAGTCAAATTCTTCTGCTTTCAAATCACGACCAATCAGCACTTTCTCAGCGCTTAAAACGACACTGCCGGCTTTTGGTGTATAGTCATTTTCAAAGACTTGATTGCCTTCATAGACTGCTTTCGCAATCAACTGGTTGTCTTCTTCAGTGACGATCACGGTTACCTTTAGTTCTTTGTCGCTATAGGTGATGGTTGGATCATCGCCGGCTTTTTCCCGAATCGTGTAATGATATTCGCCAGGCTCGTTGTAAGTGATGGCGTCAAAGGCAACTTGACCGTTGCCGTCATTGGTTTGGGTTAGAATCACAGAGCCAGCTTCATCCACTAGTTGGAACGTAAATTCGCCGTCTTTTAGCTCGCGCCCATCAAGTAGCTTCTGAACATTCAAGGCAAGGGTTGTCTCTTTGGTATCTCGCTTATTAGCTAGTTCAAAGACATAATTGACTTGCTTATCAGAAATAGTGAAGGTGTACTGAGTCGCATCTCGTTCGTATCCGTCCGGTGCGGTGATTTCTTGGATCATATAATCGCCGTAACGCAGATTGTCGATCCGATCAATGGCGTTGCCGTTTTCCATGATCTGATTGTTTTTCACCACCAGGTTCGACAAGATGACTTCATAGGTATTTTGTGCATTTTTGCGGCTTAATTGGAAAACCGCTTCTTCATCGATCCCTCGCTCTTTGGTGCCATCGGCATCGTATTTCACGATCGTCAAGGAACCGTTCGTCCCAGAAGACGTTCCGCTGCCATCTGTCGATTTGATGGTGATTTCTTTGGTTACTGTGTGAATCTCGATCTCACTACCCGTCAAATTGACATTGTTGGTCACCCGTTCATTGTTCAAAATCCCGGGGTCAAGTTGTGTTTGATAAACGATAAAGTATGGTTTATCAATCATTTCTTCAAAAGCGATCACTAACGATTGCGTCCCTGCTACCACATCCGAGGTGATTTTCGGATTGTCTTCGTTGGTGAAGGTGACTTTTTCTCCTTTTTCCCACGTACCATTGTTTAAGACCGCTTCATACACATCTACGATCACGGCATCGTCGGCATCTCGTAAAAAGGTGTGTTGATTGTAGTTGATGGTATCGGTGACCACCGCATTGTGGATTTTGCGACTGTCAGCGTTGATCATGATTTCCCAATCGATCAACCGATTGTTGTCGGCATTCTGACTACCGTTTTTCATCAACCAGTCCGTTTTCGCCGACTTATCGGCTTGGCCATCCGCGGTCAACGTTGTATCGTTGTCTGTCAACGTGATGGTATTTTTGTAGGTAAATACATCTTCCGCTGCTTCCGTTGCCAAGAAGACCGCCAGTGTTTCTGACGTTTCTTTCAGCAAGGTGATCGTAACTGTCTTCGAGTCAGGGTCATAAGTGTAACTGTAATCCTCGTTTAGCACCAATTGCTCTTTCAGTGCTCTGACTTGCGTCGTATACCCAGTTACTGTGACCGTGTAAAGCGCCAAGTCTTTCAAGGTTTGGCCTTCTTGCAGCTGGTCCGTGATGATTGCATCTTTGTTGATTTTTTCTTTGTACGTATTGAATAGCCCCATCCAATAGACTTGATCGCTAGAGGCGGTCTGCTCATCAAAAATAGATCCTAAGTTCCGACCTAATACGGCAGTAATCGCTTTGGCGACATCTTCCCCTTCACCAATAAATAGGCCGTATTTCAAGGCATTTTTTACCCAGTTGGCGTCCAGCCATGTGTTGGTTTCAGAAGCTTCCGTGAATTCATTGCCGGCTTCGTCTGTGTAATAGACAAACGCTGCGTTGCTAAAACGGGTGCTAGAACTTCCTAATGCGATCTGCTGTGAAACATCGAAGCTAGTTTTGAAATTAACCGTGATCGTTGCCGAGGTCATTTGGTACGTCCCTTGCAGCTTGATCCGAAAACCAGTCTCAAGTTCCTTCGTTGAGCCATCGGCTAGTGTTTTCGTTTCTGTGATTAGCTCTAGCGTATAGTCGGTATTGAGCTCTAAAGGCTCGGTCACGCCGCTGGCTGTCACTACTAGCGTATCCGCCAATAAAGCTAACGCACTACTGTTTGCGCCAGAGATCAATTGATAGCGGTCTTCTATAATCAGGTCGCTAACTTTTTGCTGATTGGTATTGGCATCAATTTTCCATGCGACAGTCTTCGTTTCATAGTCTTTGGTGCCAGCTGTTTTCACGACACCGATCGTTTTGGTTGGCGTCACTGTCCCACTACCCGTCAACGAGCTATTTTGATTGTCGCGGATCGAAGCGTAGTTGTAAATACGAGTATCAGCTAGAACAGATTCATACAACTGGGTATCGTATTGGATCTTGTAGTAACCAGCTTTGGCAAACGTGATGCCAAAGCGGACGATTTCCCCCTCTTTATCCAGCTGGTACGTCCCATCAAAGGACCAATCTTCTGTTGGGATCGAGTTACCATCTTTGTCAGTGATCACCAAAGTCTCTGGAACAAAAAAGTGTAGGGCTTTTTCAGGATCCGTTCCTGAATAGGTCTGATCCAAAACTCTGGCTTGGTCTTTGTCCAATGTGACGGAAATTTCCCATGATGCTCGTTTCGTTTCTTGATCATAGCCTTTGAACCGTTTGTATTCCGATTGCTCATCGTAAGTAACCGTTGCTTCTGCAGTTTTTTCTGTAAAATCGCTGCGTTGATTGTTGCCGTGTTTTTGAAAGAAGAAGCCGTTGGATCGGTGACTGCACTATTGATGACGATTCGAACCGGTTGATTAACCGTTTGATTGAAGGTAAACGTGTTGTTGACGCTGTTAAAGGTATATAAGCCATCGGTACGAACCCACTCCTCGGTGGCTTCATCGTACAAGTAGCCTGTCGAAGTACTATAAGACAAACCTTGAGGCATTTTATCGGTGATCACCACATCATGCAATTCACGACTGGTTTGGTTAAAAATAATTTCCCAAACCACTGAACCGCTGGAAGTCACGTTACCAGTCTTAATGATGTCGACTTCATAAATAGGCAATGTAATGATGATCTCATGGCCATCTTCATCGTAGATCCCAGTATGAATCGTCACTTCTTCGGTGACAGTGCTCACACTTAATTCCGTAATTAGATCGATAGTCCCTGAGCGGTTGGAAAGTGTTTGTGCCGCTTCGTTAAAAGTAACAGTCAACGTGCCATCGAGTGCTAAGGTAAAGGTTCCGATCGATTGCCCGCCAGAACGGGTCAATTCGCCGCTAACGGTGTTATGAATAGCAAAATATTCCGGTAATTGATACGTATAATAATCGCCAGCGCGAATTTCTTCCGTATCTGCTAACGACCAGTCAAAATGAATTTTGATGTTGCCGTTATACATCGGTGGATTTTCGGCAGTGAAGGGTTGATCGTTTAGGTCAGTAATTCGGACATTGTCAAAAAGTTGTACTCCCCGTTCGTTTAGGTTGGCACTAAGATTCTCAGCGGTAGTAGAAGCTTCCGTTTCCGCCTCAGTATCTGGTGCTCGGGGTTGAATGCTGTTTTGATTCAGTGTCGAAGATGCTTGGGTTGCTTGACTTTCACTAGGGACGGTTGCTTGTTCTTCTTCTGCTTGACTCATTTCTGACTGAACTGCTCCCGCTGTCGATGAATCCGTAGGTGCTTTTTCCGTATCGATCGTTCCGGTCTCAGGTTCGGTACTTTCCAGCGTTTCAGCCGTTCTTTCGGTACTATCAGTTGCGTTGATTGCTTCTGCTAGTATGATCGTTGGTTCACAAAAAATGGAGCCAAGCAAGACTAGCAAACATATATAGATAGAAAATTGTTTTTTCATAATTGTTCATTCCTTTTTTTATTAAATTTTTTCAATTGATCTCGGAAGCGCTCGACGAATAACATTGTTCAACAGTGAGCAAGATATCCCAACAAACAACTGCTTTTTGCCTCCTCCCCATGATTCAAAAATTTTGGTCTTTGCTACTTGTATCAAACGTATTACTACTATTCCACACTTCTATTTTCCCAAAATTTTTGGGTGGGATGTATTCAAAAAAAATACAACACGCAATTTTTTTGAATACATGTAAAAACGTGATACTATTTACTTAAAAGGGGGCTCAGGGGCAATCATGTTACGGAAATTGTTATCATCTACGACACAAAAGAAACTACAGCTGATTGAGTATTTATTAGACGATCAGGGAACGAGTCTTCACGATTTGGCAGTAAAATTTTCCATTTCAATGTCTGCAGCGAAAACCTATATCGCGGAAATCGACAATGAATTTTCGTTTCTGGACTTACAATTTGACGATTATTCAGCTGTTCGCCTCCACCTGCATCCCTTTGCTACTCGGCTAGACGTATACAGCCAGTTTTTGACACGCTCTTCTGCATTTCAATTATTGGAACTACTCTTCTCATCAAGTTTCACTAGTTATGATATGTTGGCTCTAGAATTAAATTTAAGCAAATCGTCGATCATTCGTTTGATCAAGAGGATCAACATGGTTCTGGCACCATATGATTTCTTCATCGCGACCAAACCCATCCAGTTAAAAGGAAATGAACACAACATTCGCCAGTTTTTTCTGATTTTCTTCTTAGAAAAGTACCAGTATGAATTTGTGGATGCCAACATCAACCAAGAACAGGATTTTTTGAAAATCGCTCGTATCATGGCAGCAGCGACACCCTTAAAGCTTTATTTTTCCGACATCAAAAAAATCGCTTTTGTGATCTATATCAACACGAAGCGCGATCGCCTATACGCCTCCAACCCCAATGGAAACCACGTCGAATATTTCTTAGAGAAAATCGATTTGAGCGAATTTACCGGCTACAGTCGGGCCTACGTCGAGAAAATGGTCGGTTATGTCACGACCCATATTGGTCAGGACCCCAACGTCTTTCGTAAGACCAAACAAGAGTTTTATCAAATGACCAAACGTATATTTAAAAAGTACAACTATCATGAAACCAACTTTGAAGAGAAACTCGACGCTGTGGTCTTTTCTTATTTTCTTGGGATCAACTTGCACGTTCCTTACTGCATCTTGGATGATCGCTTTGCTCGTTTTGTCAACAACTGTGATTTGGTCCAACAGGCAGTCAATCAAGACATCGTTCACCTTTTGACCCATTCAAATTTACCGATCATTCGACCAAGTACGATCAATTACCTGATTTATATTTTCCATATATCTTTCCCAAATTTCGCTAAAGAAATCATCGATGCCAATGCTGGCTTTCGCTTAGCTTTGTTTTATGATACGAATAGTTACCATACGGAATTTATCCAAACGAAAATCCAACAGTTTATTCCTTATCAGCTAACCATCACGATTTTAAATCCTCTGGACTCGTTTTCTCTGACCAGACTGGACGAGACTTATGATTTGATCATCGGCAATCTGACCCCCTCCTGCAGAAAAAACTTATTTCATTATGCAGACATCAACCTGACTTCGAATGATTTGGCGTTTATCGCTCGGCAGGTTCAGGAAAAGGGGATTCGTATGCTGCAAGAAAATAATGCGCAATAAAAAAAACACCCTTGAAAAGCCGCAATTTAGCGATTTTCGAGGGTGTTTCCATTATTTGTTTGCTGTTTAGTTTTGTTCACTACGCCATGGCTGGATATTTTGCTGGCGATACAGAGCTGCTTTCCCAATTGCATTGAAGAGGGACATTTTTTGCGTAACCACTGTTTTGGCTGCCTCAATGCATTCTGGGTAAATAGCATTTGGATCCCATAATTCTGTTTCAGCTAAAATTTGACGGCATTTTTTGTAAAAGGCGTATTTATAATCAGAGGAGATATTTACTTTTTGGATACCGATTGCCACTGCCTGAGCGATTTCTTCATCGGGATTGGCCGATCCGCCATGCAACACCAATGGGATATCGACACGATCTTTGATTTCTTGTAAGACATCCATTTTTAATTCCGGTTTGATATCTTTCGGATAAATACCATGGGCAGTTCCAATCGCAACTGCCAGAGTGTCAATGCCTGTCTTCTCAATGAATTCTTGTGCATCTTCTGGACGAGTATAAATCACTTCGGAGACGCCCCCTTCAACGGAGGTTCCGGTATTACCGATCGTTCCCAGCTCGCCTTCGACAGAAACCCCAATCGGATGGCAAATCTCGGTAATCTGTTTTGTCAGAGCAATATTTTCTTCAAAAGGCAGCAACGACCCATCAATCATCACTGAGCTGAACCCGCAATGGATCGCCCGCATGATACTCGCCAGACTGTCGCCATGATCCATATGGATCACGATCGGCACAGAACTGTTTTTCGCTCTGGAAACTGCATAGTGGAAAAATTCATCCTTTGTAAAGGCCAATTCTGTTGGGTGGATCGCAATGATGGCTGGTGCATCGTTTTCTTCCGCTGCTTCGATAACGACGCGTAAGAAGTTACTGTCTGCGACGTTAAAGGCACCAACGGCAAATTGATTTTCTTTGGCAACGGTCAGTAATTGTTTCATATTGATCAACATATAAGTGTGCTCCAATCTTTTTAAAGTGATTTGTTTTTTGATCCAGATAATTCGATATACTCTTTGACGACTGCTTTTCCTGCTTCGATGGTTTGGTGGACCAGGGTCGGATAATCGCTTTCCGGACAAGCATTCAGCTGTTGGTGCAGGGCATTTCTCTGGGCTTTCATAAAATCAGCCCCTACATTGATCTTATTGATCCCTAATGCCACGGAACGCAAGATATTTTCACTGCCGGCTCCCGAGCCGCCATGCAAAACCAGCGGTAGGTCAGTGGCTTCTTTGATTGTTTGAACGATGTCAAAGCGAAATGCCGGGCGATATCCTGCTGGATAATCCCCATGACTGGAGCCGTAAGAAAGGGCGAGACAGTCGACCCCGGTTGCTCGAATAAAATGGATGGCTTCCTCTGGATCGGTATACATCCCATCGCTAGTAAACTGATCCCCAGCCACTGCTCCCATGTCCCCAACTTCTGCTTCGACACTGGCATTATAGGCTTGCGCAAACTGTACGATCTCTTTGGTGATGGCGATGTTTTTTTCTAAAGGATGCATAGAGGCATCCATCATGACGCTTGAGAACCCTTCATGGAGACATTGTTTGACGAAGGCGATATCCTGTCCGTGATCCAGATTGATGGCAACTTCCACATTGGCATTTTCCGCCATTCGAATGATCGGCTGGGTTAAGTAACGATGATCTAGATGGGTCTTTAAATGGTCTTGCAGCAAATCCACGATGATGGGTGCATGTGATTCTGCAGCGGCATCGATCACTGCTTTAGCGGTTTCCAGGTTGAAACAATTGATGGCCATAACCGCATAGTTTTCTCGATTGGCTTTTTGCAGCATCTCTTTCATTGATACATACATCTTCTTCGCTCCTTTTTTTAGGAAATTTCAATCGACGAAAAGTCAATGTCTTCTTCCTCTTCCATGATCGGCATTTCCACGGGTGCCTTTTTCAATGCAAACAGCAAAACACCGGTGATGGCAGAACCAATCAGGAGTGCGATGGTAAATTTCAGTGGATCCGTCATGGCAGGAATGATGAAGACCCCACCAGATGGCACTGGTGAACCGACGCCCCAAACCATGCTTAGACCACCGCCGACGGCTGCTCCGACCGTACAAGAAAAAATGACGCGAAACGGGTCGACGGCAGCGATCGGGATCACTCCTTCTGTAATCATACAAAGGCCCATTGGAAAAGCGATCTTGATGTTGTCTTCTTCTTCCGTAGAATATTTGGGCCGGCGTAAGAGACGAGAGAGGCCCCAAGAGATCGTAACACCAAAGGGAGGCACCATTGAGGCTAAAATTTTCACGGCTTCGGGTTCTTGAATGCCTTCCAGTAATAGACCATCAGCAAATAGCGAGGCGACTTTGTTGACGGGTCCGCCAAAATCAAAGGCAGCCATGCCACCGACAATCGCGCCAAATAAGAAATTCCCCGAGCCTTGCAGATTCGTTAAGAAAGTAGTCAACGCCTCCGTAGCCCACACGATCGGTACACCGATGACGAAGAACATCAAAGCACCGACGATCAGTGTCGACAAGACCGGTACGATCATCATTGGCATCAGACCTTGTGCCCAACGTGGTACTTTAAGGTTTTTTACTAAGAATAAGACCAGATAACCTGCGAGATAGCCTCCTAACATTCCCCCTAAAAAGCCTGCGCCAATCGCATTGGCAATCAGTCCCATAAAGAGTCCCGGAGCGATTCCTGGACGATCAGCAATGGAATAGGCGATCGCGGCAGCGATCACTGGCGCCAGCAGCCCCATCCCTAAAACGCCCAGCGAGACCAGTGCATCCGGGATCGTATAGGCAGCATCGTAATTTTCAATGACTGTGCCGTTGGTAAGATTGCCGATCGCAATCAAAAGCCCGGCTGTGACAACGACCGGCAGCATATACGAGATGGCGGTTAAGGCATGTTTTTTCAACTGCAGCTGTTTCATCATTTGTTTCATCCCCCTTTAAATTTGAATTGTCAGAACATTTATTGATTCATCCCTGATTTAATTTTTCTTCAATTGTTTCAAGCAAACGCTTAGGCGCTTTGATCACCATACTAGTTGGAATTTCTACTATTCGCTTGCCTTCAAAGCGGTCTCTGCCGCCGATTTTGATATCTGCCGCAATAATGACAACATCGGCTGCTTGAATAGCGGCTTCCGTCAATTCACTTTCCGTCCCGATGGTTCCTTGGGTTTCGATATGGACTTCATGACCAAGTTCTTTCGCAGCTGTTTCGATTTTCTGCTTAGCAATATACGTATGAGCGATTCCTGAAGTACAAGCAGCTACACCAACGATTTTCATCTTTTCTCCCCCTTTCTTAGTTTTCTGCCATTGGATCTTTAGCAAGCAAGGTCATCATTTGATCCTTTGTCCCTGACGCAACGAGACGATCAATAAACGATTCATCCGCTAGTAGCATCGCTACCTTTTGCAGCAGTTTGATATGCATCGTATTGGCATCGGTATTTTTGACTGCAAACAAGATAATTACTTGAACGGGCGCTTCATCGATGGACTCCCATTCAAGCGGACGCTTGGTTTTTCCGATCACTAAAGAGGTTTTTTTCACACTGTCCGACTTTCCGTGAGGAATTGCCAATCCATGCCCGATACCGGTCATTCCTTCCGTTTCTCGGGCAAAGACCTCTTGGGTGAACCCTGCTAAATCGGTAATTATCTGGTTTTCATATAAAAGTTCAGACAGTTCAGTGATCGCTTCTTCTTTTGAATTCGCTTCCATTTCCATCTTGATAAGATTGGGATTGATTACATCTGCGATGCTGAACGCTTGGATCGTTTGGCTTTCGTTTTTCATCTTTACATCTCTCCTAATAGTTGTTTGACTCGCTTTTCATCCTGTTTGGTAAATACCGAATTGACTAAAATCGTCGGCACCTTCGTTTCTACTGGCAAATTAATGGTGGTTAAGATCAGATCGATATCCTGATAGTCTTGCGCATGCTTTCGGTACATACGAGCGGAAAGCACATCCACGATATCCAACTCTGGAAATGCCCGTTGGACTTTGACTTTCAGCAGTTCAGAAGTCCCTACGCCGCTGCTGCACATAATTAAGACTCGCTGTCTGCGCCGACGAATGACTTTAAATTTCACAAAATACAGAACCAAGAAACCAATCTCGTCTTCCGATATGGGATTCGTTCCATAGGTTTGCTCCACTTCCTTGCTGACTTGTGCCACTTGCTCAAAAATCCTTGGGTACTCTAGTTGAATGTCATTCAGCAGCCCATTTTTCACGATAATTTTATTCTTTAGCCGATAGAGCATCGGCTGGATATGGCAAAGTAGATTGGTCTTGTCTGTTTGCTGGTTCAATTTGATACCCAGTGCTTTTTCCATCCGCTTAGTAAAAAACTCCGTGATTTCGCTGGCTTCTTTTGTCAGATTGGTCATTGCCAAGGGTTTGTTTTCCACTCTGGAAGACACTAGATACTGGTAGAGATAAAATACCTCACTTTCTGGTAGCTCCGTCACGAGATAGGCATTGATTTTTTCAATCACTTGTTGGGCAATTTGATAAAACTCTTGGTGCTGTTCAATCAAATGCTGTTCTTCCTCATCTAAACCCTCAATTATCTCTTCGCGGTCAATTTCTCCTTCCCTCATTCGTAAAATCAGAATATACAGATGCGAGAAAATATTCATATTGTAAGGATACGCAATACTGTTCGCGAGTTTTCGCTCAATGAATTCAAGAATGGAGGTAATAAAGTTGATATCAAAGGCATTGATGGGATATTTTTGCGCGACCATTTCTTCATTCCACACATGGGTTTTCGTAAAGAGATCATTGACACAGCGACGGATATTTTTTTCGGTACCAATCACTGCAATTCTCTTATCGGATCGGATCAATTGGAGTTCAAAGTACTGAAAATATTCCGAAAGACGATTGATATCACTACTTATCACTGCTTCACTCAAATAGTAAGGGGCGAACAGCTCTTTGATCATTAATCGCTTTGGTGATTTAAACAATACATGCAGTGCAATCGCATGACGCCGCTCAAGCGGCTCATCATGTTGATCCGTTTCTTGATTTTCAATCGTGCCTTTGAGATACGCTTCATAATCCAAACAAAATCCTTTGCCGATTTCAGACCGAATGATTTCTGAACCAGCAGCCTCATTGATCCGCTTGATCGTCCGATAAATGGTTTTTGTTGAAACCTTAGCAGCTGTGGCTAGTTCATTAGCGGTCAAATTCATCCCTTGTGTCATAAACTGCTCAATCAAACGTGTTTCTCTCTTGCTCAGCTTCATACTGTCTCCCTCCGTATCTTTACTATAGCCTTCTTTGGCTCGAGTATTTCTTAATCGATGTCCACTGATTTGGACATTTTAAAAATAACGCTTTCATTAATCGTCCCAAATGCCCCTTTTCTAGGAGGAAAGAAGGACGCATTCTTTTTCGTGATATTTCCTTTTGCTAAACAAAAAAAGCTTGCCATTCCGAAGAATGACAAGCTTTTCCGTCACACTGAGTCAATCAGGTGCTGGGCATTGATTAGTTCTGGCTGTTCAATGCGTCTTCAGCAGCCATTTGTGCTTCGATGTCTGAGATGCTGTAGACATTTTCGCTGGCAACTGTTACTTCTTTTGGTTCCATTTCACGGTAACGAGGCATACCAGTACCAGCTGGGATGATCTTACCGATGATAACATTTTCTTTCAATCCAAGAAGTGGATCTTTCTTGCCGCGAATCGCTGCATCGGTCAACACACGAGTGGTTTCTTGGAAGGACGCAGCAGACAAGAAGCTGTTGGTTTCCAAAGATGCTTTCGTGATCCCTAGTAGGACTGGACGGCTAGTTGCAGGAACGCCGCCGGCTACCAATGTGTCGTAGTTGCGGTCTTTAAAGTCGGCGATATCCAACAATGTTCCTGGCAAGATGCCTGAATCACCTGGATCCATGACGCGGACTTTACGCAGCATTTGACGAACCATTACTTCGATATGTTTGTCGCCGATTTCTACCCCTTGCATCCGGTAAACGCGTTGAACTTCCCGTAATAGGTAGTTTTCAACAGACAAGACATCGCGAACTTGTAACAGTTGTTTTGGATCGATCGAACCTTCCGTCAATGGCGCACCACGATGGATAAAGTCGCCTTCTGCTACTTTCATCCGGGCAGTATAAGGAACGGTATACGTACGCGTATCGGTTTCCCCTTTGATGGTCACTTCTTTGGTCCGAGTTGAAGGGTCTTCTGAGATATCGATGACTTCTCCGGTAACTTCGGTAATGACCGCTTGTCCTTTCGGATTACGGGCTTCAAAGATTTCTTGGACACGAGGGAGACCTTGCGTGATATCGTCTCCGGCAACCCCGCCGGTATGGAAGGTACGCATGGTCAACTGAGTACCAGGTTCACCGATTGATTGGGCAGCGATGGTACCGACTGCTTCCCCAACTTCAACTTCAGAACCAGTGGCTAAGTTGCGACCATAACAATGTTTACATACACCATGTTTGGTGTTACATGTAAAGACAGAGCGAATGGATACTGTTTCGATACCAGCGTCCACGATGGCTTTAGCTAAATCTTCAGTGATCAATTCATTGACCCCTAGAAGGACTTCGCCAGTTTCAGGATGGATCACTGATTTACGTGTGTAACGTCCAATCAAACGTTCTTCTAAGGATTCGATGATTTCGTTTCCTTCGCGAATTGCTTGAATGTCTAAACCACGGTCAGTACCACAATCGTCTTCACGGATGATGACATCTTGGGCAACGTCAACGAGACGACGTGTCAAGTAACCGGAATCGGCTGTTTTCAAGGCGGTATCGGTCATCCCTTTACGGGCACCATGGGTCGAGATAAACATTTCCAAGACAGATAGACCTTCACGGAAGTTTGAGATGATCGGCAATTCCATGATTCGTCCGTTAGGCGCGGCCATCAATCCACGCATCCCAGCAAGCTGAGTAAAGTTGGAGATGTTACCACGGGCACCGGAATCAGACATCATGAAGATTGGGTTTTTCGCTTCCAATGATTCCATCAGTTTTAACTGAATTTCATCTTTGGCTGCATTCCAAACACCAATAACTCGTTCATAACGCTCGTCATCGGTAATCAA
>Ga0308156_1002557_pt1 | contig 15890 bp, 15 predicted proteins | sample PhyAR2_FD_201041 | JGI IMG/M metagenome (GOLD analysis project Ga0308156, IMG submission 201041) | Phyllosphere microbial communities from UC Gill Tract Community Farm, Albany, California, United States - DLSL A.R2 | ecosystem: Host-associated > Plants > Phyllosphere > Unclassified | place: USA... | reverse complement strand
CGAAGAAGCCCTTACCAATGTGATCAAGCACAGCCAGGCGCGAAATGTGCGCCTGTCCTTCCTGCAGCCCGAGGCCGATGACCTGGTGCTGGAGATCGAGGACGATGGCGTGGGCTTTGATGTGGCTGCGGTGGATGCCTCGGGTCTGGGCATCGGCATGCGCTCGATGGCCGTGCGTATGGGCCGGGTCGGCGGTGTGCTGGAGATCGATTCCGAGCCGGGACGCACCCTGCTGACCGCGCGGCTGGCTTTGCGCCAGTCCTGACTCTCCGAACGGAAGGGCCGTATACCTCGGCCTCTGTTTCCAAACCAGCGTTACTTTTGAAAACCAGGGTCAACCCGAATTCGTTTATATTGTTCAGCGGTGACTGAACAATATGAATGAAGGATGGTGGCTGTGACCCAGCAGGACAAGGCGAAAGCGGCGTTGGAGGCGCGCGAGTTGTTCATCGAGCGCAATGCGATCCAGGCGGAGACCAGCGGTCTGCCCCGGATTGCGGGGCGCCTGATCGGCATTTTCTTGCTCGATGGCGGGCCCATTAGCTTTGCCGAACTGGCCGAGCGCATGCAGGCCAGCCGGGCCAGCGTGAGCACCAATACCCGCTTGCTGGAGCGCCTGGGCATTATTGAGCGGGTGGCGATGCGCGGTGAGCGGCAGGATTTTTTCAGTCTGCGCGCCAACCCCTTCTTGATTGTGCTGGAGCAGAGCATTGCCGATTGCCAGCGCTTTACAACCTATGTGGACGAGTTGCTGGCAGCCAGCCCGCTGCCCGCCGAGGCCACCGCGCGCCTGCAGCAGGCGCAGGATTTTCACGCTGTGACGGCCCAGACCTTGCAGGAGCTGCTGGGCAAACTGGCCGATCGGCAAACGCAGACGGCCACCCGAGCGGTGCCGGCCAAGCGGAAGGCAGGTGCTCCTGCCTCAGCCCCTGGGGCAGCACCGAAAGCGCGCAAAGCGCGCAGCACTGCAGCCCGCCGCACCACCAAAGACTGAGGCCCCTGCAATGAAACACGTTCTATGGGCGGCAGCGCCGCTGTGCCTGGCGGCTTTGTCGGGTTGCTCCTCGGTGCCCGATGCGCGCGCGCCGGCGCCGGTGGTGGCCGCGCAGTTTTCGGTCGTGCCTTCTGCGGCCGGCCCCCAGGCTGCGCAGGCCGCGCCGCAACTCGATACCTGGTGGACCTTGTTCGAGCAGCCGCTGCTCAACCGCCTGGTAGACCAGGCCTTGGCCGCCAGCACAGAGGTGCGCATGGGCCTGGCGCGGGTGCGCGAGGCCCGTGCGCTGCGCGAGGCTGCACTGACGCAGTACCAGCCCCAAGGGGGGCTGCGTGCCAGTGGCGACCACCGCAACGTGCAGCGCCTGGGCGGCGCATCGACGGGCGGCATGGGCCTGGGCCGGCAAAGCAGCGCCGGGCTGGACTTTCAGGTGTCCTGGGAGCTCGATGTGCTCGGAAGGGGCGATGCGCTGGCGCGCCAGGCTGATGGCGACTACGGCGCGGCGCTCTATGGCGCCTATGGCGAGCGCGCCACCTTGGTCGCCGAAGTGGCGCGCAGCCTGTTTGAGGCGCAGCGCCTGACCGCCGCGCTGGCCGATGCGCAGGCGACGATCACCATCCAGACGCGGCTGCAGCAGGTGCTGGCGCGCAAGCTCGAGCGTGGCCTGGTGGCGCTGGCCGATGTGGCGCGGGTCGATGCCAGCTTGCTGGCGGCCCAGGCCAATGCACTGGTGCTGCAGTCGCAGCTGGATGCCGCGCGCCGCGCGTTGCTGGTGCTGGTGGGGCAGGGCGACCAGCCCTTGTCCGCGCTGGTGCTCGATGACAGCCAGACCCAGGCGCCAGCGCTGCCGCAAGCCTTGCCGGCGGATTTGCTGGCACGGCGCCCCGATGTGCTGCAGGCCCAGGCCCAGATGGATGCGGCCGCTGGCGGGCTGGAGCTGTCGCGCCTGGCGCTGCTTCCCAGCATCACGTTGACCCCCGGGCTGGGGCTGAACTGGCAAAAGCAGGGCGCGTCGCTCAGCACCGGGCTGTGGTCGCTGGCAGGCAATGTGGCCATGCCGGTGCTGGACCGGCCGCGTTTGCTGGCCAATGCCCGCGCCCAGGGCGCCCGCGCCGAGCAGGCGGTGATCGCCTATGAGCAGGTGGTGCAGCGTGCGTTCTCCGAAACGGACCAGGCGCTGCTGCGCATGGCGCCCGATCGGCAAAGGCTGCAGGTGCTGGCGCAGGCTGAGGCACGCGCTCAGACCGCGTATGAAGCGGCACGCAAAGGCTATGAGGCCGGTTTTTTTGACCTGGTCGTGGTGCTCGATGCCGAGCAGGTCTACCGCGACTCACGCGGGGGCCTGACCCAGGCGCGCGCCGAGGCGCTGGCGCATGCGGTGCAGGTGTTCCAGGCGCTGGGCGGCGGCTGGCCCCGGGATGCGCTGGGCGCCGACACACAGAAGACGAATTGAGAGGGATGCAATGCGGCAATCAATGAAAAGCGGATGGCGTGTGGGTGTGAGGCTGGGCCTGGGGTCGGTCGCGCTGCTGGGGCTGGTGGCCTGCTCCGACGGCAGTGCAAACAAAGCCCCCAAGCCGGTGGCCGAGGTGGTGCGCACGGTGAGCGTGGCGCAGGTGGAGCTGCGGCCCATGGGCGGGGTGCAGCAGGCATCGGGCCTCTTGGTGGCGCGCGAGGAGATCGCCATTGGCCCGGAGCTGGGTGGCTACCGCGTGGCGGCATTGCTGGCCGATGAGGGCGATACGGTGCGCGCCGGCCAAGCGCTGGCGCGGCTGGACGATGGCCTGCTGCAGGCCAAGATCGCCCAGGCGCAGGCCAGCCTGGTGCAGGCCCGGGCGCAGGCCAAGCAGGCCCAGGCCGAATCGGCGCGGGTCGAAGGGCTGGACGGCCAGGGCGTGCTGTCGGACGAGCAGATCCAGCAGCGCCGCACGGCCGCAGCCAGTGCCACTGCGAATGCCGATGTGGCCGCTGCCAACCTGGCCGGGCTGCGCGTGGAGGCCGAGCGCATGGTGCTGCGCGCGCCGGTGGCCGGTGTGGTGCTGCAGCGCAATGTGCGCCGTGGCGATGTGGCCAGCCCCGGCGGCGAAGCGATGTTCCGCCTGGCGCGGGACGGCATGGTGGAGCTGGCCGCCGAGGTGCCCGAGGACCAGGTGGACCGCATCCAGCCCGGCGACAAGGTGGACGTGGCGCTGGCATCAGGCGTGGAGCTGGAAGGGAAGGTGCGCCTGCTGTCGCGCCGCGTGGACGACAAGACCAAGCTGGCCCAGGTGCGCGTGGTGCTGCCGGTGCGGGCCGATCTGCGCCCGGGCGGCTTTGCGCAGGCGCGTTTTGCCCAAGCCGCGGCCCCGGTGGCGGCGGTGCCGGAAAAAGCCATCCACTTTGAAGCCGGTGGCCCGCAACTGGCCACCATCGATGCGGACAGCCGCATCCGCAAGCTGCCGGTGAGCCTGGGCGCCCGCGCCCAGGGCTGGGTGGCCTTGCGCGATGGCCCACCGGTGGGCACCCGCCTCGCCTTGGGTGGCGGCGCCTTTGTGCTGGATGGCGACCGGGTACAGGTCAGCACAGCAGCCGAGCCGGCGGCTAAGCCCGCTGCAGCGCCAGCCGCTCAGGCCGCAGGCAGTGCTGCAGGGGCCGGAGGCCAGCCATGAAGCTGCGTATCTCCGCCTGGTCCATCCAGAACCCGATCCCCGTGGTGGTGCTGTTCATCGCCATCATGGTGGCCGGTTTGATGGCCTACCGGGTCATGCCGATCAAGCTCTACCCGGATGTGTCCTTTCCGATCGTGCAGGTGGCCGTCGCCTTGCCCAGCGCGGCGGCCACCGAGGTGGAAACCCAGGTCACCCGGGTCGTGGAAGACGGCGTGGCCAATGTGGCCCGGGTCAAGCATGTGATCTCTACCGTCACCCAGGGCATGTCCCTGACCGTGGTGGAGTTCGAGATCGGGCTGGACCCGCAGCGGGCCGTGGACGAGGTGCGGGCCGCCATTGACCGGGTGCGTGCCAACCTGCCAGCCAGCATCGAGCCGCCGATTGTGGAGCGGCTGGATTTTGATGCGCTGCCGTTGCTGACCTATGCGGTCGCAGCGCCGGGCATGGACGACGTGGAACTGAACTGGTTCATCGAGGATGTGGTGGCGCGCAAGCTGGTGGCCCAGCCAGGGGTGGGCCAGGTCACCCAGGTGGGCGGTGTGGCGCGTGATATCACGGTGACTCTGGACCCCGCCCGCTTGCAGGCGCTGGGCCTGACGGCCGTGGCCGTGAACGATGCGCTGCGCGCCCACAACCTGGATGCATCGGGCGGCCGCACGCAGATTGGCGCGCAGGAGCAGCAGGTGCGTATCCTCGCTGCTGCCCCCTCGGTGCAGGAGCTCGAGCAGCTGGTGATTGCTACGCGCGATGGCCGCCATCTGCGGCTGGGCGATGTGGCCACGGTGGCCAGCGGCGCCAGCGACCGGCGCGGCTTTGCGGCCTTGAATGGCGAGGCGGTGGTGGGTTTTCAGGTGATGAAGACCAAGGCCGCATCGGATGTGGATGTGGAGACGGCGGTGGCCAAGGCGGTGGCGGCCCTGGCCAAGGAGCAGCCGGGTGTTTCCTTCCAGCTGGTGTCGTCGGGCGCCAAGAACACCCGCGATAGCTTTGATGCCACGGTGGCGACCTTGCTCGAAGGCATGCTGCTGGCGGCGGTGGTCGTCTTCATGTTCTTGCGCGACTGGCGCGCCACGGTGATTGCCGCCGTGGCCATGCCGATCTCGCTGATCCCGACATTTGCGGTGATCCACTGGCTGGGCTATTCGCTCAACATGCTGTCCTTGCTGGCGCTGACCCTGGTGATCGGCGTGCTGGTCGATGACGCCATCGTCGAGGTGGAGAACATCCAGAAGCGGGTGCAGGCCGGGGCATCGCCCTGGCGTGCCGCCATGGAAGGGGCGGACGCAATTGGTCTGGCGGTGGTGGCCACCACGTTGGCGATTGCCGTGGTGTTCTTGCCGGTGGCATTCATGGGCGGCTATGCCGGGCCGTACTTCCGCGAGTTCGGGGTGACGGTGGCCGTGTCGGTGATGTTCTCGCTGCTGGTGGCGCGCCTCTTGTCGCCGCTGATGTGCGCCTATCTGCTCAAGCCCTCGGCCCAGCCCCATCCGCACAAGCCCTTTGTGGGCCGCTACCGCCGGCTGCTGGAATGGGCGCTGGCGCACCGCTGGCTGTCGCTGACGGCCGGTGTGCTGATCTTTGTCGGCTCGCTGATGCTGGCCTCGCTGCTGCCCACCGGCTTTGCGCCCAAGGGCGATGGCGGCACGGTGCAGATCAGCCTGCAAGGCCCGCCGGGCGCCACCACCGAGGACATGCGCGCCTCGGCTGCCAGCCTGACCCGCTTGCTGCGCCAGCAAGGTGATGTGCAGGACGTGTTTGTCAGCGTGGGCAGCAGCCAGCGCGATGGCGATCCGCGCAAGGGCTCGGTGATTGTGCAACTGAAGTCGCCGCGCTCGATGACGACCAAGGCCTTCCAGGACCATATGCGGCCCTTGCTGCTGCAGGTGCCGGATGTGCGGCTGAGCTACAGCGAAAGCGAAGGCGGCGGCACGCAGAACCTGCAGGTGATTCTGGGCGGCCACGATGGCGAGCTGCTGCGGCGCACGGCCGCAGACGCCGAGCGACAGCTGCGCAGCCTGCCGATGCTGGCCAATGTGCACCAGGTGGCGCCCAACCCCGGCCCCGAGCTGGTGATACGGCTCAAGCCCGATGCAGCCGCCCGCCTGGGCGTGACCCCCGATGTGGTGGCCGAGGTGGCACGCATGGCCAGCCTGGGCGATCTGGATGCGACGGCATCCAAGTTCAACACCGGGCGCCAGCGCCTGTCGGTGCGGGTGCGCCTGCCGCAGGATGCGCTGCGCGATCTGGACAGCATTGGCGCGCTGCGCGTACCCACGGGGCAGGGCGGCACGGTGCCCCTGTCGGCGGTGGCGGACATGCATTTCCAGGTGGGCGAATCGCACATCGACCGCTTTGACCGCGAGCGCCGCATCACCTTGGAGGCGGAGGTCAATGGCGTGTCGCTGGGCCAGGCCAATGCGGCCGTGGATGCGCTGCCGTTCCTGAAGAACCTGCCCGCAGGGGTCTCGCGCCCGCTGTATGGCGATGCCGAGGGCATGCAGGAGCTGTTTGCCAGCTTTGGCCTGGCCATCATGGCGGGGGTGGGGCTGATCTTTGGCGTGCTGATCCTGCTGTTCCGCAGTTTTGTCAAACCGATGGTCATCCTGGCGGCGCTGCCGCTGTCACTGGCAGGCGCCTTTCTGGCCTTGCTGGCAACGGGTGGGGAGCTGAACCTGCCGGTGCTGATTGGCTTGCTGATGCTGATGGGCCTGGCGGCCAAGAACTCGATCCTGCTGGTGGAGCATGCGGTGGAGGCCGAGCGCATGGGCAAGAGCCAGACGGAGGCCTTGCTGGAAGCCGCGCATGAGCGGACCCGGCCGATCATCATGACGACGATTGCGATGGCCATGGGCATGCTGCCGACGGCGCTGGGCGTGAGCAGCGGTTCGGAGTTCCGCCAGCCGCTGGCCGTCGCCGTCATCGGCGGGCTGGTGTCGTCCACGGCGCTGTCACTGGTGCTGGTGCCGGTGGTCTACGCGGTGATGGATGATTTCGAGAACTGGCTGCGGCCCAAGCTGGCCCGCTGGGTGACTCTGCCGAGCGCCCAGGAACAGCAAGAGACGCTGCAGACCGGCGCATGAACGGCGGGCGCCTGCGCTGGATCTCTCATCGCCAGGCCGGGCGGCACGGACGCAGACCTGGAGGGCGCCCCATCATGCCCGGTCTGCGGGGCGGCTGTGCAGTGCGGTGCCCGTGCGTTGCGATGGCTCGGGCCAATAAAAAGCCCGCTTGAAGCGGGCGGCGTCTCAGGAGCCTGTGTCCTTCCAATGGGGGACAGTAATGGGACTGGTGAGTTGGTCAATCTTGGCATCAATCAGCATCATCTTGGCGTGCTCGGGCGTACCTTCCTGTGGATTGCGCATCAAGAGACTGGCGCCCTCAGCTTTGAGCTGGTCTAGGTACTCGTCTCTGGCGGCATCCTCTTGCTTTCGCTGCAACACGGCATACCTTCCTGTCAGCGCCACGTACATGGGCACTAACATGGTCAGGTTAACCGTTATGCAGGAATTGTCCTATAGGGTTTGGCAATAAATCTATATTGTTACCGCTTGATGCCTGTTTTCGCATGCGCTTGATCGCAGGGCAGCGCCTCTTTGGAGCTTCATTCTCTCCTCTGAAGCTCTAGGCAGTGGGTTTTTTGCTGCCCTGGGGACGCCCGTCAGCAGCCCGCTCATCGGTGTCCACCAGACCGTCTTTCAGGTCCTGGTGCGCCTGTTCAATCGGCGGGGAAGGCTCGGGATTCACCTCTCCGACAGACTGGTCCCGTTCATGGGGCATCTTGGCGTGGACGCCCGGATCCTGGGGATGCTGCTTGCGGGTGGTGTTGATCTGGGTCTCTTCACTGGGCGGGGGGTTCTTCAGCTCTTTGTCTTTCATAGGTCCTCCAACAGCGGGGCCGCTGTGCCACCATCGTCGCCCATCAGCCTTCCTTCCCCTGTAGGAAAACCTATCTCAGTCCATGTACGGCAATGCGGCAACTGTATTTGGCGCTGCGTTGTGCTGCGGTCAGCACATGCAGGCGGGCCGCATTCCTACATGGCCGGTGCATGGCTTTGGATAAGGTAATGACCGAAGCACGTTGTGGACGTGCGCACAAGAAAGGAAAAAGCATGTTCTTCAAAAAGCACCAGGTCAGCCTGTCGGATGTAAAGGGCGATGTCGACAAGCTGGTGGACGATGTGCGGTCGCTGCTGTCGGTCAAGGAGCTCGACGCGATCCCTGAAATCAAGCGCATCCGTGAGCGCATGGACGAAGGGATGGGGATCGCCAAGGATTCGGCCGCCCGCGCGATTGCCCAGACCAAACACACCGCTGCCTGCACGGACAAATATGCGCATGATGAGCCCTGGCGGTTTGCGGGCGCAGCCCTGGCCATCGGGGTGGTGCTGGGCTATGCAGTCTGCCGGCGTTAGATCGGTAGGCAGTGACCGGACGGAGGCCATTGCGCTTCCCTGCCTATAGAAAAAAGGCCTCTGGCCGATGCCCTCATCAAGGGGTGCATCAGCCAGGGGCTTTTGGTTTTCTTTCACATGGTCATCTGATCCATTACGCCCATACCATCGCAGCCGCGCGGCCGGTGCATCAGCGTGCGGTCGGAGGCAGCGGTGCTGCGTTGTCCAGCGGCGCCTGAGGAGGTGTCTGCAGGGGTGCCAACGTGGAGTCGGTCGAGACCGCAGGAGGCGCTTCCACCTGGCGAATGCGTGCATCCTGCTGCGCGCGCAGGTAGGCCTGTTCCGCGTCTCGCTTGCAAACCTTTACCGCCTCTCCGCGCATGTCGTTGCAGCGTTCATGTGCGACGCGGTAGTCCGCCTGGGCCCGGGCAAGCCTCACCTGGTATTCATGCTCGGCGCCCCCTTGCAGCTTCAGATCGCGCTCGGCCTGTGCCACGCGCCGGCTGCCCTTGGCATCCTCTTCGCATATCTCACGCATATTGCCCTGCAGCGTCCGGCAGTGCGCCATCGTCTGCTCATACTGCAACGCGATGCGCTGGGCTTCTGCACGTGCCTCTTCGGCGCTCATCGCCGAGACGCTGGTGGCCGTGGTCAGTGCAGCGGCCGTGATCGCCAAGGTGCCGGCCCTCAGGAAAATGGCGGTGTTCAAACGGTGGATAAACATGGTTCCGATGCTATCGGCGCGGCCTGCACCGCATTGAAGGTGCCCGCTTGCAGCGCCCGTAGGACGGGACAGTATTCATGGCCGCGCCGCGGCCGCGACCCGCAAAGCACCTGCCGGCGCCAATGGCAGCGTGTTCTGGCGCGGCCCCGGGGCTTGGCTTAGATATGCTCAGAGGTTATAGCTGCTAGGCGGGCGCGTACGTGGCTCTTTGGCATGTCTATCTCCAGAATGGATGGCACGAGACCACACCGGGAGAAATGCATGCCAACGGCCATTCCATGTCTGCTGATGCGAGGCGGCACCTCCAAGGGGCCGTTCTTCAACGCCGCCCATCTGCCCGACGATGTGGCCACCCGCGACCGGGTGCTGCTGGCCGCGCTGGGCTCGCCCGACCGCAGGCAGATCGATGGCCTGGGCGGGGCGCATCCGCTGAGCAGCAAGATCGGCATCGTCAGCCTGTCGACGCAGCCCGGGGTGGACCTGGAATTTCTGTTTGCCCAGGTGCAGCCCGACCAGGATGCCGTCGATACCCGCCCCAATTGCGGCAACATGCTGGCCGCAGCGGTGCCATTTGCGCTGGAGACCGGCATGCTGCAGCCCCGCGGCGATCGCGCCACCTACTGCGTGCTGAGCCGCAATACCGGCATGCGTACAGAGATCACGGTTCCGCTGGACAAGGGCCAGCTCGCCGAGCTTGGTGATGCGCATATCGATGGCGTGCCCGGCAGCGCAGCACCGATCGAGGTCCGTTTTCTGGAGACGGCCGGCTCGGTCTGCAAGCGCTTGCTGCCGACCGGCAATCCGCGCGACCGCTTCAACGTCCGGGGTGCGGGGTTTGCGCCGTTCATTCTCGACGCGACCTGTATCGACAACGGCATGCCACTGGTCATCTTCGAGGCTGCCCATGTCGGCGCGACCGGCTATGAGACGGTCGCCGAGCTGGATGCCCACATGGATCTGCGCCGCCGGGTGGAAGCGCTGCGCCTGCAGGCCGCCGTCGCGATGGGCCTGGGCGATGTGAGCGCCAAGAGCTATCCCAAGATGACGATGATCGCGCCGCCCCGCCATGGTGGCGCGCTGACCACCCGCAGCTTCATTCCCCATGTCTGCCACGAGAGCGTTGGCGTATTGGCCGCCGTTACCGTTGCCACGGCCATCACCTTGCCCGGTACGGTCTGCGACGGACTGGCAGTGCGCTGTCCAGGCCCAGGCACCGAGCGGCTGTCGATCGAGCATCCCTCCGGGGCGCTGGCGATGAACCTCAGCGATGCAGCGGCGCAGAACCCCGCGTTGCCGAAGGTGGCCCTGCTGCGCACGGCCCGCGTGCTGATGCGTGGCGAGGTGATGGTGCCCAGCACCGTCTGGAAAGGGCCCGCATGAGGCGGCTCGCACCGGGCGCCGCCGAATGGCCCGCGCCTACACCCCCCTATACGCAAGGAGACATTCCGCATGATCATTGATGTACATGGCCATTACACCACTGCACCGGCAGCCTTAGGCCAGTGGCGCGATCTGCAGATGGCCGGCCTGCGGGACCCGCGAAAGGCACCTGCGGCCACCGATCTGCGCATCAGCGACGACGAAATCCGCGAGACGATCGAGAACAACCAGCTCAGGCTGATGCGGGAGCGGGGGCTGGACCTGACCGTTTTCAGTCCACGTGCCAGCTTCATGGCCCACCACATCGGGGATTTCGACACCTCGAGCGGCTGGGCCGAGGTCTGCAATGAGCTGTGCTTTCGCGTCAGCGAACTGTTCCCCGAGCACTTCGTGCCTGCCGCGATGCTGCCGCAGTCTCCCGGCGTCGATCCGCGCAGCTGCATCACCGAGCTGGTCCGCTGCGTCGAGCACTACGGCAATGTGGCGATCAACCTGAACCCTGATCCCTCCGGCGGGCACTGGACAGCCCCGCCGCTGTCCGACCGCTTCTGGTACCCAATCTACGAAAAGATGGTGGAGTACGACATTCCCGCGATGGTGCATGTCTCCACCAGTTGCAACGCCTGCTTTCACACCACTGGCGCCCATTACCTGAATGCCGACACCACGGCTTTCATGCAGTGCCTGAACAGCGCATTGTTCCAAGACTTTCCGACGCTGCGGTTCGTGATTCCCCATGGCGGCGGGGCCGTGCCCTACCACTGGGGGCGGTTTCGGGGTTTGGCGCAGGCGCTGAACACGCCACCGCTGGAGACCCATCTGCTGAACAACCTGTTTTTCGATACCTGCGTTTACCACCAGGCCGGCATTGACCTGCTGACCCGTGTCATTCCGACGAAGAACATCTTGTTTGCCAGCGAGATGGTCGGCGCGGTGCGGGGCATGGATCCGCTGACCGGCCACTACTTCGACGACACCAAACGCTATATCGAGGCTACGCCTTACCTCAGTGAGGAAGAGCGCCGCCAGGTGTACGAGGGCAACGCGCGCCGCGTGTTTCCGCGTCTGGATGCCGTACTTCGCAACCAAGGGCGGTAAAGCGCCCGCCCACAGACAAGGAAATGCTTATGTATGAACTCGGCGTTGTGTACCGCCATATCCAGCGTGCGGATCGTGCGGCTGCCGACGGGCTGGCCTGTTTGGGATCGGCTACCGTGCACGAGGCCTTGGGGCGGGTGGGGCTGCTGCAGCCAGCGCTGCGCCCCATCGCAACGGGTCAGCAAGTTTCCGGGACGGCCGTCACCGTGTTGCTGCAGCCGGGCGACAACTGGATGCTGCATGTCGCCGCCGAGCAAATCCAGCCTGGCGACATCGTCGTGGCGGCGGTGACCTCGCCGTGCAGCGATGGCTATTTTGGCGATCTGCTGGCCACCAGCTTCCAGGCGCGCGGCGCGCGGGGCCTGGTCATTGACGCGGGGGTGCGCGATACCAAGACCTTGCAGGACATGGGCTTTCCTGTTTGGAGCCGCACCGTGTCGTCCAAGGGCACGATCAAGGCGACGTTAGGCTCCGTCAATATCCCGATTGTGTGTGCCGGCATGTGGGTGACCCCTGGGGATGTGATCGTGGCCGATGACGATGGGGTGGTCTGCGTCCCTGCGGACAGGGCCGTTACCACGTTGGAGACCGGTTTGGAGCGTGAGCGGCTCGAGCGCAGCAAACGGGCCCAGCTCGCTGCCGGGGTACTGGGTCTGGACCTGTACCAGATGCGCGGCCCGCTGGCCGGCTCCGGCTTGCGCTACATCGACTGAGGAGCGCAGCATGCAGTCACTCCCCCCTAAAACCCCCGGCTGGCTGGACTGGCATCCCAAGCCCGCGAAGCCGCGCTTGGTATTGCCGCCAGGTGCGGTGGATGCGCATTGCCATGTGTTTGGCCCGGCGGCAGAGTTCCCCTTTGCCGCAGAGCGCAAGTACACCCCTTGCGACGCGAGCAAGCAGCAGCTCTTTGCGTTGCGCGACCATCTGGGCTTCTCGCGCAATGTGATCGTGCAAGCCACCTGCCATGGTGCGGACAACCGGGCGATGGTCGATGCCTGCAAGGCCTCGGAAGGCAGGGCCCGGGGCGTGGCCACGGTAAGGCGAAACGTCAGCGACCGGGAGCTGGAAGCGCTGCACCTGGCTGGCGTGCGGGGCGTGCGCTTCAATTTTGTCAAAAGGCTGGTGGACGTGACGCCGCAAGATGAGTTGCAGGAGATTGCCGAGCGCATCGCTGACCTGGGCTGGCATGTGGTGGTCTATTTTGAAGCGGAAGACCTGCCAGATTTGTGGCATTTCTTCAGCCGCCTGCCCACCCCTGTGGTGGTCGATCACATGGGGCGGCCCGATGTCAGCAAGCCCGCGCATGGGCCCGAGTTCGGTCTGTTTCTGCAACTGATGCAGGCGCATGACAACGTCTGGTGCAAGGTCAGCTGCCCGGAGCGGCTGTCGCTGACGGGCCCGCAGGCGCTGCAGGGTGAACAGCGCGCCTACCAGGATGTCGTGCCTTTTGCGCGCCGGGTGGTCGAGGCCTTTCCCACCCGCGTGCTTTGGGGCACGGACTGGCCCCATCCCAACCTGAAGGACCACATGCCCGATGACGGTCTGCTGGTGGATTTCATCAGCCAGATCGCCCCCACGCCCGCCCTGCGGCAGCAGTTGCTGGTGGACAACCCGCTGCGCTTGTATTGGCCCGAGGACGCGTAGATCCAGAGATGCAATTGTCTCTGGTTGACTGCCTCCGTGCAGGCCAGGAATCAATATCAAACTTGGAAAGATAAATATGGCATTGGAAAAACCCTATCTCGATGTGCCCGGTACCGTTATTTTTGATGCCGACCAGTCACGCAAAGGGTACTGGCTCAACCAGTTTTGCATGTCCTTGATGAAGCCTGAGAACCGTGCGCGTTTCAAAGCGGATGAGCGCGCCTATCTGGACGAATGGGAGATGAGCGAGGAGCAAAGGCAGGCAGTGATGGCCCGCGACCTGAACTGGTGCATACGCACCGGGGGCAATATCTATTTCCTCGCCAAGATTGGCGCCACCGACGGCAAGAGCTTTCAGCAGATGGCCGGATCCATGACGGGGATGAGCGAGGAGGCCTACCGCGCGATGATGGTGGCCGGTGGCCGGTCGGTGGAGGGGAACCGGTTCATGCATGAGGCAGCGGGCACACCCGCCCAGCCCACAGGCGCAGGCGCCGGCAAGGAGGGGGTCTGACATGGCACGCATCAGCGCATCGGTATTTACGTCGCACGTGCCCGCCATTGGTGTGGCCATCGACCAGGGCAAGACCCAGGAGGCTTATTGGCAGCCGCTCTTCAAAGGCTATGAATACTCGCGCCAGTGGATGCGCGATAACCGGCCCGATGTCATTTTTCTGATTTACAACGACCACGCCACGGCTTTCAGCCTGGATCTCATTCCCACTTTTGCGATAGGTACCGGGGCCGAGTACTTCCCCGCCGATGAAGGCTGGGGGCCGCGCCGCGTGCCCAAGGTGGTGGGGCATCCGCAGTTGGCATCCCATATTGCGCAGTCGGTGATCCAGCAGGACTTTGACCTGACCATCGTCAACCAACTGGACGTGGACCATGGGCTGACGGTTCCTCTGTCTTTGATGTGCGGAGAGCAGCCTGTGGACGGAGCCTGGCCTTGTCCGGTGATTCCCTTTGCGGTGAATGTGGTGCAGTATCCGGTGCCGTCGGGCCAACGCTGCTTTAACCTGGGCCGTTCGATCCGAAAAGCCGTGGAGAGCTTTGACGAGGACCTCAATGTCCAGATCTGGGGGACGGGGGGCATGAGCCACCAACTGCAAGGTGCACGCGCGGGGCTGATCAACCAGGAATGGGACAACTGCTTTCTGGACCAGCTCGTCCATCACCCAGCGACCTTGGCCAAGGTACCCCATATCGACTATGTACGTGAAGCTGGCTCGGAAGGCATCGAGCTGGTCATGTGGCTGATTGCGCGGGGTGCCATGGCGGATGTCGATGACCCGGCGAGAACGCCGACGGTCAAACACCGCTTCTACCACGTGCCGGCCTCCAACACCGCTGTGGGTCACCTGATTTTAGAGAACGGTTGAAAAACACTTATGTCGCTGATTTTCGGTATGTATCGCCCCAGCGCTCTCTGGGGCACCCGGACTTTCTGGAGGATGTCATGACACTTCGCAAGCTCAAAGTGGCGCTCGCAGGAGCGGGCGCCTTCGGCCTCAAACACCTTGAGGGCATCCGCCAGATCCCCGGGGCGGAAGTCGTCTCCCTCGTCGACCCGGATCTGTCTAAGGCGCGCGAGCTGGCCGAGCAGTATGGGATTGGGCATGTGGCCACCAATCTGCAGGACAGCCTGGCGCGACCGGAGGTGGATGCGGTCATTCTGTGCACGCCCACGCAGATGCACGCCAGCCAGGCCCGCCAGTGTCTGCTGGCCGGCAAGCATGTGCAGGTCGAAATTCCGCTAGCCGACCGGCTCGAGGATGCGCTGGCCGTGGTGGCCCTGCAAAAATCCAGTGGATTGGTGGCCATGTGCGGGCACACCCGCCGCTTCAACCCCAGCCACCAGTGGGTTCAGCAACGGGTGCAGGCGGGCAGGTTCAAGCTCCAGCAATTGGATGTGCAGACCTACTTCTTCCGGCGCAGCAATATGAATGCGTTGGGCCAGCCGCGCAGCTGGACGGACCATCTGCTTTGGCACCATGCGGCCCACACCGTGGATCTGTTCGCCCACCAGGCAGGCAGTCCCATTGTCCAGGCCCATGCGGTGCAGGGGCCGCTGCACCCGGAGCTGGGCATTGCGATGGACATGGGCATCGTGCTCAAAGCCGCCAACGGCGCCATCTGCACGTTGAGCCTGTCGTTCAACAACGATGGTCCTTTGGGAACCTTCTTTCGCTATATCGGCGATACAGGGACCTATGTGGCCCGCTACGATGGGCTGGTCAATGGCAAGGATGAGGCCATCGATGTATCCGGGGTGGATGTATCGATGAATGGCATTGAACTGCAGGACCGTGAGTTTTTTGCGGCGATCCGGGAGGGCCGCCAACCGCGCTCGAGCATCTCCCAGGTACTGCCTTGCTACCAGGTTCTGCATGCATTGGAGCAGCAGCTGCAGTAATATCCACCCAAGCCGCCGCTGACCGCCCGCACACGTTTCAGCGGGCGGTTTGGTTTTTGAGGAGAGATGATGAGTGAGCGTTCTATAGGCCCCTTCCAGGTTGGTCCCGTCGCGCTGGGATGCATGAACCTGAGCCATGCCTATGGCCACCCGGCCACGGCCGAGCAATCCCAGGCGCTGCTGCATGCAGCGCTGGATGCTGGCGTCGACCTGTTCGATACCGCAGCGCTGTATGGCTTTGGCGCCAATGAGTCGTTGGTGGGGCCGATCCTCAGGCCCCACCGCAGCCGGATCACGCTGGCCAGCAAGGGCGGCATGGCAGGCGTGCGGGGTGACGATGGCGTCATGCGCCGCGTGATCGATGGCCATCCCAGAACATTGCGCCGCAACTGCGAAGACAGCCTGAAGCGCCTGGGAACCGATGTCATCGACCTGTATTACCTGCACCGCTGGGATCCCCGGGTGCCGATCGAGGAGTCGGTCGGTGAAATGTCACGCCTGGTGGAAGAGGGGAAGGTGCGGGCGCTGGGTGTGTCAGAAGTCGGTGTCGACACCTTGCGCCGTGCCCATGCCACTTACCCGATTGCAGCCTTGC
>Ga0308156_1002554_pt1 | contig 15900 bp, 12 predicted proteins | sample PhyAR2_FD_201041 | JGI IMG/M metagenome (GOLD analysis project Ga0308156, IMG submission 201041) | Phyllosphere microbial communities from UC Gill Tract Community Farm, Albany, California, United States - DLSL A.R2 | ecosystem: Host-associated > Plants > Phyllosphere > Unclassified | place: USA... | reverse complement strand
AGCCACGTTACCGCCACTAGGGTTGTGGCACCTCAACCCGGGCTGAAAGGGACGTCGTGTTCAGCAAGATCCTCGTGGCGAACCGTGGCGAGATCGCCATCCGCGCCTTCCGTGCTGCGTACGAGCTCGGGGCCCGCACGGTCGCCGTCTACCCGCACGAGGACCGGAACTCCCTGCACCGACTCAAGGCCGACGAGGCCTACGTGATCGGGGAGCCGGGCCATCCGGTCCGCGCCTACCTGGACGTCTCCGAGATCATCCGTGTCGCCCGCGAGTCGGGCGCCGACGCGATCTACCCGGGGTACGGCTTCCTGTCCGAGAACCCGGACCTCGCCGCCGCAGCCGCCGCGGCGGGCATCACCTTCATCGGCCCCGGCGAGCACGTGCTCGAGATGGCGGGCAACAAGGTGACGGCCAAGGAGCACGCGGTCGCCGCGGGCGTCCCCGTCCTCGCGAGCACCCCGGCGAGTCGCGACGTCGACGAGCTCCTGGCGGGCGCGGACGCGATCGGCTTCCCCGTGTTCGCCAAGGCGGTCGCCGGCGGTGGCGGGCGTGGCATGCGCCGCGTCGAGACGAAGGACGAGCTGCGGCCGGCGCTCGAGGCGGCGTTGCGCGCGGCCGACAGCGCGTTCGGCGACCCGACGATGTTCCTCGAGCAGGCCGTCATCCGCCCGCGCCACATCGAGGTGCAGATCCTCGCGGACGCGACCGGCGACGACGCCGGCACGATCCACCTGTTCGAGCGGGACTGCTCGGTGCAGCGCCGGAACCAGAAGGTCGTCGAGATCGCGCCGGCGCCGAACCTCGACCCGGTGGTCGCGGCCGCCCTGCACCGTGACGCCGTCGCCTTCGCCCGGTCGATCGGCTACGTCAACGCCGGCACCGTCGAGTTCCTGCTCGACACCGAGGGGGAGCGCGCCGGCCAGCACGTCTTCATCGAGATGAACCCGCGCATCCAGGTCGAGCACACCGTGACCGAGGAGGTCACCGACGTCGACCTCGTGCAGTCGCAGATGCGCATCGCGGCGGGGGATACCCTCGCCGACCTCGGGCTGACGCAGGACACCGTCAGCGTGCACGGTGCCGCGCTGCAGACCCGCATCACGACCGAGGACCCGACCCAGGGCTTCCGTCCGGACACCGGTCGCATCACGACGTACCGCAGCCCCGGCGGCGCCGGCGTCCGCCTCGACGGCGGCACCGTGGCGACGGGCGCGCAGATCAGCCCGCACTTCGACTCGATGCTCGCGAAGATGACCTGCCGCGGGCGGGACTTCCCGGCCGCGGTGGCCCGGGCCAAGCGCGCCCTCGCCGAGTTCCGCATCCGTGGTGTCAGCACGAACATCCCGTTCCTGCAGGCCGTCCTCGACGACCCGGACTTCGCCCGTGGCGACGTGTCGACGCAGTTCATCGAGGAGCGACCGCAGCTCTTCGGCGGCCACGTGTCGAAGGACCGCGGCACGAAGGTGCTCGGCTGGCTCGCCGACGTCACGGTGAACAAGCCGAACGGCGAGCGTCGTCCGCAGACGGTCGAACCGGCCGTGAAGCTCCCCGCCGTCGACCTGACCACGCCCCCGCCGGCGGGACAGCGCGACCTGCTGCGCCGCGTCGGCCCCGCGGCCTGGGCGCGGGCGCTCCGGGAGCAGACCGCCCTCGCGGTCACCGAGACGACGATGCGCGACGCCCACCAGTCGCTCCTCGCCACCCGTGTCCGCACCAAGGACCTCGTCGCCGTCGCCCCGCACGTGGCCCGGCTCACCCCGCAGCTGCTCAGCGTCGAGGCCTGGGGCGGTGCCACCTACGACGTCGCCCTGCGCTTCCTCGGCGAGGACCCGTGGGAGCGGCTCGCCGCCATCCGCGAGGCGATCCCGAACATCCCGGTCCAGATGCTGCTGCGCGGCCGCAACACGGTCGGCTACACCCCGTACCCGACCGAGGTCACCGACGCCTTCGTCGCCGAGGCCGCCGCGAGCGGCGTCGACGTCTTCCGCGTGTTCGACGCGCTGAACGACGTCAGCCAGCTGCGACCCGCCCTGGAGGCCGTGCTCGCCACCGACACGGCCGTCGCCGAGGCAGCGCTCTGCTACACCGCCGACCTCCTCGACCCGTCGGAGGACCTCTACACGCTCGACTACTACCTCCGCCTCGCGGAGCAGATGGTCGAGGCCGGGGCGCACGTCATCGGCATCAAGGACATGGCCGGTCTGCTCCGGGCCGGTGCGGCCGAGAAGCTGGTCACCGCGCTCCGCGCACGCTTCGACCAGCCCGTGCACGTGCACACGCACGACACGGCCGGCGGCCAGCTCGCCACGCTCCTCGCCGCGGCGCGGGCCGGCGCCGACGCCGTCGACGTCGCCGCAGCACCGATGGCCGGCACGACGAGCCAGCCGAGCATGTCGGCGCTCGTCGCCGCGTTGGAGCACACGGAGCGGGACACCGGGCTCGACCTCGCCGCGGTCGGCGCGCTCGAGCCGTACTGGGAGGCCGTCCGTCGCGCCTACGCCCCGTTCGAGTCCGGGCTGCCCGGTCCGACCGGTCGGGTGTACCAGCACGAGATCCCGGGCGGACAGCTCTCGAACCTCCGGCAGCAGGCCATCGCGCTCGGGCTCGGCGACCGCTTCGAGCAGGTCGAGGACTGGTACGCCGCGGCGAACCGGATCCTCGGTCGCCCGACGAAGGTCACGCCGTCCTCGAAGGTCGTCGGCGACCTCGCGCTGCAGCTCGCCGCGGTGGACGCCGACCCGGCCGACTTCGAACAGAACCCCCAGAAGTACGACATCCCGGACTCGGTCATCGGGTTCATGGCGGGCGAGCTCGGCGACCTGCCCGGTGGCTGGCCGGAGCCCTTCCGCTCGAAGGTGCTCGCCGGACGCGACGTCCGGCTCACGGTGACCCCCGTTCCGGACGAGGAGCGCGCGCACCTCGCCACCCCGGGTCCCGAGCGGCAGCACGCCCTCAACCGCCTGCTCTTCCCGCAGCCGACCCGGCAGTTCGAGCAGGTCCGGGAGCAGTACGGGGACCTCTCCGTCCTGCCGACCACGGACTACCTCTACGGGCTGCGTCCCGGGCAGGAGCACGTCGTGCCGCTCGGCCGCGGCGTGGACCTGCTCGTGGGGCTCGAGGCCATCGGCGAGGTCGACGAGCGGGGCATGCGCACGGTCATGACGACGATGAACGGGCAGCTCCGCCCGGTCACCGTCCGCGACCGTTCGGTCGAGGTCGAGACGAAGGTCGCCGAGCAGGCCGACCCGTCCGACCCGAAGCACGTCGCGGCACCGTTCTCCGGTGTCGTGACGCTCAAGGTCGCCGTCGGTGACGTCGTCCGGGCCGGTCAGGCCGTGGCGAGCATCGAGGCGATGAAGATGGAAGCGGCCATCACGGCGCCCGTGGCGGGCACCGTCGGCCGACTCGCGATCCCGGTGACCCAGCAGGTGGACGCCGGCGACCTCCTGGTGGTGCTGCAGTAACGTGACCGTCCGTCCCATCCGCCTGTTCGGCGACCCCGTCCTCCGTTCCCCCGCGGACCCGATCGCTCCGGAGGCCCTCGGGTCCCCGGGCGTCCGCGACCTCGTGCAGGACCTCATCGACACCGTCAGGGAGCCCGGTCGGGCCGGCGTCGCGGCGCCGCAGATCGGCGTCGGCCTGCGCGCCTTCTCGTACAACGTCGACGGCGAGGTCGGGTACGTCCTGAACCCCGAGGTCGTCGAGGTGCAGGGCGAGCGTGAGGACATGGACGAGGGCTGCCTGTCGGTCCCCGGCCTGTCCTACCCGACACCCCGGTACCCGTACGCGAGGGTGCGCGGCGTCGACGTCGACGGCGCCGAGGTCGTGCTCGAGGGACACGGCCTGATGGCCGAGGCGTTGCAGCACGAGGTCGACCACCTCGACGGCACCGTGTACGTCATGACGCTCGATCCCGAGGTCCGTCGCGGGGCGCTCCGCGACATCCGCGCGCAGGACTGGTTCCACTGATCGTGACACCCGGACGCGGGATTGTCGGTCTGCGGCCCGGCAGGGGTACCGTGCTCTCGTCGGCTTCCCACCGACACCCTTCCCACACCTCCCAGGACCCAGCATGACCGTTCAGAACGACGAGCTCAGCTCGCACCGCACCCGCACCAACCGCCGCCCGGAACCCACACCGGTGACGGCCACGACCGCCGTCCTCGACGCGCCGGAGGCGCTGCAGGCCCCGGCGTCCTGAGCGCAGCGTGCGGGCGGCCTGAGCGCAGCGTGCAGGAGGCTCGACGAGGGGTCGCGCCCCGCGCGCAGACGGAGACACTGGAGGCCCGGTGCCGGTCCGACGGACCGGCACCGGGCCTCCAGTGCGTCGCGGTGCTACGCGCGGTCGCGTCGACGGGACGCGACCACGGGGGTCGCGGTGGTCTGCACCTTCGACCCCGAGTAGATGTGCTCGACGTCGGCGGCGAAGTCCCGCATGACGACCGCACGCTTGATCGTGAGCTTCGGGGTCAGGTGCCCGGACGCCTCGGTGAGCTCCGTGTCGACGATCGTGAACGACCGCACCGACTCGGCCCGTGAGACCCGCTGGTTCGCGCTGTCCACGGCCTCCTGCACGGCCGCGTGGACGCGCTCGTCGTAGGCCGCCTGCCTCGGCGTCAGGGCGGGCACGATGCCCCGTGCCTCGCACCACCCGGCCAGCATCTCGCGGTCGAGCGTCACGAGCGCCGCGACGAACGGCTTGCCCTCGCCGACCACGACGACCTGACCGACCAGCGGGTGTTCGCGGATGCCGTCCTCGATCGGGGCCGGGGCGACGTTCTTGCCGCTGGCGGTGACGATGAGCTCCTTCGCGCGTCCGGTCACCGTGAGGACCCCGTCGGCGTCGAGCCGGCCGAGGTCGCCGGTGCGGAACCAGCCGTCGACGAAGGCCTTCGCGCTGGCCTCCTCGTTGTGCCAGTAGCGGTCGAACACGTCGACGCCGCGGACCAGGACCTCGCCGTCGTCGGCGATCCGGACGTCGACGCCCGGCAGTGCCCGTCCGACCGAGCCGATGCGGAGCTCCTGCGCGCGGTTCACGGTCGCGGGCGCGGTGGTCTCGGTCAGGCCGTAGCCCTCGAGGATGTGCACGCCGATCGAGCGGAAGAAGTGCGACAGCCGCGGGGACAGCGGGGCGGAACCGCTGATCGCGTGCGACACCCGACCGCCGAGCGCGTTCCGCAGCTTGGCGTAGACGAGCCGGTCGAAGAGCGCGAAGCGCACCCTGAGCCCGAGCGGCACCCGGCCGGCCGCGAGCGCCTCGGAGTGCGCCACCGCGACGTCGGCGGCCGCGCGGAAGACCCGGCCCCTGCCCCCGAGGTCGGCCTTCTGCTCGGCGGAGTTGTAGATCTTCTCGAAGACGCGCGGGACCGCGAGCAGGAAGGTCGGGCGGAACGTCGACACGGCACGCATGAGGTCGCGGGTGTCCGGCTCGTGCCCGACGAGCACGCCCGTGGAGATCGACATCACCGCGATGAAGCGCGCGAACACGTGGGCCATCGGGATGAAGAGGAGCGTCGATGATCCGTCGGCGACGACCTCGGGCATCGCCTCGGTCGCGCCCTCGACCGTGCCGGTGAAGTTGTCGTGGCGCAGCACGCAGCCCTTCGGGCGCCCCGTCGTGCCCGACGTGTAGATGATCGTGGCGTCGTCGTGTCCGTGAACGTCGGCGGTGCGCGCGTCGAGCTCGGCGTCGGTGACGGTCTCGCCGAGCCGGACGAGGTCGTCGAGACCCCCGCCGTCGATCGTCCAGTGCTGCCCGAGGTGCGGCAGGTCCGGTGCGATCGACGCGACGCGACGCGCGTGCTCCTCCTGCTCGACCACGACGGCCACGGTCTCGGAGTCGGACAGGATCCAGCGCACCTGGTCGGGGGAGCTCGTCTCGTAGACCGGGACCGACACCAGCCCGGCGGTCCACACCGCGAAGTCGACGAGCGTCCACTCGACCCGGGTGCGCGACAGGATCGCGACGTGGGCGCCCGGGGCGAGCCCGGCGGCGACGAACCCCTTGGCGATGCCGCGGACCCGCGCCAGGGTCTCCGCCGCGGTGACGGGGGTCCACGTGTCGCCGTGGCGCACGGCGAGGATCGGCCGGTCCGGGGTCCGTCGCGCCCGTTCGGAGAGCAGTCGCGCCGCGGACCCGTGGTCCGGTGCGGAGGTGGGTGCGGACTGCCGCTGATCGGTCACGGTTGACTCCCTTGTCGGCCGGTTCGATACGAGGACGCCTCGACGGTGAGGCGGCACCGCCAGCATACGGTCACCGGTCCGGGCCGCGGACGGCCGCGGTGGCGGTTCGCAGCAGCTCGTCAGGCGCGGCCGGGCGTTCGGCGCAGGCACCCGGAGACGGTAGGATCGATGCTCGTGCATGCCATCGGAATCGACATCGGGGGCACCAAGATCGCGGGTGCGGTCGTCACGGAGCTCGGCGAGATCGTCGCCGAGGACCGCGTCGCCACCAACGCGGCGGACCCCGACGCCATGCTCGACGACGTCGTGACGATGGTCTCGCGTCTCCGGGCCGCCCACGACGTGGGAGCCGTCGGGGTCGCCGCCCCCGGCTTCATCGACGCCTCGCAGTCGATCGTGTACTACACGCCGAACATCCGGTGGCGGAACGAGCCCCTCCGGCAGAAGCTGCAGGAGCGCCTCGGCGACCTGCACATCACCGTCGACAACGACGCGAACGCCGCCGGCTGGGCGGAGTTCCGCTTCGGCGCCGGACGCCTGGTGTCGGACATGACGATGCTGACGATCGGCACCGGTGTCGGCGGCGCGATCGTGACCGAGGACCGGCTCTTCCGCGGCGGCTTCGGCACCGGCGGCGAGATCGGGCACCTGCGCATCGTCCCGAACGGCCTGCCGTGCGGCTGCGGCGCCCGTGGCTGCATCGAGCAGTACGGCTCCGGCCGTGCCCTGCAGCGCATGGCGAACGACGTCGCCGACGCCGGCGGGATCGGTTCCGCGCTGGCGGACGCCCGCGAGCAGAACGGCGGCCAGCTCGACGGCAAGGTCGTCGGCGACCTCATCCTGGCCGACGACCCCGGCGCCCTCGCGGCCCTCCGGCGTCTCGGCCGGCACCTCGGCGAGGCCTGCGCATCGCTGTCCGCCGTGCTCGACCCGCAGCTGTTCGTCTTCGGCGGCGGTGTCGCGAGCGCGGGGGACCGTCTGCTCGAGCCCATCAAGCAGGCGTACCTCGGCAACCTGCCGGCCCGCGGCTACCACCCGGAGCCCGACTTCGTCATCGCCGAGCTCGTGAACGACGCGGGTGTCGTCGGTGCCGCCGACCTCGCCCGCATCCACGCGCGCACGGCGTAGGGTCACCCCCGACGGCACGCGCGTCCCGAACTGGAGTCGACGATGACCTACTGGCTGCTCAAGAACTTCCTGCTCGGCCCGCTCATCCTCACCCTCTTCCGGCCGTGGGTCATCGGCCGCGAGCACGTCCCGGCGAAGGGGCCGGTGATCTTCGCGTCGAACCACATCTCGTTCATCGACTCGGTGATCCTGCCCGCCGTGCTCGACCGGCGGATCTCGTTCCTCGCCAAGAGCGACTACTTCACCGGTCGCGGGCTGAAGGGCTGGGCGACCAAGACCTTCTTCAACGCCATCGGGCAGCTGCCGATCGACCGCTCGGGCGGCAAGGCGTCCGAGGCGTCGCTCCGCACCGGCCTGCAGGTCCTGGCCCGCGGTGAGCAGCTCGGCATCTACCCGGAGGGGACCCGCAGCCCCGACGGCAAGCTCTACCGCGGCCGCACCGGCATCGCCCGGATGATCCTCGAGGGCCGCGTCACGGTCGTACCGGTCGCGATGATCGGCACGCGTGAGGTCCAGCAGATCGGGCAGAAGTTCCCGAAGTTCAAGCGCGTCGGCGTCGTCTTCGGCAAGCCGCTCGACTTCTCGCGCTTCGCGGGCTTCGAGACCGACCGCTTCATCCTGCGCAGCGTGACCGACGAGGTCATGCACGAGCTCGCCGGGCTGAGCCGGCAGGAGTACGTCGACGTCTACGCGACGAGCGTCAAGGAGCGGGCGAGCAGTGCACGCGTGCAGGTCATGAAGGACCGCCGTCCCGCAGCGGCCCCGTCCGCCGGTCCGACCGCGAGCACTCCCGCGCCCGCCGCGTCGGGCACCACCGCCGGCGACCGCTAGTCGGGTCCGCGGGCAGCGCGGCCACCGGCTGCCCGGCCGGCGCCCGGTCGCCGCGTCACACGCACGCCGGCGCGCGTGGTCGGACGCTAGGATTCGAGGACCCCGTACCCGTACAGGCGCGGCCCGCGCGGCCTGCACCTGCACCACCGACCCAGAACACCGAGGTACCGCCTTGATCGAGTCGACCGACACCGTCGCCCTGCAGGATCCGGACGTCATCGCGGGCCTCGACCACTGGCGAACCCTGCCGATCAAGCAGCAGCCGACGTGGCCGGACGCCGCCGCGGCCGCAGCCGCCTCCGCCGAGATCGCGACCCTCCCGCCGCTGGTCTTCGCGGGCGAGGTCGACAACCTGCGCGACCGCCTCGCCGTCGCCGCATCGGGTGGCGCCTTCCTGCTGCAGGGCGGCGACTGTGCGGAGACCTTCGCCGGCGCCACCGCGGACTCGATCCGCGACCGCGTGAAGACGATCCTGCAGATGGCCGTCGTGCTCACGTACGGCGCCTCGATGCCCGTCATCAAGATGGGCCGGATGGCGGGGCAGTTCGCCAAGCCGCGGTCGAGCGACCTCGAGACCCGCGGTGACGTCACGCTGCCGGCGTACCGCGGCGACATCGTCAACGGCTACGACTTCACGCCGGAGAGCCGCCAGGCCGACCCGCGCCGCCTCGTGCAGGGGTACCACACGGCCGCCTCGACGCTGAACCTCGTGCGCGCGTTCACGCAGGGCGGCTTCGCGGACCTGCGACAGGTCCACTCCTGGAACAAGGGCTTCGCGTCGAACCCGGCCAACGCCCGCTACGAGCACCTCGCGCGCGAGATCGACCGTGCCATCCAGTTCATGGGAGCGTGCGGCGCGGACTTCGAGGCGCTCAAGCACGTCGAGTTCTACGCCTCGCACGAGGGGCTGCTCATGGACTACGAGCGCCCGATGACCCGCATCGACTCCCGCTCCGGCCTGGCGTACGACACCTCCGGACACTTCATCTGGATCGGCGAGCGAACCCGCGACCTCGACGGTGCCCACGTGGACTTCCTGTCGCGCGTCCGGAACCCGATCGGCGTGAAGCTCGGCCCGACCACGACCGTGGACGACATGCAGGCCCTGGTCGAGAAGCTCGACCCCGAGCGCGAGCCCGGACGCCTGACGTTCATCACCCGCATGGGTGCGGGGAAGATCCGCGACGAGCTGCCGAAGCTGCTCGAGGCGGTCAAGGGCATGGACGCCAACCCGCTGTGGGTCACGGACCCGATGCACGGCAACGGCCTGACGACCCCGACCGGGTACAAGACCCGTCGCTTCGACGACGTGGTGGACGAGGTCCTCGGCTTCTTCGAGGCACACCGCCAGGTCGGCACCTACCCCGGCGGCATGCACGTCGAGCTCACGGGCGACGACGTCACCGAGTGCCTCGGTGGCTCGGAGCAGATCGACGAGGCGTCGCTGGCGACCCGGTACGAGTCGCTGTGCGACCCGCGGCTCAACCACATGCAGTCCCTCGAGCTGGCCTTCCTGGTCGCCGAGGAGCTCGCGGCGCACCAGCCCGACCGCGCGTAACGCAGGAACCCCCGGACGGGAGGCGCGGTGCCGGCTGGCACCGCGCCTCCCGTCCGTCGCGTGGCGGTGCTGGCGCGGTGCGCGGGCGGCGTGTGCTGGCGCGATGCGTTGGCGGCGTGCGCTGGTGCGCGGTGCGCGGTGCGCGGTGCGCGGTGCGCGGTGCGCGGTGCGTGGCGCGCGGGCAGCGTGCGCTGGTGCGTGGCGCAAGTGGTCCTTCGAAGCGACAGTGCGCGGCCGTCTCGAGGGCGTTCTCTGTCGGTCTGCCGCACTACTCGGCCTGCCACGCCACTCGGCCGGTGAGCGGGCGGGTCGGCGGGCCGGCGGGCCGGCGCTGTGCGCCTCCTGCGGTGGGCCTACTGCTCGTAGGACAGGGCGATCGTGTCGCCGCGGTGGACCGTCGAGCCCTGCACCGGGTCGGTCGCGTCGACGGGCGTCGACGCCTTCCAGTCGTAGAACCGGCAGAGCACGTTCGTGCAGTCCGGGACGGAGACGTGCAACCCGAGGTTCTCGAGGGTCGAGGTGGCGTCGTCGATCGTCTTGCCGGCGACGTCCGGCAGCGTGATCGGTGTCGGGCCCCGTGACACGACGAGGTCCACGGCGGATCCCTGCACGGCGGGGGAGTCCTCGACCTGCGCGGAGATGACCTGGCCCGTCGGCACGTCGTCGTCGTAGCGCTCCTGCTGCGTCCCGACCGTCAGGCCGACCCCGTCGAGCGTGGTCGTGGCCTCGTCGACGCTCTGGCCGGACACGTCGGGCACCGCGCCGAGCGAGACCGTCAGCGTGACCGGGCCCCGCTCGCCGTACTCGCTCACGGTGGACAGGTCGACGGTCTCGCCGTCGGGGCGGACACCCGTCGCCGCGATCACCGTGTCCTTCGGCGCGTCGGCCGAGAACTCGTACTGGTCGTCCTGCAGCTGGAAGTCGTCGTCGAGCGCCGCGGTCACGGTGGAGAGCGGCTGGCCGACGACGGCCGGGAGGGCGATCATCCGCGGGCCGCCCGACACGACGATCTGCACGGGGGTGCCCTTGCGGACCTCGCGGGCTGCTGCGGGCTTCGTCGTCGAGACCTGGCCCTTCTCGACCACGGCGTCGAACCGGGTGCCGGTCCGTGCCGTCGGCTGCAGGCCCTGCGCCTGGAGGAGCTCGCGGGCCTGCGAGACGGACTTGCCGGCGACCTCGGGGATGCGGACGTTGCCCCAGGGGCCGGGGCCGAGCGCCCAGCCGACGACGCCAGCGACGATCGCGAGCGCGACCACGACCGCCAGGACGATCCAGCCGCGCTTGCGGCGCTTCGCCGACTTGTCGGCGAGGCGCTGCCCGGCGGGGGAGAGCGCCCCGGGCTGCGCGCCGGTGCGTCGGGGGCCGGGGGCGCCGCGGCGTGCCGACGCGGACGGGGCGCCGCCGGTCGAGCTCGCGATCACCCGGGTTGCGTCCGATGCGTCGCCGCTGTCGGCGGACGCCGGCGAGGTCGCACCGGCCGGCAGGATCGCGGTGGCGTTCTCCGGGCGGAGGACGGCGGTCCGGTACTGGCCGGTCGCGCGCTGCTGGTTGCCCGAGACGTGGTCGAGCATCTCGCGGGCGTCGCGCGGGCGGTCCTCCGGGTTCCGGGCGGTGGCCCAGGCGACCAGGTCGTCGAGCTCCGGCGGGACACCGGGTTCGGCGGCGCTCGGCACCGGCACGGTGTCGTTCGCGTGCTGGTACGCGATCTGCATCGGCTGGTCGCCCTTGTAGGGCTGCTCGCCGGTGAGCATCTCGTAGAGCATGATCCCGAGGGCGTAGATGTCGCTGCGCGAGTCGGCCGAACCGCGGGTGACGAGCTCGGGGGACAGGTAGGCGATCGTCCCGAGGAGGGCCGCACCCGTCGCGGTGTTGGCCGTCGTCGCGCGCGCCAGGCCGAAGTCGCCGAGCTTGATCCGCCCGTCGTCGGCGAGCAGCACGTTCTCGGGCTTGAGGTCGCGGTGCACGATGCCGGCTCGGTGTGCCGACGCGAGACCGGCGAGGACCGCGCGCAGGATGTCGGTCGCCTGCTCGGGCGTGAGCGCCCGGTGCTCCTGGAGCAGGTCGCGCAGCGTGATGCCCGGGATGTACTCCATGACGATGTACGCGGTGTCGTCCTCGGCGCCCTGGTCGTAGACGCCGACCAGGTTCGGGTGCGACAGGCGTGCGGCGGACCGGGCCTCCTGGATGAAGCGCTCCCGGAAGGCCTGGTCGTCCGCCAGGTGCCCGTGCATGATCTTGATCGCGACGCGGCGTTCGAGCCGGACGTCGGTCGCCAGGTACACGGTCGCCATGCCCCCACGGGCGATGCGCGAGCGCACGCGGTACCGCTGGTCGATCATGCGACCGATCATCGGGTCCGTGGCGGCGTTCGTGGTCATCGGCGGCATTCTACGAAGGCGTCCCGGCCGCGGCCGTACTGACGCACCGGTCGTTACCCGATCTCGATCTCGAGGATGACTCGATCAGTCGGACGGACAGGATCGCTGGGGATCACGGCGCCCGTGGCGGGCGGTGACGGGCAGTGGCAGGCGGTGCCCCGCGGGTCAGAGCGACGCCAGGAGGGCGCGAGCGGTCTGCTCCCACTTCGCGTACTCCTGGGGGTAGGCCGACACCTGCACGGCCTGGGCCGCGTCGGTGAGGCTCATCGAGGCCCAGCCCCGGACGCCGAGCAGCCCACGGGTCTTGCCCGGGTTGCCGACGTAGAAGAGCTCGGCGGCGGTGGCCGGGTCCTGCAGGGCTGCCTTCGTGCCCCAACCCTGGCTCGGACGCTGCTGGAACAGGCCGACCGAGTCGCGGTCGCCGTGCGACAGGTTGCGGAGGCTCGACTCCTGCATGGCTGCCGCCAGGGCGATCACGATGCCGCGGTCCGGCACGCCGAGGGTCCGGCCGACCGCGACGACGGTGCCGGCGTTCCGACGCTGCTCGCCGGTGAGCTCGACGCCGTTGACGCTGCCCACCGCGGTGGTCACGGCACCGCCCGTGGGAGTGGTCGTCGGCTTCGAGGACGCCGCGGGGAGCACGAGGGTCTTCCCCGCGTAGATCGTGCTCGTGTAGCTGAGGCCGTTCGCTGCGAGGAGCGCCTTCACCGACACGCCGTGCTTGGCCGCGATCGCACCGATGGTGTCGCCGGAGGCGATCTTGACGCTCGAGGCCCGCGCGGGAGCGACGGGGGCCGCGGCGGCGACCGGCGCGGGCTTCGCGGCGGAGCCGGCATGGGGGACCGTCAGCGTCTGGCCGGGGTAGATGACCGAGCGCTGGGTCAGGCCGTTCGCCGACAGGATCGACGACGTCGACACGCCGACGCGGGCGGCGATGCCCGACACGGTGTCACCCTGCTTGACGTGGTAGCTGCCGCTCGTGGCCGTCGACGCCGGTGCCGCCGTCGGGGCCGCGGGCTTCGAGGAGAGGTGCAGGGTCTGCCCGGGGTGGATGATCGTGTTCCACCCGAGGCCGTTGCGGACGAGGACCTCCTGCGCGGAGAGCCCGAACCGGGCGGCGATGCCCGAGACCGTGTCGCCCTGCCGGACGGTGTAGGTGGTGGGAGCCTTCGAGACGGCGACGACCGGCGTGACCACGGTGGTCGACGGGCGCGCGACGGCCGTGCCGAACACGGCGCGGTGCCCGACGTTGCGGTCCTCGTCGACGTGGCGCTTCGCGGCGTCGTCGTCGTCGTGCCGCGGCTCGGCGTGCGCGATCGGACCGGTCAGGCCCGCGGTGACCGCGATGGTGCCCGCGAGGACGATGGGCATGGTGGCGAACCGGGCGGATCGGGCGCGCCGGGCGGCGTCGTCTGCAGCGTTGTCCACGGGGTTTCTCCTGTCCTGGGTGAGCCGTCCGCGGGTGCGAGCACTCACAGGTGGCTCCACGCTGACATGGCGTGATTCCCAAGTCAACCAGAGAGCCGGATGTTGCGCGTGTGACCCGTGTGACCAGTCATGGGGTCCGCACATCCCGGTCGCTCTGGCACCATGGGACGTGTGAGCGCTGTACCGACCGACGACACGACCCTCTCCGAGCGCTGGCTGACGGTGCCCGACCTGGTGGAGCTGCTCGGGGTGACACCCGGCCGCATCCACCGCCTCTTCGAGCAGAAGACGCTGCTGCCCGCCCGCGTGGGCGGCGTCCTCCGCGTCCCGAGCGAGTTCCTCGACGGCGACGAGCCGCTGCCCGAGCTCCGGGGCACCCTGATGGTGCTCGGCGACAACGGCTTCTCGGACGACGAGGCCGTGCGCTGGATGCTCGCCGAGGAACCCGCCCTCCGCACGTCACCGATCGCGGCGCTGCGTGCCGGCCGCAAGGCCGAGGTCCGCCGGGTCGCACAGTCCCTGCTGTAGGGACCGACGCCCGGCGCGCTCCGGCGCCTGCCGGGCACCCGTCCGTCGCACCCTCGTCGCGCTAGGCGACGCGGCGGCTGACGGTGTCGGCCAGCGAGAGCAGCTGCTCGCGTGCCGACGGGGAGAGCGGGGTCGCCTCGAGCGCGGACTTCGCGCGCTGCACGTGCCGGTCGATCGACCGCTCGACCGCGGCCACGGCACCGGACTCGGTCAGGGTGGCGCGGAGCATCTGGACCTGTCCCTCGTCGAGGTCCGGGTCACCGAGCAGCTCGTCGAGGAGCTGCCGGGGTCCGGCGCCCAGCGACTTGCGGGCCGATGCGATGAGGACGGTCCGCTTGCCCTCGCGCAGGTCGTCCCCGGCGGGCTTGCCCGTGACGGTGGGGTCGCCGAACACGCCGAGCAGGTCGTCGCGCAGCTGGTAGGCCACGCCGAGCGGCAGGCCGAAGGACCGGAGGCCGTCGAGCTGCGAGTCGGACGCGCCGGCGACGAGGGCGCCGATCACGAGCGGCGCCTCGATCGAGTACTTCGCGGACTTGAAGACGATGACGCGCTGCGCCCGGACCAGGTGCTCGGCCTCGTCGATCGAGGGCCACGCGGTCTCCTCGTGCACGTCGAGGTACTGCCCGGCGGTCACGTCGAGCCGCATCCCGTGGAACTCCTGGCGCACGATCCGCGCGCGGGCGGGCTCGAGCAGTGCGAGCCCCTCGTCGAAGACGGAGTCGCTCAGCGCGAGCAGCAGGTCACCGAGCAGCAGTGCCGAGTTCGTGCCGTAGAGCGAGCGGTCTCCGGTCCAGCCGGACTCCTCGTGCAGGGACTCGAACCGGCGGTGGGCGGCGGGACGGCCGCGACGGGTGTCGGAGCGGTCCATGATGTCGTCGTGGACGAGGGCGGCGGCGTGGAAGACCTCGAGCGCGGCCGCGACCGTGACGATCGCCTCGGCGGTGGTCTGTCGCGACCCCTCCGCCAACGGGTCGAACGACCCCGAGCGGCCGGCCACGGACTGCCAGCCCCAGTAGCAGAACAGGGCCCGGAAGCGCTTGCCGCCGGACAGCAGGTCACGGGCGTACCGGTCGAACGGAGCGAGGTCCGGACTGATCGCGAGGAGCCGCTCACGCTGCTCGTCGAGTGCCCGGTCGACCCGTGCCGATACGAGGTCCACTAATCGCGTACTCTCAGCCACGATCCCTACCCTAGTGGAGCGGTCGAGTCATAGAATCGGTCCACTCAGCGCTTGCCACAACCCGGCGGCAGCGCGGTCCACCAGCCGTCACCCAGGACAGCATCCTCAGGACAGCATCCCCGAGAACAAGAGGGAAACGAGATGCCACTCTCGGAGCAAGAGCAGCGACTCCTCGAAGAGATGGAGCGCAGCCTCTACCAGAACGACTCCGACTTCGTGGCGCGGGTCACGCGCCGACAGGGTCGCGCCAGCTACACGACGATCACGATCGGCGTGCTCGGTGCGCTGGTCGGCATCGCGATCGTCGTCCTCGCGCTCGTCTTCAAGCAGCCGTTGCTCGGTCTGCCCGGCTTCGTCGTGATGCTGGCCGGTGTGCTCTACGCGCTCCGACCGGGCATGCGCATGCCGAACGCCGGGGCGAAGGCGCCCCGGTCCGGTGGTCCGAAGTCCGGTCGCCCCGCGCGGCCGTCGTCCTCGGGCGGATCGTTCATGGACCGCATGAACGAGCGCTGGGACAAGCGCAACGACCCCGGGCAGCAGTAGCAGCCCTCCACACGCCTCCACACGAACGGGGCCGGTCCTTCGGGACCGGCCCCGTTCGTCGTTCCCGGGGCCGGTCCGGCCGTGCTGGCCGGCGCGGGAGCGGCACCGGGGTGCGCAGCGTCGGACGGGAGGCGCGTGGC
>Ga0308156_1002553_pt1 | contig 15900 bp, 15 predicted proteins | sample PhyAR2_FD_201041 | JGI IMG/M metagenome (GOLD analysis project Ga0308156, IMG submission 201041) | Phyllosphere microbial communities from UC Gill Tract Community Farm, Albany, California, United States - DLSL A.R2 | ecosystem: Host-associated > Plants > Phyllosphere > Unclassified | place: USA... | reverse complement strand
ATTCCAATTGTGTGCTTACAAAAGATTGTTGGATATCTATTCATCAAACGCTAAAACTGTTGACGCATTGATGAAACTTGAATTGCCTTCAGGTGTTGAAGTAGAAATCAAAGTGTGATAGATTTCAGTCACTGAAAAAAGAAGGGCCTTTCGTAAGAAAAGCCCTTTTTTGTTTAATAGTATTCTGTTAATACGAATTTTCAAATTAGAACTGGAAGCCAACTCCAACTGAAAATACGCGGTTTTTAGAGGTGACTCCCTCAATATCTTTATACATATTCGTTAATCCTAATCCATAACCTGCATTGATCAGGAATCCATTTGTTAATTTGTAGCCTCCTAAGAAATTTAAACCGGCGTCGAAAGTTTTTAAGCCAGCATCACCAAAACTTCCGCTTTCACTAAAATTTCCTTGGCTAGACTTTGCATGTATGCCAAATCCTGCATAAGGTCCTGCACCCAAAAAAAACTTTCCGGCATCGCCTGTGGGAATGTAATAAACAAGATTTACAGGAACTTCTATATACATTAAGTTATCTTTAGTATCCTGCTCCAAACCAAATTCACCTGCGGACGCCTTTCCACCCTTACCTTGAAGTGAAACTCCAGGTTGTAAACTAAAACTCGGAGCAACTGGTATATCAGCATATCCCGTAACATAAAAGGCGGTTGTAGCATCTGAAGTATAACTTAAATTCCCTCCACTTACTTTGAATTTAGCAAAATTAACACCCGCCTTAATACCATAAGATGTTTGTGCTTTGGCTCCAGCAATAAAACATAAGGCTGCAGCAATTGATAGTAATTTCCTTTTCATTAAAAAAATAGATTAAATATACGACGAAAATAGTGTAAAAAATCTTGGAAAACAACATAGAATAATTGCCCATTCGTGCTGTCGTTGCTAGCCACCCAGACACGTAATAGAATTCGACTCATATCGTTAAAACCTAATTTCCACATATCCCCCAATATAATGCAGTAATTGACTTAAATTGGAGATTAAATTCTAACTTGATGACACATTTAGTGTTGCATTCCCAAAAATCTTGAGAATTTTACTCCTTTGGTTCGTTTTCTTCTATAATTTTCTTCTCAACAGGGTTTAACGTATCAAATAAATCCTTATAGACTTCATCCTTACTATCTTCTTCCCCTAACAGAAATCCCCAAGGCTTAAGCTCTTTGATCCGGTCCATCACAATCTTAACGATAGCTAAGATTGGTATAGCCAAAAACATACCCGAGATCCCCCATACCATCTCACCTATAATAATGGAGAGCATAGCAAATAGCGAATTAACTTTCACCTTAGAACCAACAATCTTCGGCACGATGAAATTACTGTCTATCATATGCACAATAATAAGCGCTATGATCACCAAGACAACATGGGTAAAAGAGGATGTAGCAAAAGTCAGAATGGCAATAATCAGCATAGAGGAGAAAATACCTACATAAGGCAATACATTAAACACCCCTGTAATTAAAGCCAACAGCAGGCTATATTTTACCCCAATCAGCGACAAGACAATAAAGACTAAAAGCGAAACCAGGCTCATTTGGATCAGTAAGCCAATAAGATACTTCTTGACGACATACTGAACCTGTTTTATTACATCGACAACAATTGGCCTGTCCTCAACACGGTTGACAAATAAGAGAAATTTAACCACATGCCCTCTATAGATAAGCAAGAAAAATGTGTATAGAAAAGTAAAAACAAACAGAATGAACATGGATGAAAGTGAAACCAAGGCAGTTCCGAGGAATAAAGTACCCGAATCAACAGACTTTGATGCCGTTTTATTAATAAAGTCAATCTGATCTTTATGCTGGATTCCAAATTGGTGGCTCACCCAAGTCTGCAAATTGCTCACACCATCCATAATCTGCTGTTTAAAGGCTGGAAAATCTTCTTTAAGAAGCGTAAGTTGAGAAGCTAGCAGAAAAAGCCCATAACCAAGAACGCCGAAAAACAAAATAACACTTAATATGCCGGCCAATGTTCTCGGGAAACGAAGTCTCCGCTCTAAAAAATTGCTTAGCGGAATCAACAACAGGGAGAATAGCAAACCCAATATCATTGGAATAAGTATGGTATCCCCGATTTTTGCCAGATATCCCAGCAAAAGGATACTGATGAGTACGCAGGCCAACTTGACATAAAAGGGCAAAGGAAGAAATCTTTTCATACAGCAATCTTTTGATAAAAATAACAATTTCGGATCATTTAAGTTTAATCCAATAAAAAAGTCCCCACAAATGCAGGGACTCTTTCCTCATAATAAGTTTAAGTACTTATATTTCTTATAGTCCGAAGCCGATACCTATAGACCAAACACGGTTTTTAGCCATGTCGCCTGATGCTGGCGCCAGGTTCGTTAACCCCAAACCATACCCCGCATTGATCTGAAAACCATTAGTCAATTGATAGCCGGCCAAGAAATTGATACCAAAATCGGTACGTTTTAGATCGTCATTCTCATTACTACCGAAATTTAGATCACGTTCAATTTTTACATTTCCTTCGCCTATTTCTCCTTTACGCTTGCCACTTAAGCCAAATCCTACATAGGGACCTGCACCAATAAAGAAATTCCCTGATCCACCAGTAGGCAATTTAGCTACTAAGTTTACTGGAATATCAAGCGACATAACGCTTTCCTTTATTTCAGACGATGAGGCTGGTGTCCATTTCCCACCTTTATTTTGCAGAGACAATCCCGGCTGAATAGAGAAATATGGTGAAACCGGAGCATCCAAATAACCCGTTACAAAAAATCCTGTATTTGATTGAGTGCTTTCATTATCTAAAGAGTATTTAGGAATATTTACACCCGCACGTAGTCCGTATCCCAATCCACCTTGTGCAAAGGCTCCCAATGAACCAAATAAAATTGCTGCAGATAATAATAATTTTTTCATGTTTCCTAATTTAATTACTTTCTTTTTTCGTCATTTAATCCCATAATTTCCTGTATGAGATTTATTACAGTCCCTTTTGCAATATCTATTCCAAAATACATAAGCCTTTAATTTCCAAAGCAGAACATCAGGAAAAAGTCCTAAAACAGGATTTTCCATTGTCCTTTAAAAGATACACTCAGCCGAATACTTTTCAACTTTTGCACGCTTACGAATACGATTCGATGCGGGCTGATTTGCCTATTGCTCATTGCGGTTATACATCACAAATTCGTGGGCTATCTCTGGCGGAAGACAGTTGGAATATTTCAAATGACAATTGGCTAAGTGTCCCCGGAATGAAAATACTTCCTTGGTTTTCAGATTAATGCCCAAAAACATAAAAGTTTTATCACAAAGATTTTTTAATTCCAATTATAAGTTTTATTTTTGCAGACCTTCAAAAGGAAAAAAATAGGGTCGGATGGCCGAGTGGCTAGGCTGAGGTCTGCAAAACCTCCTACAGCGGTTCGAATCCGCTTCCGACCTCGTTTTATTTTAAACAATAAAAATATTATCAAAATGGGAGTTACACGTTTAAAAAGAAAAGATAGAAGAAATAAAACTGTTTCACGTGTTGAAGTTCAGTTCTTGAAATTAGGAACTAACGTAGAGTTAGGTTCTAGATCAAAAATGAAAGCTAGCAACCAAATCGTTAAAAACGATGCTATCTTAAATCAATTAGCTGCAGAAGCTAAATAGTAAGAAGAATTTAATAGCCTTTAAAGTAGTACTTTAAAGGCTTTTTAATAGGTCCACCATTTGGTGGACTTTTTCTTTTGAGCTCATCCACTGTGCCTCATCCATTCCATTGACCTGGGTCTGATTAAACTCCATCTTCGAAACATGCAATTCTTTAGCAGAACTATGTATAGCAACTGCTCCGGTCTCCTCTAAAATATGAACTATATTAGAAGCATCTACACCCGCACCAGGCATAATTACAATCCGTCCATTTGCCTGCTGAATCAACTGTTTCAACAATGGTGCTCCTGCCAAAGCGGAATTTTGCAAACCTGATGTCAAGATACGGTCTATCCCCATTTCAACTACATCTTCCAGTGCACGGAAAGGATCTTCCACGCGATCAAAAGCGCGATGAAAGGTGACATGCATTGGTCGGGCAGCTTCCACCAACCGTAGGGTATTCACTTTATCTACCGTCCCATCTGCATTCAGAATACCTATCACGACGCCATCAATTCCCAATTCCTTACATAACTGGATATCAGCTATCATTTCTAATATCTCCGCTTCTGTATAGAGAAAATCACCACCACGCGGTCTAATAAGAACATGAATACCAATATCCACCAATTCCCGCACCAACTGCAACTGACCAAACGAAGGGGTAGTCCCTCCATTTTCCAAATTTTGACAAAACTCTACTCGAGTTGCCCCTCCTTGCTGGGCTTCAACCGCTGAGGCCACAGAATTTGAACATATCTCTAATTGGTAATTTCCAATTGCCTTTTCCTTCATCTGATTCTATTTATATGCTATTTTTCGTTTACGCGAATAACGTAAAAAAAAAGCAAATTACCTACTTTAACCCCTGCTATCAAAGTAGACTAAATAACAAAATAATTAAACTCTAAAATTCCTACTTCAATAGATTCTTAACAACCAGACTTTACAATTGAATTTTGAAAACATAAAACATTAGGCTCACCTATTTGTATATACCTTACATGCTTTTATTTAAATAATTAAAAACCAGCTGTATACAGTTTTAAGTAAAATATCATGGCTATTATATCAAAAAACATGGAGACTCAAGAAAAGATCATCAGTACTTTTGAAGAGCTCCAGACAACTATATATGATCTAAAAAATCAGATTGTTGAGTTTGAACTGCTTTTTAATCAGGCATGCAATAGACATATTGATTCCAATTTCCAAAAAGAATGGCTGCTGGACCGGATCTCCTCCCGCCACGATATGATCACACTGCGACATGATGCGATGCTACTTATCCGTGAAACCGTTTCCGCTTTCCGGGATTTCGACGGTTATTTTCTAGACGTCAAACAGTTATTACAATCGATTGAACTGCTCATGTTCAATCATGCCGAAGAGGAAGAATATGAAATAGCTGCTATTATCAAAAAATGGCATGATAAATTTGCCCAGGCAATTTATTTCGTAGGCGACTTGACCTATTAAGTCGTTGTTTTATTATACTTTTGCAGCATTGTAAAATATTGAGAAATGCGCAAACCACCAGCTATTGTCGACTTACATACCGATGCTTTCCTTGAAGATTGGGAGGATTATTCGGCAGAAGAACTTTTACAGGAATCCATTGATTTTATGCGGTCCAATCTAGACGCAGCTATTTATTGGGAGATGAACGAAATAAAATTCATCCATGGCAAGGGAAAGGGAATGTTAAAAAAATTGGTTTTTGAAGAATTGCAAGAATACAAAGCCAATGGCTCCATTGAACGCTATTATACATCCTACCAGAATGAAGACATTGTCGTGGTGATCATAGGAATTTAAAAAGGCTACTTTTTTTTCGAAGTAGCCTTTTTATAGTGTCCTATTATTTAACCGCTGGAGTAATGATTACTTTGCGGAATTCAACCGGTCCATGATCTCCCTGGAAATAAATAGGCCCTGGCTCCCCTTCTTTACTATCCAATGCGCCACCAGTTATGCCTGGAATTTCTTGGTTGCTGATCACAGTCTTACCATTTGCCACAACTGTTACCAGACGGCCCACAAGAGTGATATCGTAAGTCTGCCATTCTCCGGCTCCTTTATTAACCATTTCATTTGCAGCTAAAAAACCATATACCCCCGCGAAAAGCACAGCATTCGGATGCGCATCTTTAGGGCTGTCTTCTATTTGAACCTCATAACGGCCTCTCAAATAGACACCACTATTACTTCCTGCCGGTATTTTAAATTCAACATGTAATTTAAAATCTTCAAATTTTTGTTCAGACACTAGATTAGAACCGGATTGCGGACTGGTCAAAATACCATTTTTCACTACCCACTGGTTCGTTTTACCGGTCGCCTTCCACCCAGATAAATCCTTGCCGTTAAAAAGTTGTATAGGTTTACCCCATTTTACAGCAGCTGTTCGCTTTAGTTCAGGAGCACGAACGCCTTTAAAGCGATGTGTTTTTCCATCTGGCTCCGTCACTGTACCTTGCAGTACACCATTGACGATCTCACCTTCCACGCTCAGGTTCATTTTGCCACCTTCCCATTGTGGTGGGATGGTAAATTTAAACTTCCCATTCTCATAAAATACCTGCGAAACGGGCCGAGCACTTCCAGAGGTACTTACATAATGACCTACTAATGTTCTATAGCCAGACAATTTCACCTCAAGCCAGGATGGCGCAGGAGTACCATTAATATCTACTTCGATATCCCACCTTCCGATCAGCTCTTTGCCTTCCACGTCTTGTTGATAATTGATAGCTTCTGCGATTGAATGATTCGCAAAGGTAACTTGCGGTAATGCACAAGAGGCCAAAATTCCTAAAAGAAATGCCGCTTTTCTGTTCATAATATTTATGTTTATATTCTAATTGACAATAAATTTCAAGCAATTTAACTGTTTAACAGCGGGTTTACAAGGATATAATGTTAAAAAACAAAGAAAGCTAGAAACAAAAAAAGCCCTAACTTTCGTTAGAGCTTTTTAGTCGGGGTGGCAGGATTCGAACCTACGACCTCCACATCCCAAATGTGGCGCGATACCGGGCTACGCTACACCCCGAAAAGGTATCACCTTTGTTTTGTGTGGCACAAAAATACACTAAAAATATTTTGTTTTCAAACATATTTAACAGAAACCAGTTAACACACTGACTTATTGCCAAATAATTTATAAAAAGCCTTTAACACCTATTACTTTAACACCTCAAGAAGTCCAAAAATCACCTTGATTGGCCTGAATAGAGAAAATCCGGTTGAAGCATTTTTGGGGAGGTGGATACTATTTAACAGATACAGCAAAATATTAAAAACGCTACGGCTTCCTTTCACATGTTCCGTAACGTTTCCTTTGACATACTTTTCTCCACTACTCACAATATTATTTTATAAATTCGCCGATCGCAGTTGTTATGGTATCCCAATCTGTATAGTTTAATTCGTGACCTGTTCCCTCCAATTTTAAAAGTGTTGAGTTTCCAATTTCTGCTAACAGTTTTTTAGTATGGTCGAAGTGCCAGATTTTATCGTCTGTACCATGAATAATCAACGTAGGAATATTGATTTCATTTATTTTATTGTAATAATCTTCACCTCCCTTTATTAAGGCGTGGTTAAACATACTGCGATAGTTGATCGCCCGATGAAACTCTTTCTTAATGCGCTTTTCTTCTTTTACATAGTCCACTGGTTTACGCCCAGCCATAAGACGTGAGCTCTGCAGCATATAGTCAACGATCTCTTTTTCATCATTCCAATTTACAGTTTCAGCTTTTGCCTGAAAGTCAACGACCTCTTTGTCCATCTCGGGAATTCCAGAGTCCGGTGTCCCCCATCCCCCCGTGGACATCAAGATCATTGAATTAACTCTGTCAGGATCTTTAATTGCGATAATCTGCGCGATCAAACCTCCTAAAGAAATCCCCATTATATTGCCCTTCTTTATTTTATAGGCGTCCAGAATATTGACTGCATCATTGGCAAGGTCAACAATATCATATTTGATGGTTCCTACAGCATAAGTAGTGGATTTACCTACATCCCTATTGTCGTAACGGATTACAAAATACCCCTTACGGGCTAACTGAGTACAAAAATCCGCATCCCAATATAGCATAGAAACAGTCGCTCCGGCAATCAATAAAATTGCTTGGTTATCGGGGTTTCCAAAATGTTCGGTGCAGATAGAAACATCTCCATTCTTAATTATCCTTTCTTTTTGTGATTTCATACAACTGTTGATTAAAATAAAAATGGGTATTAAAATTCCTAATTTTCTCATACCCAAAATTAAATCCTATGGATAAACTAAAATTGTATGTTTTCGACATTTATTCCTTGACAAATAGAGACTGGTCTTCAGAAAAATAGGCAGACGGATTTTTACCGGTAAACTCCCTATAATCTCTAATCATGTGTGCCTGATCGAAATAACCTGAATGTAGGGCTAGTTCCGTCAATGATAATGATGGATTATCATATGCGTTTGTAATACTTTTCTCGAAACGGACTATCCTTGAAAAATATTTTGGGGAAAACCCGGTCAAGATCTTGAAATTGCGTTCAAATTGCCTTTGGGATAGAAATTGTGTTTTAAGCAATTCCTGCATCTTTACATTTCCATCATTCAGAATTAAACAGCTGACAGTAGCAATGTTACCTTTTACATGTGTAGATAATGTATCGACTCTCTCTTCAATAAAACGAGTAATAATATTTACCCTTTGCTGAACATTACGACAAGTCAATATTTGCTCTTCCAAAAAAGCTCCCTCTTTGCCCAGCAGTTCTGTTATCTCAATATTGTGACTGGTGATTTGATTAGCCGGAATATTGAAAAGCAACGGAATGGCGTAAGGTTGAAAATAAACTCCGAAAACACCAACTTTCTGCTCGCACGAAAGTTGATAAAATTCATTAGTTTGAGATTGAAATCCACTGGTGAACAATTTTTTCTGTTCATCATTTTTTACGATGGTCATTCCGGGAATATATTGAAAAGCCAGTTTGGGATGTATAGAAGCCACAGAAGCATGGTGGTACAAGGATGTATCTGCAAAATCACCCTCAAAATTCCAGAAAAACTGAACAAGATGTTCAATACTCGATTTGGGATAAATTTTTTCAAACTCCATTTTATCATCTTTTGTAAGATCTTAATATACAAAAATAGAATGTGATAGCAAATACTACTCTTAGCCTACGGATCGAACCCAATTGCACATCTTAAAGGTGTAGGTTCGCCCCTGCCCGGAAACGAAAAAAGCCCCAACCTTCGTTAGAGCTTTTCTAGTCGGGGTGGCAGGATTCGAACCTACGACCTCCACATCCCAAATGTGGCGCGATACCGGGCTACGCTACACCCCGAAAAGGTATCACCTTTTTTGTGTGGCACAAATATACGCTTCTCGCAAATTATTTGCAAATGAAATATACAAAATAAAACTAATCGACTGTTACATTGCAATATACCGTTTACTTCGAAGCATATTATCCTGTCTTATGCGATCTAACCTCATGTTATTTCCACTAGACATTCCTTTCATTAAGCAGGAACTTCCCAAACATAATTCTTTTGAATTCAATTCACACATTGTTCGGATACGAACATGAGGTGTTCGAATCCAAACACTTACAACTAGAAAAAACAACACATAAACAACTGAATAAAAGATAGTTAATCATTTGGCAGTTTTTTTGAAATTGCTTTTCATAGCAGATATTTCTTCAACAAGCAGAAATTAATATGGTTTTCAACATCGTTGATAGCCGCTAGGTCGAAATGAACACTTATAATGAAAAGTATGATAAAAAATTATATCAAAATCGCATGGAGAAACCTTATTAAAAATAAGGCCTTTTCGATTATCAACACCCTCGGTTTGACGATAGGTATTACTGTTTGTGCAATGATTTTCCTATTTATCGCCCATCAATTCAGTGTTGACAAATTTCACAGCCAGGGCGAACGTATTTATCGGGTGATGCGTGGATTTGATCGCAGCAAAGAACGCGCCCCCTATTTATCCGCCCCCTACGCTAGCGCCTTACTAACAGATTACCCCAATGACATCAAAAAAGCTGTACGGGTATTACCCACCAATGGACTATTCTCATTTGGCAATATCTCATTCAATGAAAAGAAACTCTTTATTGCTGACACCGATTTCTTTGAACTATTCAGCTTTCCTTTGGTTAAGGGAAACCCACAGAACGTATTAAAAAACCCAACAAGCGTCGTATTAACGGAAAAAACAGCAAAAAAGTATTTCGGAAATGATAACCCCGTTGGCAAAGTACTTCAGCTTGACAAAAATAGACAGCTAACCGTTACAGGAATTGCACAAGATCCGCCAATAAACTCACACCTAGATTTTGATCTCGTCATCCCATTAACAAATTATATCAATGAAGATTCTTTCAAAGCCTGGGAAAACAACAACTTATTCACCTACATCCTGCTTAACGAACACAAAGACCCCAAACAGCTCGAAAATCAATTCCCACAGTTCATGGATCGACATATGAAAACGGTCTCTAGCAATATGGGACTTCATTTTGATCTTGCGCTCACACCCTTACACGATATTTATTTTGAACCCCACAGCGCATTTGACAGCGCTAAACATGGAGACAAAAAGGTCGTTTACATTTTTCTTTCTATCGCTATATTGATATTAGTCATCGCTTGCATCAATTTCATGAATCTTTCCACAATACGTGCTGTTGACCGCTCAAAGGAGGTTGGGCTACGAAAGGTACTTGGTGCACAACGTTTTCAATTGACAGGACAGTTTATCGGGGAATCTATTTTATTAACCTCGATATCCTGCATATTCGCGATGTGCCTACTGCAACTATCCATGCCGTTATACAGCCAATTACTAGGATACACACTCACAGTCCCCTGGAATTCGTGGCCCATCTATATCTTCTTGCTGGCAGTGATTTTTATTGTAGGTATACTTGCCGGAAGTTACCCTGCATTATACCTTTCCACCTTCCCGCCCATACAGGCATTAAAAGGTAAATTACGCTTAGGCAAGAGCGGAGCACTATTTCGCCATGTCTTAGTCGTATTCCAATTCAGCATCTCCATTTTACTTATCATTGGCACTTTGATCATCACGAAACAGATGAAATATGTAAAAGAAAAAGGTCTGGGCTATAACGATCAACAAAGTGTGGTGATCCCTATAGATAATGAAGAATTTTACCATAATCTGCGGACATTCAAGAATGAGCTGTCTACCAGCAGCGATATCGCATCGGTTTCATTTATGTCGGGTGAACCCGGAGGATTTTTCGACAGCCATACATTCGAAGTAGAGGGACAACACGATGAGAAGTGGAAGTCCAGGACAGAATTCACCGATTTCGACTATGTGGGTACACTTGGACTAAAAATCATTGCAGGACGAAACTTTTCGACACAGTACCCAACGGATTCAACTCGTGCTGTACTAATAAATCGTACTGCAGCATCGCTGCTTGGTTTCACGCCTGACCAGGCCATTGGCAAATGGATTAAAAATACGATTCGTGATCAATCCAAACGGGCGATTATTGGTGTAGTAGATGATTTTAATTTCTTATCCCTAAAAGAAAACATGGACGCGCTGGTCATTTCTCCATCTGATGATCTCAGGGTAGCTGTCGTTAGGTTAAACACGAAAGATTTCCCGGCAGCGTTAAAAACCATTAAAGCCGCATTTGGCAAAGTAGCACCATTATATCCTTTTGAATATAGCTTTTTGGATCAGAAATTCGACACCATGTACAAAACTGATATTAGACAACAGCGCATACTAAGCCTTTTCTCTGGATTAGCCATATTTATCGCTTGCCTGGGCCTTTATGGTCTCGCCTCATTTACTGCCGCCAAACGAAACAAAGAGATTGGAATCCGCAAAGTACTTGGCGCTTCCGTATCAGGCGTTACCACATTACTTTCAAGAGATTTTATAAAACCTGTACTGATTGCTTTGATAATCGCTTCACCAATCGCGTGGATAGCCATGAACAAATGGTTGGAAGACTTTGCTTATCGCATCGAAATTCAATGGTGGATGTTTGTGCTAGCAGGACTACTAACGATCAGCATCGCTTTAGTGACGGTAAGCTGGCAAGCTATTCGGGCAGCTGTAGCTAATCCTGTAGACAGTTTACGGGATGAATAAAAAAGGGGAAACAAAAAAGCTCTAACTTTCGTTAGAGCTTTTTTAGTCGGGGTGGCAGGATTCGAACCTACGACCTCCACATCCCAAATGTGGCGCGATACCGGGCTACGCTACACCCCGAAAAGGTATCACCTTTGTTTTGTGTGGCACAAATATCGAATCATTTTTCCATTTTGTCAATACCCTACAGAAAATTAATTACTAAACGACTGATTGATTGAAGAATATTTTTAAAGAGAGCACATATTCTATTGAATTTAATGGTCAAAAACCCACTCCATATAGCCCACAAAGGAATATTCAAAATATCTTTAGATTATCCATTTCATTTTCATATCTTTGCATCCGATTTGAATATCAGTCAATAGTTTTTTAAAAAAGTATTTTTATATTCAGAAAATAAGTCGTAATATTGCATTCCGATTTTTACAGGATATAAATCGTTAATAATTACTCGAAATCATGGATTTAGTAAAATTTGTAGAAGAACAAGCGGTTGTAAAGAATGAAATTCCCGCTTTCAAAGCTGGAGATACCATCAGCGTTCATTATAAAATTCGCGAAGGAAATAAAGAGCGTGTTCAGGTGTACCAAGGTGTAGTAATTCAATTAAACAGCGAAGGTGCTAACGCTACTTTTACCGTTCGTAAAATCTCAAACGGTGTAGGTGTTGAACGTATTTTCCCTGTAAACTCACCAAACATTGAAAAAATTGTAGTAAACAGCTACGGTAAAGTTCGTCGCGCGAAATTATTCTATTTACGCGGCCTTACTGGTAAAGCTGCTCGTATTAAATCGAAAAGAATCTAATTACGACTACCACGGCATAAAAAAGGCTTTGAGTTTATTCAAAGCCTTTTTTTATTGACCATTACCGCCCTTTTTTCAAAAACAACAAGTACCCTTCTGTAATAAAGTTAGGACAATTATCTTTTGTTCCTCAAATCACACCCCTCTTTTTGTACCGCTAAAACATTTTACTTATTTTTAGCAACATATCTAAAAGGTAGAATCGTCAGTCGAATTTATAATCTGAAAACATACAGATTATATAATTTCAATGACTTTGCAGCCAAAAATCGAACTGTTTCCTGATGAAAATTATCACTTTTATCCTTTCTTTTATTATCTACCCAGTATTTACTTTTGCACAGCGAAATGTGAATGAATTTCTTCAGTTACAGTCACCTCCTCAAACTTATTATGTGCACCCTGTAACAGATGCAATAACTATCGACGGAAAGGACAATGAAGCCTCATGGTCCAAGGCTCCATGGACAGGCTCATTCAGGGATATTGAGGGATCAAATAAACCTGCTCCAGCATTTGAAACCCAAGTAAAGATGCTTTGGGATAAAGAAAATCTATATCTGTTTGCGAAGCTTCAAGAACCTCATATCAAAGGCTATTTAAAACAAAAAGATACCATTATCTATCATGGCAATGACTTTGAGATCTTTCTCAAACCAAATCTAGTATCTCCAGAATATATAGAAATTGAAATAAACGCACTGAATACCGTCATGGATCTTTTGATGACCAAACCTTATCGCTTTGGCGGCAGGGCCAATTTAAATTGGGACACAAAAGATCTTGAAAGTGCGGTTTATCATGCTGGCTCCATCAACAATCCACAGGACAAAGATGAATTTTGGACAGTAGAAATGAAAATACCCGTCAAGAGTCTGAAATACTTTGGTGAAGGAAATCAGATTAAGCCGAATGAAATTTGGAAGATAAATTTCTCGCGTGTGCAGTGGCATTATGACAACAGTGAAACAGCGTATAGCAAAAGAAAAGACCCTAATGGCAAGACTCTTCCTGAAGAGAATTGGGTATGGTCGCCTATTGGACTTGTTAATATGCATTACCCCGAACGATGGGGACATATCAAATTTATTGATCCTGCAAATCAGCAACCGATCGACGAACAATTCCTCGCTATTGAAAAAGTGACCTGGAATATCTTTTACCTGCAACAGATCTATAAAAACGACCAGAAGCGTTACGCAACCTCAATTCAGGAATTGGGCAAATTATATCCTGAAATTGTAAATGAACGTAAAAATTATGATATTGTATTTTCAAACAGCAATAATTTCTATCGCATTGAAATCAAGTCAAAAACGCAGCCCACATTAAAGACAACAATAGATAGCCGTGGTAATATCTATTTTTAATTTAATAATTCGATCGATCTTCAATTCTGATTTTGAATAAAAATTGCTATCTTTGTATCCCGTACATAGAGCAACTATTATTGGTCATTTTGACCACATAAAATTGAAAATCCTTTAATTGTTATGACTAAATATATTTTTGTTACGGGCGGCGTTACTTCGTCGTTGGGGAAAGGTATTATTGCTGCCTCCCTTGCTAAACTTCTCCAAGCGCGTGGCTATAAAGTTACCATTCAAAAATTCGACCCTTACATTAACATCGATCCAGGAACATTAAATCCATATGAGCATGGTGAATGTTATGTTACGGAAGATGGTGCTGAAACGGATCTTGATTTAGGCCACTACGAGCGTTTTCTGAATGTCCCTACCTCACAAGCAAATAACGTCACGACAGGCCGCATCTATCAACACGTTATCCAACAAGAACGTGCAGGTGCATATTTAGGAAAAACCGTTCAAGTAATTCCTCATATCACTGATGAGATAAAACGTAGAATGCAATTGCTGGGTGAGTCCGGTGAATATGACATTATCATCACTGAATTGGGTGGAACTGTTGGCGATATTGAGTCTTTACCATTTGTGGAAGCAGTAAGACAGCTCCGTTGGGAACTGGGAGCCAATAATTCTTTGGTTATCCATTTAACTTTGGTGCCTTATCTAGCTGCTGCTGGTGAGCTTAAAACTAAACCGACGCAACATTCCGTAAAAACATTATTGGAATATGGTGTACAGCCTGATATTCTGGTATGCCGTACTGAACATAAATTATCACAGGAAATCCGCAAAAAATTAGCGCAATTCTGTAATGTCAATATCAATGCAGTAGTTGAATCTATCGATGCGTCGACGATTTATGATGTGCCATTATTGATGTTGAAGGAGAACCTTGATAAAACGGCATTAACAAAACTGAAACTTTCAAACAAAAATGAGCCTGATCTAGAAAACTGGAAAAACTTTTTAGGTAAGCTCAAAAACCCAACAAGTGAAGTTAATATTGCATTAGTAGGAAAATATGTTGAGCTTCCAGATGCTTACAAATCTATTATTGAAGGATTTATCCATGCCGGCGCCACAAACGAATGTAAAGTAAAAGTAAGTTATATTGCAGCTGAAAGTGTTACAAAAGAAAATGTCGCTGAGAAGTTAAAAGGAATGGATGGTGTTTTGGTTGCACCAGGATTCGGTGAACGTGGTTTAGATGGCAAGTTAAATGCTATTCAATATGTTCGTGAAAATAATATTCCTTTCTTTGGTATCTGTTTAGGTATGCAGTGTTCGGTCATCGAATTTGGAAGAAACGTATTGGGGCTAAAAGATGCCAATAGTTTTGAGATGGATGCTAACACGAGCAATCCAGTCATCAATTTGATGGAGGAGCAAAAAAATATTACCAATATGGGCGGCACCATGCGTTTAGGTGCTTACGATTGTGAAATTAAAAAAGGAACCAAGGCTTTTGCCATTTATGGTAAAACAAAAATTTCGGAGAGACACCGTCACCGTTATGAATTTAACAATGACTATTTAAAACAATATGAAGCTGCAGGAATGATTGCGTCAGGATTCAATCCGGAGACTGGATTAGTTGAAATTGTGGAATTGAAAAACCACCCGTTTTTCGTTGCCGGACAATTTCATCCAGAATTAAAGTCAACTGTTGCAAATCCTCACGCACTTTTTGTTAGCTTTGTAGCCGCTGCTTTGGCCAACAAGAAATCAAAGTAGTAATAGAAGGATACAATTAATTAAGTTTAATTATTAAAAATGGATAGAAATACCCTAATTGGTTTGGTCCTGATGTTTGCTATCATCACTGGTTCATTTTACCTGATGAAGCCTTCAGAATCAGAAATCAAACAAGAACAAGCGCGACAAGAGGCTAAAGC
>Ga0308156_1002545_pt1 | contig 15967 bp, 16 predicted proteins | sample PhyAR2_FD_201041 | JGI IMG/M metagenome (GOLD analysis project Ga0308156, IMG submission 201041) | Phyllosphere microbial communities from UC Gill Tract Community Farm, Albany, California, United States - DLSL A.R2 | ecosystem: Host-associated > Plants > Phyllosphere > Unclassified | place: USA... | reverse complement strand
AAATAAAAAAAGCACAAGAAACATTGATAGATTCAATTGAAATGAATTCACCGTTAATCAATCGAAGTAGACTTCGATTGATTATTTTTTGTTCTGAATTGTTTTTGTTAAACTAAGTTCTGAATCAAGCAAAAATACTACGGAAATTTAGAAAGTTACGGTATCCATAAGCGACTCGTTAGATGTTTTTTTATTACAGTAGTAATTTTTACAGTAAGTCATTGTATAATTGTCTCTACTCATATCTATTCTATAAATATATTATTGATAATTATGAGTCTTTTATTAGATAACTTATTGGAGGAATTATATGACTAGAAAAATTTACGGCTATGCTCGGGTTTCAACTAAACAACAAGATCTTTCGCGGCAATTAGATTTATTAGAAACTTATCACTGTGAAAAAATCTATACTGAAAAAATTAGTGGTGTCCGTGCAAGTCGTCCTGAACTAAATAAATTAAAAAAACGTGTAAAGTCCGGTGATCAAATAGTCATTGAGAGCTTCTCACGGTTTGGACGTAGCACAAAAGATTTAATTAACCTTGTTTATTTTTTTGAGAAAAAAGGAGTTAAAATAATCAGTATAAAAGAAAATTTTGATACTCAAACTCCCCAGGGAAAATTAATGATCACCGTTTTCCAAGCTTTTAGTCAATTTGAACGAGATATTATTGTTGAAAGGACCCTTGAAGGATTAAACTCTGCACGAGCAAGAGGTAAGGTTGGCGGTCGGCCAAAGGTAAATCAAGAAGTTCTTCAAGAATCACTCTCATTACATCTTATAAAAGGATTATCTGTCTCAGAAGTTTGTAAAAAAACTGGGATTAAACAATCAACTTTTTATCGCTATTTAAAACAAGAGAGGAATCTTTCTTAATAGAGTTAATGCTCATGGCAAGTATCTATTTAGTGACCAAATAAATATATCACTTTATTTTTAAAAATATTTCTGGTATAGTATAATATAAGTAAAATTAATATATAATAGCTATTGGATTAATTTTATTTCTCAAAAATCTTCGTTTTTAGTAATTTTAATTTGTTATTTATATATAAATAAAAAACCCTAATTTAATCACTTTTTCAAGACATCTGATGCGATCAGATGTCTTTTTTTGTCGTCTCCTTAAAAACGAAGATTTTTGATATATCTAACAAAAGTTATAGGGGGAGGGATATGAAACACAAAAAACGATACATTCTAAGTATAGGGATCTTACTCATTCAAGTGTATGCACCACTAGTTGTTTATGGGACAGAAGTACGCTCGGTGGAAACGGAAGGGACGATAGGTTTTACTGGTGTATATGAAACGCCAGGATCACCAGAGCCAGCACCCAAAGTTGAGGTAAAACCAAGCTTTACCAAAGAAATTGCTCAATCACCATTAGAAGTGAGAAAGAGCGAGCATAAAAGATTACCGCAAACGAATGAGAATCATATGAATATTTTGAAAATGTTGGGGCTTTTGATCACCGTAGTCACACTTAGCTTTTGGTTTTGGAAAAAACAAAAAGAAAAAATAAACAAAGAAAGTAGGATTTAAATATATGAAATTCGTTAGATTAGCAACCATTGCAGCATTATCAACTACTATTTTCGCCGGAGGAGCGGTTTCTGCGTTTGCCGACGAGACTCGTCAAGTGACGACCAACGGAAATATCGAGTTTACACCTAGTACAGACGAACCAGAAATCGTTGTTCCACCAGTAGAAGAACCAGATGTAGAGATTGGACCAGAAGTACCCGGAACCACGGGTCCTTTGTCAATTGTAAAGGCTGCGACAATGAATTTTGGTTCACAAGTGATTTCAAATCAAGATCAAACGTACAATATGATTGCAGAAAGACAACAGAAGACCGGAACGACTGGTGATGAGAATAAAGTTCCTTATGTCAGTTTTGCACAAGTTTCTGATACTAGAGGAAGCAATGCAGGTTGGGATTTGAAAGTCAGTCTAAGTGACTTTCAAGCGGAAAATACGCAAAATGCTATCTTGCGAGGAGCCAAAGTTACTTTAAAGGATCCACAAATTCAATACACGGGGAATAATCAAGAGTTAGCTCCAGCTGCACATGCAAATAATTTGGAATTGGTGCCTAATAGTGGTGCTGTTTCAGTTATGACCGCTGAATCAAACAAAGGAGCGGGACGCTCATCTGTTGTTTGGGGAAATCAAGCAGACTTAGATGCCCAAGTTGAGGCAAATGCAAGTGCGCCTGTGACAAACAATGCCATTCAATTATCTGTACCTGGCGCGTCAGCCAAAGACGCGACCACTTATACCTCAACATTGACATGGGAATTAACGACTACACCAGGTAGCGATGTAGGAGCCTAATAGATTTATGTATCTAATGATGGATTAGGGCGTAAGTCGCACATGACTAAAGTAGCGTTACATAATGTGTAGCGCTGCTTTTTTGAATGAAACATCGAAGGAGTGTGTTTGATGATAAAAAGTACGACATATCAAATAAAGAGGAGGTTTCAATGGGGGGGACTATTACTTATTATGTTTTCGTTTTTGTACTCTCCAATTCTTGTTTCTGCAGAAGAAAATTTAAGTTTTTATGTCACACCAGAGTTTCCAGACAGTCAAGTAGAAGGAAGTGGCCGTTACTTCGACCTTAACAGTGAACCTGGAAGTACAGAGGAATTGACACTGAAAATTAAAAATGCCAATGATCAAGCAAAGACGATTGAAATCACGGCTCATACGGCATTTACTAATGTCCAAGGAGTGGTGGAATATGGTAAAGATGCCGAAAAGGCAGACCCAACATTACCCTATTCTTTAGCAGACTTAATTGAACCCCCGACGCCTATTGAATTGGCCGGAAACGAAACGAAGACTGTCAAAGTCACGCTAAATATGCCTAAAGAAGCATTTTCAGGATTTTTAGCGGGTGGCTTAAGAATCGCAGAGGTGAGCGAAAATCCACAGGAAACAGAAACAAGTGGAGAAGGTGTGGCGATTAAAAATGAATTTGTCTATGTCGTAGGAGTGGTGGCAAGTAATGACCGCTCTGCCGTAAAGCCTGATTTAGATTTATTGGATGTCTTTGCCGATCAACTCAACTATCGCAATGTGATCAGTGCGAACTTACAGAACTTTACACCTACCTTTGTCAATCACTTAGAAGTAGAAGCAACGGTGCAAAAAGAAGGGGAGAACGATATTCTCTATCGAGTCAAGCAAGAACAGATGCAAATGGCACCTAATTCTAATTTCAACTTTCCAATCTCTTTAGAAGGGGATCGCTTTCGAAGTGGCAACTACGTGTTGAAAATGACAGCACGTTCAGGAGAAGATGAATGGCAATGGGAAAGAAAATTTACCATTGAAGCAGATAAAGCCCGAGCGTTGAATCAGCAAGATGTCACGATTGATACGAGTATCAATTGGTGGCTTGTTGCCGCGGTCATTCTGATTCTTTTCTTGTTGTTGATTATTGTTTGGTTACTTATTAAGAAGCAAAGAGCTAAAAATAAGGAGGACCAGCGAGATGAAAATTAAAAAGGTCTTGGTCATGGCAAGTGTTAGTCTTCTTTGTTTTCCTTCGCTCTTTTTCCCAGTGATTTCAACGAGTATTCCTGTGTCTGCCATTGAGAATTCTGTGGAACTATCGAGAGAATCAGAATTGATAAATCCACTGACCAGTACAACAGAAACAAAGGCGCCTATTTTTTCATTCGAAGAAAATCAAGAGCCACCTATAGCAAATAAACAGTTTCAATTAGTCGTACGTTCCAGTCAAGATGTTTCCGAGTTTGTGTTGAATCTCCCAGAGGGAGTCAGTATCGTAGAAGACAAGCAATCTGCTGATAGTAAGTTCACTAATATAGAAGGAAACCAGTGGCAAGTACGGACGAATTCTCCACAAATGACCTTTTCCATTCCACTAGTTGTAGAAAAAGCAGGAGCATATGAGATAGCTGTCGGAGAATCAAAAATAACGCTTAACATTCAAGCAGAGGAGAGCCAAGAAACAAGTGAACAAGGAGTCACTTCCTCGGAAGAAAAAGAAATAGCGAAGACCGAAGAATCAACAGTCGAAGAAGAAGCGAGTGTATCAAGTGATGAAAAATCATCACCCACAGATACTTCGCAAAATGATCCAGAACAAGTAACAGAAAGCGCTCGGTCAACAAAAGAAGCAAGTGTCCAAGATGTGGCGAATTGGGAAGAGTTCATCCGTGCATTTGTAGATCCGTCAATAACAACGATTAATGTTATTTCTGATTTCCAAACACCAGATAATCCTCGACTCAATCTAACGGATATTACGACAGGTGGAACGAATAACCCTAATGGTGGAACTGCATTTGTTTATCTTAATGTAGCTAATATCTCTAGAAATCTAACGGTCGAAGGAAATGGCCATCAAATTGATTTTCGCGCAATCACTTTATGTTTTAACAATATTACGGCTAATTCTTCAACTCCTTGGAATATCGCGTTAAAAGATTTAGAGATATACCACGGAAACTATTATGGACCGTTGACTTTCAATGATTTGAACGTGACGAATCAAACTGCTAGTCAGATCACTTACCATAATATTACGAACTACGGAAATCAACTGATTCATTCACCTTACAGTAGTATTAAAATCTCAGGTAAATCAAGTAGTAAACAAGTATCAGAGTATACTTCCTCTTTTGGTACGTGGCGCATCAATGCACTAGATCAAACGAATATCTATGCTTCAAATTTAACGATAGTTGAAGATGCTGAGGTTGAATTAGAAACAATTAGCGCAGGTAATTTAGATTTAGGAGGAGTAGTACACCCCAATAACAACTTTAGAATGGGAAAAAATTCATCTTTAAATGCTGTATCAAAAGGAAATGCTGGCGAAGCTGATGGAACAAGTTTACTCGTTCGAAGAGGCAGTGTTGAAATAGATGAGGGTGCAAAGCTGAACTTAGTACCACAAAATCTAAGATCAGCAATTTCTTTACGTACTGCGAACTCATCGCTCAGAATAAAAGAAAAAGGTGTTCTTACCATCGATTCTAAAGGAACAAAGGCGAATGCCAATGGGGCTCTATATAATATTATTTGGATGGCGGCAGGAAGCAATCTACTAGTAGAAAGTGGGAGTATATTGAATATTGTTGCCACTGAAATGGCTGCCTCACCATCAAATATTGTACATGTTAATGGGAATGCGACGGTATCCATCGGCAAAGATGCTACCTTGAATATAAAAAGTGACAGTACTTCAAACGCTCAAAATTTGATGTACTTCGCTTCTGCGGGTTCAACCTTTGAATTTTCTGATGCTCAAGAAGTCAATCTAGAACGAACTGGAACGATCGCCGGAACGTCGACCGCCAACGGATTGATTAATATCGCAGGAAGCACCGGGTTATTAGATATCGATGTCCAATCACTGAAACAATGGGCAAGAGGGAATTTTGAAGCGACACCCGATCATTCATGGACTCCGATCTTTCATTTGAATCTACGCTATACAGGAGTAGTTCCTCGTATTGAGACTGTTTCTTCGATTTCACAAGAAACGGCAGATAGTTTTAAGCAATATTTCACTACGCAAAATGTCCAACGGATTTTATTTGAAAAAATTCCAGATGTCGAAGTCACAATTGATTCGTTAACAGAAGATCCGAAGGAAGTGAATTCTCATACGATTACTGGAAAGGCGAATCCTAATAGTGTGATCCGCTTCTCAGGCGATCCGGCGATTCCTGCAGGCTCTATTACTTCACCTGATATTTCTGAAAGTGAAAAGTATCATACAACGGCAGATGAAAATGGGGATTATCGCTATGAATTACCGGAAGATCGACGGTTTACTGCTGGGAATACCGTGACAGCCTATGCTTTTTTAAATGGAAAAAATGATACTGCTAGTACAATTGTAGAGGGAAAAATTGTGGTGGCACCAGTGGACCCATTAGATCCTGAAACGGAAGTTGAACCGGAGAATAAGCCTGAAATACCAGAAGATCAAGGACGTTTGAGTCTAGATTTTGTGTCTCAATTTAACTTTGAGGCACAAAAAATATCTGTTAGTGATCAAACTTATTATGCACAACCGCAACGATTATTAAATGAAGATGGAACAGTGAATGAAAGCGAGGAAAGACCAAACTTTGTGCAGATCAGTGATCGTCGTGCCGTCAATGAACGCAGTGGTTGGCAGTTATCAGTTACTCAAAATGGACAATTCAGCAATCAAAGCGGACATGAATTAATTGGCTCTGAAATCCAGTTATTCAATCAAGAACTAGTGACTGCACAAGGTGGCGCGGCGCCTACGTTACAAGAAGTAAATGTCCAAAGAATCATACCAGACACAAAAAAAATCTTGTTACAAGCAGATGAAGAATCTGGGACAGGAACATGGATCTATCGTTTAGGGAATCAACAAACGGCAGATAAAAGTGTTGGTCTCTATGTACCGAAAGGAACGAATCCAGAAGCAACTAGTTATTCGACAACGCTAACATGGGAATTAAGTGCAGTTCCTGGTAATTAAAGGAAAGAGAAACGTTCTCTTTCCTTTCTTTGTATAGGAGTAAATTCAGGGAAACTCGTTTTAGTTTTTTTAGAAGGATCAAGTTTGAATTTACATAAATTATTAATATATATAATTTTTACTTAGTAGGATAATTCATATTTAATAAGTAAAATTTTGAGTAAAATACGATTATGCTCTAAAAAGAACACTTTATGAAAAAAATAACTTATCCTTTTATATTCATATTATAATTTTCTTAAAGAAAGGAATGAAGGATATGAAGGGAATAAAGTAAATATTGTGAATAAGTTAAAAGAAACGTATATCATTTAACCGCTGAAGTTTCTACTCAATAAAGATAAGACGATGAAAAAAAGTTGATAGAAAGTGATTAAATAATAGAAAGGAATTTTCTCAAACATGAATTATTTAAAAGATTATCGTTTATGGTTATGTCTTGTAGGAATCGTTGGGTTAGGATTTTTATCAAGTATTTTTAGTGGCAACCCAGGAGACTATTATTATTCTTTACAGTTACCGCCATTTGCACCACCTAGCTGGATATTCGGACCGATGTGGACCCTTCTATATATTATGATGGGAGGCGCGTTGTATTTAATAATCAATCTACCTTCTACAAAAATGAAAGGCAGATTATTAATCCTATTTGCGATTCAGTTTATTTGTAATTTTTTATGGACGATATTATTCTTTAATTTGAAGAATAGCTTTATTGCAGCTATTGATATCAGTCTACTTTTAATTTTCTTAACGATTTTACTCTATCAATTGTGGATGAATAGTCGGAAAGCTATGCTATTAATGATTCCCTACTATCTATGGGTAATATTTGCTACTATATTAAATTATTCAATTTATTTTTTGAATTAATTCGCAATAATTCACGGGAAATATACCAATATTAGTCTCTAAATAATAAAATTTTTTGTTGAAATTACTAATACCACACAGACTGAATGATCACTTCGGTTTGTGTGGTATTTTATATAAATAGTCAATTGAATTTAATTTTCAAGTAATTAGTTTTTTTAGACCGCGAATGGATACTGGAATAATGTCCCCGTTTTCTAAAGTAACTTCCCGTATCTTTTTATTAATCATTTGGATATTCTGGGTATTTACTACAAATGATTTATGGCAACGAATAAAGTGATGGTTTCTATCTTCAATCTCTTTTATGTTGCCATAGAACTGTAATTGACTATAAGGGAGATGTACCTCTAATTTATGAGGTACACCAGGAGAAGTAGAAAAGTATTGGATATCTTTAATAGGTAAAAATTTGATTTCATCGTTGAATTCGATTTTAAACATCTCTTTTTCTAAAGGAGCTATTTGAAGATCTTTAAATAGCTTACTTAAAATACGTTCGATATTATCTTTTAAATGTAAAATATCTTCCTTGATAATATAATCAGTGGGTTCAATATTGTTTTTTAAAATAATCAACGAAAGATCAGTATAGGAAGTGACATAAATTATTTTACCAGATGGATCAAGATCACGAATTTTTTTACCGAGTTCGATCCCATTCAATTCACTGTCTTTTAATTCGATATCTAAAAAATAAATACCGAAAGGAGATGTATTTATTTGAACACTTGTGAGTAAATCTTGGGAATTTGAAGTGACGAAATGGATATAGCAGCCTAAGTTTTCGATCATGATTCGATTCTTTATGACAGTAGTTATCATCTCCAGTTGTTTCGGATCATCTTCACATATATATATTGGAATCATTAAAAAGCTCCTTTTAATGTGTTTGTATATAAATTGTTTGAGAAAAACGCTGATTTTCAATTGAAGTTTCAATCAATAGATAAGGGTTCGTTTTTGCCAACTCATCCAGGATATGCAGACCTAGGCCTTCATTTTTAGGATTGCTCTTCGTAGAAAACCCCTTTTGTTTTAATTGGTTAAGTGGCAGTGGATTGATAGTTGTATTAACTACTCGAATAACTAACGAATTCTTCTTCTTTAAAATTAACAATTCGATTTTTTTCTTTTTTGTCACAGCAGCGCCTTCTGTTGCGTTATCTAAGACAATACCGAGTATACGAACTAAATTAACCGTATGCTTGGAATCAATTTTGACTTCTTCAGGTATGGTTATCTGTAGAGAGATACCTTTCTCTATTGCCATCATTAATTTTAATGACAATACACTTCTTATTTCTGGTACATTTATTTTATCTAATAAACTAAGATTTGCTGGGGAAAGATTCATTATCTCACGTGTAGGTAATATATTTTGATCGTAATAATTTTTTAGCCCTTCCAGATCCCCTTCACTAATATAACTATTCATCGAAAATAATAGATTCTGATAGTCATGCTTGAATTCTCTAAGTTCTTGATAATTTTTCTCAATATCTCTTATATAATCTTGTTGTAGCTGGATACGTTGCTCCAATAGTTGTTCTTCCATTTTTGCATTTGAAATTTTCCAATAATAAATAAAAATAATTAAACCAATACATAAATATAGAATAAAAAAAGTAGTATTTAACGCAAGTACTTCCGGATTTCCTCCCGAAAAACGAGTATATAAGATAATAATATAATAAGTTGAAAGAATAAATACACCGATTGTACCGATTATTTGGTAATCAATTGCATAAGACCAATTATCAAGGGCTTTTCTAAAACTATAAGCAAGGTTAAAAGACAAAAGAGCTGAAAGTGCAATATGAAAGTACTGCGAGGCGTCTCCGGGTTCGATCACGGAAGAACCAAGTACTATAAAGTCTCCTATACTTGCTAGATGATCTCCTAGCAGAGAAGATAATAATCCCAAAGTTAAAGCATAAACTAATTGTCGATGTGATGAAGATAAAAAATGGAATATCATAGCTAACATAAAAATTGCTATTAGTGTAGAAAAAATACCAAATATTGGGTACAAGAAACTTAATAAGATAGCATTTAAGCAAGTAACAATTAGAAAAAGAGATTTATGTACTATTTGATGATTAATGAGTAATATACAAATGGTATAAATGAAATATTGTAAGGCTATAGGCCACAAAAACATAGAATACATCTCCTAATGTGTTTTCTAAAATTATAGCATAAAGCTTATAATATAGTTTTTTAGTAATTAATTTAACCTTTTTAATTGTATAGAAAATTACCGTTTTCTATACAGTTGGATGTTTTACAAGTTATATGGAGTTTAATAAGAGTTTTTATTTTAGTCATGGTATGTTTTATTTTGATGGTTTATCAATATATATATAGAATGGTATAATATTTATGCTGTCTGCTACCCCGGCCTATTCTGGCAAGGGGAGGAGGTTGTATTATGAATTACCTTTTCGATATGTTTTTTGCAATCGTAGCAGAAGTAACCGCGCATTACATCTGTAAATGGCTTGATTGCAAAATTATTGCCAAAAAAGACAGTAAGCCTACCCGTTAATCTGAATAGAACGTAAAAGAAAACCACTAGCCCGCCAGCTAGTGGTTTTTGGTGTATCATGAATTACCTTTTCGTTAAAACAATTATACCATATCTACTAAAAAATACAATTATTAGATAATAGACGAATTATCATTACCACTTTGATGAAAAAACGAATAATCATTTATCAACAAGCTCTTGAAAGGCAGGATCGTATTTTGTTGATGCTTGAGGTATTACTACATCCATCTTATCAATTAAGTTTTTTTGAATTACTGCTTGAATTTTTTTCTTATCTAAAAATCTAAAAAAATGTATCTCCAGGATGTAACCCATTTTCTTTAAGAAACTCCTTTGAAATTGTTAATACTACTGAATCCCCCCATTTCTCTGAATTTTCTTTCTTCAATTGCTATAGTCTTCTCCCTCCCCTTTCTCTTTGTATATACGTTTATTAATATTAAATCAACCGTACTCTCTCTTATGTCGAATTATATAGAAAAATGAGTCTTTCTATATAGTTAGTGATACAAAACTTTTTAAAAAAGGTGCTTTATTTGTTGACGCATTCCATTTAAATTGGTATAGTCCGATTATGGAGGCTTCCCTCCTCTATTTGTAAGGAAAGGTTGGTTTTAATGAATTATAAAGACACGTATAAAAAAATTGATAACTTATTAAGTCATATGCCAAATTATATAAAAGATTTTGTACAGGCTCGTGATGACCAAGATCAATCCCCACAAACTACACTGGAATATTTGAAAAATTATAAATTATTTTTTCAATGGTTAATTAGTGAAGCTGTTGTAGCAGATACTTCTATTCATTCATTGAGAGAATTGACTCCTTATGAATTAAATTTATATAAATCACATCTTAAACGACGCTCCAAAGAGAATATAAAAAAAGTATCTACGAAACACTATTTGCAAGATAGCAATAATTTAGGATTATCTATTGCAACGATCAATCGCAATATTACTGCTTTGAAGGTTTTATTTAAGTACCTCTCCTCTAGTTCAAATAATCCTAATGGCATACCCTATCTAAATACTAACCCTATGGAACATGTTGCGACAATAGCAGACAGAACGACACTTGCAGCTCGAGCAAATGCAATCGAAAAACAACTATTTTTAGACGAAGATACTCAAAAATATTTAGACTATATCGAGTTTGAATACAAAAATTCTTTGAGTTCTAAGGCTCTCTCCTATTATTTGAGGGATGTTGAACGAGATCTTGCTATTAATGCATTAATCTTAGGTTCAGGATTACGGTTATCTGAAGTAGTAAATATAAATGTGGATGATCTATCTTTAGATAAGAATAAAGTTGTAGTGATTAGAAAAGGAAATAAAAGAGATGCGGTAAATATTGCAGCGTTTGCTATGGAGTATTTAGCAAACTATCTAGAGATTCGTAGCAGCCGTTATAAGGCTACTGACAGTGAGAAAGCCATGTTCTTGACTATTTATAAAGGTGAGTCCAAAAGAATGACAGGCATAGCAATTGAGCGCATGGTAGCGAAATACTCAAAGGAATTCAAAGTACAAGTTAGCCCTCATAAGCTACGCCATACGTTAGCAACAAGGTTGTATAAACAAACTAATTCACTTGTTCTTACAGCCCAACAATTAGGTCATACCAATACTAATACCACCACTTTGTATACACATATTGATAATGCTGCTACTATTGATGCATTAAATTCTTTATGAAATAGTAATACAAAAGTAATATTATTTATTACTTTTGTATTACTATTTATGATGTCTTGATCGGATTTTTTCTGAATCCTGATCTTTTGAGAAAGTTTTCTTCTCTTCAACTTTCTCGGAACGTGCATTAATCATAAGTTGCCCTTTTTTGAATCCTTCGAAACCCCAACGTGTGATTCCAGGAACAACTTTTGAGTCCTGATTAAGTCCTAAAGTGATAACAAACATGGTTTGAAGGAAATACTTCATTACTAGCAAGAGTTATGTCGTTTGCAGCAGCTTTAGGTCCTAATTGATCATAGTAATTTTTAAGTTCGTCAGATCCTAAATCAAATAAATATCTTCCACACATGTCCTTTCCTCCTAATTGAATATTTCTTGAAAAAATAGATGTTTATAGAGCAATTCTAAGGCAATTTTGGAACTTTATAATGCACAGTTCCTTGAATCGTCTTCTAAAAACGGCTAGTAGTACTCATTTTTGACCATTTCTATCTTATTTTCTATTGAATGATTCTAGCTAAGTCTCGAGCATGCCATAACAATTTACACCAAACTGAAGAACCATAATAAAGTCCTTTATTATATAAATAATAGAACGTTCGTTCACTTTAAAAGTCAAGACACTAGAATTTTAAAAATTTTATAGAAAAGTCAATGGAAGTTAAAATAAAATATAGCGTAACATGACTTTACGACAATCTTCAAATAGTGTAAAATAAAATTATAAATGTTAGCTAGAATCATATTATTAGTAACATTAATATTAATAGTAATTTTACTAATAATATTGCTAGCAATCGTAATAGCAATATTAAATAGTATGAAAATTAAATTTAGGAGTGATTCAGTGGATACTTTAAGCAAAATAAAAAGCGTTTTAAGTTCAGATTTATCTGCATATGAGTTAGAGAAGCGAACTGGAGTAACCAGACCCTCTATCGTAAACATGAGGAAAGATACATACGACTTCTCAAAAATGTCTTTCCAGATTGGTGAGAAATTAGCAAACTATTATGATGAACAAAGAGAATCAACTTTAGTTTTTAAGGATCAGGGAGCGTTCTTATCATTCACAAGTACGTTGGATCAATTTATGAAAGATACTATAAAAGAAATTGTTCCAGAATCCATCAATGATGAAGCGATGAAAGAAGTATTAAATAGAGTTAATTCTGAGGTTTTAAAAGATAGCTATCTATTAGAGGAACTTTATACAGTTTACAAAGATGCGTTAAGGAAAAAACAAAAAGTTCAAGAATAAAGCTAGCATTTTTAATAATAATATTGCTAATAACAATACTATTAATATCACTAGCGAAAATAATATTAACATTGCTAGCAATATTAATAGCAACTAGTTTAGTCAATAAATCAACTAGGAGGATTAGATGAATAACACTGAAATTAGTAAAGAACCCGTTTATAATGCTGAAAGTATTGCCTCTGCTACACAAAAAGGTGGTGTTTTAAAGACTACTATCAATGTGAATTTGGCTGGAGAATTATCTCAAAGACCTAGCAAATTGCAACCCTGGAGAAATAATAAAGTACTATTGATTGATAAAGACTCACAGGGAAATGCTTTATTAACTTTTGGTATTAACCCAGATAAGGTTGAGAATACTATCTACGATGTTTTATTAAATGATTTACCAGCTGAAGAAGCCATAATTGAAATAAATGATAATCTGCATATTATTCCTGCGAATGATGACATGGCTTTTTTTGAACTCGACGTTCTCACAGGCATGGCCAATAAAGAAGTGTTAGCAGGTATGGAAAATATATTACCTATGATTAAGAATTTGCTCTTAATTATTAACTCCTTGAAAGCTATGGTTCAGGACGATGAACTATTATCTAAAGTCGAGAATCTTGAAAACGAGGCACAAGGACACTTAAGACAGTTACAGATGAAAATTGCAGCTAGCGGAATAAGTGTTGAAGATATCTATGTATTGCTTAAAAAGGCTATAGCCCCTTTGAAGGCAAAGTACGATTTTATTATTATCGATACTCCACCTCAATTGGGAATTGTCGCAGGTAATGTTTATAATGCAGTAGATGATATTCTTATTCCATTCCACCCAGAAAAATACTCATTTAGAAGTTTGATAAAAACAATAAATACTATTAATTCATGGAAAGAAACAAATCCCAATCTTAATGTTAAAGCGATTATTCCGGTCAAACTTAAAGAACAGACAATCACACACTCTGTGTTTCTTGATAGTTCCAGCCAAATTATTAGCTCAAACAACGATTCTCTTGATATCACAAAAACAGTAATTCCAGAATCAATCAAGCCAGCTGAAGCATTAGCAAAATACAATATGCCGTATACAATGATTGATACTGATACAGTAAGAACAAAAAAAGAAAGAGAACCACTTATCATGCTAAAAGAAGTATTCAAAAATCTTGTCGATGAATTGGGTTACTAATAGATGTGTATGAGGAGGATAAAATATGGCCAGATCAGTAAATGGTAGATCAGGATTTACTCCCGAAAATTTGACGGCGGGATTAGATTTAGAGATTAATCAAACTAATACAAAAGATAAAAAATTAATCAATGACGAAAAGAAAAATGAAACCAAGGACGCTAAAGCAGCCCATAAAGAAGAATTGCAGGAAGGTAGAAAAGTAGTTATAAAAGAAGAGACTTCCCCATCGGAAAATAGCTCTGATCTAGCGAGCATATTAGGGAAAAAGAAGAAGAATAGTAAAAATGCACAAGTGAATGTTTATTTGTATGACGATGACCTTCGAAATGAGTTATATGCTATGGGCAAATTCGTAGGTAAGCAAAACGGAGGGAAGTCTTTGATTGTGGAGAACGCTTTAAAAGAATATTTTGAGAGAAATAGAGAATACGTGGATCAAGCATTAAAACAATTCCCCCCCAAAAAATGAAGAGTGCAAGCTCTTCTTTTTTTGAATATATTACCATTAACGTTACTAGCAATATTAATAGTAATGTTGTTAGTGATATTAATAGCTTAAAAAAACCTTATTTTACAGTCTTTTCACGCGCATATTATTCTTTTATCATAATGAGTTTTTAATATTAATAATAATAGTAATATTGCTAGCAATGTCCATATCAATATTACTATTATTATTAATAACGTTAACAAAATTAATATTAATAAAGATAGTAATAGTATTATTGATGTCATTATTGCTAGCGTTAAGTCAACTATAGCATAATAAAAAAAATAAGAAAGCCACTTTACGCAAATTGAAATAAATGGTAAAATGTTGTTGAGAAAAAAACTATTTACACAACCGTATTTTAGGTGGTAACCTAAAAAGGAATTTAAAAATAAAAAAAGAGACGGAAAAGTTAATGGATTGGACCCCACTAATTTTTCTGAATCACATGGTTAGGACATGTGTTCACGCTCGTCTCAAGAATATGTAAGTAGCTACCAACTACTTATATTTAAAAGGATTCGGAAATCAATTCCGACTACCTATATTCTACCAAAAAAAGACGAGCAACTCAACATAAAAACGTTTATTTGATGTGCTTTTTAAGAGTATATTAATCAACATTGATGAGAGAACACATAGTATAGCTGTTTCGGCAGATATTCGATGTGTTCTCTTTTAATTTGTGGGAAGGACGTAAAGTTGATGTTGATTAATTTATATACAACGCTTTTGAAAAGTGGTATTAGAACATATAAATATCGAAATAGCACCATTAAGCCTATTCAGTATGAAAATACGAGTAGGAATGGTGCTATCTTTGCGTACCGTACGAAACAATTAATGAATGCTGGACGTGGGATGGTGATCACATCTGAAGAAGCGATTCTTGAAAACGAAAATAAACTTACACATTGGACTCCTAATGTTTATCGATATGGAACGTATGCTGACGAAAATCGATCAGTAGTTAAGGGACATTCTGAAAACAATTTAAGCCAAATCAATACTTTTGTTGTAGATATCGATTCAAAAGCTAATCACGAAGGTGAGATCGTTCTTGCTTGTTTAGATCAGATTGGTTATATGCCAACAATTATTTTAGAGTCTGATCAGGGCTATCAAGTGTATTTCGTATTAAGTAGCCCAGCTTACGTAACGAAAAAGAGCAACTTCAAGGTAGTCGAAGTTGCAAAACGTATTTCTACAACGATTCGTAAGCAATTAGCAAAGCAATTACCTGGAATCGATGTGGGCTGTAATCACTTTGGAATTGCACGTTTTCCAAACAAAAAAAATATAGTTTTTTACGAGGAAGCTTATCAATACGCATTTTCAGAATGGTTGAATTGGTCAATGAAAACAGCTTCTAGTCAAAAAA
>Ga0308156_1002542_pt1 | contig 15984 bp, 9 predicted proteins | sample PhyAR2_FD_201041 | JGI IMG/M metagenome (GOLD analysis project Ga0308156, IMG submission 201041) | Phyllosphere microbial communities from UC Gill Tract Community Farm, Albany, California, United States - DLSL A.R2 | ecosystem: Host-associated > Plants > Phyllosphere > Unclassified | place: USA... | reverse complement strand
CTTTAGTGGTGATGTGGAATCACGTCATTTTGCCATAAGTGTACTTATTGCATTCTTCCCAGCAGTTATTATTGGGGTTTTGGCAGTAGACTTTATTAAAAGTGTTTTATTCAGCCCAATTGTGGTGGCGATTGCCTTAATTGTTGGTGCTCTTATTATTTTCTGGGTTGAATCTAGACAATTTGAACATAAGACACTCGATGCAACCAAAATTACTTTTAAACAAGCACTTTTAGTTGGACTTGCTCAGTGTGTTGCCATGATTCCGGGAACTTCACGTTCAGGTGCGACTATTGTGGGTGGAATGTTTGCGGGTTTATCACGTAAAGCTGCTACAGAATTTTCTTTCTTCCTCGCTATGCCAACCATGTTAGGCGCTGCAACTTTTGACTTGATTAAAAATGCTGACGTACTGACCGCTGATAATATGATTAATATTGGAGTTGGTTTCGTTGCTGCCTTTATTGCCGCGCTGTTTGTTGTAAAAGCATTGGTGTTGTTTGTAGAGCGTCATACATTACGCGTATTTGCGTGGTATCGAATTGCATTAGGTGTCATCATTTTGATTGCAGCAATGTTCTTTAATTTATCGGCTTAAATAATTCGATGAAGTGAAAAACCTAGAATGTTCTAGGTTTTTTTATGCCTGAAAATTGATTTGAATTGCCTATTTATACAAAGTAAACGTAAGACAGATGTTTTCATTTTAGGTTCATTGTTATATTGATTTAAACAAGATATGGAGCATATGAATGACCCTTCCAACCACTATGAATATTATTGAAATTACGGCTCCTGGTGGGCCTGAGGTCCTAAAAGTTCAAGAGGCGAATATTCCCGTACTTCAAGCCGATGAAGTCTTAATTGAGGTAAAGGCTGCTGGAATTAACCGACCTGATGTCTTACAGCGTATGGGCTTATATCCGATGCCTAAAGGCGTTACTCAAATACCGGGTCTTGAAGTTGCCGGTGTCGTGGTTGCTGTAGGTGACCAAGTGGAACAGTTTAAAGTTGGAGATAAAGTCTGTGCTTTAACCAATGGCGGTGGTTATGCAGAGTACTGCGCGGTAACTGCAACTCAAGTATTACCAGTACCTGAAAATTTATCATTTACACAAGCTGCTGCGATTCCGGAAACATTTTTTACGGTTTGGGCGAATCTATTCGATATTGGCCGTTTAAAAGAAAATGAAACGGCACTCATTCATGGTGGAGCAAGTGGAATTGGAACCACAGCTTTAGCCATTTGCCATGCTTTAGGGATTAAAACTTTTGCTACGGTTGGAAGCGAAGATAAAGTTGAAGCACTCTCAAATTTCACTACAGCAATTAATTATAAAACCCAAGATTTTGAGCAAGAAGTTTTGAAACATACTCAAGATCAAGGTGTTGATGTCATTTTGGACATTGTGGGTGGTTCTTATTTCACGAAAAATTTAAATCTATTAAAACGTGATGGCCGACTTGTCATTATTGGTTTTATGGGTGGTCGAATTGCAAAAGAATTTGATTTACAAAAATTGATTTTAAAACGTGCCACAATTACGGGTTCAACGATGCGAGCACGTAATAGCCAAGAAAAAGCAAAGATTGCCCAATCTTTGCATGAGCATGTCTGGCCGCTTTTGGCACAAGGTAAGTGTTTACCTCAGATCTATAAAACGTATGCTTTTTCAGATGTACAAAGTGCTCATGCATGTATGGAGCAAGGTGATCATATTGGAAAGATCGTTTTAGAAATGAATGCGTAAAGCTGTAATCATTGAAGTTTAGGTGAATGACAGGTTTGCCTAAACTGAGCTTAGTAATTTTTTATTAAATTTGCGTATTCCCTTGGTGTTTTAGATAAAGGAACGAATATCGATATTGTGTATATGCTGTGTACCTTACCTTACCTTACCTTGTCTAGTCGGGGAAAACCTTGAAAAACTCGGTGTCGAAATTTTAAATGATGGTATTACTGGGCAATGTCATAGAGACCATAAACTATGAATAGGTGATCGCCCACTTGCTTCAAATAATTTAGGAAAACATGCAGCTGAATCTGTTGGCTGAATGAAGGATTGAGAATATTGTTTTATATAAATAGAGCTTTTTATTAAGTCCTATTTTTTTATAAAAAATTCAAAAAAACAGCTCTTTTATAATTTAATTAAATGTTTTTTTTGATTATTTTTATTTAAAATTCAATTGAATTATTAAGTTTAATTAAGATTTATTAATAATAAATAAAATCTATGAAGGTGAGCGAGAGTTTAAAAAATATAATTAATTCATTTGTTTAAAAAATTTATTTAAAAATAGCCTATATTTATAAATGTTGATTTATTAGGCAATAGTGTTATCTTTTGTAGAAAGATCGTTCTTTCTATTTGCCTTCTGATTTATCAAAAAAATTAAAGATAAATAGGTAGAAGTTACGAAAAATAAAAATAGGAATTTTTTTATTAAGTAAAGGAGAGATTAGGATAATCAAAATTTAAAAATATTGCTTATAAGTAATTAGAGCTCTCGTAATCCAGTATTGAGAGTATTTGTATGGAATGTTGGATAATTTATAAAAGATCTTATTCAAAGTTATAAATTTCCAACTAAAAATTTGGAATTAAAAAATGAAAAAATATAGCTTGCCACTGTTAGTTGCTCTTTTGCTACTACAGAGTGGTTGTAATGATGAAAATCAGGATTTACCAGAGCAAGGTCATAATGGACCGACTATAGATGTACAACATGATATGAAGACATCACCACAAGTAAAAAGTAATAACGAGTAAGCTTGTAGTTAATAAAAATCTTAATAATCAATTTATTAAATTTATTAATAAACTGAAAATAATGGATATCTGATGAAAAAAATAATTGCCTATATTATGGGGGTATTTGTGCTCATGTGTTACACATTAGCGCATTCAGCCTCAACAACTAATGGTGATGCTGTATCTCAAGCGTATGCAGTCAGCAATTCACTAAAAATTCAAGAAAATGTACCTGGTATTAGTCTAATTGGAGGGCAGATTACTCATAGCCAAAATTTAATTTCAGGGAAATTACCTTACTCCATTTCTTATGTTGGTTCAGTACGTAATAGTTTATCTGCTTCCAATGATTATTTTGATCAGTTTCTCACAACAGGGGGATGGACTGACAACTATCAAAATAGTGTGCGTTTCTTTAGTATGAATGATGCTGCACATCCAACTTATGGTTACTATGCCATTCGTTTACCTGGCTCTAGACAAGATATTTGGCTTCATAATACTAATCGCTCATTTTGTTCGGGTGGTGTTATGCGGGCATACTCGTCTGATGTATTAGGGGTATTAGCTTATCAGAATGGAGCAAATTTAGTTTGGTCATGTGAAACACATGGTTATCAATTTACTGAAAATGCGAATGGAAGTATTACAATCAACTATCGTGGTACAACATTTACTACAACTACGAATAAAGTGACCCAATCTGGTACAACATATTTTCGTATTGCAAGTGTTCAACAACCGCAAGGGGATAAATTAACATTTGGTTATGATAGTTACCTAAATATGGTAAGTGTTGCTGACGGCCGTAATAATCAACTTACTTTTACAAGAACTTATCAAGCTGGAACCACGCAAACCGTTGCTGAAAAGCGATTGATTACTAAGGTTGAACTTACAAGTGGCATCGGAACTAAACAAAATGCGACTTTTACTTATGGGTCATATAATAGTCAGGATGCAAATGGCAACACAGGGAGTATTTATTATCCAGTAACAGCGACTTCAACTATAAGTGGTAAAACGACCTTTGGTTATACTCCTATTAAACAATGGGGAATTGATGGTTATTTGAACTTTATAGGAAAAACGATTAGTAATACAAATGCAGCTACTCTAACTTCTTTAAAAGATTCGAATGATGTATTACGTCGTGAATGGTTGGTGACACAAAATTATGCAACCTATAATTCTAATACAAAAACTTATGCAACAGCCAAAGTAACTTTACAGGTACGAACACCAATTGGTAGCAGTAGTGCAGATGATTATACAGTCAACTATGATGACAATGCTCGTACTGCAGTTTTGACTACAAAACCTGATGGGATCACTAACAGTACAGTGACCTATACAATGGTGCCTAAACCGAAACTCAAAGTTAGTGAGTCAGGTCAGCAGTATAATGATGATGGTGAACTTGAAATTACAGTTTCTGGTACGTTACCAGCTTTGACTATAGATAATCAGGTCCCAAAGACAATTACCATGCATAGTTGGTATGATCTGATTCCTCAAATTGTTATGCAAAATGGTTTAGTGATTACTCAAGATATTGATGTATCAGCGAGACCCATTAGTACGAGTTATGCTTATAGTAATTTACCTACAAAAACAACAACGTATAGTTACGGCACTTTAACAAATGGTGCAGCTAATCCATATCTTGTACCTACAATTGTAAAAACGCCATTTTTAACGATTACTAATCAAGTTAATGCCAATGGCCAGATTATTAAACAGACACAGACATCGTCACAAACGGGAAGTACAAGTAAGGTTACAGACTACACATACTACACTGACATAACAAAACCAGATTATGGATTGATCAGCAGTGTTGATGGACCGAGAACTGGTACGCTAGATAAAATAACCTATGTTTATGACACTTTTGGTAATTTGGCTAGCCAGTCACAAACCGTAAATGCTGTAGCTAGAATAACTCAGTACATGGCATATAATAATTTTGCTCAACCTGAAAGAACTGTGTACCCAACAGGTCTTGTTGAACAATATGTTTATAATGCTGACGGGACACTTAAAAGCCAAACCACTGGTATTGGTGGAACGACAGGTACTATTACAGGTCAAACGACTTCTTATATTTATAATACCCTTAAGCAAAAAATTAGTGAAACAAACCCTGATGCTGAGGTAACACAATTTGCATATGATACGATTGGTCGTTTAGTTCAAACTACATTACCAAATGGGAATCGTATTCAAAAAGCTTATTTCCCTAATGGGGTTGTCTCTAGTGAAAAGAGTTTATCTAGTTCTGGTGTAGTTTCTGCTCAAAATTATCAATATCTTGATGCAAATGGTCGAGTCAGTAAGACTCAACAGGGTAGTGATTCGACGCGTAGAACTAACACTATCCTTTACGATGTAAATGGGAATGTTGGACAAGCTACAAGTGCGGAAGGAATTGCTGAAAGATGGACCTATGATGGCTTTAATCGTTTAGTTAGTCATATGGATGGCATATTAAATATAGACAATAAGAAAGCTTATGACCTACAGGATAATGTAATTCTTTCAAAAGATGCTTTAAATGCAGGAAGTGATCCATTTAGTTATCGTAACGGTAATGTATTAACTCAAGAAGTGAATACTGATTATGGAACTAAGACTTATAGTTATAACGAAGCAGATCAGTTAACGCAGCGTTTGCATGGTCCACGTAAGTGTAACTATAACACGCTAGATGAATTAGGTCGTTATAAAGCATTTGTATGTGCTGCAAATAGTGGAACTACAGCTAGTGAATACCAAGTTAATGACAATTATACCTACGACCAAAGCCGTTATGGCCGTCTGGATAAAGTTACAACGGGTGTAACAGGCTATGATGTAGATACGTTATATACATACGATGCCTATGACCGAGTTACCCAAAAAAGTACAACTAACCAGTTGTTTAACCGTTATGCGAACACGCCTGGTAATACCCTCAATGTCAATTATGGCTATAGTACGGGCGGTAAACTCACTTCAATGACCTTGCCATCTGGTCGTAGTGTCACTTACAGCTATAGCACAACGGGAATGCTGACGGGTATTAACCTAAACGGTAGTGCGCTCGTTCGTAGTTTAAGCTATGACGGAGCTAACCGGGTTACGGGTTGGCAATGGGGAGCATCAGGTAATGCAGGTTACACTCAAAGTTATAATAATGATGGATCTATAGCGGCTTTAACGAATAAAGATAATGCATCAGCGGTTAATTATTCATTAACTTATGGCTATGATAAAGATGGGCGTATTAATTTAATTACCCGTAATAATGGTACGACTGATCAATATATGTATGATGCAGCAAATCGTTTAACATATGAAAATAGAAAAACTGGTGCTACTGCAAATTATATAATTGGTTACACATATGATAAAAATGGTAACCGGATTAGAGCGGATGGTGGTGAATATACCTATACAACTAATACCAATAAGTTGGCAACTTTTACCAAAAATGGTATTGCGCAGACTTTCAGTTACACTGCCAACAGTGAGCTAAGTTATGGTACTTATTTACCGACTTACGATAATGCAGGCCGCCGTAAAGTAGACCGAGCAAGCACAGATTACTATTACATGAACTACAACCATAAAAATGAACGTAGTTTTAGAGATAAAGTAGTTAATGGTGCTGTGGCGACAATGACTCAATACATCTACGATGAGGAAAGTCATTTAATTGGAGAATATGACAAAACTGGAGCACTTGTAGAATATGTGTGGATGGGTGACAAGCCAGTAGCTGCAATTTATGGCAGTGGTGCGGCAACCAAGATCTATTACATTGTTACAGACCATTTAAACACTCCAAGACGTTTAGTGGATGGCGTGAGTCATGCAGTAGTGTGGAGTTGGGATTCGACAGCCTTTGGTGTAGGTAACCCGACAGGCTCAATCACGTTTAACTTACGTTTCCCTGGTCAATATTATGATGTGGGGACTAACCAGTTCTATAACCACAACCGTTTCTATAACCCAGAACTTGGCCGTTATATGGAACCGGACCCGATTGGGTTAGAGGGTGGTTTAAATCCATATGCATATGCGGCTAATAATCCAGTCATGAATGTAGATCCAAGTGGTTTAAATGTAACAGCTGCTTTCGGAGGTTTATTATATGAAACATATAACTGGGCTACAGGTAACAATTTTAATTGGGATGGTGTTAAAGGTGCATTTTGGGATGGATATAATGGCCAAGGTTCATTTAAAAGTCCATTAGCCAACATAACTTGGGCAGCTGGAGAAGATTTATTAAATTTTGGAACATTCGGATATGGCGGAGTCGCAAAAAATTCAATTCAATTAGGCATAAAGGGGGCAAATGAAGTTTTAGCAGCCTCAAAATTTGCGTTACCAGAAATGAGTTTCGCTAGTCAAACTCAAAAAATGAGTAATGTGGTTTACCAAGGCTTTGATAAAGCTGGTGATGTAAGATATATAGGTATCACACAACGAGCACCCGAAGCTAGATTCGCAGAGCATTTAAACTCAATTGGTACTGGTAAAGAATTTTTACGGTATGAAGTAGTACCAGGTGCAATTAATTTATCTCGTCCAGAAGCACGAAAAATGGAACAAACTTTAATTAATCAATATGGTCTTGGTAAAAATGGGGGCACATTATTGAATCAAATAAATTCGATAAATCCTAAATATTGGGAAAGGTTTGGTATTAAAAGATGAAAAGAATCACTACTAATATAGGCGATGTGTTTACTGTAAAAATAAATGAAAGTTACATAAAGTATTTTCAATTAATTGCTTTTGATCTGACACAATTAAATAGTGATGTGATTAGAGTGTTTAAAGAAGAATATTCTGTTAATGCTAATCCTGATCTTAAGGATGTCATAAATGGTGATATAGATTTTTATGCACACTGTACAACTATCTTTGGAGTAAAGTTAGGGTTCTGGAATAAGATTGGCAATATTATGGATGTTGGAAATATTGATGTATTATTTAGAAGTAGTGCTGACAGTCCAAAAACAAAAATATCCAATAATTGGTGGATTTGGCGAATTAATGAGGAGCAAAAGTGGGTCGGGAAATTAGAAGGAGATAATCGAATAGCTGAAATAGGAAGTGTCATTCCACCTGATAGTATTGTTCATAGAATTAAAACTGGGAAATATGATTTTGTATATCCTGATTATGAATAGTTTATTTGACTTGATATGTTGATATTGATTTAATTTTCAAGGAAAAGCCAATTATCCGTTAGAATAATTGGCTTTTTTAATTTGTATGAATTTATAAGATATTAAAAATTTTTATAATAAATATTTTAATTAATGGTCTATCATGGAACTAAAATTTTATATAAATAATAAAGCAGAGTTGATTGTATTTAATTTATATCTTCTTCTTTAATATTTAGATTTTTGTTAGTTCTAAAGGAAATTTGATAACAGTATATCTAGTAAGAGTGGAAGGATTGTAGAAGCTAGGCCTGTACCAAGAATGCCAGAGATAAGGTTGAAATAAAATGATAGAAAATTCTATTCTCATTAATCAAGGATATAAGTTGGTTTTTGATTTGAAAATGTGGTTAGAAAAAAATGGGGAGGATTACATGAAATCTATACATGCTTTGACTCTCGATAATACTACTAATAGTGGTTTAAGTGGAGTATATGGTTTATACGGAACAAATGAGTGGTGGGATAATGTTGCAAAAGGCAATATTGAAACATATGTTATAAGTGGGGTAATAGATGATGTTAGTACGGGAAATGTTTTTGTTGATGAAAATACAATGATAACTATTGTTTCAGATAACACCGAAGATGATATATATGAAGGAGTGTTATTTACGAATGAAAGTTTGAAGAACGAGTGTGGTAATCTTTATTCTAAAGGAAATAAAATAGTTGTTTTTTATATTTTAGATGAGTTGAAAGATAAAGATACTTGGAATCCTTTAATTCAAAGTAAATTGGGTGTTTTACCTATAACAAATAAAATTTATATTAAAGGTTGATGTTTTTTGATTTATTAATAAATAGGGTGCTTTATAAATTAAGTGCCCTATTTTTATTTAAATATAGTAATTGTTTTATATTTTTCTTAAATATTTATAAATTAATAAAAATGTATATTAAAAATAAAGCTATAAAACTAACTACACATTTTGATTTTTTATTGACCAAATTGATTGTTTTTTGTATAAAGAGTGTTCTGTATGTGTTTTTATTTTGATAATTTTTAGTAACTAATAGGAAAAAATAAATGTTTAAATTAATTAAGGATTTAAGTTTTTTTTGTTTGGCATTTTTAGGAATTCTTATTCTTTCTGGCTGTGAAACAGAGCAAACTTCATCAAAAGAAAATGATGCTATGGTCGGGTATGCACAAGACCTTGCAAATAAACAAGCTAAATTTGCTTCTGAAGAGCAGCTAAAAAAGCTAAAAGATCATAAGAGTGATGTCGTTATTAATCAAACCAATAAGTAAAAAGCTTAAGCATAAATAACTGTGTTTAAGTTTTACATAAAATATTTTAATTTTTTAATAAAAATATTTTATCTCATCATTAATGAATGCTAGATAACTTTATGAAATCTTTAAATCATGTTGTTCAATACATTATATTTTTTTTTAATTTAATTGTACTGAGTGTATTTAATCAGACTGTTTATGCAGAAACAGAAGACATCGTAGCTTATAATTATGCCGCTGCCCGTGCACCTGGAGTGCAATCCTGTACATATGGTTTCGATTCGTTATCAGGTGATATCAGTTATAACAAAACTCAGATTACAGGTGCATTACCCTACAATTTGAGTTACAGAGCACCATTACGTAGAAATTTATCAGCTGCCCAGACTTTTTTTCAACCCGAAACAAGTAGCGTAGGGTGGACGGATAACTACCATAGTCATGTTATTGTTCAGAATATGACTGAACAAATAAAAAAATATAATTTAAAGGCTTCTCGAACAGATGATCCTAACGCCAGATTTGCAGAAAGTTATGACCCAGTTATAACAGAGGACACAATTAAGGCAATTATAGTCCGATTACCGGGTGAGGTGGCTGATACGGTTTTTTTAGAAAAAGATGGAACTTTCAGGCGCTTATTTTCTGCAGATCCTGTAGCTCTTTTAAATCGTACATATATATATAGTTTATGGACTTTTTATGCGGAAGGTAGTCTAGGAGAGTATCAACTTAGTCATTCTGGAAGTAATCTTATTATTTCTAAAAATGGAGTCCAATATACAATAACTGGTAACTCATATCGGACTGTTAGTTCTCAAACATCTCCCAAAAATATTTCTTACGCTTATTTGACTACAAATTTTAGTTCATGGGAAGGTACAAAAGATACTTGGACAATTAATAATAGACCTTATTATGCCGTTTCAAATACAACTCCTTATACAGAAACTTCTGCCACAGTTTCAACGGATTTATATCGCGTTGCAAAAATTGATGATAAACAAGGCAATGTGACTAATTTACAGTACGATAGCAAAATGAATCTAACTCAAGTTAGTGACCGTTATAATAATAAATTAGTTTTTGAACGTACTTTTCATGATGTAACGCTTGGAGCAAGCCAAACGGTTGATGAATCACGATTGGTTACAAAGGTTACTTATACGGCCGCCCAGGGCGGTACCCAAGTTGCAACTTTTAATTATAAAACATATGCGAATAAAGTACCAAGTACAGGCACTAATACTTATGTATTTGCTTTAATTGGTTCTGACTCAACTGTAGCAGGAACCTATAGTTATACTAATACAATGACAGAAATAGGGGCAATAAAACTCTATGTGGTACAAAGGGGAGCGACACCAGATTCCAGTTATTATTTTCCAGTACTAACTGAGGTTAAAAATGCAGCAGGACAGGGGATAATAAAATGGTTCATTACCCAGAATTATTATGTGGTAGGTAGTGGTCCAAATGCAGATTTTTCGATAGCAACGACATCAATAAGAACAAATGTTCCCGTACCATTAGCTGGTGTATCAAGATATTCTCTAGCCTATTATGATGACAATCGTAATACAATGAGTTTTGGTGTAGCTTTAAGCAATTTAAAGGACTCTTTGACTACAGTAAAAAGTTCATCAACTGGAATGGAGGTGACGGGTTATCCGTGTTTGACAGTGGATGGAAAACCTGCTGTTAACTTGACTTTCGATGCTCGGAGTCGGTTAACGTATGTTAAGTATCCAAATAGTGGGGTTAGCTATACATATGATGATCTCAATCGTGTTACTGAGGTTACTGAGTATGGCCGTACCACAAAATATACATATGGACCGCTTAATAACAATACAGTTAATTTATTGTCAATACCAACGAGTATTGTTGCGCCGAATTTAACGATTACAAATGTTATTAACCCAAGAGGACAGATTGTTACGCAAACACAGACTTCAAGCCAGACAGGAAGTACAAGTAAAGTTACAACCTATGGTTATGATGAAACGACGACAAGTAAACATTTTGGTCGTTTATTAAGTGTAGACGGTCCACGTTCTGGTACAGCTGATAAAATTATTTATGCCTATGATACTTACGGCAATCTAGCGAGCCAGACGCAAACAGTTAATGGTACTGCCCGTATCACGCAATATTTAGGTTATAACATTTTTGGAAGTCCTGAAAGGATTGTTAATCCATCAGGTTTGGTTAGTCAGTTTATTTATAATACTGATGGAACATTAAAAAGCCAAACTACTGGTGTTGGTGGAGCGACAGGTACGATTACAGGGCAAACAACCTCTTATACTTATAATACAATTAAACAACGCATTAGTGAAACAAACCCTGATGGAGAGGTTACAAGTTTTACTTATGATCAGATTGGTTATTTAATTGAAACTACATTACCGAATGGTAATCGTATTCAAAATACTTATCACCCTACAGGGACACTTGCGAGTGAAAAAAGCTTAACTAGTGCTGGTGGGGTGGCTGCGGAAAGATATCAATTTATAGATGACAATGGACGCGTCGGTAAAACTCAACAGGGCAGTGATGCGGCCCGTCAATATACAACCTTCCTTTATGATAGTACTGGAAATTTAATTCAGAGCACTAGTGCAGAGGGTATAACTGAAAAATGGACTTATGATGCTTTTAATCGTGTAACGAGTCATACGGACAGTGCAGGTAATGTCGATACAAAAGAGTATGATGTTAACGATAATATTGTGCTTTCAAAAGATGCTTTAAATGCAGGGAGTAACCCGTTTAGTTATCGTAACGGTAATGTATTAACTCAAGAAGTGAACACCGATTATGGATCTAAGACTTACACTTATAACGAAGCAGATCAGTTAACGCAGCGTTTGCACGGCCCACGTAAATGTAATTACAACACGCTAGATGAATTAGGCCGTTATAAAGCATTTGTATGTGCGGCAAATAGTGGAACTACAGCTAGTGAATACCAAGTTAATGACAATTATAGCTATGACCAAAGCCGTTATGGCCGTCTAGATAAAGTTACAACGGGTGTGACAGGCTATGATGTAGATACATTGTATACCTACGATGCCTATGACCGAGTTACCCAAAAAGGTACCACCAACCAGTTGTTTAACCGTTATGCGAACACCCCTGGTAATACCCTCAATGTCAATTATGGTTATAGTAGTGGCGGTAAACTGACTTCAATGACCTTACCATCTGGCCGTAGTCTTACTTACAGTTATAGTAGTACAACGGGAATGCTGACGGGTATTAACTTAAATGGTAGTGCGCTTGTTCGTAGTTTAAGCTATGACGGAGCTAACCGGGTTACTGGCTGGCAATGGGGAGCATCAGGTAATGCGGGTTACACTCAAAGTTATAATAATGATGGATCTATAGCGGCTTTAACGAATAAAGATAATGCTTCAGCGGTTAATTATTCGTTAACTTTTGGCTACGATAAAGACGGACGTATTACTCTAGTTACCCGTCATAATGGAACCAAGGATGCTTATACCTATGATGTTGTAGATCGTTTACTTAGCGAAACCCGTACCACAGGTACAGCAGCGACTTATAGTATTAGCTATACCTATGACAAAAATGGTAATCGTTTAACTTTAAATGCTACAGGACAACATATGCAGCCTGCTGCTAGCGTTGCCTATACCTATACAGCTAATACCAATAAGCTCGCAAGTTTTACAAAAGGAGGCGTTGCACAGACTTTCAGTCATACTGCCAACAGTGAGCTAAGCTATGGCACTTATTTACCGACTTACGATAATGCAGGCCGCCGTAAAGTAGACCGAGCAAGCACAGATTACTATTTCATGAACTACAACCATAAAAATGAACGTAGTTTTAGAGATAAAGTAGTTAATGGTGCTGTGTCTACAATGACTCAATATATCTACGATGAACAAAGTCATTTAATTGGAGAATATGACAAGACTGGAGCGCTTGTAGAATATGTATGGATGGGTGATAAGCCCGTAGCCGCGATTTATGGCAGTGGTGCTGCAACCAAGATCTATTACATTGTTACAGACCATTTAAACACTCCAAGACGTTTAGTGGATGGCGTGAGTCATGCAGTAGTGTGGAGTTGGGATTCGACAGCCTTTGGTGTAGGTAACCCGACAGGATCAATCACGTTTAACTTACGTTTCCCAGGTCAATATTATGATGTAGGCACTAACCAGTTCTATAACCACAACCGTTTCTATAACCCTGAGCTTGGACGTTATATGGAAGCGGACCCGATTGGGTTAGAGGGTGGCTTAAATCCGTATGCATATGTGGGTAGTAACCCTGTGATGAATAGTGATAGTACAGGATTAATAATTGATACGTTTTTTGATGTTGGACTAGCTAGTTACTCTATATATTCAGCATATAAAGACCCTTCTTGGCTTAATGTTGGTGCTGCTGTATTTGACACTGCTGCTATTTTTATTCCTTTTGTGCCAGCAGGCGCAGGTGCAAGCGTTAAAATTTCTACGAATACTGAAAAAGTTTTTAATGCTACTCAATCATTTAAACAAGATAGAAAATATTGGACAAGCGAACCAGTAGAATTCAAAGGGAACCAAGTTTTTCAACGAAATGATTTATTTGATATTAACTTTACAGATAAAAGTAAGAGAACAAATTTAGAGCGTATGCAAAAAGGTCTTGCTCCTTTAGGTAAGGACAATTTACCAATTAACTTGCATCATATGTTGCAGACAGAGAAAGGTAGAATTGCCGAGGTCACACAAACTTTTCATCAAAAATATACGAAAACAATTCATATTAATTCTGGTACTAATATTCCTTCAGGTATTAATAGAAATAGTTTTGATACTTGGAAAAAACAATATTGGAAAGAACGCGCTAATGACTTTAGGTAGTAATTAAGATGAGCATGAAAGATTTAACTGAAGCCTTTAAACTAATTCAGGAAAACCCAGATGACGCTGATTTTATGAATGGGTGTTCGGACGAATTAATTAATAAGGCTGAGCAAGTTTTAGATATTAATTTCCCTCAAACCTATAAGGTTTTTTTGAAAAAATATGGAGCTGGAGATATTGCTGGGCAAGAGTTTTATGGAGTTATTGATGAAGACTTTGAAAATTCATCTATTCCTGATGCAATTTGGTTAACCCTGCATGATCGAGAAAAATATAATTTTCCTAAGCACTTACTTATAATTTCACAAACTTCGGACGGATATTATTATGTTTTAGATTGTTCTAAAACGAAGGATGAAGAGGAGGGAGCTGTATATGAATGGAATCCAAATATTTCTAAAGAGAATGATACGTTGGTTGAAGTCGCAAAAGATTATGGAGAGTTTATTTTAAATTTAATAAAGTCATCTTTATAATCTTTTATATGTGCGCCCTGCGGGACTCGAACCCACGTCGGTCGCTTAGGAGGCAACTGCTCTATCCAGTTAAGCTAAGGGCGCATAATTTTCTGATTATAAACAAAAAAGCCATTGTCTAGACAATGGCTTTTTATATTTATTTATTCTTCAGGATTCTCAATGGAATCTAGTTTTTTAGGATTTAAATAATCAAAAAGTACCAGCATTGCTGTAATCCAAATAGGAATCATCATTACTGACTCTTTGAAACCTTGAGTCCACATAATATAGAGAACTACGGCAATAAACGCTAAAACTAAGTAATTACTAAAAGGTGACCATAACGCTGGAAAAGATGTCTTAATATTCGCGTGCTTAACAAAACGTCTATACTTCAAATGTGTAATTGATATCATTGCCCAGTTTAGAACAAGTGCACCAACCACAACGTACATAAGATGTCCAAGAGCATCTTCAGGTACAAAGTAATTTAAAAGGACACAGCCAAAGATTAATAAAGCAGAAAGTAAAACAGCGGGAATAGGAACCCCTTGTTTATTGGTTTTCGCAAAAACTTTTGGCGCATTCCCTTGTTGAGCGAGACTGTAAAGCATACGACTATTTGCAAACATCCCACTGTTATAAACAGATAGGGCAGCAGTTAAAATAATAAAGTTAAGTAAGTGTGCAGCCCAACCAATTCCCATTTGGCTAAAAATCATAACAAATGGGCTTTTGTCGAGGCCGCCAAGATCTAATTGGTTCCATGGCACTAATGAAAGTAAGATTGTTAGTGAACCGATATAGAAAATCAAGATACGGAAAACGACTTGGTTAATTGCTTTTGGAATGGTTTTTTTCGGATCTTTTGCTTCTGCTGCGGCCATACCAATCAGTTCAATACCACCAAAAGCGAACATCAAGAAAGCCAACATATAGAACAGGCCACTAAAGCCATTTGGAAAAAATCCACCATGCGACCAAAGGTTACTAAATGAAATGCTTGAACCTACATCTGCTGTAAACAACAAATAAAGTCCAAATACAATCATAGAGATGACCGCAGCAACTTTAATAATAGCGAGCCAGAATTCGGACTCACCATAAAATTTGACGTTGGTTAAGTTAATTGCAGTAATGACTACAAAGAAAAATAAGACAGAAGTCCACGCTGGTATATGGGGCCACCAATAATTAATATATTTGGCTACCGCGGTGAGTTCGCTCATCGCGACCAGAACGTAGAGTATCCAATAGTTCCATCCGGTTAAAAATCCGGGAAATTTCCCCCAATATTTATACGCAAAATGGCTGAACGATCCTGCAACAGGTTCTTCAACAATCATTTCTCCCAAGTGGCGCATAATCAAAAACGCGATTAAGCCGCCAATGGCATATCCAGATCGGAAG
>Ga0308156_1002539_pt1 | contig 16001 bp, 14 predicted proteins | sample PhyAR2_FD_201041 | JGI IMG/M metagenome (GOLD analysis project Ga0308156, IMG submission 201041) | Phyllosphere microbial communities from UC Gill Tract Community Farm, Albany, California, United States - DLSL A.R2 | ecosystem: Host-associated > Plants > Phyllosphere > Unclassified | place: USA... | reverse complement strand
TGAAAAAAATTGCAAACGGTGAAATACCTCCTGAAAAAGTAGACTTGTATTACTATACTCATGAGTGTCGAGAATATCAGCGTTACTGTAATTTAGGTTGGGAAACAGGCAGGCCAGCCGATGACATTGAATCTTATGATTTATGGAACAACACGCACACTGCAACTCTCGAAGATTATAGAATAACTGGCGATGACCTTTATCATCCGGATGCCCCATCATGGTAAACAACACTGAACTAAACATTCTTAAGCTGTTAGCTTCAAGAAATGACGTAAATTGGAATTGGTATAATCTTGATCGCGCTATGTCAAAGCGAAAAATGGATGGAGTGGGTAATGTTGCACGGCTTATTAGGGGCTTATCCGAAGCGGGATTAGTTGACATAATACCAAGAACCCCAGCAGGTATGGATCACTATCAGATATCAGAGCAAGGCTCTCGACTTCTGGAAGAACTTGATCATCAAGATTTAATCCAGACCGATTTATCATAACAGTCGTTTCAGGAACCGCCTCAGAAGCTCTGTTGGCGGTTCAGCCATTCATTTTTGGTTAATGGCTTGATGAAGTATCTCGCCTTAAAACATTCCGGGAAGGCGTCATTCACACTTGACATAATTTCTCATGATATCAAAGAAATACGTGTTAACCACTACAAAGCTCAACGTCCTGAAAGTCATGGCAGAAAAAGACATAGACTGGACATGGATGATACTGGATCGCACGCTTGCTACACGGGGTATTCCCGGATTTAGCAATGTTGCGACGATAGTAACCAACCTGATGAACGATGGAATGGTAGATACTATTTATAACGAAAACTCATCAAAGCCAAGGTATCGCGTATCTGAGCGAGGACACCAGTTATTGGGACAAATCGGCAAGGCTATAAATCCATCCGATATCCCATGATTTGTGGCTAATTATCATGGGTATGAGACATTTCAGGCTTTGCTGTACGGGCCTTCATATAACCATGGCTACGAAAAATCTTTCTTCCGGGTCATGTGCAGTTAAAACCTTATCGAAACGGGATGGACCCCAAGATCTGCCTGCATCCATTACCTGATGGGGATTGAGGCAGGTTGATTCAGGCTTTGGAAGCATAAATCCCAGACACAAAAAAAGCCGCCCTTGAGCGACTTTAATTTCCATACTTGGTGCGAAGGCCGGACTCGCTTCTTATTTTAATTTATTGATTATTAGATAATTTCATTAAATTTTAATTTTACTGACCACCATGCTGCCCCCCACTATGTTTTATACAATGATATTTTGGTCAATCTTTTCACCAGAGATGAGGGAAGCTAACCCCATTGATAAAAATGGGTTAACCTCCCTCCTTATTAAGGATATCTGATAGACAACTAAGAGCGAAAATAAGATAGTGGCATTAAACTTTCAGCTAAAAAAATCCGAAAGGTCACTTTTTCTGGAGATTACTAGTCATTCAATGAACCAATTATGATCTGAACCATCCCAACCATAATACTTGTCATGAAATGCATCCATCGCTGCAACGTATTGTGAAAGTATCAATGTTACATCACTTGCTTGAGGCACATCATCTTCATCCAAAAGATCTAAAAAGATAATAGACTCCTCATCAGACAACACTGTTTTAACTTTTTCTAGCAAACGATTGACTATTTTTATTTTTCCTTTACTAACGGCCGAGTCGGGTTTCTTTTTGGAGATCTCTTTAAATTCAAAATACATAGCTTTTAGCAAAGGCATCGTAGTATCATGTGTTTGAGCCTTCTCTTGTGTCGTATAAATTTTATCACTGTTCACTTTTAATCCTTAAGTTTTTTTGGCTTTACGGTACGAATCAATACCATACCATCTTCATCCACGTTATCAGTTTCTTCTCCTATAACACGCCAAAACCAAGCCCCATGCTTAATAACAACATTATCCGATCTTAGCTTCTCAAAGCATTGCAGGTATTGGGAAAGGATAAAAACAACGTCACTGTTTTGTGGTATATCATCTTCATCAAAGTTATCAAAATCGTCGAACGGCTTATACATTTTATCTAGATAGTCGTTACTTTGTGATAGAAGTTTATTTACGAATTTTAGCTTGAACTTATTCACCGCATCATTCGGATTCTTTTTTGATAGTAATGATATTTCTTCATATATACTCAATAATTGACCAGATATCTTTTCAAAAGTATCTACACTAGCTCTATTCATTTTATTATCCTCATGACGGACACGATCTTCTAAACTCAATGTATTTTTTCTTTAAAACCTCAATCGGTGCTCTTTGCTTACTTTCATATACATCAACCATTAGCTTTAAATCATCATCTGTAATTGCGATTATGCACTTTCTTTGAGAAGACCATAAGTCAATGGTATTTTTAAACATCGCCTTTGGTAATGGATTTCGGGTCAGAAAAATCCCAAACCTCCCAATATTAGATTGGAGATAGCGATTGAGCTGATTTATATGATCTCTGTCAATTGTTTTAACATTTTTCATTTCAATAACGAGTTGACGATTATCATACTCAGCAAATATTTCATCTAAAAAATCAACATCACGATTATTATAGAATATCAAATCCCGAATATGCCTTCCCGATTCCGTCCGACTTTGTGTTTCAGCGAAGTCTAAATGAGGATAAAATAATGTAGATAGTAAGCTAGCTGAAAACTCTTCATACTTCATGTCAGCACCATCTTCTTTCCCTGTTTCTAGCTTTAAAAGATCTGTTAATTTCCTTTTTGCTGATAAGACAGGAATTTGACTAAACAGAGGATCATTTTGACAATCCTGTGAAGTGCGGTCTTTATATTTTACATATTCCTCTATAACCCCATAATTATCCCTATTAAAATTCAATATTTTTACCCGCTCTTCTGGCTCATTCGGATTAAATATTTCATCTCTCGGACAATGTGACTTAAAATAATCCTCAAAATTAATCCAAGGGTTAAATCTAAGCCAACGCTTGGGAGTGAATATTAATGGCTCCCGAGTCTTAGGATTTACTGGAAGCAGCAACTTTTTATTAAAATCGAAAGCATGTTTTTGATAGTTATATACAGAATCAAGGATAACTCCCTCAGTGGGTATTCGATTGATTTCGCACTGTTCTATTGTATAATCAATCAAAAATGATTTGATATAGTTGCAGGCAATGTCACTAACTCGATCCTTTGATATTCCAGAAATATAAAGTTGTATTATTTCAAAATGCGAGAATCCGAATTGGCTATATTCTGGAACATCCACAAACAAGCTAAGAATTTCCTTTGCTTGTTTAATTCCAATTTTTACTCCATTTCGCGACCTAGAGACACCGAGACCAACCTCAGGACATTCAGAAAGATTAACAAGCACGTTGATTGCATCTTCCCCACGTCCTTTTTTAATCAAATAATTTAAATGATTGAAAGAGTTCGTAATAGCGGTATGTAACGACTGATCCTGCAAAGATGGTGACTTCCACAGCAAAAAAGGATCGACGTAAAGAGGAATGTCTTCATCAAAAAATTGAATTGCGAAATCCAAATCTGCTTGAGACTTATGAACTCCATGATAGTCAGTTAGTCTAGGTCGAAATAGCTCCATGTGCCCTCGTTTTTTCGTCTAACGCTTATCCAATAATTAGATACTTAATTTAATGCTATACCGGATGACCTTGTCAATTTAACATTCATGTAACTTCCTTTATTTCTTTTAATTTTAGTCGGTTATTGGTACATGCCCCGCCTTGTTAAAGTACAAGTTATCATGTCTAAAAAATTATGATATGCGTTTGGTCACTATCTAGAGGCAAATGCTAAATGTGTCAGAAGTTAGCCATCAGAAAGAATTTCCGCTTTTGGCACTAAGTGTTCCATCAAATTAGCTCGAAATATAACGCATAAAATGGCTAAGCCAGTACAGCTAAATCAAACCAACACCTTCAACCCATGCTTCTGTACTACGGTAAGCAATTTCAGCGATAATCCACCTGGACGCTTTACCCCACTTTCCCATTTCTGCACCGTTGACACACTGGTGTTCAGATAGCTGGCAAAAACGGGCTGACTGACGTTCAGCTTCTCACGCAACGCCTTAATCTCAATGGGTTGCAGCTCATCCACATTGTTGAGGCACGCTTTATCAAAGTTGCGCATCGTTTCCTGCGGGATAGCATCGACGCTTAATAATCCAGAAGCCGCGTTGTGGATGGCCTCAAATGCAGGACTCTTAAATTTACTTTTTGCAGTCATGGCAAATCTCCGCCAGTTCTTTACTCTTAATCAGTGCCGTGATCTTTTCATCGCTAAGAGCAGCATAGTGCTTTGCTAACTCGCGAAATCCGGCCAGCTCGCGATTATCAATATTTGCCATATCCTGTTTGGCATAAAGGAACGTGTAAAACCAGTGCTCCCCACTTTTCACCAGGATAATGGCGCGATCGCGATTCTGGTTCAGGCGCATCTTGTAAACACCACCACCAGTATCGTCAGCCTTCCCCTACACTACCGCCTCTATAGTCCGACATAACTCACTATCTTTAATGGGCGTGAGATTTCGCTGCCTTGCTGAACCATTTAGTTTTGAAAACGCGCATCAGGCTGACATCCTGTTAACTTAACTATAGCACCTGGTGCCACATTACTCCTTTTGCATACTGATGCAAAGTGCCCGAAACCGACGAAATTTTAACCATGCATATGAATGACTGGAATACCGAAAGCGGCGGTGATCGTCAGACACTCCTTCGTGAAATCATCCAGGCAGGTCAGGCATTTAATCCGGCGGCCGCTGGCAAGTGCATCCATGACAAAATCCATCGACCATGTAATGTTCGGCGCATCCGGGCGAAGAAGCGGGAGCCGCTCAGTCGCCACACCCTTACGGCGTCGCCTGCGCTTTACACCCAGGCCGTTAAGGTGACAGATGCGGTATACCCGCTTGTGGCTGACGTAAAGGCCCTCCCGGCGCAATAACTGCCTGATGCGCCGGTAACCAAAGCGGCGGCTTCCCGCTTCTGGTCTGTCGTCAGAACTTTCGGCCCATAGCCACCTGAAGCGCCTCCTTATCCAGCATGGCTTCAGCGAGCAGTTTCCTGAGTCGGGCGTTCTCCTCTTCAGGTGACTTGAGCCGCTTTACTTCGGGGATTTGCATGCCGCCGAACTTCTTGCGCCAGGTATAGAAGGTAGCCTCTGACATAGCATGCTTGCGGCAGAGTTCCCGGGCAGAAACCCCGGCTTCGGCCTCGCGGAGAATACCGATGATCTGTTCGTCGGAAAAACGCGTCTTCATGAGGATGTCCTCATGTGGCTTATGAAGACATTACTAACGTTGGTGTGTACTAATCAACGGGGGAGCAGGTCAATATGACCCTGTAGCATATAAGTAAATTAAGCCTTCTATTACATAATAGAAGGCTTTGAACTATGCTTGGGCTGGCCGCTTATCATCAGTGACAGAATACCATTCAGCGAGACGTACTTACTTTACTTGATATAAACCAGCTTTAAGGGCCCCTTTGGTCATCTATTAAACATTTCCCCCTACCCCCTTGAACTTCTCGACAAATAAAGCAATTTTCTGAAAAACACTCTGCTTTTTGGTTAGATACTGTGGGTTAAGCGGGCTCATTTTGGGAAGGATAGAATTAAGCTGGGTGCCGTTTTCACTTGCAAACTCGCGCCTAAGCGAAGTGGTGATATAGCGCCTGGCTGCCTCATCATCCAAACTTTCAGAGCTGATCAACTCGTCAGCTTCACGCTGTTGCTCTTTTTGGGCAAACGCAAAGAAGGCTTCTATTACATTGGCTTTATCGCTAATCTTATCCAGATCGGTTTGATTGATAAAATCAACCAGCAGGCTTTCCTTGGCACGGTTGCCAAGACTTGCGCGGATCAAGCGGCGCACTTCGTCAACTAAATCAGCTTTGCTTCTGGTTTTTTTGTTGTGCTCAAAGATCAGCTCTAGTATGTAATCGAGATTAATCTCCTGGGATTTCAATAAGTCCACTTCGAATACTACATCATCCCAGTCGATGGTAGATTTATCCTTGTCCTGTGCTGATTTTTGACGACGCTGCCAATCTCGAATATCGTTGTAGGTCGAACGGTAATCTTGGATCTTGCGCTCTGCTGGCAGACGAATTGTTTGCAATTCAGCCAACTTGTCATCATCCAAGTAGTGTTCGGCTTTAAACTCCTCGATGGATTCAGGATCATTCATATCTACGCTTTGCAGGGCTTTCAAGCTGGCAAATTCATCGTAGTTTTGGAGCAGATGCTCGACACGTAAGTATTCGCCAAAGAGTTTGGCAAAGGCTTTTTTGTCAGCTTCTTTTTCGATTACGGCGGGATCAGGAAAGCGATGTTCTAGTTCACTGATCACATCCATAAAACCACGGCGTTCCTGACCAGTGACTACATCGGTAAAGCCTTCCATGTATTCCTTGTAGCTCTTCTCCAGTACCACGTTCTTGGTATTTTTGTCACCAAACAGAGTGATGGCATCTACGGTAGCTTGTTCCAAATCACGGAAGGTAATGATATTGCCAAAAGTCTTGGTAGCGTCATAAATACGGTTGGTCCGCGAATAGGCCTGCATCAGACCGTGATAGCGCAAGTTTTTATCCACAAATAAAGTGTTCAGTGTTGGAGCATCAAATCCAGTTAGGAACATACCCACCACAATCAGCAGATCGATCTCCTTGGCTTTAACCTGTTTAGCCAAGTCGCGGTAATAATTCTGGAACCCATTGCTGTCTATGCTGAAGTTAGTTTTGAACAGCTCGTTGTAGTCCACGATGGCGGCGCTTAAGAATTCTTTGGCGCTGCTATTCATGGCCGAAACATCAAAACTTTCATCCTGAATATCCCCCACAGCATCCTGCTCTTCATTAGCGGTAAACGAAAAGATAGTGGCCACTTTAAGTGGCTTATTACTGTGCTTTTGCAACTCTTTAAACGACTCATAATAGAGCTTTGCCGCATCCACGCTGCTCACCGCAAACATGGCATTAAAGCCTTTAGCATTCGCTTTTAGACGATGCGTCTTTTGTCGGAAATTGTTCAGGATGTACAGGGTAATTTCGCGAATACGGTCAGGATGCAACAGGGCCTGCCTGTTTTCCGCGGCACTGAGCTTTTTCTCATCCAGTTCGGTTTCGATAGCGTTGAACTGTGGGCGAACATCGTTGTAATCCACCTTGAACTTAAGCACCTTTTCATCACGAATAGCATCGGTGATGACATACGAGTGCAACTCCCGGCCGAACACGCTGGCAGTGGTATCTGCGCCAAGTGCGTTTTGTGGGAAGATGGGGGTGCCGGTAAAACCAAATTGATAAAAGCGTTTAAACTTTTTCTTCAGGTTCTTCTGTGCCTCACCAAACTGACTACGATGGCACTCATCAAAAATGAACACGACCTGTTTGGTGTAAATAGGCAACTCGCCTTCACTTTTCATCAGATTATTGAGTTTCTGGATGGTGGTGACGATTATTTTGTTGTCATCTTTATCCAAGTTACGTTTAAGACCTGCTGTACTATCTGAGCCATTTACACTATCTGGCGAAAAGCGCTGGTACTCCTTCATGGTCTGGTAATCCAGATCCTTACGGTCCACAACGAAGAATACTTTGTCGATAAACTCCAGCTCAGTGGCCAAACGCGCCGCCTTAAAGCTAGTGAGGGTTTTGCCAGAACCCGTGGTATGCCAGATGAAACCACCGGTTTCTGGTTTGCTCCAGTTTTTGGCCTCAAAGGCGCTTTTCACTTTCCACATAATGCGTTCAGTTGCGGCAATTTGGTAAGGACGCATTATCAACAGAGTATTACTCACATCAAGTACTGAATAATGCAGCAACACATTGAGCAACGTATGTTTCTGTAAGAAAGTAGCGGTAAAGTCCTTAAGATCTTTGATCAGGCTGTTATCCGCTTTTGCCCAATTCATAGTGAAGTCGAAGCTGTTTTTATTTCGCGCCGTAGTGTTGGCAAAATAGCGACTATCAGTACCGTTAGAGATTACAAACAGCTGCAAATACTTATAGAGAGAACTATTGTTATTAAAGCTCTCTTTACTGTATCGATGTATCTGGTTAAAGGCTTCTCGAATAGCGATACCACGCTTTTTCAACTCAATTTGTACCAATGGCAAACCATTCACCAGAATCGTTACATCATAACGATTAGCATAGCTGCCAGCTTGTTCAAATTGCTTGATCACCTGCACCTTGTTACGGGAAATATTCTTCTTATCCAGCAGGTAGATATTTTTGATACGGCCATCATCGAAAACGAAGTCGTGGATGTAGTCATCGTGGATTTTGCGGGCTCTATCCACAATCGTATCGCTAATCTTATTAAGATATGTTTTAACATAGCGTTGCCATTCGCTTTCGGCAAATTGCATATTATTAAGGGTTTGCAATTGCAAACGCACATTCGCAAGGAGAGCCTCAGGATTATTTAGCTCATTAAGAAATTCATAGCCTTGATCGACTAAATCTTGGATCAGCTCTCGCTCTAAATCGCCTTCGCTTTGATAACTATCTACAGCATTCCATTCTCGGCTATATTTGTCGAGTATAATAAAGTTGTTTGACTCAGCAATGGTCTTGGTGCAATCAGTCATTCTGTTGCTCCTGTAACCAATATCCATATGTATTCAGATTTCTAAGAAGTAGACCGACCATCTCTTTTTCAGGTGGTGTTGGCTCTGTGATCTCTTCGTTAGATAAAGTATTATGAGGATAAAAATTCATAACACGTGTTGCGTAAGCCTTTTTATCTTCCGGTAAAAGCTCAGACCATCTTTGATAACCTAAAAAGTTAGCGGTTTTTTCATATAAGTTACGTAACAACGCAAAATGATAGCGCTGTACACTATTGGTAATAACTGCATGTTCAATAATAGATTTAATATGCAGGTGATATGAAAAGCTTTTATTCGAATCGCCTTGTTTCTCTTCATACTCAAATGTACCATCGTCTAAACGACTAAGGATATAACCGCTCTTAGCTCCAATCTCGTTATAAAGTACATTGTAAAAAAGAGCATTATGCGTAGATACAATAAATTTCAGGTTCGATTCACTTGCTTTGATCAATTGACCTAAGTTCACCGCAAGCTGAATTAAATGATTCTCATCAAGTGAACTTACTGGATCATCAATAAAAACATATTTTAGCTGGTTAAATTGTTCTGTTTCCCGATCTTCCACTTCTGCTATATTGAGCACACTAATCACCTGCTCAAGCAAGGTATAAAAAATACTCCAGATAAAATTACTTTCTTCACCCTTAGATATTTTTAGATTTCCCGAATTCGTCGCATCTCCTCGCTCCATCGAGAACGTCACCTCAGAAAAGGCTTCGATAGTGATCTCATTACCGTTATCATCTTGTTCTTGTCGCTCTGCGTTGAACCGTGGAGTAAGCTTGTCGTTTGTATAACGTTGAAAGGTCGTAACGATGTTTTGATCTTGCCCTTGATCCTTCAACACCCAATCTGTAAAAGTGTTTGACTGAATTTTCAGCTTAGGTTCACCATCATCAACCAAGTCGTTATCCCAATAGAACAAGTCTTCGGTAAAGGCGTTGTAATAGAGAATCTTGTTACGCGATAACGCCGGTTGCTCTCTATCTTCTCCATCTTCACTGCTTACAGTTTTGGGAGCTATAAGCTGTTTGAACTCCCTTGAAAGACGCGTCTTACCCGTACCATTGAAGGCATAGATTAGCTGTACTTTTTTGTTCGTATCTTTCAGCTGTTGAGCTATTTCCGTTAGCAATTTGCTCATATTAGGCCGCTGCCTCCGAGACTGGTTTCGAGAAACTAAACAATAAATCGCGGTAATGTTCATATTGTTTTTGGCGCAGCTCAATTTCGCGTTGCAAACTTTCATTTAAGGAACTGGCGACAACATCGAATTTGTCTAAAATACCAACAATACGAGCTTGCTCTATAAGCGATTTTTTAGGATCGTCCGGGTATGGGACCGGTATTCTAACTTTCTGAACTCCGCTAATTAGCAGTCTGTTAACCTTTCCTCGAGACACATGCTTCGCCTTCTCATCGATAAATTTAGCGGTTTGCATCACATAGGAAATGAATTTCGGATTCATCGAATGGCGGAAAGCATAACTATCGTCATGAATTGCTACCTTCTCGCTACCAATCCATGCTACAGACTTACCAACATCTTCAACAGTTTCACCAACACCAGCAATTACAACATCACCTGGCTCTGCGTAGCGCAAAGAATCAGATAAATCAAAGCGAACTTTGGATGAGGCGTGCTTTGTCCAAACACCATAAAGTGTATATATCTCTCCGTAATGGATAGCGCTGAGACCATCTTCGACAAAGTCGGCTTTGGTGAAACGTTTTCCGCGAATAAATTCACCAATGTCGCCTAACATCTTCCACTCAACGTCTCTTCCTTCAAAACTTAGCAGCTGGTCGCGATAGCATTTATATTGTTTTTTACGAGTATTAAGCTCTACAGTAAGCGCTGTGGTAAGCTCGATGGTAAACTCTGAGAAGGAGTCAAGAATACGGACAAATTTGGCCTGAATCTCCAGTGATTTTTTTGGATTTGCTGGGCAAGGAATGGGGATTTGAACGGGAGCTACATCTCTAGGGTAAACATGCGGAACTCCTCCCCCACTTTTAAATTCATGCAGCTGTTGTTGCATATTCATTAGAAAGTGATAGCAGTACCTTGCTAATAGCAAACCGTGAGGCTTAACGGTAAAGGCATCCGATACAAAAATCGGTTGCTCCCACCAACTTACAAAACCTGCATACGCTCCAGAACCAGCAATAACAATTGTTTGTCCTTCACGGTTACTGACATTGTGATAATAGGCTGCAGTACGACCACCCGCAATGACAGGTATACTTCCATCAATAGCATTTCTTTTAGTAATAGAGGTGCCACGTTTAATCTCAGCTACTTCACCTAACGCCTTCCACTCTACCTCAACGCCATCCAGAAGCTTTTCCAAAAGATTTTTGTTACTCATCCTTCCAACTCCTGACCTTCGATTTCGGCTACGATGGAATCAATTTCTTTACGCAGCTGGTCAATTTTAGCGACGTTAGCTTTCAGTTCGGCATTAAGTTGAGCTAAATTCACCACTTCGCGGTTATTTTTAACCTCGATGTAACTGCTCACTGACAGGTTATAGCCATTGGCTACCAATTTCTCAAAAGGTACTGAAAGAGCAAAGTGATCAATATTTTCTTTACTATCGAACACCTGCATTATCTGCTCAATATGGGTCTCCAGAAGCACGTTATTATTGATTTCTTTTTTAAACAGGCTGCTGGCGTCTATAAATTGAGTAGTGGTATCATTTTTGTTTTTCGCCAGCACCAAAATATTCACGGCTATGGTAGTACCGTAGAATAGATTGGGAGCTAATGAAATAACTGTTTCAACATAATTATTTTCGACCAGATACTTCCTAATCTTTTGCTCAGCCCCCCCCCGATAGAAGATGCCGGGGAAGCAGACGATGGCGGCGCGGCCTTTGTTGGATAAATAACTGAGAGCATGAAGCACAAAAGCAAAATCAGCCTTGGATTTAGGAGCGAGCACGCCTGCTGGAGCAAAGCGTTCGTCGTTGATAAGAGTCGGGTCCTCCGAGCCTATCCACTTCACCGAATAAGGAGGGTTAGAGACGATGGCATCAAAGGGCTTATCATCATCAAAATGCGGCTCTGTCAGGGTGTTACCTAGCTGGATGTTGAACTTGTCATAATTGATGTTGTGCAAGAACATGTTCATCCGCGCCAAGTTGTATGTTGTGTGGTTGATCTCTTGCCCAAAAAAACCATCTTCGATGATGTGTGCATCAAAGTGTTTTTTAGCTTGTAACAGCAGAGAACCGGAGCCACAGGCCGGGTCATAAATCTTGTTAACGCTTGTTTGCCCATGCATAGCAAGTTGCGCAATCAGCTTGGATACATGCTGCGGAGTGAAGAACTCGCCCCCAGATTTACCGGCATTGGCCGCATAGTTGGAGATCAGGAACTCGTATGCATCGCCAAACAAATCGATATTGCTCGCTGCAAAATCACCGAAATCCAACTCGGCTACGCCTTTAAGTACCGCAACCAGACGGGAGTTTTTGTCTTTTACCGTGTTACCCAAGCGGTTGCTGGTAGTGTCGAAGTCGGCAAACAACCCCTTAATATCACGTTCTGAAGGAAACCCATTGGCAGAAGCCTCAATGTCAGCAAAGATGTGGGCGAGATCGGTATTTAGACTCTCGTTGCTATGGGCATTTTTAACTACGTTTACGAAGAGATCGCTGGGGCGAATAAAGTAGCCCTTGGTCTTGATGGCATCCTCTTTAATCTCTCGACTAATGACGCTATCCGGCAGATCTGCGTAATTGATGCTGTCATCACCTGCTTCTATGTAGCTGGTAAAGTTCTCACTGATAAAGCGATAAAACAGGGCTCCCAAGACATACTGCTTAAAATCCCAACCATCAACAGCACCGCGTACCTCATTGGCAATAGCCCAGATCTGGCGCTGTAGTGCGGCACGTTGTTGAATACTTGTCATACTGTTGTTCCTGTTGAAAATCGTTCGATTAATGCTTGACTGCTTGCTCAATTTTGGTACGGATTGAATGAACAGCTGACCTTGCCGAATTTTGGGCAACCATCCTCATTGAGCCTAATCAAGCCGCTGCCATTCGACGATATGGCAAAAAGTATATAGCTATGCAAGCTAGACATCACCTTTGGAAGGCTACGGTATACCGACAATTCTCACTTCAAAGCTTCCACTTAACTACTAAGCAAGAAAAAATAAGATACCACAAGAATTGGCAGCATCAGCCCCACTGCTGACCCTGCCGCTCCCCTTCAAAATACAAATTAATCTAGGCGTAACACTCTAAATCCCCTTGTATCATATCCCCATCACCTTACAAGTTTTCTATACAGTCGGTATGCTGCTAAAGCAGCTCGGACCTGCCATGTTAAGATGGAACATGGTTTTAATTATCGTTCTTATCCACATGGGATAAATGGCGTCTCAAATCAGGCTAAGTGACTCCTTGCATATATAGTACGATGTATACAATGCAAAAGAAGGCATGGTCGATCACCGCCTAAGCTTTGCAAAATCAAATGGACTAACCCCCTCTCCCGATTCGCATCAAGATAATCAGCCCACCACTGCAACATCAACCTACGCTCCCCAAGATGCTCCGCCTTATGGATGTAAGCCGCCCTCACAGAGCTAAGCTCCTGATGGCTCATCTGCCTCTCTACTACATCCCTCGACCACAATCCTGACTCAATCAGCGAACTACACGCCATCGTCCTGAAACCATGCCCACAGACTTCCGTTTTCGTGTCATAGCCAATCACTCGTAGAGCCTTGTTCAACGTATTCTCACTCATCGGCTTATGCGGATCGTGATCGCCAACGAAGATCAGCTCACGGTTCCCATTCATGCTTTTGACCTTTTCCAGAATAGCTAAGGCCTGACGCGATAAGGGAACAAGATGGGGCGTCCGCATCTTTGAACCACGCTGAGAATGCTTAACTCCCTCCAGTGGCTCACGTTTTCCCGGAATCGTCCACATGGCAGTATCAAAATCCACTTCTGACCAGCGAGCAAAACGCAGCTCGCTTGAACGGATGAAAACTAACAACGTGAGTTCAACCGCCAGTCGAGTTAACGACCTACCAGAATAGTGATCAATGCGTTGAAGTAATTCAGGAATGCGGTTAAGCTCTAGAGCAGCACGGTGCTGTCTTTTCGCCGTAGCAACCGCACCAGCAATCTCTTGTGCTGGGTCGTAATCGATTAAGCCGCTCTGAACGGCAAACCGCATAATCGCGGTTGTCCGCTGTTGTAAACGAGCCGCAACTTCGAGTCGTCCGGATGATTCCACCGCTTTGATGGGTACAAGAAGGTCACGCGTCTTAAGTTCCGCAATGTTCCGCTTACTAATGGCAGCAAAGAGATTATCTTCGAGGCTTTTCAATACACGAGCACTATGTGATGCAGACCACTTCTGATTACCGGCGTGCCAGTCTCTGGCGACCACTTCAAACGTGATCGCCTCTTGTTACTGTTCTACCTTAACGGCTTTCTTGCTCTCACTGGGATCGACGTCATTAGCTAATAGTTTACGGGCCTCATCCCTGCGTGCACTGGCATCCGCCAGCGAGACTTCGAGGTATTTCCCCAGCGCCAGCATTTTCTCTTTACCACTAAAGCGATAACGAAGTCGCCAGTATTTAGAACCGCTAGGGTGAACCAGCAAAACCATACCGCCGCCGTCAGTAAGTTTATAGGCTTTTGCTTCAGGCTTTTGCTTCAGGCTTTGCCGAACGAACCTTCACATCACTCAGAGCCACGATGAGTATCCTTTCAAGGGTGCTGTGTGGGTACAAACATTTCGAACCGGAATATACCCGCAGTTGTACCCGTATCAATAAGTTGATGTAGATAGAATCAGGTTGACTTAGGTTCAGTGAAAAAGTGAGAAAAGCCTTGCGGAGACTGAATTTTAGGCATAAAAAAAGACCTCAGTTGAGGTCTATTTACATACTGTTGGTGCCGAAGGCCGGAATCGAACCGGCACGCCTCGCGGCGGTTGATTTTGAATCAACTGCGTCTACCGATTTCGCCACTTCGGCACTGAAGGGTATGCGGAAAACGTTGAGGATTATACCGTTACCCCCTGTTTCCGCAACCCTTATCCGCAGGCAGTGGTGCAACTGCTGAAAAAAACGTCTTTCGGCTTCTCAGGTTCACCTGCTTACATCCTTGTCAGAAATTTTTCACTCACCCTCGCCCGCCGTAAAGTAGCCGCTCCCCCTTGTATGTTTCACTGGCACAGATTGATGATATCCAACTTATGCGCAATGAAACTGATGTCCCCAAAGGGGATATCAGACAAACCAACGATCCTGAGTAACATAACAAAAGCCCTAATCCGAAACAGGCTTCACATCCGTTACCAGCGTCGGCAGATCCCAGGTGCCGCCCGCATGGATGTAACGACACATGCCGGTCCCGCCGTCATAGCTTTTGCGAAAAGCCTTGCCGTCCCACACCCAGCTTTCCTGGCTCATGCAGTCCCCGATACCCCGGCCTTTCTGCACACTGGTAATCTCGCCCTTGTCATAATCCGACCCGGAAATGGTCACTAGCACCGGCGTGCCTTTGAGTTGGTTATCAATGACCCAGTAACCATATCCTTCGTTATAAGCGGCTCGCCAGCAGAGCGCCGAAAGCAAAGCGTGGCTGTCATCCAGTGGCGTAAGAGTGAGTCCATCGGTTTCCGGATCACTGTTTTCTGCAGGTGAATACAGGCTGTCGCACGTGTCATCGTCATTGTGATTGACCGTTGAAAGCAGTCGGGTTTTCAGCGCGTCGATTTCTGGTGCGGTCAGCAAACGGGGTTCGCCGCTGAGGGTTTTTGCCGCCTGAATAATCGGTGCGGGCATGGCCTTAGCCACGCTGCTTTCCGGCTTATTGCCTTTTTTAGTGAGCGCGCCTGGTGTGCCGATACGGCCCTGCACGTCGTCCGCTTTCAGCAGCACGGCATAAGCGCCCTCGCCGGAAAGCAGGAAAGGCTTTGTGCCGCCTTTAAATTCGACTTTACCGCTGCCTTTGACAGCGTTGATTACCGCAGCGGTCTGACTTGCCGAAAGCCGCCAGTTATCGTCAGCCGCCACCAGATCGCCGACTGATTTTCCGTTGATCCACAGCGTTAGCTTTTCCGCCGGTTTGCTATCATCTTCGGTATCACCCAGCGTAACTTCTCCCACTGTCTCCGTTCCCGGTCCAGCGGCACGGGTGAGCAGGATCGAGCCAGACGGATCCTCTTCTTTGGCATAACCTGCAATGCGGCAGGTCAGGGTGTTATCACAGACAACTTCCCAGTCTTTGTGCTCAAGCGTTTTTCCGCTCTGGGCGGCCTGAGCCGACAGGGAGAACGCCGCCAGCACTAAAAGCATCGGTTTACAGTTCA
>Ga0308156_1002538_pt1 | contig 16006 bp, 10 predicted proteins | sample PhyAR2_FD_201041 | JGI IMG/M metagenome (GOLD analysis project Ga0308156, IMG submission 201041) | Phyllosphere microbial communities from UC Gill Tract Community Farm, Albany, California, United States - DLSL A.R2 | ecosystem: Host-associated > Plants > Phyllosphere > Unclassified | place: USA... | reverse complement strand
AAATCCGGTATACGGTTCTTTTACGTTTACCCCCGGCGAACGCCATGGTATGTCGAAGCATGTGGAAGGAAAAGGGGCTACAAATTATGGTATAGACCTACGGGCTTTAGATCCAGCGAGTCAAAAATTCACCTTAAAATATCTATTGGATTTTTATCAAAAGACGCCGGATAAATCCACTTTTTTTGCACGGCCTGAATTTTTTGATAAACTGGCAGGCACTGATCAATTACGAAAGCAGATCCTTGCTGGTCAATCCGAGAAACAGATTCGTGCGTCGTGGTCCGATGACTTAAAAGCATATAAGCAAATGCGTCAAAAGTATCTGCTTTACACTGATTTTGAATAGCAATAACTAACAAATATTAACTAGAATCATTTATTTTAAAACTCTATAATCAATGAGAAAATTTGTACTATTTTCTGTTGCTCTTGGATTGAGTTTTCCTTCTGAATCCTATTCTTTTACAAAGAAAGAAGGTACGTTGAACAGTGGTAATTTAACAAGCGCTCTTCTACGTTCTTCTGCAAAAGGTACGGTTCAAAATACGGTGCAAGGTACTGTAAAGGATGGAAAAGGTCCAGTCTCTGGGGTAAGTGTATTTTTGATTGGCGGTACTGCGTCAACAAAGACCGATGCTCAAGGACAATTTAAAATTACAGCTGCCGTGGGGAGCAAGTTGCGTTTTTCATCTGTTGGATACGTGACGAAAGAAGTTACCGTAACTTCAGGTTCGCTTGATGTGACGCTAGCCGACGATAATCAAGCGTTGGATGAAGTTGTGGTGGTGGGTTACGGTACTCAGAAAAAAGGTAACTTAACTGGTGCTGTTGCGTCGATTAATGTGAAGGAAAACCTACAGAGTCGTCCGATTGCCGATGTTGGAAGGGCAATTCAAGGTACGACGCCAGGTTTTAGTGTTACTGTGCCGAGTGGAGAGGTGGGGTCTGATCCTACTATGCGCATACGGGGTGCAATATCATCAATTCAAGGGAATAGTAGTCCATTGATCTTGGTAGATAATGTGGAGATTCCAAGTATTCAGTATGTAAATCCTGACGATGTGGAGTCTATTACAGTACTAAAAGATGCTGCCTCTTCATCCATCTACGGTGCAAAGGCTGCTTTCGGTGTGGTATTGATTAAGACTAAGACAGGAGAAAGTGCAGAGAAGGTTACGGTAAATTATTCCAATAATTTTTCATTCCAAAATCCATATAAAAAATTGGAAATGGGACGCGTTAATGCTTTAAAATATACCATCGATGCGTTAGAAAGAGTCGGAGGGACAGAGACTGGCGCTTTCTATAAAGTAAATAAAGAGAGTTATGAACGTGCGGTTGAGTGGGATAAAAAATATGGATCTACAATAGGTAAAGATGATCCAACTGTCTATGGTAGAGATTGGTTTGTTGATCCGGGATCACCAACGAAAAAATATGGTGTTAGAACTTATGACCCTTATGACTATATGGTGCGGGAATGGGCGCCCACACAAACGCATAATTTGTCTTTAAATGGTACGGTTAAGAAAACACAATATACTGCTTCATTCGGTTCGTTGAATCAGAGTGGTATGTTAAAGGCAGGGGATTCTGATAAATTTAAACGGTATAATGCTGCGCTAAGACTAAATACCGAACTGAATAAATATTTGACTATTAGAGGCGGGGCTATGTTTGCTCAACGGAACAAGATCTATCCGTATGCAACAAATTCAACAACGGCCGATCCGTGGTTATATATGTATCGCTGGAGTTCGCTTTATCCAATGGGATATGATGAAAATAGCAATCCAATAAGAAGTCCATGGAGTGAAAATGAGGCGGCAAATCAAGCTTCTATGCTTCGTAATTATATTAACTTAAGTGCTGGTGCTACAGTTAATATTATGAAAAATTGGAAAGTAGATGTAGACTATACATTTACCAATGAAGATTATAGTTGGCGAAAAAACGGAACTAGGTATACCGCTGCCAATTCTTGGGTGGCTGCCAAACAAAGGTTTGATGCACAAGGAAATCCTGTTTATGTCAATAAAGAAGGGGTTGTTGTCAATAAGGGAGATGAGGATGCGACTTTAGCTTATGATCTTTCTAATGATATGTATACAGCTAATGGCTCAGCACAAGACCATATCTACATGCGCTCGCAAAATGAACACAAACATACAGTGAATGCATTTACAACATATCAACTTGATTTGAATGATGATCATGACTTTAAATTTATCCTTGGTCTCAATAGAGTGACAAATGATGGTTCTTATCACTGGACGCAGCGAGCTGATTTATTGGATATTACAAATCCACAGTTTGATTTGGCTGTTGGTCAGATTACTGGAAGTGGTGGCGAATACTGGGAATCTCAATTGGGCTATTTTGGGCGCGTGAACTATGCTTATAAGAATAAATATCTGTTTGAAGGAAATATCCGTTATGATGGTTCATCCAAGTTTCCTAAAGATTTGAAATGGCGCTGGTTCCCTTCCTTCTCAGCGGGTTGGGTAGTTTCGGAAGAAAAGTTCATGGACTGGTCAAGATCTACATTAAATCAGTTGAAGTTTAGAGGTTCATGGGGAGTTATTGGAAACCAAACAGTACCTTCTGACCTTTATGTTTCCAACATGGACGCGGGTCAGATTAACTATATTGTCAATGGCGCACTGTTGAATTCAGTTGGTACACCAAAATTGAACTGGCCAAGCGTTACTTGGGAAGATCTTGAAACCCTCGATTTTGGAGCAGATGCTAGATTTTTTAAAAATAAATTAGGGTTTACATTTGATTGGTATCAAAAGAAAACGAAAAACATGTTTGCTCCTTTGGAAGGGACAACATTGACTTTGGGTTCTGCAGCGCCCTGGGGTAACTTTGGTACTTTAACAACTAAGGGATTCGAGCTAGCAATCGATTTTAATCATCGATTCGAAAATGGACTGGGTATTAACTTTAGGGCCAATTTGGATGATTCAAAATCTGTCTTCAATGGCTACACCTCATTACGTACTACAGGTGTAAATTACAATGGTAGGGTTTATGGTGATATTTGGGGATATGAGACTGACCGTTTATACCAATATAGCGATTTTGTATTGGATGAAAAAAATGATCCTCAATTGGTAAAGCCAAATAGCGATATGACTAAATATTACGGAAGTACAGATAATGTCTATCTATTAAAAGAAGGACCAAATGGCGAGAAGCCTGTTTACCAGCCACGATTCCAAAATTCAACTAATTTCTATTTTGGTCCTGGTGATGTTAAATTCAAAGATTTGAATGGTGACGGTGAGATCGATAATGGTGATGGTACTATTGATAATCCTGGTGACATGAAGATCATTGGTAATTCAACGCCTCGTTATCAGTATGGTTTTAGATTTGGTGCTGATTGGAAAGGATTCGATGTTTCGGCATTTTTCCAAGGAGTGGGACAACGTAAGGTTTGGGGAGCGGGATTCTTGGCGATTCCAGGATTTAACACATCAGACGGTGCAATGCCTGCAAGCTTTGTCAACGATTACTGGACTAAAGATAATCAGGGAGCTTTCTATCCTGCTGCATTTAACAATAGTGGTAGTGCAAATGTGAATAATATGCAAGTTCAGTCCCGCTACTTATTAGATATGTCATATCTTAGAATTAAGAACTTAACTCTAGGGTATACAATTCCTCAAAATATTGTACAGCGAGCTAAGATAAATAACCTGCGTGTTTATATATCGTTGGAGAATTTCTTCACTTGGGATAAACTTAGAGGCTTACCGATTGATCCGGAAGAGGTGGAAGGTTTCTCGATTTTTAATGAGACGAATTATAACGGTGGACGTACCGGCGTGGGAACACCAACATTTAAGAGTGCATCGTTTGGTGTTCAGTTAAACTTTTAAACGAATTTGACAGATGAAATTAAATAAGATAAAAATTGGATCTATCATGCTATCTGCAATGTTATTGGGGGTCGGCTGTAGTAAGGATGTTTTGGATAGGCCTGATCAAACTAAAGTAATCGATGAAAACTTTTGGAGAAATGAAGCAGATGTTCGTTTGTATGCAAATGATTTTTATTTAAACTATTTTGTTGGCTATAATACTTTTTTTGGTACCGCTTATGCTCCGTTGGTGGGCTATAACTACGCGGATGATTTTACATCTGAAGGTACACAGGGGGGATTTGAGGCGGTAGTGCCCACGAGTAGAGGATCTAGTAGTGCGACACCAGATATGTTGACTACTTATTCTGGGCCAACCTGGAACTTTTACTGGGTAAGAAAGGCTAATGTGATGTTGAATAGGGTTGATACAAAAGCTAAATCCAAATTGTCTGAAACGGAGTATAAGCACTGGTCTGCAGTAGCTCGATTTTTTAGGGGCTATGAATACAGTCGGCTAGTTTCTGTATTTGGTGATGTGCCATATTTCGATGTTGAAGTTGATCCGATGGACCAAGCTACAATGTATAAAGAGCGAACCAAGCGTGGAGAAGTAATGGATAAAGTGTATACCGATTTCGAATATGTATTGGATAATATGCGTGCGGACGATGGAAAAGGCTATGTAAATAAGTATGCAGCAGCGGCACTTATTTCTAACCTTATGCTGTTTGAGGGATCATGGGAAAAATACCACGGCTTAGATCAAGATCGAGCAAAGAAGTATCTTACGCTCGCAGTCAAAGCATCCGAAGTGGTTATGAATAGTGGTAAATGGTCTTTTGGAAGTGATTTTAAGAGTTTGTTTGCGTCCGAAGATCTGTCAAGCAATCCTGAGGTAATTTTCTTTAGAACCTATAATGACGCCTTGAAGGTGACTCACTCCGTAGGGTCTTATAGTAATGGTACTGAGGGCCAAAAGGGAGTGAATTTGGATTTGCTTAAATCTTTTATCTGTAATGATGGAAAGGTCTGGCAAAACTCGGTAGTCGCAAATGCCTCGGATTTTTCGATGAAGTCTTTGGCGAAAACGAGAGATCCCCGGTTTGAAGCTTCATTGATGGATACAGTTAATACTGCCTCTTCAACATTTGCTTACGGTCATAAATTTGCTGCAAGAGAAGCTTTGACTTATATCGGAAAAACTTATCCTGCGAAATGGAGCAGCAATACAAATACAAATGATGCTCCAGTTGCGCGTCTTGGAGAAGTTGTGCTGAATTGGATTGAAGCGAGGCAAATTCTAGCTGAGTTTTTTGGTGGAACAGCTGTTACCCAAGTTGATTTAGATAAATCGATAAACGCTGTTCGGAGTAGGCCGTTGGATGCAACTGCTATTGCTAAGGGGGTGAAGAAAACTGCACCTTTAATATTGAATTCATTACCGAACGATCCTAGTCGTAGTTCCGATGTGTCGCCTTTGATGTGGGAAATCAGACGTGAGCGGAGAATGGAGTTTGTGTATGAGTATGCGAGATTAAATGATATCCGTCGCTGGAAGAAATTGGAATATATGAATTTTTCGCGAAGTGCCGATTATTCGTTAGGTCCTTGGGTAAATATTAAAAAGGATCTTCCGAATCGTTTGACAAAGGCCTATGAAGGGGTTTTGAAGGTGCGGGATGCAGCTGGAAATACGATTACCTATAATGGTACTAATGGGGATGCTATGGTAGGATATTATGTCGTTCCGAAGTTTGGGAATAGGGTAAGTTTTACTGATCGATCTTATTTGGCTCCCGTCGGACTAAATCAAATTCAACAATACGCAAATTTGGGCTATATCTTGGCACAGACTCCGGGATGGCAGTAAATAGTGATAAATTAAAAAGCCTTTCTGAATCTTTCGGAAAGGCTTTTTTATGCTCTGATAGCGAATGCTGTCTAGGCGCATCTCAACCAATATCTAACATTGCTTTTGCATAAAAACGCATTTTTATTTCTGTTTTATGCATAAAAACGCTATTTTTAAGAAAACATTACGCATGAGGTTTCCAATTATTACCTTTTTTATTGCATTATCTTGCATTTTTAATGTCTCGATTGCACAGCAGTCTTTCAAATTCGCTCACGTGACCGATACGCATGTTGGCGGTGCAACAGGAGCGGAAGATTTGCGACGTACAGTAAAGGATCTAAATACGGTGAAAGATATTGATTTTGTGATACTGTCTGGTGATATCACGGAGTTTGGTGCTGATCACGAGCTCAAGCTGGCTAAGCGGATTTTGGATAGCTTGCAGCTTCCCTGGTATGTTATTCCGGGGAATCATGATGGAAATTGGTCTGAAAATGGAGCAAATACTTTTCGCACCGTTTTTGGTGGTGAAACTTTTTTCTTCAAGCACAAAGGCTATGCATTTATGGGGACCAATTCTGGTCCAAACATGCGGATGAGCCCTGGTCAGATTCCGCGTGAAAATCTGGTCTGGATGGACGCTGTTTTTGCCGCGAATCCGGATAAACAGCTGCCATTGATCTATATTAACCACTATCCACAAGATTCATCGTTGAATAACTGGTTTGACGCGTTGAAAAGGGTTAAAACACGGAATGTTCAACTGGCAATTTGTGGGCACGGGCATATCAATAAATTATACGATTGGGAAGGAATTCCTGGTGTAATGGGGCGCTCTAATCTGCGGGCAAATAAGGAAATTGGTGGTTATAATATTGTAACCATAGCAGATGGTAAGGCCACTTATCAAGAGCGTAACCCGGGGTTGGGTACGCAAGAAAAGCCCTGGCTCGTTGTTCCTCTTTTCAACCATCATTTTGAAAATGAAACCGCGACTTATCCAAGACCTAGTTATGCTGTCAATACAAAATATGCCAATCAAGTTAAGGTCAATTGGACTTTTGAAGATGCAAGTGATATCGGAGCGGGACTGACGGTTTACAAAAATAGCGTGATTACATCAAACACTGCCGGAGATATCTTTGCGCTCGATTTAAAGACCGGCAGGAAGCTATGGGCATTCCGTACTGGTGGTAAAGTGTATTCCACGCCAGCAGTTTCGAAAGGAATCGTGGTGGCTGGATCATCGGATCATGCAATTTATGCAGTGGATGCTCGGAATGGTCGATTACTGTGGAAGGTGCAGACAGAGAAGGCGGTTTTGGGATCGCCATTACTACACGATGGCGTCGCTTTTATCGGCGGTTCTGATGGTAAGTTTAGAGCGTTGGATATTAAAACAGGTGCTGTAAAATGGAGTTTTGATCAGGTCAAAGGATTTGTGTCAACATTACCGACCTATTATTTGGGTAATGTAATTTTCGGTTCATGGAGTAATGGGTTTTATGCCCTGAATGCCAAGACAGGTCGTCTTTCCTGGGAATGGAACAATGGACAGGCCAATCGCATGTTTTCTGCTGCTGCATGTAATCCAGTCGGCGTAAATAATCGTGTTTTTGTGGTTGCGCCCGATCGTTTTATGACAGCGCTGGATGCGAAATCAGGAGCAGTTATTTGGCGGGAAAAAAGAGATACAATTCGAGTACGGGAGTCGATGGGACTTTCTGCAGATCGTAAATTGGTTTATGTAAAGACAATGGATGGTGATCTGTTGGGTGTATCGGTGGCCGGAAACAGCATGGATGTTGTTTGGAAGTCTGCATTGAAGTTGCCTTATGAGTTGACGCCGTCGGCTATTAATACAAACGGTAGATTGGTGTTTGTGCCGAGTCATTCGGGTTTACTTTCTGCAGTAAGAGCAAAAACAGGCGAAGTTGTATGGCAATATAAAATATCGAATGGAATGCTAAATCCCGTTGCAATAAATGGTCAAAAAGGTGTGATTGCGAGCACAATGGATGGTAAAATAGTGTCGTTAGCATTTTAAACAAGTGGACGTAAAGATCTTTTTTGAAAATAAATGCCTTGATATGATAAAAAAATGTCTAAACTTCTTAAATTTACGTCAAGCTTTTATGCTTGTTTTTGCATGTTTTGTTTGTAACTTTGCGAAAGCACAGCAAAATGCTTGGATTAGAATAAACCAATTGGGCTATACTCCGGCAAGTAAGAAGGTTGCAGTATGGGGTGGAAAGTCAATCAGGCAGCTTCGTTCTTTTGAGATTAAAAACGCAAAAACAGGTAAAACCGTGTATGTGCATCCTGTTGGAAAAGATTATGGGGCCTACGGTCCTTTTATTCAAAGTTTTCGTTTTGATTTTTCTGCCGTACAAGATACAGGACGCTTCTTTGTTCAAGCTGACGATGTAAAATCAGCAACATTCCGAATTGCACAGGACGTCTATAGAGGGGCCGCAGATTTTGTGTTGCGATATATGCGTCAACAACGGACATTGTTCAATCCCTTTCTGCAGGATAGTTGCCATACAAACGATGGTTTTACGGTTTACGCAGAAAAAGTGGGAATTCAAGATAGTTCGCATATCGATGCTGGTGGTGGTTGGCACGATGCTTCTGATTACTTGCAATATGCGACAACCTCGGCAAATGCAACATTTCACTTGCTTGCTGCCTATCGTGATTTTCCAAGAGTGTTTAGTGATCGGAAGCTGGCGAATGGGCTTGATGGTAAAAATGGTCGTGCGGATGTTCTGGATGAAGCGAAATGGGGGTTAGATTGGTTGTTGAAAATGCATCCCAAGGCTAATGAAATGTACAATCAGATTGGAGACGACCGGGATCATGCCAGTATGCGGATGCCTAAGGAAGATCCGTATTATGGACGTGGATTTGAAAGGCCGGTGTATTTTATCGATGGTGCGCCACAACAGCGGGGCAAGTATATGAACAACACGACCGGTACAAGCTCTACTGCGGGTAAATTTAGCAGTGCTTTTCGCCTCGGGGCGACGTTGTTTGCTAAGGAAGATCGGAAGTATGTCAAACTGCTGTCGAAGAAATCAGCGTCCGCCTATGCCTATGCCAATATTAAGCCCGGCGTGACACAGACGGTTTCCGTGAAATCGCCCTATATTTATGCAGAGGACAATTGGGTGGATGATATGCAGTTGGCTGCTGCAATGGAGTTTTCAGCGACAAAGAAAAAGAAATTTGCCCAAGAGGGTTTACAATATGCCAGACAGGAGAAGGTGACACCTTGGATGATAACCGATACTGCCGCTCACTATCAGTGGTATCCGTTTATCAACCTTGGACATTATGAACTGGCAAAAGGATTAAAAGGGCAAGATCGCGAGGAGATTGTTTCTTACTATAAGCAAGGGATTGAGGAAGTTAATCGCAGAGCAGAGTTAAATGCCTTTTATCGGGGAGTTCCCTTTATCTGGTGCAGCAATAATTTGACTGTCTCTTTTGCCATCCAATGTTTGTGGTACAAGGAACTGACAGGAGATGCACAATTTGATGTGCTCGCTCAGGCTAATTTTGACTGGTTGTTTGGGACAAATCCCTGGGGAACAAGCATGGTTTATGGTCTTCCATCTTGGGGCGATACACCTGTGGATCCGCATTCGGCATTCACGTTTCTGGGAAAGCACCCGATCGACGGAGGTTTGGTTGATGGCCCTATTATGGCATCAACTTATCGCAATTTGATCGGTATCAAGTTGAATAATCCCGATCATTATGCGGAGTTTCAAAGTGATTTGGCAGTCTATCACGATGATTACGGGGACTATAGTACCAATGAGCCCACCATGGATGGAACAGCTTCTCTCATTTATTTGCTTGCTTCAAAAGAGGGTAAGGCCATGGAGGAGCCTATTGGAAAAAAGTAACCCAGGATATTTTTGGTGCTATTGTCCGGGGCGACTCGACAACGCAAAAGGTGGCGCTGATGTTTACTGGTCATGATTTGTCGGAAGGTACTGCAGCAGTGTTGGATGCCTTAAAACGTCATCATGTAAAAGGTTCATTTTTCCTGACAGGTGATTACCTCAGAAATCCGACCTTTAAACCGTATGTGCGTCGGATGTTAAGGGATGATCACTATGTCTCGGGGCATTCGGATAAGCATCTTTTGGTCAGCGACTGGGGAAGTAGAAGTGTGTTATTGGTTACACGCGACTCTTTTGTGACTGATGTGAAGGCTAATCTGAATGCATTGCAAAGTGCAGGTATTAATAGCCGAAATCTGTCCTATTATATTCCTTCGTATGAATGGTATACGACTGAAACGGTCAATTGGGCAAAAGCGTTGGGGCTATCTTCGGTTAATTATACACCCGGAATACGGACAGCGGCCGATTATACGTATCCTGAAATGGGGGTTCGTTATTTGTCATCGGAAGTGATTCTCGACAATCTGTGGTCCTACGAGGCACGATTTGGGCTTAACGGGTTTATGCTGTTGATTCATATGGGAACGGATGACCGGCGTAAAGATAAACTGTATCATCATTTGGATGATATCATTCGCATATTAAAGGGAAAAGGGTATCAATTTGTAGATGTGCCCGATTTATTGAAATAAAGAAATACAATACATACTAATAATGGTAAATACAACGGAGAAAGATTCGAATTATCAGGATTTGGACAAGATGTCTGTGCATGAATTATTGACTAATATCAATAATGAGGATAAATCTGTGCCACTTGCTGTAGAGCAGGCTATCCCTCAGATTGAAGCATTGGTTAAGGTCACTGTGGAGAAAATGAAGGCTGGTGGTCGAACTTTTTATATCGGCGCTGGTACGAGTGGCCGTCTAGGCGTGTTAGATGCATCTGAATTACCTCCAACTTACGGTGTGCCATTTGAATGGATAATCGGCTTGATCGCCGGTGGCGATACCGCAATTCGGAAAGCGGTTGAATTTGCAGAAGATGATCTGGAGCAGGCTTGGAAGGATATGGAAGCCTATGATATCGATGAGAACGATGTTGTGGTGGGTATTGCGGCTTCTGGCACGACTCCTTATGTGATTGGTGGATTGCAAACCGCAAATGAAAAAGGACTTGTGACAGGATGTATCGTCTGCAATGGTGGTTCTCCAATTGCGGAGATAGCGCAATATCCTGTTGAAGTAATTGTGGGGCCTGAGTTTGTCACTGGATCTACCCGAATGAAATCGGGTACTGCACAGAAGCTGGTATTAAATATGTTCAGCACCGCAGTGATGATCCAATTGGGTCGGGTCAAAGGAAATAAGATGGTCGATATGCAATTGTCAAATCATAAGCTGGTAGGTCGTGGTGTGCGTATCATTATGGATCAAACAGGAGCGCCCGAGGATGAAGCTGCGGCTTTGCTTGAGCAGTTCGGGAATGTGAGACAAGCGATAGAATCCTATCAGGCGGCGCATTGACTATAACCAACTACTAATCACCTATTTTAAAAACAAACTATGTCACCAGTAATATTATTATCTTTTATAATAATCTATTTTGCGGTTTTGCTCGCAGTTGCGCACTTTACCTCAAAGGGAGCTTCTGATAACTCTACTTTTTTTGTTGCAAACCGTAATTCTAAATGGTATATGGTTGCCTTTGGGATGATCGGTACCGCGCTCTCCGGCGTAACCTTTATTTCAGTTCCCGGTGCCGTCGGTGCTTCCGAATTCAGCTATTTCCAATTCGTTCTTGGCAATGCAGTGGGGTTTGTCATTATTGCCTACGTATTGCTTCCGCTCTATTACCGAATGAATCTGACGTCTATCTATACCTATTTGGAAGAGCGTTTTGGGCACACTACTTATAAAACTGGTGCCGCTATTTTTTTGGTTTCCCGAACGATAGGTTCCGCATTTCGTCTATATTTGGTCGCCATTGTATTACAGCATTTTATTTTTGATGCCTGGAATGTGCCTTTCGCGATTACGGTCGTTATATGTTTGGTGTTAATCTGGATGTATACCAATAAGGGCGGTTTAAAAACGATTATCGTAACAGATACCCTACAGACTACCTTCTTAGTGACTGCCGTCATTCTTTCCATTTATTTTATGGCAAAAGGATTGGATTTTGGTATTGTGGATACTTTTGAGGCCGTGAAAGAAAGTAGCTACTCCAAGATCTTTTTCTGGGATGATTTTGTGGGCAGTAAAGCAAATTTTTGGAAACAATTCTTGGGAGGAATTTTTGTGACCATTGCGATGACAGGGCTCGATCAGGATTTGATGCAGAAGAACTTATCGATGGGGACCATTAAAGAGGCGCAAAAGAATATGATCACTTTTACCAGTGTTTTTGTGGTCATTAATATTTTCTTTTTAGCTGTAGGCGCTCTGTTGTATATCTATGCGGCTAAAAACGGTATTGATGTCACCCAGTTGGCCACGCGTGATTATTTGTATCCGGAAATTGCATTGAACCATTTGACCATCGTTCCTGCCATTATTTTTATGATGGGTTTGACAGCTGCTACTTTTGCAACGACGGATAGTGCGCTAACGGCCTTAACGACTTCTTTTTGTGTAGACTTTTTGAACTTCAATAAAAAGGAAAACCCCAATGATCCAGCTTTGATCAAACAGCGTAACTATGTGCATTTTGGCTTTTCTATTGTGATGTTATTGGTTATTCTTGTCTTTAAGCTCATCAATGACGATTCGGTCGTCAATGCAATTTTTACCGCGGCGAGCTATACCTATGGACCTTTATTGGGCTTATTTGTTTTTGGGATTTTTACAAAATATGCGGTGCGGGATAAGGCTGTACCTTACATCTGTATCCTTTCGCCAACTATATTATTTTTGCTTAAGACCTATATTATCGAGGTGCATACGCCTTATGTTATCGGATTGGATCTAATTATCATTAATGGCTTTATTACATTTGTGATGCTTTTGATCAGTACGCCGGGTAAAGCTAGCGAAAGCGCATTGTCCCACAACTAATACATTTTGGCTATAAAAAGTTTCTCCATTGGTGAGAAGATGTAAATACAAGTATTGATTTGATTTGTACGTACAGAAAAATTAAGTTAAGTTTGATATACTTAGTTTTTCTGTACGTATGTATCATAGCATAAATGAGACTACGGAATTTATCCGTAGAAAAATTGGAGATTTTACTCCAGAGTTCGGTATCATCCTAGGTACCGGTTTAGGTAAATTGGTTGATGAGATTGAAGTCGAGTATCAGCTGATGTATTCCAATATACCTAATTTCCCTATTTCAACTGTTGAATTTCATTCTGGTAAGCTTATTTTTGGCAAGCTGAGTGGCCGTAATGTGGTCGCCATGCAAGGAAGGCTACATTACTATGAGGGTTACGATATGCAGCAGATTACATTTCCAATCCGTATTATGAAGGTGTTGGGGATAAAAAAATTGTTTGTTTCAAATGCTGCCGGATCGCTAAATCCTGAGGTAAAAAAGGGTGACCTCGGCATTATTGAAGACCACATCAACTTATTGCCCGACAATCCACTTCGCGGACAAAATCTGGCTGAGTTTGGCCCACGATTTCCGGATATGAGTGAGCCGTATAACCAGGAGATGATCGCACAGGCTCTTGAAATTGCGAGCCAACATACGATTACTGCACGAAAAGTTGTTTATGTTTCTTCTGCGGGCCCCAATTTGGAAACCAAAGCGGAGTATCGCTATATGCGTTTGATCGGTGGGGATGTGGTCGGTATGAGTACGGTTCCGGAAGTTATCGTTGCCAATCATATGGGGCTGCCGGTATTTGCCATTTCGGTTGTTACGGATGAAGGCTTTCATGAACAGCTTAAACCTGTATCCCTGCAGGAAATTGTTGCGGTTGCGGAGAAAGCAGAACCTAAAATGACATTAATTTTGAAAGAATTAATAGCTTTGCAATAAATTGCATTTTTATATGTCATCTTTTCAAGGTAACGGTGTTGGAATGGTGGGCATTTTAGGTAATTTGTTCATTCCGGTGAATTTAGCTTTTTTGGTTTTTATATAATTTTAGATGAAGTTGTTTGTACGCATTCTTGCCGCATGGTGTTTTTTATTTATTTATTCCATGGATATCATTGCGCAGAGCAAGGAGGATTGGAGCAGTGCATTGGATTCGGCGAGAGCCAAGGAGGACGGAAAAAAGGATTCTGTTATCCTATCGGCCAAGTATATCCGCTATGCAACATTGGATATGCTAAAAAAAGGTACCTATACAAGACAGATTGACACTTCACATCATAATTACCAATATTATAACCCGCAAAATTTACCTTGGAATCCCAGTGTGAATCTCGGTTCTTATGGTCTGGCTACGCGCGACCTGCTATTTCAGCCTAAAAAAACCATTGGATTTCAGTCTGGTTTTACCGCATTGGAGCGTTATTTACTAAATCCTGATTCGGTTCAATATTTTAGGGCACGGGCCAGATACTCTGAGTTGTCAGCGGTGGGGTTTTTCTTTAATGATCAGGTTTTTAGGGCTCGGGTAGCGCAAAATATCAATTCCCAATGGAATATGAATGTGGATTTCCATTCGACTAAAACGGATGGTTATTACCTGAATCAGAATTACTCCGACTTAAAGGCTTCAATTGCCTCGTGGTACGAATCAAAAAATAATCGGTATAACCTGTTGATCAATGCGGTATTTAACCGGTTGGATGCCATGGAAAATGGCTCTATTACCGAAGATCGCCCGTTTGCACCTGAAAACAGACAGGCTCCAAATCGTTTTAACCCTAAATTTGGCAATTCTGACAAGAATGTGATTCCACGATCCAGATGGTGGGATAAATCATTTTTTCTAAGACAGTCGCTTTACGTGGGGCGATTGGATACCATTGATAAAGGTAAGCCCACCATGGAGATTCGGCCTACCAATAGCATGGCGCACAATACCCGTATTAGAAGACAAACCTATAACTTCTTCAAGAATACGGATGATCAGAATGCAGTGTTGCCCTACAACAACAAAGCCTTGGCATTAAATAATGATAAGACCCTGATTACAAATGTTTCGAATGAGTTTGAATACAACTTTTTCCTCCGTGGGAAGTCGGTATTTAAGAATGAGGCAAAATTAAACCTGGCCTTTCAGCACGATATGAACTGGGTGGAGCAAAACCAGCTCGATTCCAATCGCTATTATAATAACCGTGCGGCTTATCCGCAGGCGATTAATAAATTGCCAGATAGCACCACGTTTGATCGCTTTTACCAAAATGGCATCGTAAAGGGCGAATTGGGCTATCAGTTTTCCGACCGTCTTGATTTTAGTTTGAAGGCGAATCAGATTGTATTCGGTCACAATTTTGGGGATTTTTTATATGATGCCAAAGCGGATATCGCTATGGGCGATAAAATCGGAAAGGTAACGCTATCTGCGTATTCACAGAATAAGTCCCCTGAGATGGTTTTTGAGAATTTAAATTATACGTATGCAAAATGGAATGATTTGGATCTTAAAAAGACTAAAATTCAGAATCTAGGTTTTCAATATGCTAATCCAATGCTTGGTTTTCATGGTAAGGTTGAATATTTCCTGATGAATAATTATACGTATTTTGCAGAGCGGCCCAATCCGCAGGACGATCCTAAAAATGACAAATGGATTGTTCCGACCCAATTGGATAAGGCCAATTTATTGAAGGTAACGGTCGGACAAAAATTTAAATTGAACCATTTTACTTTAGACAACCTGGTTGTCTATCAAAAGACAGATCAACAAGACGTATTGGCGGTCCCCGAATTGTATACTTGGCATAGTTTGTATTACAGCAATCTTTTCTATAAAGTGATTGATTACAGTATTGGTTTGGATGCGAAGTTTAATACACCTTATGCAAATCCAAATTATTCGGTTGGTACAGGACAATTTTACAATGCATATAAGCAAATCGAGTTTTCGACTTATCCAATTATGGATTTGTGGATTACAGCAAACATACAACGGGTAAACATGTTTTTGAGCTATAATTTTTTAAACCAGAACTTCTATCCACACGGATACTACACGGTTCGGCGCTATCCGATGAATACCGCCAACTTTAGGTTTGGAATTTCGTGGAAGTTCTATGACTAAAAATTATTTCGGTGTTTCTTAGCTTGTTGTGATCGTTAGGGCATAAAATCTTATAAAATAATTTTGAGAATAGAATTTTTAAGCTATATTTGCACACGCAATTAGGGAACGGCGTTCTTTAAAAAAGTATGGAGGCTTAGCTCAGCTGGTTCAGAGCATCTGCCTTACAAGCAGAGGGTC
>Ga0308156_1002536_pt1 | contig 16019 bp, 9 predicted proteins | sample PhyAR2_FD_201041 | JGI IMG/M metagenome (GOLD analysis project Ga0308156, IMG submission 201041) | Phyllosphere microbial communities from UC Gill Tract Community Farm, Albany, California, United States - DLSL A.R2 | ecosystem: Host-associated > Plants > Phyllosphere > Unclassified | place: USA... | reverse complement strand
GCGACTTCGACCTGAAGCGTCTGGGCGTGGCTGAGCACGCCTTGCGATTCAAACAGTCGAGCGTTGCGCAAATGCAGATCGAAGCCGTCATGGGTCTCGCGTGCGATCTTCAGCGCTTCGGCTGCCAACACCTGGCCAAAGTACGCCCGCGCCAGATTTACGTCCTCCAGACTGACCGCTTCCTGCTGCTTCGCCTGCGCCAGATCCACATTGGCCGCCGCCGCTCGTCGTAAGGCTGGAATTGCGCCGCCGGTATAGATCGGCTGAAGCGCCGTCACCGTGGGGCGAAAGGTCGTGTCGTCGACCTGCAATCGGACGTCTTGCGGCAAGGCGGCGAAAATTTCGGGAAGCGCCGCTTCCAGCCGCTGGCCGACACTCTGCAACACGTCACCCGGCACACCGGGCAAATCCGCGATGAGCCCAGGAATGGCGGCGCCGAGCTCGGCCTGTGCGCGGTCCAGCGTGTCGCCCAGCGAGAGATCGAATGTCTTGCGATAACGGATCAACTGAGCATCGAGCGCTACGGTCGGCCGATTCAGCCCGGCAGCCACATCCGCCTGGGCCTTGGCGGCCTGCATCCCATAGCCCGCAGCGCGACCGAGACTGGAGTTGGAGCGAATACGTTGCTGAGCGGCCGCATAGGTCAGAGCGACTGTAGCGTCGCCTTGGGCCGCCTCTTGGGGCGCGGCCTGAACTTGGGAGACCGCCGCAAGGGCGTTCGGCGCTGATCCGGCCAAAATGCCCACAGCAACCCAGCCGATCCTAGCTGCACGCATCGTTTCACCCCGCCTTCAGCAGAGAGAAACTATCCGAAGCTAAGCCGCTTGGTCCAGCGGCTCCGCACCGCACGACAGCGAATGACGTTGCACAGTCTTTGCCGCCGTCCTGCATGCTCGTGCCCGTCCATCTCTATGGGCGAAGCTTTGCGCCAGCATCAAAATGCTGACTAGCGACTTAAGCGTCGGCCACCGGAAAGACGGCAACCTTCCTCCGGACGTGTCGTTGTCAGAGCCTCCCCGTTCGGCCGCAACCGCGATCGTCATTCCGCAATCGAAATCAGAAGGATCGCCATGCCGGTCATCGTCGTCACAGGCGCCAGCGCCGGCATCGGTCTCGCGATCGCCGAGCGGTTCGCCCAAGCCGGATGGCAGGTCGTGGTTATCGCCAGACAGGCTGAACGCCTTTCCAAAGCCGTTGAACAGCTGAAGCGTTCGGGAGACCGAGTGATCGGCATGGCGGGTGATGTGTCCGATCCGGAATTTGTCGAGCAGGCGGGCCGCGATGTCGTGGGCGCATTTGGCGGCATCGATGTCTGGGTCAACAACGCCATGTCCACGGTCATTGGACGCGATGAAGATCTGACCGACGCCGACTACCGCCGCGTCGTCGAGACGACCTATCTGTCTCAGGTCTACGGAACGCGCGCGGCGCTTCGGGTCATGCGGCCGGCGGACACAGGGGCGGTGATCCAAATTTCCTCGGGATTGACGCTGCGCCCTGCCCCGCTGCAGGCCGCCTACTGCGGCGCCAAGGCGGCCGTCGATGGGTTTACCGAGGCCATTCGGGCCGAACTGATCGCCTCATCCTCCAACGTCACCCTGACCACTGTCTATCTGCCGGCCGTCAACACGCCCCAGCCTTTGTGGTCACGCAACCGGATCGACCGGGCGCAGGTCATTCCAGATCCCCTGTTCGATCCCCGCCTGTGTGCAGACGCCGTGTGGTCTGCTGTGCAGCGGCCCAGCCGCAAGGTCTTCGTGGGTCGCACGACATGGCTGATGGGGCTGGCGCAACAGTTTACGCCAGCGCTGGCGGATCGCCAAGCTTCCAAGATGATCACAGCGCAGCAGGGCGACCCGCAACTGCCGCGTCTCGGCAATCTCGATCAACCCGAAGATGGTCCGGCGGCGATCGACGGCCCAGACACCGAACGGGTGATCAGACCATTGATCGGTTTCGTGTCCAGCCGCCAGATTGCGGCGCTCAAGGTCGCGGCAGTCGGCGTCCTAGCCGGCTTTGCCGTGACGGCTGGCTTTGCGATCGGATCGTCCAAACGATGACCGAGACGGCCTTCACGCCCCATCCAGCGCGCTCGTCGCAAGCGCTCCGTCCCGATGGCTACGTCGCCCTCGAAGATTATGGCGTTCTGGGCGAGGGGCGAACGGTGGCCCTGTCAGCGCTGGATGGCGGCATCGATTGGTGGTGCGTCCCGGCGATCGATGCGCCGCCCCTTTTCGACCGCCTACTGGATCCGGAGGGCGGCCGGTTTTCGATCACGCCGACCGAGGCCTTCACGGCGACCCGCCGCTATCGCCCCGACAGCAATGTGCTGGAGACGGAGTTCGCCACCGCCACGGGCCGCGCGCGTCTGACCGAGAGCCTGAACAGCGGCACGGCCGGTCGTTTGCCCTGGTGCGAACTGGCCCGCCGTATCGATGGCCTGGAGGGCGAGGTGACCTTCGCCCTGGACATGCGTCTGGGGCGTCGGGGCAATACGGCCAACCCGTATCATTCGAAGATCGGCGAACACACGGTTTTCCATGTCGAGCGGGTGCTCGGCCTGTTCGTCCACGATCCGCGCATCTCATGCGAATGGTCCGACGAGGGCATTGTCGGAACCATTGTGGTCGGCGCAGGCGAGCGGCGCACCGTGGCCATCGTCGCTGGACGCGACGAACCGCTGGTCGTGCCGTCCATCGAAGAAATCGACGCCCGCATCGACCTGTCGGATCAGGAATGGCGGGATTGGGCGGCGCGCTTGAACTGCCCCGGCCTGTATCGCGACGACTTCATCCGCAGCGCCCTGGCGTTGAAGTTGCTGCTGTACTCGCCGTCGGGCGCCATCGCCGCGGCGGCCACGACCTCCCTGCCCGAGCGTCTGGGCGGCGACAAGAACTGGGATTATCGCTACGCCTGGCTGCGCGACGCCGGCTATACGATCGAGGCCTTCCTGGCGGCCGGCGCCCAGGCCGAGGCCAAGGCCGCCTTCAGTTGGCTGCTGATGCAGCTGAAGCGCCATGGCGCCAAGGTCTGCTACAGCCTGGACGGCGCACTCGTGCCGCCGGAAACGCACTGGGACATGCCGGGCTATAAAGGCTCGCGTCCGGTCGTCACGGGTAATCGCGCCGCCGACCAGGCGCAGCACGGCGTATTCGGCGACATCTTTGAGACCGCCTCGCGCTTCGTCGGCTGCGGCAACATCCTCGACAGCGCCAGCGCCCAGCAGTTGTCGGAACTGGCGGACCAGTGCGCCGACGCCTGGCGACAGCCGGACGCGGGCATGTGGGAGCTGGAAGATCAGCAGCACTACACCATGTCCAAGATCAGCTGCTGGCAGGCCCTGGCCCGTGCGGTCGAGCTGGCCGACGCGGGACAACTGCCGACGACGTGCCGGGATCGCTGGCGGCGCGAGCGCGACCGGATCTTCGACTGGGTCGAAACGCATTGCTGGTCCGAAAACCTTCAGGCGTTCGTGATGTATCCGGGCAGCGACAAGCTGGACGCGGCCCTGGCCCTTGCCGTGCGGTTCCGGTTCGATGGCGAGGATCGACTGCGCGCAACCCTTGAGGCGCTGGATCGCCATCTCGGCGCTGGCGTTTTCCACTATCGCTATTCCGGCATGCAAGCCGAGGAAGGGTGCTTCATCGCCTGTTCCTTCTGGATCGCCGAAGCCTGGGCGACGCTAGGCGAATCGGACAAGGCGCGCGCCCGCATCGACAGCCTACGCGAAGCCCTCAGCGGCCGCTGGGGCATGCTGACCGAGATGATCGACCCGGACACCGGCGCCTACCTCGGCAACATGCCGCAGGGGCTCAGCCACCTCGCGCATCTGACCGCCCTGACCGCCGTCGGCAAGGCGCAGACCACTTCCCCCCAGCCCGAAACGGAGACGTTCCATGACTGATCGCCTGACCCTTCAGGATCCGCGCGAGCAATATCCAAAGCCGCCCTTCCCGCGCCAACCCCAACCCGTACCGGGCGAAGCGCGCGAGATGGACCCCAAGCCCGATCATGGCGAGGACAGCTATCAGGGTTCCGGCAAGCTGAAAGGACGCAAGGCCCTGATCACCGGCGCCGACAGCGGCATCGGCCGCGCGGCCGCCATCGCCTACGCCCGGGAAGGCGCCGACGTGGCGCTGTCCTATCTGCCGTCCGAGCGCAAGGACGCCGCCGAAGTCATCGCGCTGATTGAGGCCGAAGGCCGCAAGGCCATCGACCTTCCCGGCGACATCACCGATGAAAACTGGTGCCGGCAGATGGTCGAACAGGCCGTGTCCGCGCTGGGCGGACTGGACATCCTGGTCATCAACGCCGGCCGCCAACAGTATCGCGAGGACATCTCTCAGGTGACGTCGGAAGACTTCGACAAGACCTTGAAGACCAACCTCTATGCCATGCACTGGATCGCCCAGGCGGCCGTCCCGCATCTGCCGGCGGGCGCCTCGGTCATCACCACCGCCTCGATCCAGGCCTATGAGCCGTCGGCCATCCTGCTGGACTACGCCACCACCAAGGCCGGGATCGTCGCCTATACGAAGGCCCTATCCAAGCAGCTGATCGAAAAGGGCATACGCGCCAATGTGGTGGCGCCCGGCCCCTTCTGGACGCCGCTGCAGTCGTCCGGCGGACAGCCGCAGGACGCCGTGATGAAGTTCGGCGAGCAGGTGCCGCTGGGTCGTCCGGGCCAGCCTGTCGAGATCGCCCCGGTCTATGTGCTGCTGGCCTCGCAGGAAGGCAGCTACATCACGGGCGAAGTCTTCGGCGTCACCGGCGGCATGGGCGTCGCCTGACAAAACAAAGCCGGCGGCGGGATCGTCGCGCCGCCGGTCTCTCTTTCGGCGGGACGACTAGCCGGCGATGGTGGCGACGGAGCCGGAATCCACCCGGATGCCCGCGCCGTTGATGAAGCTGGCGCGATCCGAACACAGGAAGGCGACGGCCGCTGCGACCTCCTCCGGCTTGCCCCTGCGATCCAGCGTCATGCCGGGCCGCTCTTCCTTCAGGAAGCTCTTGATCGCCTCCTCGAAGGTTTCGCCGCGTTCCTCGGCGCGCTTCTTCATCATGGCGTCGGTCATCGGGGTGGCGATGAAGGCCGGCGAGACCGTGTTCACCAGCACATTGTCGCAGCCGTAGGCCTTGGACAGACCCTTCGCCAGGCTAAGAATACCGGCCTTCGAGGCGCAATAGGCCAGTTCATCGACATAGGGCTGGACCGCATCCTCCGACGCGAACAGGACGATACGGCCCCAGCCCGAACGCCGCATGGCCGGAATGGCCTGGCGGCACATCCGCACCGCGCCCATCAGATTGATGTCGAGCGTCTCTAGCCAACCGGCGTCATCGACATCCAGGAAATCGCCGGTCGCGCCGGTCACGCCCGCTGCGTTCACATAGATGTCCGGATAGCCCATGCGGTCTCGGACCTCCGCCCACAGGCGTTCGACATCGTCGGCCTTGGTCACGTCGCCGGTCACGCCGATGCATTCGCCCAAGGCGGAAAGCTCCTGGACGGCTTCATCCAGCGTGCCGTCCGGCTTGTCGGTTAGGGCGACCCGTACGCCGGCTTCCAGCAGCAGCCGCGCCGTCTCCTTGCCCATGCCGGAATCGGCGCCGGAAATGAGGGCGATCCGCCCCTTGATCCCGAGGTCCATCACAAATCTCCTGTTCGTTGACGTTCGAGGAAGCGATCGGCCGTGCGCAGGGCGACGGCCATGAGGGTCAAGGCCGGGTTGGCCGAAAGCGCGCTGGGGAAGACGGAGTTGTCGCAGACGTACAGATTGTCGATCTCGACGCTGCACCCGTCGGCGTCGACGACCGCCGCGTCCGATTTGTCCCCCATCCGGCAGCCGCCGATGGTGTGCGCCGACCGGGCCACCGCGAAGATGTCCTCGGCTCCCGCTGCCATCCAAAGCTCCGTCATGACGCGCCGGGCATGGGCGTCCAGGCGCCGCTCGTTCTCGCCATAGCTGAAGTCGATCCGCGCCTTGCGCAGCCCGACGGCGTCGACCTCATCGGACAGGGTCAGGCGGTTGTCGTCGTTCGGCAGACACTCTCCATTGATGCCGATCCCGGCGAGCCGGCGATAGTTATGCAGCGTATCGACCAGCGGCGCGCCCCACAGGCCCGCGCCGCGCGAGAACCCGCCCGCCAGGGTGACCGGCATGACGCCAAGGCTTTGGATCAGATAGCCGCCGGCGAAGTTCGCGTCGGCCGGACGCACCATTTCTTCGCTGATCAGGGAAGACGGATAGCCGCGGTTCATCGACATGTCGGCGTCGAACCGCCCCCAGACTTGGGTCGCCACGTGGGTCATGAAGTTGCGGCCGACCTCGCCGCCGGCGTTGCCTAGTTCCCAGTTCAGCAGCAGGCGCGGCGTCTCGACACCGCCCGCACAAAGGAACAGCGCTCGACAGTTCAGCCGATGATCCTGCCCGTCGCGACGATAGATCACGCACGTGATCCGTCCACCGGCGTCACGCTCGACGCCTATGGCCCGAGCGTTGGCGATGATCGTGGCGCCGTCAGCTGCTGCCATCGGCAGAAAGCTGTTGTCCGCGCCGCCTTTGGCGCCGGTTCGGCATCCCTGGTGGCAGGCGCCGCAGTTTACGCAGGCCATGCGGTAGGGCGTCGTCCCCGCCTCGCGATCAAGGGACAGCACGGCCGCCGGCGCATCCGTAACGGTCAGCCCGATCGCCCTTGCGCCGCGGGCCATCGCATCCGCCGGGGCGTTGCGCGGGACAGGCGGATAGGCGAACCGTCGCCCGCCCCACGGATAGTCGGCCGGGCCTGAGACCCCGATCACCGTCTCTACGGCCTCGACATAGGATTTCAATTCGTCCCAGCCGAACGGCCAGTCCCGCCCGCGTCCCGTCTCCGAGGCCAGCGTCAGGTCACGGGGATCGGGTCTTGGGCAGAAGGCGCCCCAGTGCAGGAGCGAGCCGCCGACGCCCTGGCCGGAGTTGTTGGCCCCAAAGGCGGTCGGGTCGCGCCCTCCGCTGAGGCGCTCTTCCATCCAGTAGAGATCGGCCGTTGTTTCGTCGGGCGTATGCTCCGCCGGATCGAAGGCCCGCCCTGCCTCCAACACCGTGACCGACAGCCCGGCCTTCGCCAGCCTGGCCGCGATCGGAGCCCCGCCGGCCCCGCTACCGATTATGACGACATCGGTTTCGCCGGCCGTCCTTGCAGGCGCGCTCAACCCACGCCCCCCATCGGCAGACGCCAAGGTTCGGTGTGGTCCGCCGCCGTCTGATCGTAGCCCTGAAACCGGCCTTCGCCGCCCGTGGCGAAGCCGTCGTAACCGATCTGGGCCCAGGTGGCCGGCAGCGACATCCACAGGCGCGCGGCTTCGGACACGACATCCTCGAACCACAGCCTCATGGCGTCCGCCGAAAGCCGGCCCGGCTCGGGCCATTCGCCCTGTGAAATGGTGCGCAGGATGTCGTCTTGGCGATCGGGGGCCAGGGTTGCGAACTCCGGCGCCGTGGCGGCGATCTCATCCAGCCCGCGTCGCCAGGCCTCGGCATCAGAGGGAAGATCGGCGAACCGCCACCCGTCGCCCTGTCCGCTGGCGAGCGCCAGATCCAGACGTCGCGTCAGATCATCCGGATCGCCTGCATCAGACAGAATGCGCGCGATCATCGCCGACAGGACGGCGCGCTGGGACGGGTTCAGGACGCCGCCCTCGGCTGGCGCCGCACCGAAATGACGATCCAGCATTGCGCGTCGGGTGCGATCCGACACACGCTCGGACGCCACCAGACCCACGAAGCGTGGAGGCAGCGCGGATGAACCGACCTTCTCGACGAACTTTAAAACCAGGCCCGCGAGACGGTTCGGCTGTTCCTGAGGGATCAGATGCGCCGCATCCGGCACGACCACCACATCAGCCGCGCGATAGTGGGGGGCGTTGACACGCCGCTGCGCTGCCTCACCCAAATCGCCATCCTCTGCGCCGGCGATGATCAGGGCGGGGAAAGGCAGGACGCCGGCCTGATCGGACCAGTCCTCGCGCGATCCTTCGGCCAGCCATCCGCGCCAGGCTTCGGGGCTGGATCGAGTGAAATCAGCCAGGGCCCGATCGAAGGCGGCCTGCGGCAGACCGGCGGCGGTATTGGCGTCGATGAACTGGCGTCCCCGATCCTTGATCCTGGTCGGATCGTCGAACCAGGTCAGCATATCCGCACGCCTGGTCTCGTCCATCGGCTCCGACGAGGGTGGCGATCCGGCGACCAGCACCACGCCCAGCAACCCGCTCAGACCCGCCGCCCCGTCACGCGCCCGCGCAGCGATCAAGGTCGCAAACTTGCCGCCCATGCTGTGGCCGACAAGGATCCAGCGGGGGAGATGAAGATCGGTAAGGCGGCGGCTCAGGTCGTCGAGCACGACCTGGACATCGCCATAGCCCTCTCCCGCCCTGTCCCCGAACCCTGGAAGATCGATCGTGACCGTCAGCACCTCATCGGAAAGCCGGTCGATCACCGCGTCCCAATCGTGGCGACTAGAGCCCAGGGAATGAAGGAAGACGACGGTGAGGCGAGTGTCTGTGGGCATGCACGGGCTTTTTAAAAAGCGAAGACGCGAGGCTCCGCCGTGATCGGTCGGCGGTCGTCGATCAGCGCGCCAGCGGCGGAATTGCTCCCAACAAAACAGACTCCAGACGTTGAAACCGGCGCAAACCCGCCCTGCCCTCAGGCCGCCGCCAATTCGGTCAGAAGCTTCTCGATGAAGGCCGTGTCGTGCGGTTGATCGTTGGCGGCGTCGACGATCATGCGATCCTCGGACCAGCGTCGATCATCGCGCAACGGAAAGGACGCTTCCATGCCGGGCCGACGCGCCGCCGCGATCCGCAACGCCGTCGCCTTCGGTCCCGACACGATTTCCGTGACGCCGGCGTCACGGGCGAGCGCCGCAAGGCGACGGCCGGTGAACAGGTCCTCTGCGGGGTCTGGCAAAGAGCCGAACCGATCTTCGGCTTCGTCTCGCAAGGCGTCGACATCTTCCGCCGTCGTGGCGCGCGCCAGCCGGGCATAAAGATTGATGCGCACGGTTTCGTCGGGGATGTAGTCCGCCGGCAGATGCCCTGTCGCGCCGACGTTCAGACTGGGAGAAGCTTGGTCTGGATCGGGATCGCCTTTGGCAGCCGCGAGCGCCCGAGCCAGGACGGCCTGGTAAAGGGCCGAGCCGATCAGCCTGACATGTCCGGCCTGTTCCTCGCCCACCAGATCGCCGCCGCCGCGCAGGTCCAGATCGCGCCCGCTGATCGCGAAGCCCGCCCCCAGTCGGTCCAGAGCCTCCAGCGTCTGCAAGCGCGCTTCCGTCGCCGCCGCCATCGGCGTTTCGGGATCGGAAAGCAGATAGGTGAAGCCCTGGCGGCGTCCCCGGCCGACACGCCCGCGCAGCTGATGCAACTGCGCCAGGCCAAACCGGTCCGGCCGCCAGATCAGCATCGTATTGGCGCGCGGCACATCCAGGCCGGTCTCGATGATGTTCGTGGCCAAAAGCACGTCCCCCTCGCCGTCGGAGAACCGGCTCATAATCTCGTCGATCGCGGATGGGGACATGTCACCGTGCGCCGAAACCACCGACAGCTCGGGCGTCAAGGTCTTCAAGCGTTCTGCCAAGGGTTCCATATCCTCGATCCGCGGCACGACTACGAAACTCTGCCCTCCCCGCGCCTTCTCGCGCATCAGCGACAAGCGAACGGCCCCGGCGTCGAACGGGGTCATGAAGGTTCGGATGGGCCGGCGTCGGGCGGGCGGACTGGCGATCAGGCTGACGTCCTGAATGCCGACCATGGCGCTCTGCAGGGTTCTTGGAATCGGCGTGGCCGACATCGACAACAGATGCGGCGCCTTCTCTGCCAAGGCAGATTTCATCTGCGCGCCGAAGCGATGCTCCTCATCGATGATGACAAGCCCGAGGCTGGAAAACGCCAACCCTTCCGACGCCAGCGCCTGCGTACCCACCACGACGCGCATGGAGCCGTCCGCCAGCCCTGCCTTGACCGCCCGCGCCTCCGCGCTGTCTGCGGCGCGCGACAGGTGGCCGATTTGAATGTCCGTGTCCTTGAACCGTCGCTTGAACACCTCGAAATGCTGGCGCGCCAGGACGGTGGTCGGGGCGACGACGATGACCTGTTTGCCGGCAAGGGCCACGGCCGCCGCAGCGCGCAGGGCGACCTCGGTCTTGCCGAAACCGACATCACCGCAGACGAGCCGGTTCATGGGCTTGCCGGATCCCAGGTCCGACAGGACCGCCTCGATGGCGCGCGCCTGATCGGCCGTTTCGGGGAAGGCGAACCCGGCGGCGAACCGGGCCAGCGCCTGACGCGGCGCGGCGATCGGCTCGGTCCTCAGCGCTGCACGCGCTTCGGCCCGGGCGGACAGGGCCGCTGCGGCCTCGTCGATCTGCGCGCTGACCTTGGCGCGACGCTTCAGCCATCCCTGTGTATTCAGCCGATCTAGCGACACCGCGTTCGGCTCCGAGCCATAACGCCAGATTTTGCCGAACTCCTCGATCGGCGCGAGGATGGTGCCTCCGCCGTGATATTCGATGCGCAGAACGTCGCGCTCGACACCATCGGCAGCGACCCGCTCCAACGCCTTCAGGACGCCCAGACCGTGGTCTTCATGGATGACCACATCGTCCAACCGCAGTTCGGTCTCTCCGAACGCATCGTTCGTGTCGCCGGATCCTCGCGCGATCCGGCCGCCGAAAATGTCCGAGGGCGTCAGGACGACTAGACCGGCGGCCGACTGTCGGAAGCCTGTGTCCAGATCGGCGGTTACGACGGCGATCTGCCCGGGCTGCAGTGGTGCGATCGCGCTCCAGCTCTCGAGCGCCACGGGCGTATCGATATCGTGGCGACGCAGCAGGCGTAGGATGATCCTGTGCTCATGAGGCAATCCTGTCAGAACGATGCGGTCGCCCGCCTCGCGCCGCTCGGCAATGAATTGTTTAAGGGCCCGCCCCGGCGACTTCTCCAATGCGAAGGCCGGCGTCGGCGCCCAACCCTCGACGCTCAGGGGTTTGGCGCCTTTCAACGCCTGCCGAACGTCCTTTTCCGTCAAATAGAGGCTGTCGGGTTTCGCAGGACGCGCGCCCTCACTGAACCGCAGGCGCGTGTCATAGGCTTCGGCCACATGCGCGCGAATGCGTTCGAACCGATCCTGAACGCCCACGTCGGTCAGGATCATCGGCTTGTCCAGGAAATCAAACAGGGTTGTTGAGGTCTCAGCATCGACCGACGGCCCCGTGTCCTGATGATCGGCCTCATCATCCTCGGGCGACCGGTCGCTCCACTCAGCCGCCGGGGTCAGACAGATCGTCTCGATCTCGGCGCCCCGGCGCTGTGACACGGGATCGAAGGCGTGAATCTCGATGATCCGGTCCGCCTGGTCCAGGGCGATGCGATAAGGCGTTGCGGACGCGGGCGGGAAGACGTCGACCACCGCACCGAGCAGAGCGTACTCGCCAGGTTCGTCGACCCGCTCATCCGCCGCATAGCCCGTATCCGTCAGAAACGACTCCAAAACTTCGCGATCCAGCGCCTCGCCCGCCGCAAGCGACAAGCGGGTCTTGATCCGTTCGCGCGACGGCGTCCGCTGCACGATCGCATCGGGCGAGGCGACCAGGAACACAGGCCTTTCGCTGGCTTCGTTCAGGGCGGCCAAGACGGCCATCCGCCGCCCCATGCTCTCTCGAGAAGGCGCGGCGCGGTCGTAAGGCAGGCAGTCCCAGGGCGGCAAGACCAGCACCTCGGCGTCTTTCACCATCACCGCCAAGGCCGCCGCAATCTCATCGGCGCGGCGTTCGCTGGTGGCGATGAACACCACGGCCTGCGATCGCCTTGCCTTCATCTCGGCAAGTCCGGCCGCCACGGCCGCCGCCGGCATTTTCCAACGCTTGCCGTCGTCCTGCTCGGGCGCTGGCCCTCCAACGAGGACCTGTTGGCCCGTGGCGGAAAGATCGGTTTCGGCAGGCGACGTTTTCATCCTCGCTCAACCCCGTGGTCAGCCAGGAGTTGCGCCCGCTTTCGTACCCAAGAGCGTTTGTCCCACCCACGCCGCGCTATGGTCTCTGCCGGATCGCGAGGTTTGCTACTTGCCACTGATCATCAGACGTCAGAAAGCCCCACGGCTTTTGGCGGTGGGGCTTTTTGGTATTTTGGGTGCGGGAGCATGCACTGGCCTTGGTAGTATATTTGGCATGATTGCTGTCCCCGCCTAACCGAAGGCCTCGAAATCCGTCATTTCGCTCCGTCGCGAATGCGCCATGAGCGGACTCTAGCCTTTCGCCGGGAACTCGACATTGAAGTCTCGGGGTCGTCAAACGCCTGCTTGCGGTTGACGGGTGGGGCCAAGCGCCGACTGGCCCTTGATCATATGGTCGGCAAGGTCCCGCCGTCGACGAGGCTGCTCCGAACCATGGATCGAACTGGCCCGATCTGAGGCCAGGACGGCGATGGCCTCAGCGACCTCGCAAGACTCATCGCGGCGTCCGCTAATGACGCCGCCCAGACCTTCGAGGACGAACTGTCGCGCGTCTTCGAGGGCGCCGCTGTTGGCCATCTGTATGCAGGTCATGGACACGTCCGTGCCATCGGTCATGATCCAGCCTGACGGTTTTGACTCGCACGCCCCTAGGGGCCGCCAGCTTCTCGCCGTCCCGCACAGCTCTTCCGTTCGGATTGACGATAATGACAATCTTTGATGGACGCGCTCGCCAAGGGCCGCGGAATGCAGCGGGGTGGCGAGGCTGATCTTGCTGGGCCAGCAGCGCTGTCAGAAAATTGAGCACGCTGCCTAGCTGCTACCCACGCCCTATGACGGCGCCTCTGTCGATCCGCCTCGCCTGCTGGAGCGTCAGACGTTTGCCCCGCGAAAAGTCGGCGCGACCAGGTCCGCGCGATCCGAAGGTAGCGAAGCGGGCGTCTTCCGGCTGAAGCATTGTGCGGGGATTGCCGTCGCGGCCGGTGTACCACATCTCGGTCCAGCCCGCCGGCGCGATATGGTCGTCCATCCAGCAGTCGAGGAAGGTCGCTGCGCCGACAAACTTCGGATCGCCGTACCGACCATCAGGGAAGGTGCTGGACGGTCGCCAAGGGCGTCCCAAAAACACGGAATGCCGCAGGACGCCGGCATCCCTGGTGAGACGGCAATCGTGGAAGACAAAGCCGTAGTCCTGCTCGATCGGTGTGCTTGGGGCGGCGATATAGCCTTCGACCGGATCGGCGGGACGCAGTCGAGATCGGATTTCGCAACGTTCGAACCAGGCACGCCCACCACCGAAGATGAAGTCATAGCTGCCAGTGATCAGGCAGTTTTCGAACAGTGTCGCGCCCGCGTCGGGGAACAAGGTGTCCTGATAGCTGAGAATATCGCAGTTGCGGACGACTGCGCGATCCGACCCCTTGTCCATCATCAGAGCCACGGCTTGGGGCCCTGCGCCATTGTGAGAGTGCAGGCCGTTCGGCTTGGTCATTTCCGCCAGACCGTCGAAGGCATTGTTGATCGTCAGGTTCTCGGCGTGAAAATCGGGCGCGCGGACGAACAGGGTCGGGGTGCGGAATGTGCCCCACATCCGCCCATCCGGCGCCGCCAATCCCGATGCCGCCAGGTGATTGATCACCGAGCCTGACCGATCCTCGCCGATCAGATGAACGAAGGGCTTATCGACCACAACTTGCTCGGTCCAGATGCCGCGCGCGATCAAGATGCGAAAAGGCTTCGAACCGTCTGCCGGTGCGGCGGCGATGGCGGCGGAAAGGGTGGGATAGGCCGGCGCGCCGAAGCGACGACCGGCATCCTCAGTCTCAACCACGGCGTCGTATCCAGCCGTCGCAGCCCAGGATCGACCGGACGCCATGATCGGTAGGGCGACGGCGGTTGCGAGCGCCTGACGGCGCGAAAGGGACAAACGCATGCTGGCTCCGAATGGAAAAAGAGGGCGCTGACCGGCGAGCCGTTCAGCGCCCAGTCTCCCGGGGGAGGTGGGAGTGTCTTAGAAGGTGTAGCGGACGCCGAAGTTGTACTGCCTTCCGGTGTGCGAATAGACGTAGATGCTGTCGCGACGGCTATCGGTGTACTGCTCGTTGAAGGCGTCGGTCAGGTTCAGGCCTTCGAACGTCACCTTGATGCGGTCCGTCAAGGCATAGGAGGCCGAGGCGTCCACCGTCACGATGTCACGCACGCCATCGATGTCATTGGTGCTGGTGCCGCTGGGGACCGCGGTCAGATAGCGATCGCGATAGGCGGCCGAGACGCGGGCGCTGAACCGATCGTCTTCGTAATAGAGGGTGGCGTTGTAGGCGGTCTTCGAAAGGCCGAGCAGATCATTTTCAACGAAGCCCGTCGGCGATCGCGAGGAAATATAGCTGATCTTGGAGTCCACCAGCGTGACGTTGAAGATGGCGCCGAGATTGTCGAACGGCCCGGGCAGGAAGGTGAAGGGCTGTTGGTAGCTGACCTCGATCCCCTTCAGCGGGCCGCCTTCGGTGTTCACCGGCTGGCTGAACAGGAAGACGTCGCTGGGCGAAACACCCAGGCCGTTCAGCAACTCCAGCGGCAAGCCGGACTGATTGAAAGGCTGGGAGGTTCGAGAGGTTTGAATGTAGCTTTCGATGTCCTTGTAGAACAGGCCGACTGACAGCAGGGCGTCAGGCGCGAAATACCATTCCGCCGACAAATCGTAGGTCGTGGCGCGGATGGGATCCAAATACGGATTGCCCGAGCTGACGCTGAACACGCCGACCGTGCTGAGGCTGCCGCCCGGCGTCACACTGCCGAGGTTTGGACGGGTCATGACCTTGGCGGCGCCGAACCGCACCAGAAAGTCCGGCGTGACTTCGGCCGTCAGATTCAGCGCCGGTAGAACGTCGTCATAGTCGCGATCGACGGTCGTCTGCTGCGCGGCGCCCGCGACCAGTTGATAGCCGGTCGAGCTCTGTTTCGTCTTGACGTAGCGCACACCGATGTCGCCGCGTACCGGAACGCCTCCAAGTTCGGTGTCAAAGTCGAGCTGCAGATAGGCGGCCGAGTCCTTCTCGGTCACATTGCGGATGTTGCCGCGGGCATTGGCGTTGGAGGCGCCGCTGAGTTCGAACAGTCCCGTGCCGCTGTAAATGTTAAACAGGTCAGCAAAGGCGTTGAGGTTCGGCGCGATCCAGTTGGTGACGGTGCCGTTCGGTGCGCCAAGATTGCGACCAAACCCGCTGACCAACTCGGTCAGGCTGGCCAGGGTCACGCCAGCAGGCAGTTGCGGCACCACGCCCTCGTTGACCCGCGCCAGAGCCCAGGAGTCGAACTCATATTCCTTGTAGCTCACCCCGGCCTTAAGCGTCAGCGACGGCGTCAGATCGTAGCCGCCGTCAAGTTGCGCAGTCTTGATCGTGTTGGTGACGCCCTGCGGACGCAGGCGGATTTCCGAGCGCGCCGCCCCGAAGTTGTAGGCCAGCGGGTCGGTCACGTCATAGCCGAACCGGATCAATGGCGCGTTTCGGTTTTCGCGATAGTCGTATGAGTAGTTGTCCGAATTTTCACGGTTCAGAATGACCGTCGTCTGGATCGGATTGTCAAAATCAGACTTGGAATAGCCCACCAGGCCCTTGATCCTGAATCGGTCGCTGAACGCGTGCTCCAGGCTCAGCGTCCCTTGCGTATATTTGGTGTCGAGTTCGTCGTAGCGAGTTTCCGTCTCCACATCGACGTCATCGAACAAGCCGTAGACCATGTCGCCGTTGGCATCGATGACGCCGTCGCGCACGATGATTTCTGGTCGGCCGCCCTGCGACGCGTTGCGCGCGAAGGACAGGGCTTCCAGCCAGTTTTCCTGACGCGTGGCTTTGAAGTCGGAGTAGAGCAGATCGAGATTGATCAGCGTCTGTTCCTGCGGGCGGAACTGCACCGATCCCGTCAGGCCCAGCCGCTCCTGATCGTGCGTCAGTCGGCCGTAACGCGGAAAGCGGGGCGTATAGACATCGGCTCGCCTCGCATCGGCAAAGGGTGATGCGGGGTTATAGC
>Ga0308156_1002529_pt1 | contig 16042 bp, 15 predicted proteins | sample PhyAR2_FD_201041 | JGI IMG/M metagenome (GOLD analysis project Ga0308156, IMG submission 201041) | Phyllosphere microbial communities from UC Gill Tract Community Farm, Albany, California, United States - DLSL A.R2 | ecosystem: Host-associated > Plants > Phyllosphere > Unclassified | place: USA... | reverse complement strand
CCGGCCGCTCAACGCCGTCGCGCTCGGCGACGACCTCGCCAGCTCCCTCGGGGCGAACCTCACGCGGACCCGCGTCTGGGTCGTCGTCGGGGTGACGCTGCTCTGCGGGGCTGCCACGGCCGCAGCCGGGCCGATCGGCTTCGTCGGGCTCATGGTCCCGCACGTCGCCCGCTGGTTCGTCGGCCCCGACCAGCGCTGGATCATGCCGTACACCCTCGTCATGGCGCCGACCCTGCTGCTCGTCTCCGACGTCCTCGGCCGCGTCGTGCTGCGCCCGGGCGAGCTCCAGGTCGGCATCGTCACGGCCTTCGTCGGGGCACCCGTGCTCATCTGGCTCGTGCGACGACGGAAGGTGAGCGGACTGTGAGCGCCGAGCTCGGGACCCCGCCGAGACCTTCCAGCCCGTCGACCGCGCGGACCCCGCATGGTGCGCCGGCGCCGCGCGGTGCCGGGAGCTCTCGACGCGTGAGCACCGGGCGGCCCACCTGGACCCTGCGGCTCGCCCGCGGGCGGTTCTCCGGCCGGGTGGACCTGCGCACTCTCGTCGTGCTCGCCGCCCTGGGCGTCCTCGCCCTCGGTGTCGGCCTCGTCGCCCTCGGTGTCGGCGACTACGAGGTGTCGGTCCCTGACGTCCTGCAGGCGCTCTTCGGCGAGACGACGACGGTGGTCCGCATGGTCGTCGTCGACTGGCGGCTGCCCCGCGTGCTGCTCGCCCTGCTGCTCGGCGCGGCCCTCGGCGCGAGCGGCGCGATCTTCCAGTCCATGACCCGCAACCCGCTCGGCAGCCCCGACATCATCGGCTTCAACACCGGCGCGTACACCGGGGCGCTCGTCGTCATCCTGCTGCTCGGCGGCTCGTACTACGACATCGCCGCCGGCGCGATGGTCGGGGGTCTGGTGACCGCGGGCCTCGTCTATGCCCTCGCCTACCGCGGCGGCGCGCAGGGGTTCCGGCTCATCATCGTGGGGATCGCGATCAGCGCCGTGCTCGCCTCGGTCAACACGTGGTTGATCATCAAGGCGGACCTCGAGAAGGCCATGAGCGCCGCGGCCTGGGGAGCAGGGTCGCTCAACGGGCTGTCGTGGACGCAGGTGGCACCGGTGACCATCATCCTCGTCGTGCTGCTGCCCGCCCTCGTGGTGCTCAGCCGCCGGATGGGGATCCTCGAGATGGGCGACGACGCCGCGCAGGCCCTCGGTGTCCGCACAGAGCCGACGCGCCTCGCGATGCTCGTGCTCGGTGTCGCCCTCACAGCCCTCGTCACGGCGGCCGCCGGGCCGATCGCCTTCATCTCCCTCGCCGCACCCCAGCTCGCCCGGCGGCTCACCCGCAGCCCCTCGGTCGCGATGCTGCCCTCGGCCGTCCTCGGGGCGCTGCTGCTCGTGGTGAGCGACCTCGCCGCGCAGCGTGCCTTCGCCCCGACCCAGCTGCCCGTGGGGGTCGTCACGGTGAGCGTCGGCGGCTGCTACCTCGTGTGGCTGCTCGCCCGAGAGGCCAGGCGGCAGTGAGGCGCCACCAGACCACCGAGACCGTGCCCGACCAGACCCCTCGCCCTCCTCGCAGAGAGACCACCCACATGACCACCGACGTGCTCGGCTCCACCACCGCGACAGGCCCGACCTCCCAGCCCACGGGGGACGGCGGACCGCGCCTGCGCGCCGAGGGCGTGACCATCGGGTACTCCGAGCACCCGGTGTCGAAGGGCCTGACCGTCGAGATCCCCGACGGCTCCTTCACCGTGATCGTCGGGCCCAACGCCTGCGGCAAGTCGACGCTCTTGCGCGCGCTGTCGCGGCTGCTCAAGCCCTCCGAGGGGCAGGTCGTCCTCGACGGCGAGGCCATCACGTCGTACAAGGCGAAAGAGGTCGCCCGCCGTCTCGGCCTGCTGCCGCAGACGTCGATCGCCCCCGACGGCATCACCGTCGCCGACCTCGTCGCGCGCGGCCGCTACCCGCACCAGAAGCTGTTGCGCCAGTGGTCCGTCGAGGACGAGGCCGCCGTGGTGCGGGCCCTCGAGGCCACGCAGGTCACGGCGCTCTCCGGTCGCCTCGTCGACGAGCTCTCCGGCGGGCAGCGCCAGCGCGTGTGGGTGTCGATGGTCCTCGCCCAGGAGACCCCGCTGCTGCTCCTCGACGAGCCGACGACCTTCCTCGACATCGCGCACCAGATCGAGCTGCTCGAGCTCTTCGGCGACCTCAACCGCCACGGGCACACCCTCGTCGCCGTGCTGCACGACCTCAACCACGCCTGCCGCTACGCGACCCACCTCATCGCCATGAAGGACGGTGCCGTCGTCGCCCAGGGCCGCCCCGAGGAGATCATCACCGCCGAGCTCGTCGAAGAGGTCTTCGGCCTGCGCTGCATGATCATCGAAGACCCCGTGAGCAAGACCCCGCTCGTCATCCCGCTCGGCCGCCCGCACACCGCGGAGGAGCCCGAGGCCTGACCCGGGGTGGGCGCCACCGGGTCGCGCCTACCGAAGCGGGTCGCGCCGAGGTCACCCGACCTGCGCCAGCCCCACCCGACCCGCCGAGGTCGTCCGACCCGCGCCGAGGTTGCCCAGATGGTGACGAGGTCGCCTCGACTGCGCCGAGGTCGTACAGACACGCCAGATCCCGAGCCCCCGGGGCCAGATCTGGCGTGTCTGTACGACCTCGTGGTCAGACGTACGACCTCGTGGTCGGAGGTGTGACCTCGTGGGCCCGGTCGGGACGGGGTGGTCCGGCTGGGCCGGTCGGGACAGGGGTCCGACCGGGCGGGCAGGGTGAAGGTGCTGCCTGGGGTCGCGGGGTGGGGCGTGGGTGCTGATAGTGGTCCGATGACCTCCGGCTCCCCTCGCGCGACCTCGTCCTCCGTCCGTCACGCGCTCCCTGACGACCACCGTCCACCGTGGTGGGCCCTCGTCTCGTCGGTCGTCGCACCGGTCGCGATGATCGGTGGGTGGACGTTGTCGCAGGCGCTCCAGCCGTCCTTCGACCCGGTCCGCGACACCATCAGCGACCTCGCGACCGCAGGCATGGTCGCGCCCTGGGTCATGGGTGCTGGGCTCGCGGTGACCGGGATCGCGCACTGCGTCACGGCGTCGGGACTGCGGGAGGTCCCGGTGGCGGGCCGGGCGTTCCTCGTGCTCGGTGGACTGGCGACCTTCGCCGTCGCGATGTTCCCCTCCGACACCCACTCCCAGCTGCACGGCATCTCGGCGGCCGTCGGCTTCGGGGCTCTCGGGCTGTGGCCGGCGCTCGCGGCCCGCCGCGGCGGGCAGGGGGTGCTGTCGGCGAAGGTCGCCGTCCCGGTCTCGGTCGTGCTGCTCGCCCTCGTCGGGGTCTTCGTCGCCGAGCTCCAGCAGGTGACACCCGACGACGGCGCCCTCACCGGCCTCACCGAACGGCTCGTCGCGGGGGCGCAGTCGCTGTGGCCGCTCGTCGTCACGGTCGCGCTCCGCAGGCGACGCCGACCCGTGTGACGCCGGAGAGGGGGTGATGGCTCGGCCGTGGACCCGTGCGGCTCAGACCACGCGCTGCCTCACCGCCCGACGAGGTCGCCCGCCGGTCGCACCATCGCGGTCTCGTCAGCCGGTCCGAACCCGTGCTTCGCGTAGAGCCCGTGCGCGTCGGCTGTGAACAGGGTCCAGCGGAAGAGGGCGCCCGGGCCCTCGTCGATCATCGTCCGGACCAGTCCCTTCCCGACACCGTGGCCTCGGGCCTCGGCCACGACGAACACGTCGGCGAGGTAGGCGAAGCCGACCCCGTCGGACACCGCGCGTGCGCAGCCGACCAGCTCACCCGTGTCGGTGCGGTAGGCCCCGACGACGCGCCACGACCCGTCGAGCGACGCGTCGATGTCAGCGTCGCCGCGCCACCGGCCCCAGTAGGCCTCGGTCGACAGCCAGCGCCGCACCACGTCGCGCTGCACACGGCGAGGGTCGTCGTCGTACTCGATCTCCATGCCCCGAGTATCACCCGCGCCCCAGGTCACGCGTCAACCTGTCGCAGCTCTCCGCGACCTCCCAGCCCTCGCCCGTAGGATGCGCACGCACCCCCCCTGCCTGCACCTGCCCGCCAGGTCGTCGCCGACCCCCCACGAACAGGACTCCCTCCATGACCTCCCCCCGCCCGTCCACCGTCGGACGAGTCTTCTCCGTCGTCGCCCTCGTCGAGGCTTTCACCTGGGCCGGTCTGCTCGTCGGGATGTTCCTCAAGTACGTCACGGAGACCACCGACCAGGGCGTGTGGCTGTTCGGTCGCCTGCACGGGGGAGTTTTTGTGCTCTACGTGGTCGTCGCGCTCTTCGCCGCCGTGAGGCTCCGGTGGTCGTGGAAGGTCGCCTTCGTCGCGCTCGCGGCGAGCGTGCCCCCGCTCATGACCCTCGTCTTCGAGATGTGGGCCCGTCGTCACCACCTGCTGGCGGCCCCCGAGGCGCGCCCCGCGCGCACGGGCACAGCGGGCCGCGACCGGGACGGCGACTCCGTCCTCGCCTGAGGTCTCGCACTCCCCGCCCTCGCACACCCGGCCCTCGCACGGCCGGCCCTCGACCGTCCGCCCGGTGCCGACCAGGCCTGTCACGACCAGGCCGGTCACGACCACCCCGGTGACGCGCGGCACGCACCCGCACCCGCACCTCACCCCGCCGGTTGCGGCTCGACCGCCCCGACCTGACGATGAGAGAGAGCCTCGCGCAGACGCGCGCAGGCTCTTTTCTCACTCTGGGACGGAGCCCCATGCTGCACGACGTCTCGCCCGCGACAGGCACCGGACACCTCGGAGGTGCTCGATGACCGAGCAGGGCAGCCTCGGCAACCTCGACGGCGACGCCGGCGACAACGTCGAGGGCTCCGGCCACCGGGACCGCGACGAGCCGCGTGCCCCGGCCACCCGCACCGACGGCTACGCGCCGCTGCGCACCTACGCGGCGATCGGTGACGGGCGGACCGTCGCGCTCGTCGCGGACGACGGTCGCATCGACTGGTTCCCGGTGCCGAACCTGCACTCGCGGCCCGTCTTCGCGTCTCTTCTCGACGGGCAGGACGGCGGGTGCCTCGAGCTCGCCCCGACCCAGCCCTTCCAGGTGCAGCGGCAGTACGTCGTGGGCACCAACGTGCTGCAGACGACCTTCACCACGGCCACCGGGACGGTCCGGGTCACCGACTCGCTCAACACCGGGGTCGCCGGGCGGCTGCCGTGGACCGAGCTCGCCCGGCGCGTCGACGGGCTGACCGGCTCCGTGCCGATGGCGTGGCAGGTCCTCCCCGGCACGGTGTTCGCGACGGCGTCGCCCTGGGTCCAGGAGACCGTGCACGGTCCGGTCCTGCGGGTCGACGGCGTCACCCTCGCCGTCAGGCTGCTCGGCGACACCACCTGCGTCGCGGCCGACCAGTCGATCTCCGGGGTCTTCAGCACCTCGCCCGGGTCACGGCACACCGTCGGCCTGGTGGGCACGGGCCGCGAGCCCGTGCTCCTGCCGACCCCCGAGGCCCTCGACGAGGGGGTCGACCGCACCGTCGACAACTGGCGCGCCTGGACCGAGGCCTTCCACTACGACGGACGCTGGGGCAAGGCCGTCCAGCGCAGCGCCCTCGCCCTCAAGCTGCTCATCTACTCACCGTCTGGCGCGATCGCCGCGGCGGCGACCACGTCGCTGCCCGAGAGCCTCGCGGGCGGGAAGAACTGGGACTACCGCTATTCCTGGCTCCGCGACACCGCCTACACCGTCGACGCGCTCATCGGCTTCGGTCTGTCGGAGGAGACCCACGCGGCGATCAGCTGGACGCTCACCACGCTCCGCGAGTCCGACATGCGGGTGTTCTACACGCTCGGTGGCGAGCTGCCGGGCGAGCACGCCTTCGCACAGGTCCCCGGCTGGCGGGGGATCGGTCCCGTGGTCGACGGCAACCACGCTGCCGAGCAGCTCCAGCTCGGTGTGTACGGCGACCTGCTCGGGGTGGTTCGCGGCTACGTCGACGCGGGCAACCTGCTCGACGCCGAGACCGGCCGGCTGCTCGCCTCGATCGCCGACGAGGCCTGCGACGCGTGGCACAGGCTCGACGCCGGCATGTGGGAGCTGACCGACGAGCGCCACTACACGACGTCGAAGCTCGGCTGCTGGCAGGCGCTCACCTGCGCCGTGCACCTCGCCGAGGCCGGGCAGATCCCGGGCGTCCCCGACAGGTGGCGGGCCGAGGCCGAGCGCATCCGCGAGTGGGTCGAGACCGAGTGCTGGTCCGAGGAGCTCGGTGCGTACGTCATGTACCCGGGGAGCACCGACCTCGACGCGTCGATCTTGCTGCACGCCATGAGCGGCTTCGACCGCGGCGAGCGCATGAGCTCGACCATCGACGCACTGCGCCGCGAGCTCGGCGCAGGCCCGTTGCTCTACCGCTACATAGGGATGCGCGAGGAAGAGGCGACCTTCGTCGCCTGCGCCTTCTGGGGTGTCGCCGCCCTCGCCCACGTCGGGCGCCGCGACGAGGCCGCCGTCTGGATGGACGAGCTGCTCGAGCAGGCCAACGACGTGGGGATCTGGTCCGAGATGATCGACGAGAGCACCGGGGAGTTCCTCGGCAACCTGCCGCAGGCCCTGAGCCACCTCGCACTCGTCCAGGCTGCGCTCGCCGTCGGGGACGACGACTGAGGGGCGCCCGCAGAGGTCTGCTCGGGTCTCGAGGTCATGGCTGTCCAGGCGCGTGCGGTGCGTGCACGCCTAGGCTGGTGAGGTGGACGAGACGAGCGGCTTCATGACGGCGCGCCAGGCGGCGACCGACCCCAGGATCTTGGTGTTCGGGCGCCTGCTCGGGGCGGCCAACCGTCTGGAGTACATCCTCGGTCGGTCGCTCGAGGAGAGTGTCGGTCTCGACCACACGCTCTTCGAGCTCCTGCTCGTGGTGGGGCGCGCCGGGGGTGCTGGGGTCCCGGTGCGTGACATCGCCGAGGCGCGTGTGCTCACCTCGGGCGGCGCCACGCGTCTGGTGCAGCGGGGAGTCGCCCGCGGTCTCGTCGAACGCAGGGTGTCGCCGGATGACCGTCGCGTGCAGCTCGTGGGGTTGACTGCCGAGGGTGAGCGGCTGCTTCTCGAGGCGAGCGACGTGCACGCGCGGAACATCGAGCGCCATCTCGTGGACGTGCTGCCGGCCGATCAGGCTGCAGTCTTCGCCGAGGCGATCAAGACGCTCAGCAAGAGCGCCGCAGCAGCACTGCCGACCATGCCCTAGCCGAGTCTGGGTCCGTGAGGTGACGGTGTCCCTCGGGTCTCCGGCCCTTGCCTCCCGGGCGACGTGACCTGCGACGCACGACACTCTCGGAATACCTGACTGGTCAGCCTTTGTTGGACCGTCTGTGCAGCGCGACGCGCCGCCAGGCTCGGGACCGCCGAGCGCCACGAGAAAGGTCACCCCATGTCTCTCACCTACGAGGTCTTCGACCTCGACTTCCCTGCGGGGTCGAAGAACAAGTCCGCCGTGCTCGTCTCGGGCGAGACCGAGGCCGTCCTGGTCGACGCCGGCTTCACCCGAGCGGACGGGCACCGCCTGGTCGCCGCGGTCCTCGACTCTGGCAAGACTCTCACCACGGTCTTCGTCAGCCACGCCGATCCGGACTTCTACTTCGGGCTCGAGGTCGTCGTCGACGCCTTCCCCGGCGTCGAGGTGCGCGCGACCTCTGTCGTCATCGAGCACATCGGGGCGTCCTACGAGGGAAAGCTCGCTGCCTGGGCCGCCCTCGGGGCAAATCTCCCGACGCGCCTCGTCGAGATCTCCCCGCTGGACGATGACGTGATCACCGTCGACGGTGAGCGCCTCGAGCTCCGCGGTGGCCACGAGCTGCTCCAGGACAGGCACTACCTCTGGAGCCCTCGGGACCGCGCGATCGTGGGCGGCGTGCTGGTCTTCCAGCAGGAGCACGTCTGGACTGCTGACACCGCGACCCCCGAGCTGCGCGCGGCGTGGATCGACCTGCTGGACGAGATGGAGGCTCTCGAGCCTGAGCTGGTCGTCGCCGGGCACAGGCTCCCAGGGACGGCGAACGACGCGAGCGCGCTGCGCTACACGCGCACGTACCTCCAGGACTTCGAGCGCATCGTCGCAGGCTCGGCCGACGGCGCCGCCGCGACGGCTGGGCTCGTCGAGGCCTACCCGGACGCGGGCATGCTCATCGCTGCTCAGCTGGGTCCGAAGGTTGCCAAGGGGGAGATGACATGGGGCTGAACGAGACGACTGACCGCCCGGCTGGTGCCGACCCGACCCGCTCGACCGCGCCCCGCGACGTCGTGCGGCGTCAATACCTCGCCTCCGCAGCGGGTGACCTCGTCGCGCTCCGGGCGACGATGGCTCCGGACGTCGAGTGGACGGAGATGGCCGGCTTCCCCCTCGCAGGGACCTACCGCACGCCCGAGGGCGTCACCACGAACGTCATGGAGGTGCTCGGACGTGACTGGGACGGCTGGACCGCCCACGACGACACCTACGTGGTCGACGGCGATGACGTGGTCGTGCTGGCTCGCTACACCGCGACCCATCGTGGGACCGGCCGGCCGCTGGCCGTCCGTGTCGCTCACCACTTCGTGGTGCGAGGCGGTCTGATCGTGCGCTTCGAGCAGTTCGTCGACACCGTCAAGGTCGTCGAGGCCGCGCGGTCATAGGGGTCTGCTGCACGTTCGACCGCACGGCGGCCTCCTGCGTGCCGTGCGAAGGTCAGGTGGACTGGCGACGGGTGGGTGCCCCGCAGGGCACCCACCCGGTACTCAGACGACCGCGAAGATCGCCATCGCGATCGCGAAGCCCATGAGACCGATGAGGGTCTCCATGACGGTCCAGGTCTTGAACGTCGTCTTGACGTCCATGTCGAAGAACCGCCCGACGAGCCAGAAGCCGGAGTCGTTGACGTGGCTCAGCACCACGGACCCGGCGGCGACAGCGACAGTCACCGTGGCGAGCTGGATCGAGCTGTAGCCGCCGGCGGCGACAGCCGGGGCGATGAGGCCCGCAGCCGTCGTGAGCGCGACCGTCGCCGAGCCCTGGGCCACGCGCAGGATCGCGGCGATGAGGAACCCGGCCACGATCACGGGGACCCCGAGGTCGCCGAGCACGTCGGCCAGCGCGTCGCCGATGCCGGAGGCGCGGAGCACCCCGCCGAACATGCCACCCGCACCGGTGATGAGGATGACCGAGGCGACGGGGCCGAGGGCGGAGTCGACGATCTTCTCGATCGCCGCGCCGGACTTCCCGCGACGACGGCCCAGGACGTAGGTGGCCACGAGCAGGGTCACCAGCAGCGCGACGGGGGTCTGGCCGAGCGCGCGGAGCGTCTGGACCCAGATCGCGTCGCCGTCGACCGTGCCCGAGGCGCGGAGGGCGTCGAGCCCGGTGTTCGCGAAGATGAGGACGAGCGGCAGCATGAGGATCGAGACGACGGTGCCGAAGGACGGCGGGTTGTCGATCGCGTCCTGGTCGGCCTCACCGAGGATGGACGGGACGGGCAGCGTGATCCTGTTGCCCATGAGCTTGCCGTAGAGGTAGGCGGTGACGTACCAGGTGGGGATCGCGACGACGAGACCGACGGCCAGGACCGTGCCGATGCTTGCGCCGAGCAGCTCGGTCGCGGCGACGGGGCCGGGGTGCGGGGGCACGTAGATGTGCATGACCGAGAACGCACCGGCGACGGGGAGCCCGTACAGCAGCACGGAGCCGCCGAGCCTGCGGGCGACGGCGAAGACGATCGGCAGCATGACCACGAGGCCCGCGTCGAAGAAGATCGGGAAGCCGAAGATCAGCGAGGCGAGACCGAGGGCGAAGGGCGCGCGCTTCTCCCCGAACTTGTCGATGAGGAAGTCGGCGAGGACCTTCGCTCCGCCGCTCGTCTCGACGAGCCGTCCGAGCATCGCACCGAGGGCCACGAGCAGCGCGACGCTGGCCAGCGTGGTGCCGAAGCCTCCGGTCATGACCGGCACGACGGACCCGATGGGGATCCCTGTCGCGACGGCGGTGAGCAGGCTGACGAGGATGAGCGCCACGAAGGCGTGCATCTTGAGCCAGATGATGAGTACGAGCAGGACAGCGATCGATGCTGCGGCGATGCCGAGCAGCGGTCCTGCCGTGAGTGTCTGTGTCCAGTCCTCGGGCGTCATGGTGTCTCCGTCGACGTGTGGCGTGGGGGGATGGGACGACCGGGGCAGCTGTGCCGTCGGCCGGTGGTGCTCTGGGTCAGAGGTCGAGGCTCCGGATGATCGTGTCGACGATCGCGTCCGGGCGGGGGGTGACGTCGACGGCGAAACCGGCTTCGTCGTCGGCGAGGGGTTCGAGGGTGTTGAGCTGCGAGGTGAGCATCTCCGGCTTCATGAAGTGCCCTGCCCGGCCCTGGATCCTCTCGGACAGCAGCTCCCGGGAGCCCGTGAGGTGCACGAACTCGACGGGGCCGGCCTCGCGGAGGACGTCGCGGTAGCTGCGCTTGAGCGAGCTGCACGGCACGACGGCGCTGTGGCCGGCCTGAGCCTCGGCGGCCAACCAGTCGCGGATGCCGCGGAGCCAGGGCCAGCGGTCGTCGTCGGTCAGCGGGTGGCCGAGCGACATCTTGGTCACGTTCGCGGGGGAGTGGAACTCGTCTCCCTCCGCGAAGGTGGCGCCGAGGCGTCCGGCCAGCAGGGCCGCGGTGGTCGTCTTGCCGCACCCGGCCACGCCCATGACCACGAGCAGGCGGGGTGAGGAGGCGGCTGGTCCGTCGGCGACGACGCCGGGGCGGGCCGAGACGGCGGGGGATGGGGTGCTGTGCTCTGGGGCTGCGCTCTGCGCGCCGGCGACGTCGATGTCCACCGACCGAGCATCGCTCATTGATAACACCTTTGCAACCCCTCGTCTGTGGAGGAGTCTCCCGGACGTAGTCTTGGGCCGTGCCCGCCGACGTCCTCCACAGCCCTGTGCTCGAGACTCTCGGCCGCCGGATCACCGGCGGCGAGGTCCCCGCCGGGACCGTGCTGACCCTCCAGGGCCTCGGGGCCGAGTTCGGCGTCTCCCGGACCGTCGCGCGCGAGGTCATGCGCCTGCTCGAGGGCCTGGGTCTGGTGAGGTCGAGCCGCCGCGTGGGGCTCGTGGTCCTCGGGATCGACAGCTGGAACGTGCTCGACCCGCGCGTGATCCTCTGGCGGCTCGCAGGACCCGGACGGGTCGCACAGCTGCGCAGCCTCACCGAGCTGCGCCACGCCGTCGAACCGCTCGCCGCAGCCGGGGCAGCACGGCACGCCTCGGCCGAGGTGCGCAGCGAGATCACCGACATCGCCGCACGCATGCGGCTCCTCGGCGAGGCCGGCGCGGGACGTGAGGCGGAGTTCCTCGCCCTCGACATCCGCATGCACGAGCTGCTGCTGCGCTCGAGCGGCAACGAGCTCTTCGGTGCCTTCTCCGAGGTGATCGCAGCCGTCCTGTCGGGGCGCACGGCCATCGGGCTCATGCCTGCCTCGCCCGTCCCGACAGCCCTCGCCGAGCACGAGGCCGTGGCCCGGGCAGTCGCCCTCGGCGACCCTGCCGCCGCTCAGCGCGCGATGTCCGCGATCGTCGACGAGGTCCAGGGCGCGCTCCCGGGCGTCCTGCCGCAGGGCGTCGAGGAGACGGCCGGCGCGCCGGGCTGACCGTCAGGCCCTGCTCGACCAGGCCTGGCTCGACCAGGCCCGGCTAGGTCACGCCCCGCTCGTCAGAGTCCGCGTGCGACCGCTGCCCCGGCGGCCAGCCACGCGCGCTGCGTCGCAGGGCGCAGCGACCCGTGCCGCAGCACGCCGTCGACCATCGCCGGGTCGAAGGGCACCGTGACGGTCTCCCGCGCGAGGTCCCCGTACCCGGTCGCGACCCGCTGCACGTCAGCCGTCGTGGCCTTGGGGTCAGCCTGGCTGACGACCACCACGGCGTTGCGCGCGAGCTCGGCCGCCTTGGCGTCGACCGTCGCGAGCCCCTCGAGCAGCAGCGCACCGGCCTCGGCGTGGTCGTCGCGCGTGGTCGTGGCCACGACGATCTGGTCGGCGTGGTGGATCATCCGGCGCCACATGGGGTCGGACTCGTCGTTCCCCGAGTCGATGAAGATCAGCCTGTAGTACTTCGCGGCCACGGCGTGGATCGCGTCGACGTCCTCAGGCTCGATCCGCTGGTCCTGCGCGAGGGCCATCGGCTTGGAGCGCAGCACGTCGAAGCGGTCCCGCGTCTGGTGGTGCACGTAGTGCGCGAGGTCGGCCGACTGCGCGCCGGTGCTCAGCAGGCGGTCGACCTGGGGGAGGAGGTCGAGCAGCGTCGCCTCGTGCGGACCCTGCTCGGTGCGCCAGCCCAGCGTGCCGCGGGTCTGGTTGTTGTCCCAGGTCAGCACCCCTGCACCGCCGTAGCGTGCGAAGACCGCGGCGAGCAGCACCGTGGTCGGCGTCTTGCCCGCGCCACCCTTGCCGTTGACCACAGCGATGGTCCGCGGACCAGGCCAGTGCTGGCTGACCGCGAGCCTGTCGGCACGCTCCGCGCGCTCGGCGTCGCTCGGGCTCATCCGCACACCCGCGCGAGTCAGCAGACCCCGCACACCCTGGGTCGCGGGCTCCTCACGCTGCTCCTCGGTGAGGAAGGAGCGGCGCTCGCGGCGCGTCTCGGGTGCTGCCTGGGTGCTCGGCTGGTGCTGCGTGCCGACCCCGCGCGGCGGGGTCGGGGCAGCGAGGGAGGAGAGCGTGCTGCTCAGTGGGAGCGGGCCAGGCGGCTGCGGGGCCGTCGGGCTCGTGAGGACCGGGGCGGCGGACTGGCCCGGGTACGCGGGAGCCGCGGAGCCGGGCGCCCAGGCGCCGGGGGCCGTCGGGGCGGGAGAAGGAGAGGGTGCGCCCGGGGCGCTCGAGCCAGAGCTGTTCGAACCATAGGTGCTCGAGTCTGGCGCGCTCGCCTCCGGTGCGCTGGGGTACGGCGTGCTCGGGTTCGGTGCGCCCGGTGCAGGTGCCGGCGGAGCGGCCGACGGGGAGGGCGCGGGTGCCGCCGAGGAGGCGACCGCGGGCTCGGGGGTCGGTGCCGGCTCGGGTGCCGGAGGAGCGGGCGTCGGCTGTGCAGGCTCGGGCTGACCCGTCGGCAGACCGGGCGCGGTGCCCGCTGTCGGCTGCGGCACAGCGTCGACCTCAGGAGCAGGGGGCGCGGGCGGAGCCGGGGGTGCTGACGGCACGGCGGCCGCTCGCCGTGGGGCACGCGGGCTCGAGGCCGTGTCGTCGTCCAGCACGCTCCCGTCGGGGTGCACCACGAGCGGCCACCGGCCGTCGGGTCCCGATGCCGTCATGCGGACCGGGCGGCCAAGCTCGACCGCGGTCTCGGTGACCGTCGCGACGATGGCAGCCCGTGCGTCCTCGAGCGAGGTGGTGTCGATGGGGTGGGAGGTCCCCGCGATGACGACCTCCGCAGAACCGTCGGGTCGGGTGGTGGCCTCGATCAGGGGCCAGTCCGGGACCGTCGAGCTGCTCATGTGTGACTCCTTCTCTCGCCGCGCGTGACGCGTGCACGGGCTGGGGAGGGCACGGTCCCGAGCCGCTCTCACGGCACGGGTGCACGCCCGGTCTGAGTCCGCCGGGTGGCGTCCGTGCCCCGGACCGCGCTCCGACGAGCGTAGGTCGGCAGCGGCGTCCCCGCACCGGGGAGTTCTCCCCGTCCGGCGTGCGACCCATCGCTGGATGCAGCGTCTAGGCGTCGGACGGGGGCGGTCGCGCGACCGGCAGGGCGCGAGAGGGGTAGTGCCAGGGCCCTGGTTGTCGGCCGGGTCCGGGTGTGGACTCGGACGAGCAGCCCAGCCCGCCTGGTGGAGCACCAGCGCCGGGCGGACCGCGCCCGCAGGCCCGACCTGCGGCACCACGACACCCCAGCAGAGAGAGGACCCCACGATGAACATCGAACCCCAGACGCCGACCACCAAGAACCCGCCGGAGCAGTTCGCCGGAGACGTGTGGCTCGATGTGATCGCCGTCCCGCACGGCCCCGAGCAGCGTGCTGTCGTCGCGAAGGTGCGCTTCGCACCCGGTGCCCGGACGGCGTGGCACTCTCACGCCCGCGGACAGTACCTGCACGTCACGCAGGGGCGTGCGCTGTTCGGCGGGCGCGACGGCACCGTGATCGAGGTGCTGCCAGGCCAGACCCTGTACACGCCGCCCGGCGAAGAGCACTGGCACGCGGCCGCCCCCGACGCGTTCATGGAGCACCTCGCGATCCTCGAGAACGCCGACGACCCGGCGACGACGACCGTGTGGCTCGAGCACGTCAGCGACGCGGAGTACTCGGGCGCGAGCGACGCAGGAGGGTCGACCGACTGACGGTCGACCGGTTCGAGCGAGACGCTCTCGTGGGCCCGCCCGGCGCCAGAGCCGGGTGGGCCGTGCTCCCCAGCACGGCGAAGGACGCGCCCCCGCTGCGGGTGGCGCGTCCTTCGTGAGGGTCCTGGAGGCTCGTCAGCCCCAGAGGCGCTGGGTCGCGAGCTCTGCGCCGGCGCTGAGCGCCTCGAGCTTGGCCCAGGCGATCTGCGGGTGGATGCGCCCGCCGAGCCCGCAGTCGGTCGAGGCGATGACGTTCTCCTTGCCGACCACCGAGGCGAAGCGCTCGATGCGGTCGGCGACAAGCTCTGGGTGCTCGACGACGTTCGTCGCGTGCCCGACGATCCCGGGGAGGATGAGCTTGCCCTCGGGCAGCGTGACGTCCTGCCACACCTTCCACTCGTGCTCGTGGCGGGCGTTCGCGGCCTCGAAGGAGTACGCGCCGGCGTCGATCTCGAGCATGAGGTCGACGATGTTCTTCAGCTCGAGGTCTGTGGTGTGCGGGCCGTGCCAGCTGCCCCAGCACAGGTGGAAGCGGATCTGCTCCTGCGGCAGGTCGCGCAGCGCGTAGTTGAGCGCCTCGACCCGGATCCGCGTGAAGGCCTGGTAGTCCTCGATGCTCGGCTCGGGGTTGATCTGGTCCCAGTTCTCGGCGATCGACGGGTCGTCGATCTGCAGGATCAGCCCGGCGTCGACGATGGCCTTGTACTCCTCGCGCAGGACGTCGGCCCAGGCCCAGATGTGCTCTTCCTCCGTGGCGTAGTACGCGTTGGGGATCCGCGACCCGCTGCCGGGCGACAGGCTCGTGACGAATCCCTCGGTGAGCCCGTTCGCCGCGAGGCCGGCCTTGAGGTTGGCGATGTCGGAGGCGATCGCGTCGTGGCCCACGTAGGCGAGCTTCCCCGTCGTCGCGGGGAAGGCTGTCGCGCCCTTGCCCGTCGAGATGCCGCTCGTCGGGTCGGTGTACGCCTCGCGGAAGATCGTCCAGTCACGACGGTCCGGGAAGGTCGTCAGCCGGACGTCGCCGGGGCCCGAGCGGACGGGCTCGGCCGAGAAGATGTCTTCGCCGGTGACCTCGAGGCCGCTCACGCGCTGGAAGGAGTAGGACCACCAGGCGCCGTAGTCGACGGCGCTCGTCATGGCCTTGCCGAACTCGCCGTCGCCCGGGACGGTGATGCCGGCAGCCTTCTGGCGGGCGACGAGGTCGTCGACGGCCGAGGTGAGCAGGCCGTCGAACTCGGGGGTGCGGTCGAGGGTGAAGCCGTCCTCGGCGAGCTGGCGCGCGTCGTTCGCGGCGATGAGCTCGGGGGTGCGCGGCAGGCTGCCGGCGTGGGTGGTCTGGATGCGGTCGCGGCTGTCCAGCATGTGGGCCTCGTCTCGTGATGTCGGGCGCACCGGTGGCGTGGGCCGGACCGGTGCTCGGATGTCTCAGCGGTGCCCTGACAGGCGCGAGGCTTCGCATTCCCGCTGTTCTCACACCCTCCCATGCTCGGAGACTGCAGAGCGACTGAGTGTCGCGGTCCGAGGCAGGCGTCTCGTAGGGCGAGACGAAAGGCGTCAGGGGTGTGGTGCGAGAGGTGTGTGCGGGTGTCGCGGTGAGTGCTGCGGCGGTCGACGCCACAAGCCCTCGTAGGACCCTCTGGAGGGTGCTTGACCTCAACTGGAGTTGAGGTCCTAGCGTCGTGGTCGTGAACACGACGCCCCCCGCCCCGTCCGTCGCCGGGACCTGGCGCGAGCTCCTCGGCCCCAGGTCCGGACCTGTCG
>Ga0308156_1002524_pt1 | contig 16057 bp, 22 predicted proteins | sample PhyAR2_FD_201041 | JGI IMG/M metagenome (GOLD analysis project Ga0308156, IMG submission 201041) | Phyllosphere microbial communities from UC Gill Tract Community Farm, Albany, California, United States - DLSL A.R2 | ecosystem: Host-associated > Plants > Phyllosphere > Unclassified | place: USA... | reverse complement strand
GGGCTTGCCGTTGACGGGGGGGTGGGCTTGTTCGGTCATGCACGGCTCCGGCGCGGCGGCCGGAAACGCGGGCGCCTGTAACTCAGCCGACCTTGGCGCGGATGTCGCGCTTCGTCCAGCGGGCGAGGGCGGCGCGCAGGGCCTCGGCGTCCAGCGGCTTGACGATATGGTCGTCCATGCCGGCCTCCAGACAGGCGCGTCGGTCCTCGGCGAAGGCGTTGGCGGTCAGGGCCAGGATCGGCGTCGTGTCGCCCGCGGCGCGGATGGCGCGGGCGGCGTCGGGGCCGTCCATGCCGGGCATCCGCATGTCCATGAAGACAACGTCGTAGCGCGCGCGTTTCAGCGCCGCGACGGCTTCGTCGCCGGTGGCGGCCGTCTCGACGGTGCAGCCCTCGCGGCGCAATAGGGTGCGGGCCAGAAGCGCGCCGACGGGATTGTCCTCGGCCAGCAAGACGCGGATGCCGGCGAACTGCACGGGGGCGACGCGGTCGTCTTCGATCGGCGCGGCTGAGTGGGCGCTGGACTTGTCGGGCGTCTCGGCGCCGATGGCGGCCAGGACGCGTTCGGCCAGGGACGCGCGACGCAGGGGCTTGATCAGATAACCGTGGAAACCGACGGCGCGGTAGCGGGCGATCAGGTCGCGCTCGGCCGGTTTCAGCAGGACGATGCCGCGACCGCTCGAAGGCAGGGCCGCCAGCGCGCCCGCCGGGGCGTCGGCGTGATCGACCAGGGTCACAGGGGCCGTATCCGCCACGACGCCGCCCGAGGCCTCGATCTGCGCGCGAGCCGCCGACAGGACGAAGGGATCGACGGCGCGCACCGCGACCGTTTGGCCGCGCAACGGCTTGTCGCGCGCCACCGCGACGGCGGCGAAGGCGGCCTCGAACCGGAAGCGGGCGCCCCCGCCGGTTGCGGCCCCGTCGGGCCGGCTTTCGACCTTCACCGAGCCATCCATGGCGGCGGCCAGTTTACGCACGACTGCCAGACCCAGGCCGGCGCCATCCTGACGGACCGCGTCGGAACTGTCGGCGTGGCCGAATTCCTCGAAGATCCGTGTACGCGCCTCGGGCGCGACGCCGGGGCCGGTGTCGTCGACCAGGAAGGCCAGACGCGGGCGCGCCGCGCTGCCGCCGACGCGCTCGACCGAAATGCGCACGCCGCCGGTTTCGGTGAACTTCACGGCGTTGCCCGCCAAGTTGAAAAGCACCTGACGCAGCCGGCCTTCGTCCGCCAGCACGTCGGGCGCGTCGGCGGCGACCGACCAGACGATCTCCAACCCCTTGTCGTGGGCGCGCGGGCTCAGCAATTCGGCGACGCCGCGCACCAGACCTTCCAGATCGACGGGCGCCAGGTCGAACTCCAGCGCTCCGGCCTCCAGCCGCGCATAGTCCAGCAGGTCGTTGACCAGGCCCAGCAGATGTTCGGCCGACTGACGCGCGTTCTCAGCATAGGCGCGCTGGGCGCCGTCCAGCCGGGTCCGCTGCAACAGGTTGATCATGCCGATGACGCCGTTCAGCGGCGTGCGCATCTCGTGGCTCATCAGCCGCAGGAACTGCTGGGCGGGGTCAACGGGTGCGCTCGTCCGCTCCTCGATCCGCTTCGTCGCCGTCCGTCGCGTCATGGCCGCCTCCCCGTCAGGCACGGAGACTAGAGGCGGACGGTTAAGGATGTCTCCACCATGACTCGGGCGGCCTCACGCGTGCAGGAAGGGCGTCTGCTCGTCATCGCTTTCGCGCAGGCCGAAGCCTTCATGGCGCTGCGCCACGCGGCGGTCGAAGTCCGCCTCGGCGCCGATGGTGGTGCGGCGATAGATCAAGGCCTCGGCGATATGGCGGCGCAGAACGCCGATGCTGCCGTCCAGATCGGCGATGGTGCGCGCCAGGCGCAGGGTGCGGGTCCAGCCGCGCGCCGTCAGGCCGCCGGCCTCGCCCGCCCGCATCAGCAGCATCCGGCCCGCCTCGTCCGGCGTGGCGAACCGATCCAGCGTGCCGCCGGAGGCGCGGGCGTTCAGGCCTTGGGCAGCGTCCAGCCCCGCCTCGCGCACCCGGTCCTCCTGCATGGCGCGAGCGGTCGCGACGCGCGCCCGCGCCTCGGCCGTGCCTTCGGCGGGTGGGGGCAGGGCCATATCGGCGGCGGTGACCGGCGGCGTCTCCACCGTCAGGTCGATCCGGTCGAACATCGGACCCGAGACGCGGTTCTGATAGTCGCGCTGGCAACGCGGCGCCTTGCCACACGCCCCGCGTCCGGCTCCGCCCATGCCGCAGCGGCATGGGTTCATCGCCGCCACCAACTGGAACCGCGCGGGATAGCGGATGTGGGCGTTGGCGCGGGCGACAACGATCTCGCCGGTCTCCAGCGGCGCCCGCAGCGAGTCCAGGGCCTGGGCGCTGTATTCCGCTGTTATGGCGCAAACACACCTAAGGCGGAGAGCCACATGTTAGGCCGCCTTTGGGTGGACTAAGGTGCCACAGCGGACACAGATAATTTCGGTCTTCTGCCGATAATTTGACGCCTTCGTCACCCGGAAATCATCAGGAATGGAGTCCACTCCAAACCCCGGATGGCGCATCCAGGGGTGATCGTCTTCAGAGACGTCGGCGGTGCCAGAGATATTGCAAGCCTTGCAATGCAAGGCCAACTCGAACCGGTCGCGCGCGGCCATCAGGCAAGTCCCATCGTCTTCTTTGCAGTTTCGGAGGCGATGTCTGACACGACCTTGATCGCGACATCGTAGACTGGCTTTCCGAGCCCGCCCATCACGCGTTTGAGCCGCAGCGATGCACTCTCTGTTTTCGGTGTCTCGCGGATCACGTCAGGGATAGCGTTCTCGAAAACGGTCATGTCCGCTTCCGACAGATCGCCTTCGTTCAAAATCTCTCGGAGATTTTCGATTGCAGCCTCCTGCCAGGGAAAGGCGCCGCCGCAGTTTTCACAGTAGTTGGGGATCGGTGTGGGGTATCCGCCTATCGAAAGCACTCCTTCGACCACATAATCGCCCTTGATTGGCGCGTTACAGCGCGTGCAAGAATCTATTGTAGCAGCCCCGCAGGTCTTACAATGTTTCGCACGATGATGTGCGTATTCTCGCGCCCTATCGGTGATCTGGTGCCCGTTAAGGCAAACCTGCATTTGATCGTAATAGCCCATAGCTTCCTCTAATCCGGCTCACCTTGTTAGGGCCATGCGAACGGCGTTCGCATGGCCTTCAGTCATTAAGGGCACTCCGGCAGCGACAGGAGATTGTCGTTCCATTTACCGTCCGCATAGGTGCGTAGGTATTTGCCGTTCTGACCATTCACGACGCCGATGTCGCCGCGATTGCGGTTCACCAACGTATAGAAGGTGTTGGTTTTGGCTTCGATTGAGGAAATCACTTCCTGTCGCGTCCATTTCCAACCACCCCCTCCAGTCCCTCCGAGGTGAGTGATCCCCTCGTAAGGGTCGTTACGGGGCTGCTTTTTGATGCAGCTTACTTGCACGTCTGCCATTTTAATTCTCGATAGATGGTGGAACGGCCCACGCCTTGAGCGTGGGCCGCCATAGGCTTAGCGACGGATCGGTTGGATCGGTCGCGATGGATAATTCGGTCCGGAGGGACGCGACGGTGCCGTAGGATAGGTCGGCCGCATCGGCACTTCAGGGACCATTGGACGTTGGGGGATTTCGACCATCATCGCCTCCCTTAGCGGTCGCTATTGGGAGTGCGGTGAGTCGGTTTCCACGTGGCCCCTGGCGAAGTGGTCGGCGGCAGGCGATGGTTATCCGGCACTGTCGTGTAGTTGGGCCGGGCACCGCCACGCGGGCCGATTTCTTGGAAGATGCCGCCGTTGCGGCCCGTGCTTGATCCAGGCTTATGAGTAGCCATTGCGTAGGTCTCCTGGTGAATCCCTCCACGGGATTCACATTGAAAAGGAGACGCTGTGGATAGATCGACTTGCGTGCTAAGCACGCGCGAGCAATCTGATTCGCACAGCGTCGTATCTCGGTGCTGTCGAGAGGGGGGCGGTCGGTCCTTGGCCTCAGAAACTTTGGCCCGCCGCTCCTCTCAGCCGTCTCGGCATCCCCCTGCACATGCAGGTCCCCTCCCAGACATTCAGTTCCTACTTCGTTCCCAGCGCCTCCTTTGGCGAAACCGTGTTCACTCGGACTCAGCTAAGGCGCCCTTTTGCCCGAGTCTAGTAGATTCAACCGAGATACCCACAACATATTGTGGTGGGCGATTTGTTAACCGTTGGTCGATTCGCCGACGTAGGTCAGCTTGGACGATTCGCGTGCTGTTTTCGAGTCCTCGCGCAATGCGGGTAATAATTGCCCGTTCAGCATGATTGATCGGATTGTGGCTACGGTTCCGCTGGCAGGTTGAGGCCATGTCCAGCCTTCACGAAATTCGCATCGCCCTCGAACGCGACTACCGCCTCGTCCTGGGCGAATACGAACGCGCCGAGATGCCCACGGAAACGATCGTGGGATTGAAAGCCCTGGCGGAAGCCGACCGCCGCATCCAGGCGCGAAAACGGGTCCTGCGCGAGAAAATGGAGCGGCTGGATTACCTACTCCGTCTCCACGTCGATCCAGAGTGGACGCCCCACCATCTGACGCCCCTACATCCGCGCAAGACGCGACGGAAGGGCGTCATAGCCAAGGCAGCGTATCAGACCCTCCGGCGCCGCAACGAGCCTATGACGACCCGCGAAATCTCCAAGGCGATCGCCAGCGAGATGGAAGTCGATGTCAGTGATAACGGCGCGATGGGCAAACTTGATAGCGCCGTCAGGACCTCGATGAAGGAGCGTGTTAGCGACGGTGTGGTCGTTGAGATCGAAGGACGGCCTACGCGCTGGCAGGTTGTGAGTAGGTCGAAATGGGCGCCGGCCCCTTCCCCTTACGCTTCAGCGTCAGCGCCTTTAGTGCGCGCCGGCGGTTTAGGTCGCGTACACGTTCGGGCCGCGCCTGCCAGTAGCCGACAAGTTCTGCATCAGGGGTGAGATCGAGCGCGTTACCCAGCAGCATCCGGAACTGCTGGCCGTTATCGAGACGGCGGAAGTCATCGCGCCAGGACAGTTCGTCAGCGAAACGCTGGGCGTGGGCACCGTTGATGTGGAGATAGACACCGCGCTCAGAGCGTCGAATGCGGGCGTGCTGGGCCTCGACGAGGTTATTGTGGACGCCATCGACCATCAGGCCGACGCTGTGATTGACGGTCTGATGATCGGCAAAGTGTAGAAAATAGCGGGAATAGGCTGGCGATTCATCCGTCACGACCTGCGCTGCCGCGCTGACCGCCTTCTTAATGTACGGATCGGCGGCCTTCTCATTAGCGACGACCCAGGCTCGGGATCGGCCGCCGGGGCGCCGCTCGCGGGCCGTCACAATGGAGCGCCGCTTCGTGTTGAACTGCTTGCGTCCGTCCGTCTTGCGATCCTTCACGAGATTCTCCTGACGCACGGAACCGCCGATATAGACGCCGTCAATATCGACCTGCCCCATCAGAACTGACTCGGCCTGCATCGCCGCCATAACCCGCGACAGCTTCTTGCAGATGACGAAGGCCGTCTTGTACGAGCAGCCCAGGTCGCGGCTCATCCGCAGGGCCGCGTTCCCGTTCACACCGTTCACGAACAGGACCACCGCCAGCATGATGTCGGCATAGGACATCTTCCGGCTGCGAAAGACCGTGCCGGACGTCACAGAGAACTGCTTCTCGCAGTCCTGGCATTTGAAGAGCCGGCGCGCACGGTACTCATAGACGGCGGCTATTCCGCAGTGTGGACAATAGGGTTCACCGTCGTTCTCGGCGAACCGGATGGTCTTGAACATCGCATACGCCTCATCCTCGCCCAGACGGGCGACGTCGCGGACTGAGATCGTCCGCGCCTTTGCTGAGAGGAGAAAATGCTGGCTCAAACCGTCCTTTCCGTGCAAATGACACCATATATGATGTCGTTTGCACGGAAGTGGATGCCGTTGTCAAGCCGAGCGACACCATTTATGATGTCATTCGTAGCGGAGAATGATGATGCCTAAATCTGGGCCAGACGGCACCGAGCCTGAAGATGATTTCGATTCCAAGGCCAACGCGGCGTCCATGGAGGCTGGGGGCATGAGTGTCGCCAAAGGCCTGCTGAAGGCTGAGATGGCGAAGCGCCGGCTAACCTACGAGTCCCTAGCCGGCCTGATGTGGGATCATGGCATCGAAGAAAATGAGCGAAACCTACGCAACAAGGTGTCACGCGGCTCATTCTCAGCGGCTTGGTTCTTTTCCGTCATGATGATGATGGAGGTGAAATCACTGGACCTGTCACACTCCTACACCTCAGTTTCGGATTCCTGATCGAAGCCACCTGGGGACACGATGATGAACAGTGCCGAACTGGCCGCGAAATGCTAGTCTTAGCAGTTGACGTGGGCGGTCCGGAGAAGATCGGATGGGCCTCTTCAAGTGGTCGATCAGGCACAGGTCAGGACCTGGATGTAGCCATGCGCGACGTGGCAGACGCGCTCAACGAGGGCATCCCCGTCGCGCTCGGTTTTGAAGCTCCGATCTGGACGCCCCGTCGTGAAGACCTGAAACGGATAACGAGCCGACGGCTGGGCGCAGAGATCACGTTCAATCGGGCGTGGTCCGCCGGCGCCGGCTGCGGGGCTCTCGGGGCCGCTCTGGGCCTCATGCCCTGGTGCTTTTCGCAGATCGCTCGGGACACTAATCATCGATTGGCGACCACCAGCCCTATCGCATTTCAGGATCGTGGTAAGGGCCTGTTTGTGTGGGAGGCGTTCGTGTCCGGTCACGCCAAGGCCGTCACGCACATGGACGACGCCTCGCTTGCGCTGGCGGCGTTTCAGGCGCGTGATCTGCTGGGGCCGAGCGATGTACCGGACGAGCCGGCGATCAACTTGGCGGCGGCTGCATTGATGGCGACCGGCTGGACCCTCGATCCCTGGGAGATCAGCGGGTCAGGGCATGTCATTGCAGTTAAGTAACGCAAGCCCACACTATTATTAGCGGGCCGATTGCTGGATATGTCTAAAAACGGCCTAGCAAATATCCGGACCAATTATATACTATTCTCACTTTATGATTTTATTAATTCGCCTAGAAGGATTTTTGTTGCTGTCAAACGCTCTCGCCAGTTCTTCAAACTCATGCCAGAGAAGCGGGCTATTCTTTAATTTTCTATGCTCAGCGACAAATGGGGCCGCTGATCTCCAGACGAAAAGAACCGTGCTACGGTTCCACCTTCGAAAGACTTCCAAGTCGATGATTCCGCACTGAATACCTAGTGAAATTAATTCATAGTGATTCAACACAGTACAAATTGCGCTCTCTACACTACCGCGCTCCCGATACGCGTATTTGGCTAGGCCGCCCCTTCGATTTGCCTTCTCAACAAATATTCGCTTGGCCTTGATTATATCGCTATCCCTCTCTGCTGCTGCCAAGTGGGCTATGGTGTGCTGCGATCTTGCTGACTGGCGTTGAGAAATTATCGCCCAAATAGCAATACTTGCGACAACAATGGTGGTGAGTGCCGTGACCAGCGACGCCACCATAGACACGCTTCCCATCTCCTCAGTGGTTTTGGGGAGGGGGATGGAGGCTGCTAAGGGGTTGATGGCAGCCCCAAACCCGATACTTAGAACGATGATGAGAAATAAATAGCGGCGCTTCATAGCGTAGCGATAGCAGGGCGCTTCGCAACGGAGCAACAAAAAAGCGGCAACCGGTGGTTGCCGCTTCTAAATCACATCCAGCCTTCGCTGAACACGACTAGCGATTTAAAATGCGTCATCGAAAACCTCCAATCGTAGCCAGGAATTACTGGAACGGGCTATGAGCCCGGCTACCATATGGCTTATACCACTTTAGCCCGACGGAATCAAGAAAATTCACGGCCGTAGGTTCCGAGGTCGATGGTGTCATTTGACTTCTAATTGAGCGGAATTCTAAGTCAAACAGACAACTGCGCTCCACGTCCAGCGTCCCCGACAGCTTTACCACAAACGCCAAACTAGGATTTTCTTCGCCACGCACGATGCCGGCGAGGTAGCAAATCGCAATGCCGATCTCATGGCGACCTTAGACGTCTAAGGTCGAACACCGCTCTTGCGCCCTGCCGCCAAGGGCTCAGGCGGAGCCTGCCCTCGGTTCTGCGAAGAATTCTGACAGAGGCACCCGCAGCACCTCCGCCAGCCGATCCAGCAAATCTACCGACGCGTTGCCCCTGAAACGCACTTCAATGCGGCCTGGGGTCAATTCTGCGGGCGGATTGCTGGCACGCCCGTGCAGTTCTGACATGGCACCAACGACTGGATGTTAAAGGGGCGCGGATGAAGTCCGCGCCCCTTCGTTTACGCCGCTACAGGGAAGTCGTCAGGGAGAGTTTCGGCCATTGGAGCGTCGCCGAAGCGCTTGCCCGTCTTTGTTTCCGAAACACGCCCCTGATTGTCATTGAGGTAAGCCGCAATGACGTGCTGGTAATACCCTTGGGCGATCGCCAGCTTAATGAACGGCGCTGTATAAGCCGATACGCCTTGATTTCGATAAGAGGTCGACATCTCGCCCTCCTACTTCTTCGTGCCGTAAGGGCGTTGGTTCGTCGGTTTGAGCGACACGCCCAGGTTCGACGCCTGCTGGTAGATCGCATCCGGTGTACGACCGAGATGCAGCCCCAGCACACGAGTCGGGGTGTTGCCGGCAGCTTCGCGTCGCAACTGGTTGTTCTGAGCCGCAGTCCACGGCTTGCCGTGGTTCGACGGGGTCTTGGTAGGCATGTTGTCTGCGTCCTTAGGCGCTTTTCGAAAGCGGCGCGGGGGCTTGACAACAGGGCCAAACGGGAGTCTTTCCCGCTTTCGACGACCTCGTTTCCTGCTTCCCCCGTGCCTAAAACGGTTTGCAGGGAACCTCAGACTTCCAGAAAGGCCGGGCTTGCACCCCCGGCCTTTCGTTCGTTCTGCGATCCGCGACTCTACCGTTTAAGGCGACGCTGAAGATTCGACAACCCCGAATTGCATGCTCGGCGCCCACATCTTGTGGCGGCACCAGGAACATTCGAGCACTACGTCCATATCTAGTGCGAACATAACCGTATGCACATATGCTTATGGGATGCGCTTAAGCAGTCTACCTGCGCCAGATCGCCGCCTTGATCAGTGCCCGCATGACGCTGGCGGTGTCCGGCGCCGTCGCCACGATCTGACCGCTGCACAGGCCGATGTAGCCGGTGCCCTCGCGCGCCGGTGCGATCTGATAGAGGTGGCGTCCACGCCAGAACTGAATCGGGGTCATCGGACCCACTCCCAGCCCTGGTAGGGGCCGACCTGAGGCACGACGCGGATAACGCCGTCGTTCTTCAACTTCGTGAGGCAGGCTCCGACCCGCTTGCGCATCAGGACGATGGTTTCGTCATCGGCCTTCAGGCCACGCTCCTCGATCTGGACCAAGACGAGGTCCAGCGACGTCAGCGGCGCGGTCGCGTTCTTCAGCAGCCGCACCACCATCCGGACTACCTCGCCCTTCTTGGCGCGGTGCTTTGTCGGAAAGCGGACGATCCGATCCTCATTCGGTTTGGCGTTGAAGAGCCGGATGGCGGCGTCGATGTGGTCCAAGTCGCAGATGACCTTGCGCTCTTCGGCGCGCAGGTACTTCAGCGCGCCCGCGAGTTGGGCGCGCTTCTCCAGCAAGCCGGCGACGGTGTTCGGTCGTTCGATGTTCGTGTTCTCCATGAACAAGAACGTAGCAAGAACAACGAGTTGCGTCTCAGGCGGCTAGGTGTGTTTGCGCCATAACAGCGCTGTATTCCGGCAGTTCGTCCAGGAACAGCACGCCATTGTGCGCCAGCGACGCTTCCCCGGGCTTGGCGCGAAGACCCCCGCCGGTCAGGGCCGCCATTGAGGCGGAATGATGCGGGCTGCGGAACGGGCGATCGCGGGTCAGAGCGCCGCGTTCGATCAGGCCGGCGACCGACCAGACCATCGAGGTCTCCAGCAGTTCCTGCGAAGTCAGGGGCGGCAACAGGCCCGGCAGGCGTTGCGCCATCATCGACTTACCCGACCCCGGCGGGCCGATGAACAACAGGTTGTGGCCGCCGGACGCCGCGATCTCCAGCGCGCGCTTGGCGCTTTCCTGACCCTTGACCTCGCGCAGGTCGGGCACGGCCTTGCCGTCCGCCAGCGGTCCGGGCTCGGGCGTGCGTAGAACCTGGGTTCCCTTGAAATGGTTGATCAGGCTGATCAGCGAGCGCGGCGCGAGGATGCGGGCGCCGCCGGCCCAGGCGGCCTCCGGGCCCGTCGCCTCGGGGCAGATCAGACCCAGGCCCATGGCGTCGGCGGCGACGGCGGCGGGCAGGGCGCCGCCGACCCGCGCGATCTGGCCGTCCAGTCCCAGCTCGCCGATGGCGGCCCAGCCGTCGAGCGTGTCGGGCGCGATCACCCCCATGGCGGCCATCAGGGCCAAGGCGATGGGCAGGTCGAAGTGGCTGCCCTCCTTGGGCAGGTCGGCCGGCGCCAGGTTGGCGATGATCCGCTTGGCGGGCAAGGCCAGGCCGATTCCGGCGAAGGCCCCGCGCACCCGCTCCTTGCTTTCGGCCACCGCCTTGTCCGGCAGGCCCACGATGTTGAAGATCGTCGGCCCGTCATTGCCGATCAACTGGACCTCGACGTCCACGCGCCGGGCTTCCACCCCGTCAAAGGCGACCGTGACAACCCGCGCGACCATGTCGTTCTCCCACCTGAGCGACAGAACAAACCATGAACTCAAATCTAATTCAAGTGGCGATCACGCAACCTGTGCTGCGCGTTTGGCCTCGATGGCCTCCCACATCAGGGCCGTGGCGTCGATGCCGGTGAAGGCCTTCAACTGCTGGGCGCCGGTGGGGGAGGTGACGTTGATCTCGGTCAGAAAGTCGCCGATCACGTCGATGCCGACGAAGATCAGGCCGCGTTCCTTCAGCGTCGGGCCGATGGCGGCGCAGATTTCCAGGTCGCGCGGGGTCAGCTCGACCGGCGTGGCCGTGCCGCCGACGTGCAGGTTCGAGCGCACCGCGCCCGCCGCCGGGACGCGGTTGATGGCGCCGACCGGCTCGCCGTCGATCAGCAGGATGCGCTTGTCGCCCTTGGACACGGCGGGAATGAACTTCTGGATCACCAGCGGATCGCGGCTGCCGGCGGCATGGATCTCGATCAGGGCGTCCAGGTTGGGATCGTCGGCGCGCAGCTTGATCACGCCCGAGCCGCCATTGCCGTGCAGGGGCTTCAGGACCACCTCGCCATGCTTCTTGTGGAAGGCGTCCAGGGCGACGGGGTCGGCCGAGATCAGGGTCGGCGGTTGCAGGCCGGGGAAGGCGGTGACCATCAGCTTTTCGGGGGCCGAACGCACCTGGGCCGGGTCGTTGACCACCAGGGTCCGGGGATGCACCGTCTCCAGCAGATAGGTGGCAGTCACATAGGCCATGTCGAACGGCGGGTCCTGGCGCATCAGGATCACGTCCACGTCCTCGGCCAGATCCAGCTTTTCCCAGTCGCCGAAGTCGACGTGGTTGCCGACCTCGCGCCGCACAGTGATCGTGCGGGCGCGGCAGTAGAGGCGACCCTCTTCCAGCGCCAGGGTGCGGAAGTCATAGACCCACTGTTTGTGACCGCGCGCCTGGGCCGTCTCGGCCATCAGGAAGGTGGTGTCCCCGGCGATGTCGACGGCCTCGATCGGGTCCATCTGGATGGCGACTCTGAGGGTCATTTTCTTGGGCCTATCGCGCGTCGCGCTACTTGAGGCCCGTTGGGCGCGCCGCGCTCCGGGCCAATGGATGTTCGGTGTTCTTGCGGCGGTCAGTCGAGCTGTCGCGCTTCTTCGGCCAACATGATCGGAACGCCTTCGCGGATCGGATAGGCCAGTTTGGCGCCCGTCGAGATCAACTCGTTGGCGTCGCGGTCGTAGGTCAGCTTGCCGCGCGTGACCGGGCAGACCAGCACCTCCAGCAGGCGGGGATCGACGGAGACCGGGGTGTTGAAAGCATCACTCATGGCGGGTTCCTGAAAGCGTGGCCGCTTATTGCATGGACGGCGCAGCGTCGTCACCGCCGTCGGCGGCGTCGATGCGCATCAGGGCGGTCAGGGCCTCGGCGCGGGGCATCAGGCCCATGGCCTCCAGCAGCGCCTGCTTCTCGGCGGGTTCGAACGGCAGCGCCATCGACAGGCTGTTGACCAGGGCCTCCATCGGCGCGGTCTCGGCCGTCTCCCAATCGATGTCCAGGAGCCGGTGGGCCATATAGGCGCGCAGGGCGTCGAGGAAGGCGTCGCGGTCGAAGTCCGGCTCCTCGGGCGGGGAGACCAGATCATCCTCATAGGCCTCGAACGCCGCGCGGACCTGGCGGTAGGGGGTCTTGGACGGCATTTCGGCGGCGATGCGGAAACGCGACACGCCGGTCAGGGTGATCAGATAGCGCCCGTCCGAAGTCTCGGCGAAACTGGTGATCCGACCCGCGCAGCCGACCGGCGACAGGCCGGGCAGGGCCGGCGTGCCGCCCTTGGGCTGGACCAGACCGATGATCCGGTCGCCGGCCATGGCGTCGTCCACCATGTTCAGATAGCGCGGCTCAAAGATGTTGAGCGGCAGCTGTCCGCGCGGCAGCAGGATGGTCCCGCCCAGCGGAAACACCGGGATCACCTGAGGCAGGTCGAGGGCGCGAACGTAACCCTGGGGCATCTTTTCTCCTGGGGCCTACCGCGCTTTGCGCTGCTTGAGGCCCGCTTGTTCTGGATCACGAAAACAGAATGGACGACAGGCGGCGACGACCATCCTTGGACACGTCCGAGGTCAGGCCCGCCGCCTCGAAGATGACCAGCAGCTGTTTGCGGGCCGCCTGATCGTTCCACTCACGGTCGGCCTGGATGATGGCCAGCAGATTGTCGACCGCGCCCGTGAAGTCGCCGGCCGCGCTCTGGGCCTCGGCCAGGTCGAAACGCGCCTGATGATCATTCGGATCGGCGGCGACCTTGGCCTCAAGTTCTGAAGAGGCGCCGGAAGGGGCCTTGGACGCCAGGGCCAGCTGGGCGCGCACGCTCTGGACCGCCGGCTCCTTGGAGTCCTGCGGCGCCATGGCGATGGTCTGAGCCGCCTGTTCGGGGTCGCCGCCCGCCAGATAGACCCGCGCCATGCCGGCGATGGCCTTTTCGTTTTCAGGCTCGATCGACAGGACGTGGGCGAAGGCCTGGGCCGCGCCGCCGAAGTCGTTCAAGCCCAGCGATTCCTCGCCCAGCTCCAGCAGTTGCGCCGTCTCGGTCGAGCCCCCCTGACCGCCGGTCAGCTTGTCGATGAAGGCCTTGATCTGACTGTCGGGAATGGTGCCCTGGAAGCCATCGACCGGCTGGCCGTTGACGAAGGCGTAGACCGTCGGGATCGACTGCACCCGCAGCTGGCCCGCATAGGCCGGGTTGGCGTCCACATCGATCTTGACCATCTTCACCGCCCCCTTGGCGGCGCGCACGGCCTTCTCCAGCGCCGGCCCCAGGGTCCGGCATGGCCCGCACCAGGTCGCCCAGAAATCGACGATGACCGGCTGATGTTTCGACGCCTCGATCACGTCGGTCATGAAGGAGGCGTCCGTGCCTTCCTTGATCAGGTCGCCGGCGGCGTCGGGGGTCAGGGTCGGGTCGAGCAGGGTCATGGGCGAGTTCCGCGCAGAGATCGGTCAGGTTCAACGGTTCAGATGGCGTCGGGATGCGTCGGCATCAAGCCGGGAAAAGGTCGCGCCGGGATTTCAGACGGTGGTCATGAAAAACACCGTCTAATTCGTCTAATTCGTCTGACTTCCCCCGCCGCGCGTCTGCCTATCGACCGTGATCCACGAGATGGTGAAGCGGCGCGGATCGTCAAGCATCGGCCGCTCGGTCCAGACGTTTTACGGACATCTGGGCTCAGCGCGAAGGGACCTGGGTCCTGGTGGCCCGGCAGGCGACTATCGCTGCAGTCAGCCCGGCCTCCGAATAGTCCGGGCCGGTGGATGCGGGGCGGCGGCCTTCTATGCCGTTGCCTCATTCCGACAGCGCCTCAAAATCCACCACGATCGGCTCCCGCCCCAGCAGCGCCAGCACCCGTCGAAATGCCGACTGCTCCAGGGCGGTGGTCGCCGTATTGGTCAGGGGGTGGAAGTTGACGATGTCGGCGTCCCACAGCCGTCGGTCCAGCACGAAGGTCACGCGACGGTCTGTGTCGTTGATCAGGCTCAGCGCCGTGACCGAGCCGGGGCGGACGCCCAGCGTCTCCCACATCAGGGCTTCGTTTCCGAACGACAGGCGGCCTGAGCCCATCGCCCCCGCCGCGCGCTTCAGGTCGATGATCGTGTCCTGACGCGCCGAGATCAGCCACAGCCGGCCTTTGTGATCCTTCAGGAACAGGTTCTTGGTGTGGGCGCCGGGCAGGTCGGCCTTGAGGTCCAGCCCTTCCTCGACGCGAAAGACGGCCGGGTGGTCGTGGGTCGTATAAGTCACGCCGTTCGCCTTCAGCCAGACGCTCAGGGTTTCGCGGTCGAAAGCGGGTGCGTCAGTCATGGTTGAGCCGTCGGGTTTCGGGCGTTAGGAAATGGTCATGGTCGATACCGTCAACACGCGCCCGCTGGAACTGGAATGCTACCCAATGACGGCCCGGCCGCCGGACCTGGTGCCCGGTCGCCAGTCGCGCAACTGGATGGACGCCTTCATCAGCCGCCACCCCTATCGCTGTCTGCCGCTGAACATGGCCAACACGACGGGGTGGGAAATCCTGTGCCCGTTCGGTTTCTCGGCCGAGTGGAACGGCGGCCCGCGCCAGGAAGACATCGTCATCACGCCGGATCGGCCCCAGCATGATCTGGCCCATTTCGTCACCTCGCACTTCTCGCGCGGGGTGCTGACGATGCATCCGCAATACCTGTTCCGCACGCCGCCCGGTTGGGGAATGATGTGTTCGGGGTCGCCCAACCATGTGAAGGATGGCATCCAGCCCCTGGTCGGCCTGATCGAGACGGACTGGCTGCCCTTCCCCTTCACGATGAACTGGATATTCACCCGACCGGGGCGGATCACCTTCGAGAAGGGCGAGCCCTTCTGCTTCATCAATCTGATCGAGCACAAGAAGGTCGAACAGTTCCAGCCGATCATCCGCACGCTGGAATCCAACCCGGTGATGAAGGGCCAGTTCGAGGCCTGGAACCGCGCCCGCACCGACTTCAACCAGCGCCTGGCCGGCGGCGATCCGGATGCGGCCAAGGAGGCCTGGCAGCGCTATTACTTCAAGGGCGAGGTGCCGGAGGATCTGGGCACGGCGCCGGCGACCCACTCCAACAAGCGCCGGCTGAAGTCGCCACGGGTGGGATGAAAGAAAAAGCCCCTCTCCACGCCGTGGAGAGGGGCTTTCAGCATCAGGCCGCCGGGCGGGTGACCTGCGGGCCCAGGTTCTGGATCACTTCGCGGGCGTCGAAGGCGTTAGGGTCGTTGGCGGGTTTGGGGCCGCGACCCAGGACGATTTCGGCGTTGGCCTCGAAGCGATCGACCTGGCGGACGTCGAAATCATTGACGCCCCACGGGCCGTAACGGTCCCACGGGCTCCAGAAGCCGCTGCGGTAGTAGCGCCACGACGGACCCCAGTAGGGGCTGTAGAAACGGTTATAACCCGAATAGAACGGGTCGGGCGTGCCGACGAAGCGGGTGTCGCGGTCGGTGGCGCGGTTGACGGTGGCGAACCAGTCATAGCCGCTCTCGACCGTCAGTTCGGCCGAACGCAGCAGCAGCGACTGTTCGACCTGTTCGCGCGAGGTCAGCGAGTTGCCCGAGAAGCTGACCCGGAAACGGTTGTTCTCCAGGCGTTGCTCGGCATAGCCGCCACGCTGGCCGTTGAAGCCTGCGGGTTGATACGGGGTGGCGGTGGCGCAGGCCGCCACGGCCAGACCGGCGGCGACGGTCGCCGCCAGGGTCTTCAGGGGGAGGGTTTTCATGACATCAAACTCCTTGATCGCCCATTCGGGCGCTCTGACGGCTGAACGGAGCATGAACGAAGGCGTTCCCGACCACTGTATGACGAAGCGTCGCG
>Ga0308156_1002522_pt1 | contig 16083 bp, 15 predicted proteins | sample PhyAR2_FD_201041 | JGI IMG/M metagenome (GOLD analysis project Ga0308156, IMG submission 201041) | Phyllosphere microbial communities from UC Gill Tract Community Farm, Albany, California, United States - DLSL A.R2 | ecosystem: Host-associated > Plants > Phyllosphere > Unclassified | place: USA... | reverse complement strand
ATACTGATGGGGGGGGGGACGGGCAACGCACTCATAGTGATGACACCCGTTTTTCGAATACCTATCTGATGCGGGATATTCGTGCCTTGCGGTCACATTTGACCATGGGCGAATCCAGCTCCGGCAGTGAAGTTCTGGACAGTGTGCCGTTTCGTGGTGTGCAGCTTAAGTCCAGCGAGCAGATGATGCCGGCCCGCTTGCGAGGCTTTGCACCGCAAATCACCGGGGTCGCTAACAGTAACGCGCGCGTCACGATCCGCCAGAACGGATTCGTGGTGTACGAAACCTACGTGGCACCGGGTCCGTTTGACATCAAAGACCTTTATCAGGCTGGGATGTCGGGTGACCTTGAGGTGGCGGTGACCGAAGCGGATGGTAGCATTCATAGCTTCGTGGTGCCGTATTCCACTCTGCCAGTGATGTTGCGTCCGGGCGCATTAAAATATGAAGTGACCGCCGGCCGTTATGATGGTGGCACCACCAATGGCTCTCGTGAGTCCAACTTTGCTCTCGGTACCCTTATTTATGGTTTGCCGAAAAATATAACGCTCTACGGTGGCGGTTTGATGTCGGCGAATTACACGGCGTTAACACTGGGAAGCGGGGTGTCGCTGGGTGACTGGGGGGCCGTGTCTGCCGACGGAACGTTATCAACCGCCAAATTTGAACATGAAGGCCGACAGACGGGAGGCTCATGGCGTCTGCGTTACTCAAAAAGTATGCTGACCACCGGCACGTCGGTTGACCTGACGGCGATGCGTTACTCAACCAAAAACTTCTACACCTTTTCTGAATACAACACGATGGGTTACTCACGACGCGACGAAAACGTGTTCTATACGCCGGATCGTCGCCGCAGCAGCTTTCAGACTCAGGTTTCTCAGCAGCTTGGCGATCTGGGATCAATCAGCCTGCGGGCGAATCGTGATGACTACTGGGGCTCAACGAAAACACTGACTGGGCTGTCGGCCGGGTATAACGGCGGCTATAAGGGCGTGAGTTACGGGCTTTATTACACCATCGATCGCATGAAGGGTAACGGAAGTTGGCCGGAAAACCGCCAGATATCGTTCAATCTGAGCGTACCGTTCAGTATTTTCAGCTATTCACCTGCACTGCAAAATACCTATGCCAGTACTCAGGTTACCCATGACAGCACCGGGCGTACCCAGAACCAGGCGGGTATCTCTGGCAGTAAAGATAATTTCTCCTACAGCATGATGCAGGGTTGGGGAAATCAGGACCAAGCTAGCAACAACAACCTCAATATCGGTTGGCAGGGTAGTAAAGGCAACCTTAACGCGGGCTACGGCTACTCCCATGATGTCCGTTCAATGAACCTGAACATGAGCGGTGGTGCGATTGCCCACTCTGAAGGCCTGACGTTGTCGCGTACGCTCGGTAGCTCAATGGCGTTGATTAGTGCTCCAGGTGCAGACGGGGTCAGACTCGCCAGTGGCAACGGGGTTACGGACTGGCAGGGATTTGCGGTTGCGCCCTATCTCTCGGACTATGCCAGCAACAGTGTCGGGCTTGATCCCAGTACCCTGCCGGATAATGTCGATCTGCCGAAAAGCCATGTTGAGGTTTACCCTACGAAAGGCGCTGTGGTGAAGGCCAACTTTGCTACCCGCATCGGTTATCAGGTATTGATGACCCTGACGCGCATAGGGGGGATGGGCGTTGTACCGTTTGGCGCGACGGCCACGCTGGTGAATAGCTCCGAAGTGGGTGATTCCGCCAGTATCGTGGGTGATAACGGTCAAGTGTATATAGCGGGTCTACCGAAGAAAGGTGAGCTGTCCGTGGTATGGGGTAAAGGCACCGATAAACAGTGCCGGGTGAGTTTTAACCTCAACGGGATGACGCCAACCGCTCAAATGCCGGTTATCCAGATGGACGGCGATTGCCGCTAACAGACAAGCGTTATGTCCTGCCGTCAGGAAATCAACGCGCCAACAGAGGTTGATATGAAAAAAGTAACAGGTTTTCTGTGTTTCATGACGCTAAGCATTTTCTGCACGGGAGCATGGGCAAAAACAAATGTGGATCGCATTAACGCAATAACGTCAGAGGCCGATCGTGGTGATGCTGCTGCGCAGACCCAACTCGGGATTCTTTATGTCGAAGGTGATGGCGTAACCCGCGACTATAAAAAAGCGCGAGCATGGTTTGAGCGCGCGGGTAAACAGAATTACGCCGACGCGGAGTACAACCTCGGGGTGATGTATAGTAATGGGGACGGTGTGGCGCGTGATAATGAAAAGGCACGCCACTGGTTTGAAAAAGCTGCCGTTCATGGGCACATCGGTGCCCGTTATAACCTGGGGATTATTTACAGTCAGGGTGTTGGGATTCCCAAAGATCTGGTGCGCTCCGAGTTCTGGTTTACGCTCGCCGCGCAACAAGGCTTGCCGGAAGATAAATACGCCTTGGGCGTGATGTACAGCAATGGCGACTCACTGCCGAAGAACGACGCTAAAGCCCGTCAGTGGTTTGAAATAGCCGCCAAAGAAGGGATTGTGTTGGCGCAATACAATATAGCCGTTATGTACAGCGAAGGGCTGGGTGGTGAACGCGATCTGGAAAAGGCGCGCAGATGGGCAAACAAAGCCGCCGAGCAGGGCGATCCGGAAGCGGCAGGATTGCTGACGCTGCTGAATAAGAATGACAGCACGCAGAAAAAGAGTGCCATTGGCATCCTGCTGATGGAGGGAAAAAACGGGCTCGTGCAGACTGTATCGCCGGTGCGCCTTCCTTCACAGCAACCCGTTGAAAAGGATGATGTGTCTGCGGTTGTTACAGAAAATAGCGTTAACCCGACGCCGCAAGCGGTTGAAGCGGATGCTGAAAGCAGCATTTTCACACAAGAACAACCGCCAAATGACACTGTGCCAGAAGAACTGCCGCACAACAGCGAGGAAAGTAATAGTGCTGAGGCATTGTACGGTGAATCTGTTTCTCAACCTGCAGTGACCGGTGCCAAGGCAGTAGAGGCGAATAAGGAAATCGTTGAGACTGTGACTGAAAACATTAAGCCAGGGGGGCACGCTGAATCGCTTGAAACTGACAGTGCCGGGTCATCACAGGATGCGGTTGATACAATCGAGATTAAAACCTCGGAAGCAAAAGTTGAAAAAACGGTGGCTGAACCCGGCAAGCATTGAAAACAGTAATGAATGTCTCATCAGCAGATGAACTTCCAGAGAGAATCAAATAGTGTTTAAGAAAATTCTATTCACCATGAAGGTTAATGCTAAGAGTACTCATGCATTTTTCATATGTAACAACATCAAGCTGTAATGGTTGATCTTCTTTTAAATGGTAACCCAATTAGATAAATACAATATGAAATCAAGAAGCTTAAAATTTAATAAATTAATTGGCATGATGTTGTTAACAATGACTTTTGCTAGTTATGGTGCGAGCATTACAGTGAAAAATGAACAGTTTGCATATTTGAAAAAGACGTCAGTAAGTCAACCTGGAGATGTGAATTCCTATTCTAATATGAATTATACGGAACTATGTTTCATTGCAGGGTTTAGCCTGATACATAGTGCTGTATATTATCCCGCGTGGGCCTCCCCATTGACAAAAATTGATGGTTATACTGGATTTTTAACGCCAGAAGGTCTGCTGATTGTTCTTTCCGGAGGGACATTAACTACAACCGTCAAAAATATCAGTAATGCTACAGTGTCAACAGGGCTGAACTTCGGAAGTTCGGGGCAAATTACATTGTCCGGTCCGGGTATTAAACTCAATGATGCATGTTGGACCAATAATATGGGCGGATATAACACAACAGGAGGAATTCTGTCTGCCAATATCGATGTCAGCATTTACGTGCCTAAAAACGTCTCACCTGGTGTATATCCATTACCAGAACTTTGGGTTGGTCGTTATGGAATGAGATACGATGCACTTCGAACGATAGTTGATAGCAATGATGTAATTACCGTGCCGGATTCATCACCAAAGTGCACAGTAAATGTGCCCGGAGCGATTGATTTTGGCACGATTCTTTCGCCGCCATCTTCGGGGAATTTACTGAAAAAGGAAGAGGGTAATATTAGTTATCAATGCACAGGTGATAATCCTACCGTTGATGTTACGATGCGGGCCACAAGTACGTCTCAGAAAGAAAACAATAATTCGCTTTATCTTATGAAAGATGGAGCATCAACCATTATGGCCCGCCTACAGGGTGTCCTTGACAGCACAGGAGCGAATGAATGCGATGGAAATGGAAAGCGGATATCATTCGATGGTAGCCCTGTTTTTTTAGGAAGCGTTGCTAATAATAATGCAGGTCAGTTTCCCCTTTCCTGGCTTTTATGTGCACCCGTTGGCGGCGTTAATGAATTTGGTTCTGGTAAGGCAACGGCAACTTTAGAATTCGACTGGAAATAACTATTTTCAGTTACAACAGTAACCATGGACATTAGCGTTATGTTAAATATAATTATCCATGCAAAGGTACTGGTATGGGGGCTGTGCCCCAAGGTTGATGAAAAAGCGGGGCTAACCACGGCCACCGCAACCATTGAACTCAACTAGTGACAATCGCTCTTCCTGCCCATAAACGGTTCCTGACTAACGTCGGTAAAACGGCTTGTAATGTAGTAAGGTAATGGATGCCCCTTCCTAACGTAGTCCGTACCATACTTTTACTGACTGCGTTCATCTGGAAATACAGCACATAAAGAAAATCAGGGTTGTTGGCGCTTTGTTAATGGAATGGTCGCCCCCTACATCTTGTACCGCTGTGGGACGATAAATCGTCACTACTTGAGCGGAGCGGCCATCATGAACGTTATGAACCGTACCGGTTTTGTGGGAGAGAGTTAAGTCCGGGAACTCAGGCTGCCAGATCCTTTTTCCCGATGGAAGCGTAATAGGCTTTTTCTGCTTCAGCAGGTGGGATATGGCCGAGCCGCTCAAGCAGCCGACGATTGTTGTACCAGTCCACCCATGCCAGTGTGGCCAGCTCCACTTCCTGTCGGTTTTTCCAGCTCTGCCGGTGTATCACCTCCGCTTTATACTGCCCGTTAATACTTTCGGCCATGGCATTATCATAAGAGTCACCTGTGCTGCCCGTTGAAGCCAGAAGAGCCGCTTCCTGCAGTCGCTGCGTGTACGCCAGCGATACGTACTGCGAGCCTTTATCCGAGTGATGGATAGTGCCGGACGGCCGCCGGGCCCACAGAGCCTGCTCCAGCGCATCCAGTACGAACGTGGTTTGCATCGACGATGACACCCCAGCCCACGATAACGCCTGCGAACACGTCGATGATGAACGCCACGTAGGCGAATCCCTGCCAGGTGCTCACGTACGTAAAATCTGCCACCCAAAGCTGATTGGGCCGCTCTGCCACGAACTGGCGGTTTACCCTGTCGCTTGCCGCAACGTCTTTCCGGCTGACCGTAGTCCGCACTTTTTTACCCCGAAGAACACCGGCCAGACCCATAGCCTTCATCAGTCGCGCGATGGTGCATCTGGCCACGCTGAATCCCTCACGCTGCAACTGCCTCCAGACTTTACGGATGCCATAGACACTGTAGTTTTCGTCATACACTCGTTGTATTTCCGGTTTCAACTGGTCGTCACGGTGGTCACGCTGACTACGTTTCTCCGGATGCTGGCGGTATTCACGGTGCCGGTAGTACGTCGACGGGGCGATATTCAGCTCATGACATACCGGTCCGACCCCGTGACTACCGCTGAGGGTATCCAGCAGCGGCATTATTTTTTCCACAGACGGTCGTACTCCGCCTTCGCAAAATAAGCCGAGGCCTGGCGCAGAATATCGTTGCTGCGCCGCAGCTCACGAACCTCCTGCTCCAGCTCTTTGAGTCGCTGACGCTCATCGCCTGTGAGCCCGCCATCACCTGCACCATTATTGCGTTCATGTCGACGCAGCCAGGCTCTGAGTGTGTCGGGACTACAGCCAATTTTTGGCGCGATGGAGTTGATGGCTGCATGTTCAGAGTGATATTCACTGCGCTGTTCCAGCAGCATTCGGACAGCCCGCTCACGCAGCTCTGGTGGGTAACGGTTTGCTCGTTTGGATGTCATTTCGGGTCTCCTTTCACTGAGAGTTTAGTCTCCCGAAAACCCGGTACGGTTCAGAAGGAATCATGGTAACGCTGACAACCTTAGGCGTCACGGTTACTTTATAAACCCTCCCGAGCTTTAAATCTGTCTATTGAACTGAAAAGCTGTGTTAGCTGTAGGGTAATCACTTCCATTTCCGAGGGTATTGATGCACCTTTAATATCAGCCTGTATATGTTGTTTAAGCGTTTCACAGTGTTGAACAATCTCTGCGGCCCCTAAGATTTGCAGTGTCCCGATGAGTCGATGTAAGGCATGTTTGGCAGCAGCGAGATCCTGCGTCGCTACGCCATGCTGAATACCCATAAGGTCATGTTGACTTTCATGTTTGGCATGCGACAATAACTGAGCCATGAGCTCAGGGTCACCCATAGTCAGTGAACGAAGAGCATCCACATCAAAAATGGTTCGCAATATATTTTTTGTTACCCGCAGTTTGACCGAGTGCAACAGCGTTGCCAGCTGTTGTAGGTTGATGGGTTTAAATAACAACAAGTCTAGGCCAGCAGCAAGGCAGCGCTCTCTCTCCTGCAGGCTGGCATTGGCCGTTAACCCCCAGATAAGCATGCCAGTATCGAATGTGCGTATCTTCTGCGTAAGCTCGACCCCATCTAGGAAAGGCATATTGATGTCCGTGATCAGCAGATCATACGATTTTCTATTTATTGCCTCCAGCGCTTGATTGCCATCGGCGGCCTCATCCACTCTGTAATTTAACATACCAAGTTGACGACGGATCAATAAAAGATTTGTTGGGTTATCATCAACAATGAGCACATTTAATTTATTATCAGTGAAGGTAGAAATGCTGTGTTCGGAGGAATGGGTTATGTTGGTCTCTGCTACTGCTGAGAGTTGTGTGGGGATCTCGATGGTGAATGTGGTGCCCTGACTCGTCGATTTTGATAGAAATATGCGGCCATCCATCAAACCTAGTATTTCATGGCATATCGACAAGCCAAGGCCTGAACCTATTTTAAGCTTGCCAGAGGACGTTTGGTTAAATGGTTGAAATAACTTCCCTTGCTCATTGATAGGGATGCCGGGTCCACTATCCATAACATTAATCACCAACAGGGATGCATCGTGATTTGCTAAGGTTAAAGTGGCAGTGATATTTATTTCCCCTTGATCGGAAAATTTAACTGCATTACCTATCAGATTGGCCAAAACCTGACGGATTGCTTGAGGATCTAGCCATAGATGGGACTTATCATTGATATCATTTTGTTGGAAGATTGCTAACCCTTTTTTTAATGCTAAGGCATCAAACATTTGTATTGTCGATGTTAACAATGAGCCAAAATCTACCCACTCTAGGTGAATGTCAAAGTTGCCACTATCAATTTTTTCGATATCCAGGATATCGCCAATAAGGTGAAGCAAAGACTGCCCTGTGGCGTAAGCCAACTCAACGTTACTGTCTTTAACCTCTGAATTATTGTTTTCAAGACGAATCAGTTCAAGAAACCCCATGATGGCACTCACTGGTGTACGGAGCTCATGACTCATTCTTGCCAGAAAAACCCCCCTTGCTTGCTTAGCATCATTTGCTCTGGCTGACTCAATGATCAGCGCATCCGTTAAATTTTTTGATTCTGTAATGTCCTTCCAGCCACAAATCAGTAACGGAGGTGTACTTTCACTGGTTTCGAAGAATGTGAACCAATGGGTCACATCGCGAATTTCAATACCATTATTAATTTGAGTATTGTACGAAACAATATTTCCCTTGATAATACCCGATTCAATATCTCGATGCATTCTATTAAAAGTAGAGAGCAGGGGGGGGAGGCTTTCAGAAATGGGAATGCCTAGTTCAGGTTGCACTTCCTTAACAAAAAAGGACGAAAATGCAGGGTTGAAACTGGTTAACTCTCCTTGCAGAGTAATAACATACAAGGGCAAGGGGATGGATGAACACAGTGTGGAACTAAAGTCAAGTTGATCTTTAAGGCTTCGCTCTGAGTCTTTTCTCATCCTGGTTTGTTTTAAAAGATACCCGCCCCATAAAAGACTGCTTCCAATCAGTAACGTAGAAAAGAAGATAACAAGGTAAAATTCATTTTTATAGAGGTCCCAAGTGTCAACCTGGATGTTTGGCATAGCTATCCATTTGTTTGAGAGCCTCGCGACCTGTTGTTTCGGTATATCCTCTAGTACTTTATTCATTATGCCCCTCAACTCATATGCTTGATTGGGTACAGAAAAGGCGATTTCAGCATCGGGGACATCGGTCATAATATAATAATGATACTCACCAGGGGTATAATGCTCCATGTAGTATTTTGCAGTAAGTTTTGTTGATATGGCTGCATCAACTTTTCCTCTGGTTAGCATGTTAATGGCCATGCTTGAATTTTCAACATTTATAAACTTCGCTTCAGGAAATTTATGTTTTAATGCTGACATTAAAAAATGGTGCGATGGAATGGCTATTGTCATTCCTTGCTTAATGTTCGGGGTTGTACTTTTCGTGCCTTTCATGACAATGACGACAGGTGTTGATAAAAAGGGTTTAGTAAAGAGAGCTTTTTCACTCCTTTCATCACTATAGACTGCTGCAGGGTGTAAATCCCAAGCCCCTTTTTTGATTAGCTCAGCGATTTCCTTGTTGGATTTAGCAATGACGGGTTCAAAATCCAACCCCGTTTTTATATGAGCTAAGTCAAGTATGTCCCCCATAACACCACGTATATTTAGATTGGCATCGACCATAGTAAATGGGAAATAGTATGGGTTTATGATGACGCGGACTTTTTTGTTCTTCTCAATCCACTTTTTTTCTTGTCTTGTAAGCAGTAAGGGCCCCTTATAGAAGGGTAAATTTCCATTTCCCACCCATGACTCTATTATTTTATTTTGTATTTTAGGTGTGATGGATGTAATGAATAAATTAATGATATGATAAAGGTCGGGGGATTTTTTACTGATAATAAATGACATGGTTAAGCTGTCTTTATTCCAGACCTTTATCATGTTTAGTGTGTTATCAAAATAATTGAAAATAAAGTACCCGGCTTCAAGGTTATCACCTAAATAGAAGTCATTATTACCACTCTCCACAGAGGATAATGCTTGGTATACATCATCAAATTCAATGATGGTAGCATTTTTAAACAATGCACGTATGAGTTTTCGATCCGGGTAGTCTCCCGAGACAGCTAAAGTAATTTCATCATCGGTATCAAATGGCCTCATTGAATCCGCTTTCCTAGAAACTAATGCTGGGTATGAGAATATAAAAGGCTTTGATATGTTCAATGAGTTATCTGTTATGCTTTCCTTTTTTAATGAGGATAGCACTAAATCTATGTCACCGTGATTAAGGGCAGAGAATGCCATTTCTTTAGACGTGAAATATCGCACCTCTGTATGGACTTTTAGACTCTCTCTTAACATCAAAAGGTATTCTGAGTTTATTCCACTCAGTATGCTAGGGTCTTTTACTACCAACATCGGTGGGCGCATTGCGCCATATACCCCTATCTTTAAAATAGCTTTTTTAGATAACCAATCTTGTTCCGTTTTGTTCAATTTTACTGCATTGACAGCGTAATCGCTGTGCTCAGGAAGCGAAAACGTGTTAGCATGAGAAGAATACATTGTGAAAAAAGTACATAAAAAACATAAACGTAGATATTTATACATAGCGCTAGCCTATTTCATTTGCTTTTGAGAATGCATACAGTTCTACAAGATTAGAGCAACCTAACTTTGCCAATAGTCGAGATTTGTACGTATGGACCGTTGTCTTACTGAGATACATTTCATCAGCAATGAAAGTAATATCATAACCCTTCAGTAAGTAATTCATAACTTTAACTTCTTGATTAGAAAGAGAAGCAAGTTTTTCTTGTTCTGATGAACTAGAACCAATAAATTTGTTAAAAGTGATTGGGAAATAAGTAAACCCATTGATTGCGGCATTGATGGCAGATATTATATTTTTCATCTCCTTATTTTTTGGAATGAATGCATGTGCGCCTACGTCTGCACTTCTTTTACTATTCGTAAAACTAGGTTCTGAGGAAATAACGATAACAATACAATGGTTGTCATTTTTTCTAATTTCTTCAACAATATCAATTCCATTTTGCAAAGGTAAATCCACATCAATAACTGCGATGTCGGGTTTAAGTGTATCAAATAATTTTAAACCCGTTTTACCGGTTTCAGCTTCTGCTAATACATTGATATTATTGGATTCGAGAAGTATTTTAATCGCCATCCGAGCCATAGGGTGGTCATCTATAATTACTGCCGAAAAATCATTATTCTCGTTCATATATTATGTCTCTTAATGAAATTCATGGTATAATAAGGAAACTATGACATCACTCTCGATGTCATGTTGCTCATTCATAAAATTAATAAGTATATTCTTAGTATAGTATATATTCTTCATTTGTGTACTGCCGGATAAAATACCCTATGTTGTTTATCTCCATTTTCTATTGTATGGGAGGAATATTCCTGGAATGCGTTCATTGTTTGTTGAGGTAGGTGTTACAGATATCATATATCAATGAATACGTTATCCGGCGACCTAGATATTATCAAGGCGTTAACGCATCAGCTAAAATCATTAGGCACCTTGAAAGAGTAAAGCTAGAGTAATAGGTCGAAATAGACAATAGCCTGTGAGAAACATGCTACGGGCTGGTGACCGTTCGAAAGGCAGGAAAACAGTAACAAACAGAAGTTTGTGGCCTTCCGTTATCCGTGCCATCATAGTCTTTAGCAAACTGTATGAAACTCTACTGCACTGGAGAGTAAACTCAACATTATCCTGTATCCTGCGGTTTATGGGATCCTCTAACCACCAAGATGACTTGTCTTTTATTGATGCCAATTTAATTTAAAAAATGCTTTAGTTGTATTATTGTTTGCTATTTTAACCGGTTACCACGATGGCTTAATATATTGCAAATTGTTCTGGCCCCTAGTTTTTTATAAGCACTTTTTCTATGTGCGTAAACTGTTTTAATTGATATTCTGAGTGTTTGTGCGATAACGTAAGGTGACATATTGTTAACGCTTTTAACTAAAACCTCATGCTCCCTTTTTGTTAGACTAACTTTTTCCTTTCTTGTTGGGGGAGGGCATGAATTATTTTTCTTTATTGTTGAGATAATTAATTCCAACGAGGCATTTTCATCAATAATAGCTACAATATTGCTTATTGAAGCCATTATTAAATGTGATGACGATGTAATAAAAACAACCTTTACTCTGTAACTGATTGATATTATCTCAGGAACCCATAGATGTTCATTTTTATCAACATGATAAATGACGATATCACTACTCTTTAGCTCTTTTCCAAGACTGGCATGATTATTTTTTGACATAGAAATACAATAATCTTCATCTTCAAGAAGATGCATTAAACCTCGTTTTAAATACTCATTTTTCGTTATGATATGGATCATTTGTAATTTTTCATTATGTGACTGAAAGGAACAGCATGGCTTTATGCATTTATTAGATTAAAGGTGTTTTTTTTCGTGTCCTTCATCTGGCTTGTTCTGTTTTTCTGGAAATTTTTCGGTAAGTAATGCAAGTTAATTATTTGTTCTCAATAGCTTTTTACTTTAAGCGATGACTTGTTTTTTAATGTCGGTAGACCTGAAGTATTTATGACCGATATGCCGCTAGCAGCAACTAAGGAAACTTTTTTCCGTCAGATATAAAAATTTTATGTGTGTAAAATTTACCCCATTTCAGTGCTTGTATATATAGATCCTCAAGAGAGTTGGTGTAGTTATCGAGCCTCTCCTACCATTACATCCGCTACACATTTTCCAACTTTATATTATATTCTCATATGCAGTGTTAATTTCAATGAAAATAACATTTTTATCAACCCTGGCGGTTTTTCCTATTATTTTTACGTTTTTGAAAAAATATTTATCTTTGAATTTCCCATGCGCAAGGCCTTTTTAAAAAAATACTATATATCCTGCCAAGTCTACTTTGAACTCCGTTCCATAGTAGTTGATGGCACCTGCGTTATATAGTGTTTCTTCACGGCATTTTGTTGCTGTATACTGAAAAAGAGAGAACAATCCAATGAGGTTTCTTTCAGCCTGGCTATATCATGCCTAATTATTTTTAATAGGGATTATGTTGGCTCTTCAGTATCTAAGTCTTAGTAACTCTCTGATGAATCAACGTCATCGGATTTATTTTATCTCTGGACGTTAATTATTGCACTGGACATATTGGTCATTACCTGTCTCAACTGGTCTTTACTTTTGTTATTGTCACTATAATCAGAGTCATGAAGGATAGCAAAAGTTTAAAAATAAATAAATAAGAATACATTGTTTAAAAATGAGGTGTTAACACTACGTGTGTAGCAAGTAACAAGCGGCAAATTTACGCAACAATTAATTATTTCAGTCACATTTTTTGTGCATCCAAAAAGTCCATTACGATTTTTATGATTTTCACTGTTATCCTATCTTCGGCTTCTGGTTTTTTTGCGACTGATTGTGATCTGTCAAGGACAAGCGCCTTGAGCATGAATAAGTCAGAATAACCCTATGTTTTACTCGCGTTGCTGTGACTTGCTCTCGGTAGAGATCATGCCTTCCGCTTTGCGTCTTTTTCGGCAAACCGCCACCCTGCCCCCACAAACCCCATATGTAGTGGCTGTATCAGCTGCCACAGCTACTAGATAGGGGATTTATGGCCCGTTACCCGGCTTACAAACCACGACAGCGGTAATTATTTTGTTTCCGACATATGGTATTATTCCTATAGTCGGAAGCAGTAAAAGGATCCTTGCGGATCCTCACGACGAATTACTTTTGGTGCAGCCGCGCCCCGGTTGGGCGATAATTTGGGGGCGCGGCGATCGCCATCGATGCCCACGGCGAAAAAACGGGCGTTTTAGGACAAGATTGCGCTACGTGAAATCTGAACGTCGACGTGGGGCGTAGATGGGGAGATTTTACGTAGCGCACCCCATCGACATCAGAGAGATGACGCGAGGAGAAAGACACCATGGGACAGGATCTCACCCCTGAGCAGGCACGGTTTGCTGTGCTGTTGACCGACTATCCGCGGATCGCCGGGTACTGGGACTTTGCTACACGGCGATGTGATGAAAACGCGTTGCGGTCGGCACTCAATATCATGAGCCGCGGCGAACGGCAGTTGGCGCTGTTCTTTCTGTCGTTGTGGACCGGCAATGATGAGGGGTTTGACCTGCTGGAAGCGGCACGGGTCGTGGATAGCAAACACCGTCAGCTGTTGATCCATTGGCTGCGCGATCCCTTCTGGCCATGATGCATCGTGCAGGTTACCGGGGAGGACTGGCCACCACCGGCACACCGACTGGCCAAGAAACCCCGTTGCTGGACACGCGGGATTATCAGCATGCCCTGGCGCTGCGCAAAATGGCGCTGGTTTACGATGAACTGCCGCGCTATCTGCTGGCCCCGGAAGTGGCTGCCCTGCTTCACTATCTGCCTGACTGGCCACAGCATGCGCTCATTAATTTGCTGTGGAACACCGGTGCCCGGATCAATGAAGCCCTTTCGCTCAAGCGGCGAGACATCCGGCTCACCGTGGAGATGCCCCATATCATTCTGCGTACCGCCAAACAACGACGCAGTGGCCCCGGCCGTCCGGCCAAGGGGAAATCGGCTAATCGGCTTATCCCCCTGACCGATCCACACTTTGTCGACGAGCTGCGTCGGCTGTTTGCCAGTACCAAGGAACAGTTTGAGATTGATGCACAAACGGGCGAGCGTACCCCTTTGCCGATTTGGCAGACGACCGATCGCACGGTACGCAACTGGCTGACCAAGGCTGAACGCCAGGCCAACAGTGAGGGCATTCATTTTAGCGTGCCGGTGACGCCGCATGTTTTTCGGCACAGCTACGCGATGCATATGCTCTATCAGGGCACGCCGCTGAAGGTGCTGCAGGGGCTGATGGGCCACGAAAAAGGGGAAAGCACGGAAGTGTATACGAGAGTGTTTGCGCTCGATATCGTGGCCAACCGCCAGGTACAGTTCACGCTGTCGACGCAGGATGCGCTCACGATGATCCGGGAGGCGGATGCGTCTGTTTTGCGTCGTTGACGCCGCAACGGTTCTAAAATCCGGGGGTTGTGGCTCGCATCAGCGTACGTTGATTACCCTTGAGCCTCATTTCAGTATGTTATAGCGATACAGTAGCGTGCCAAAATCCTGCTTCATGCTGACAAAAAGCAAGATCTCGATAGTCTTGCCGTCAAAATCGTAGAGCACGCGGTACTCGCTGTCGACATCAAGTCGTTCACGCAGCATCAACCCCCTGTCTGAAAGATAGACGTTAAAGCGGTATCTTTCAGGATCCTGGATAATGTTAGCGACTGACGCCATCAGCAGGTTATCCACGAAGTCGGCGGCCTGTTGCGCCCCGACCGTTCCGCTTTTGTAGGATTCAATATCTGCCAGGCACTGGTATGCCACCGGCGCGACGGTGATTGAAAACGTGTCAGTTTCTGGCGGCACGCAACCTCCCCAAGACGTCTTCAGGGGTCATGCCTTTGCCCTCTGCGATCTCTTTTTTCGCTTGCATCGCCAGCTTAAAAAGGGCGTTGATATTGCGGTCTTGCTGCATTTCTCTGACTTCGGCCTCACGTTCTGCGGCGGTCTGGATAAACAGTTCTGCCACGCCGTTTTTTGTCACGTAAATCCCCCCTTCAAAGGTTTCCGCATTGCCAAGACTGTCTCTGGCGAGTTTTTGGGACATGGTTTGAGTCATCGTTTTCTCCACGTTAGATGCGATCGCTTGGCGAGTACGCTCATCTCGCTAAGGGTCAGGATTTGCGGAAACACACTGCGGCGTTCTTGCTTGCGCAGGCGTGTCTGCGTATTAAAATAATAACACGGGCGGGGTTTAATCGTGTACATATTTGCACGCGATTGAACCCTGTCACATGAACTCCGGGGGGTTACTGTGCGCTTATGCTGGCGAAACGCCTTATCCAACAACGGCACCAGACGGATGACCCTGCGGTGAAGCGTGGAATGGTCAACGATAATGCCGTGCTCCGCCATAATCTCTTCGAGATAGCCCAGGCTCAGGGCATAAGCCAGATACCCGCAAACACATTGCGCGATGATATCGGCTAGGTAATGTAACCGTTTAACGGCTTTTCGTATCAGAGGCATTATCGGGCAACATCATAAAAAAACAGCATGCTGTCTTAATGCGACAGAACCCGTACTGTTGGCAAGGGATAGCTTGTGATGAAACTGTATTCAGTCTATATTTAGACTTGTTTGGATGATGCAAAAGAAGGAGATACCATGAAAACCGAGACAATAAGTTACTTGAAACAGAATGCAGCTAAACTCGATTTGAGCGAGCCTCTGATTGTTACGCAAAACGGCCACCCTGCTTACGTTATCGAATCCTATGACGATCGGGTTCGTCGGGATGAAAGCATTGCGTTACTCAAATTGATGACACTATCTGAAAAAGACATTGAGTTAGGCCATACGTTTACACGTGAACAACTCTTGGATGCGCTGTAATGGCCGTGAGTGACGTCACTTTTATTTATTCATCCACGGCAAAAATGACGATGCAAACCATCGCACATTTCCTGCGAGCTCGCCAGGTTGATCCCAAACCGGTGATCGCGAATGCGCTGGATGAATTTGAAGAGAAAACGGGGATGTTCCCTGAAGGAAGTCCGGTCTGTCCGGATCTTCTGGCATTGGGTTGCGCCAAATACCGAGAATGCAATACGGCCGACGGTTATCGTGTCCTGTACAGCACACAGATGAATGATAAAGGCGGCGTGATTTATGTGCATGCTGTCTTATCCCAGAAACAGCATATCGCCAGTCTGTTGTTCAATCGAATTCTGGAATGGCAGTAGGACGTTAGTATTGGTTTCCAGGGTTTAGCGGCAGATGAGTTTGCGGAAAAGGTTTTGCAGCTGTACCTTAC